>Ga0207862_1000007_pt1 | contig 48285 bp, 49 predicted proteins | sample LuqExpMetageno81_FD_187838 | JGI IMG/M metagenome (GOLD analysis project Ga0207862, IMG submission 187838) | Tropical forest soil microbial communities from Luquillo Experimental Forest, Puerto Rico - Sample 81 (SPAdes) | ecosystem: Environmental > Terrestrial > Soil > Tropical forest ... | reverse complement strand
GCCAGACGCCTTGACTGAACAGCTTGCGCTCGCGCCGGAAGCTTGGGCGGAGCACCGGTTCCTTCAGCGGCAGGCGCGGGGATTTCTTGGCGGCACGCGGCATCGCGCGATGAGCACGCGCGCGAACGGCGATGTCAATGTTCCGCTTGTGAAGATTGGGGATTTGCGCGGTGCGGTGGCACCCCTAAGAACCGGTCCCGAGTCCGCGGTGCATCACTGACGTGCTGCACTGCGTCCGCGACACGCGAACACGCCACACCCCACGCTTACTCAGAACAAACTCAGCTGCGCCGTCGGGGCCGCCGGCTTCTTGAAATGCTTGGTCGTCAGCACCGTGCGACTCTGGTTGAGGCCGAGCTTCTCGCAGGTAAGTTCAAATCTGCGGCCGATCATCCAGGCATACGGCCCGGTGCCGGTCATGCGCGTATTCCACGTCGAGTCGTAATCCTTGCCGCCGCGCATGTCGCGGATCAGCTGCATGATGTGGCGATAGCGGTCGGGATAATTCTCCATCAGCCATTCACGGAAGAGATCGCGCACTTCGAGCGGCAGACGCAGCAGCACGTATCCCGCCTCCCTCACGCCGGCTGCCTGCGCGGCATCGAGGATACGCTCCATCTCCATGTCGTTGAGCGCTGGGATGACCGGCGCGACCATCACCGTCGTAGGAATGCCGGCCTGCGACAACAGCCGTAAAGCCTCGAGCCTGCGTGATGGCGTCGCCGCTCGCGGCTCCATCGTGTGCGCGAGCGTGGGGTCGAGTGTCGTTACCGACAACGCGACCTTCGCCAATTTGCGTTCGGCCATGCGCGCAAGGATGTCGATGTCGCGCGCGACCAACGCCGATTTGGTGACGATGCCGACCGGATGGCTTGCCGCGTCGAGTACTTCCAGAATGCGGCGCATCACCTGGTAGCGCCGCTCGATCGGCTGGTACGGATCGGTGTTGGTGCCGATCGCGATCACCTTCGGCTGATAGCTCGGCGCGGCCAATTCCTTCGCCAGCAGCTCGGCCGCCTCCGGCTTCACAAACAATTTGGATTCGAAATCGAGCCCGGGCGAGAGGCCGAGATAGGCATGCGTCGGCCGCGCAAAGCAGTATACGCAGCCGTGCTCACATCCGCGGTACGGATTGATCGAGCGGTCGAAGCCGATGTCGGGGGAATCGTTGCGCGTGAGGATCTTACGCGTGGCGTCAGCCTGCACCTCGGTCTTGAAAGGCGGCAGATCGTCGAGTGAGCGCCAGCCGTCGTCGAAGGCGATACGAGCCTGCGGCTCGTAGCGACCGGACGCATTGCTCTGTGCACCGCGCCCGCGCCGGCGCTCGTGCTCGACGACGACCCCGAGCAGTTGATCGACATCGGCGTAACGCGAGCCGCCCGCCGGGGCGGAGGGCAGCTCCTTTACCGGCGGACGTCTCGGGGCTGCGTTCGAACTAGCCATGGCCCAAACGTAAATGTTCAATGTGAACATAACAAGAACGATCTGAGTTGTTAGTACATTTTGTGCGCGCGCTGCCATCCAGCCCCATGATATAGAGCAATCTCGCCATTGCCCTTAGGTTCCATGCTCACCGTCATCATCCCGACCCGCGAATCGGAGCGCACGCTCGTGCAGACGCTTTCGCCTCTGGTGGCTGGCGCGACGGCGGGACTGATCGCGCAGGTGATCGTGGTAGACGCCGGATCGCGCGACGCGACCGAGGAAGTCGCCGAGATCGCGGGCTGCGCTTTCCTTCGCCGCGAGGGGCCGGTCGGCGCACGGCTGAAAGCGGCCGCCGCCGCGGCGAAGACGCCGTGGCTTATGTTCTTGCGGCCGGGCACGGTGCCGGCGGCTGGCTGGCTCGAGGCGGTCGACGCATTCATGCAGTCCGGCGGCGAAGCGGCGAGCTTTCGTCGGGCGGACGGCGGCGGGTTTCTAACGCGGCTCGTACGGCCGCGTGTGCATCCGGACCAGGGCCTGCTGATCCGCAAGCACCTCTATGACGCGTCGGGCGGACATTTGGCGAGTGAGGGTGCCGAGGCCGCCCTGCTACGCAGGCTCCGGCGCATCGCATTGCTCGCCGCCACCGCTCAAGCGCCGATTACTTGACTTTGTCAAGCAATTGGCCATGCTTGCCGGCATGGCCGAGCCCGACAGGATCGCCGCCGTCCGGCGCTTCAACCGCTTCTACACCCGCCAGATCGGCGTGCTCCGCCGCACCTATCTCGACAGCCCCTACTCGCTCGGCGAGATGCGCGTGCTGTACGAACTCGCGACCGGCGCGATGACCGCGACGGATATCGTACGCGCGCTCGATCTCGACGCGGGCTACGTCAGCCGCGTGCTGCGCAATTTCGAGAAGAAGGGCCTCATCTCGCGGAAAGCGTCGAAAGAGGACGCTCGGCAGAGCGACATCGCGCTCACAGTGGCGGGGCACAAGATGTTCGCGCCGTTCGAGACGCGCTCCAACGAGCAGGTCGGCGGCATGCTGGCGAAGCTCGAAGCCGGGCAGCAGGACCGACTCGTGCGAGCGATGGGAGAAATCGAAATGCTGCTGGACGGAAGCGACGCGATCGAGACGCCGTCATACATATTCATATTGCGCGAGCCGCGTATCGGCGATTTCGGCTGGATCGTCTCGCGCCACGCCGAACTCTATTGGCAGGAATACAGATGGGGCGAGCCGTTCGAGGGCCTGTGCGCCCAAATCGTCGCCGATTTCGCCAACGGCAACGATCTGCAGCGCGAGCGCTGCTGGATCGCGGAGGTGAACGGCGAAAATGCCGGCTGCGTGATGCTGGTGAGGGAAACGGACGAGATCGCGCGCCTGCGCCTGCTGCTGGTCGACCCGAAGGCGCGCGGGCTGGGCGTGGGCGCGCACCTTGTCGATAAGTGCGTACAGTTCGCGCGCGCGGCCGGTTACAAATCGATCACCTTATGGACACACAGTATTTTGTTGGGCGCGCGGCACATCTACGAGAAGGCCGGCTTCCGCCTCACCTCGAGCGAAGCGCGCCACACCTGGGGCCAGGACGTGGTCGCCGAGTTCTGGGATTTGGAATTGTAATAATGGTGCAGCCTACGCCGTCGCGCCGCGCGCCTTCTCGCGGCGCAGATGCTCGTCCAGCCGCGGCAGGATCTCGACGAAATTGCACGGCCGGTAGCGGTAGTCGAGCTGGTGCACCAGGATCTCGTCCCAGGCGTCCTTGCAAGCGCCGGGCGATCCGGGCAGGCAGAAAATATAAGTCGACTTCGCGACGCCCGCCGTCGCGCGCGTCTGGATCGCAGACGTGCCGATCTTGGCGTGACTGACGAGCAGGAACAGCATCGCGAAGCCGTCCATCTTCTTCTCGAACAGTGGCTCGACCGCTTCCGGCGTCACGTCGCGACCGGTGAAGCCGGTGCCGCCGGTGCTGATGACGACGTCGATCGACTTGTCGTCGATCCAGCGCTGCACGCGGGCGCGGATCTCGCTGACCTCGTCCTTGACGATCGCGCGCTCGGCGAGCACGTGCCCAGATTTTTCAATTCTGTCGGCGAGCGTCTGTCCGGATTTGTCGCCGGCCATGTCGCGCGTATCGGACACGGTCAGCACCGCTATGCGCAGCGGCACGAATTTTTTGGACTCATCAATTCCGGACATTGGGCACTTACCTTTCCGCGTCACGGCCGCGCCTTGTCGGCCGTCCATGTCTTTGCCCCCACCCTGGCCTCTCCCGCAAGCGAGGGAGGCATAAGGAAAAACACGTGGGTCAGAGCTGCGCCGTGGGCGAGAACGTATTACACGCGGCGATCATGCCTGCCTTCATTCCGGTCGAGAACCATCGCTGGCGTTGCTCGGAGGTGCCGTGCGTGAACGAATCCGGCACCGCGTAGCCGCGCGCCTGTTTCTGCAGGCGGTCGTCGCCGATCGCGGAGGCGGTCTGCAGCGCGGCCTCGACGTCGCCCGGCTCGATCGACTTCCATTTCTCGTCGGAGTGCTTGGCCCAGACGCCAGCGAGGCAATCGGCCTGCAACTCGACGCGCACCTGGATGCGGTTCGCGCCGGCACGGGAATCGGCGGCGCGCTGCGCCTCCTGCGCCTTCGGCAGCACGCCGAGCAGATTTTGCACGTGATGGCCGACCTCGTGCGCGATCACGTAGGCCTCGGCGAACTGGCACGCCTTGCCGTCGCAGCCGCGGAAGCGCTCGCGCATGTCGCGGAAGAACGACGTGTCGAGATAAATGCGCTGGTCGTTCGGACAGTAGAACGGGCCCATCGCGGCCTGCGCCACGCCGCAGCCGCCCTGCTCCACTCCGCTGAACAGCCGCAGGCGCGGCGCGCGATACGTGAGATTGCTCTGCTTGAAAACCTGCGTCCAAACGTCCTCAGTATTGCCGAGCACGGCCGCGACGAAGTCGCCGGTCTGATCGTTCGGCACGCCGGTCCGCACGTTCGGCGCGGGCTGCGAATAGCCGCCGCCGCTCTGGTTGAGCATCTCCGCGCCCTGGATCAGGTAGAGCGGGTTGATGCCGAAGGCCCAGCCGATGATGCCAAGCACGACCATCGTGCCGAGGCCGAGTCCGCCCGGATGAAACGGCATTCCGCCGCCGCCGCGATCGTCCTCGACGTTCTCGCTGCGGCGGAAATCGTCCCAACGCATCACACGCTCTCCATGAGATTCTGGCGTCCAATATGGTCACCGGAAATGCGGACGGAAAGATGATGGCTCAAACGACTTTCATCGCGAGGAACGAATGCGACGAAGCGAACCAGTTCTTTTTCCCAAGTCGCTGGGTTGCTTCGCTTCGCTCGCAATGGCGGAGCGCGTGGCACATTCGCTAACCCTTCATTAAATCGGCAGAATTTGCCTATTCGAAAAGCGTTTTTCATAAACCGTTTTTTCACCGTCACGCGCCTAATGTCCTGCGTGTCGGTTGTAGGTCCCGCGTCGCCGACCGCGTCGTCCCTGAGTCAGAGTTCTGAGTCATGGTTGTGTCGCGTCGCGGGGCGCCCCTTCGGGCGCCCCGTGGAGTTTCAGCGCCTGCCCATCGCGTCATCGTGGGCGATTGCGTCGCCGAGCTGGCGAAATTGCCGGCGGCCAGCGTCGATCTCGTTTTCGCCGATCCGCCCTACAATCTACAACTCGCGAGCGATCTTAAACGTCCCGACGATTCGCACGTCGATGCGGTCACCGACGACTGGGACAAGTTCGCGAGTTTCACCGCTTACGACGATTTCACCCGCGCCTGGTTGCTCGCCTGTCGCCGGGTGCTCAAGCCCGCCGGCACGATCTGGGTGATCGGCAGCTATCACAACATCTTCCGCGTCGGCGCGCTGATGCAGGATCTGGGCTTCTGGATCCTGAACGACGTGATCTGGCGCAAGACCAATCCGATGCCGAATTTCCGCGGCCGCCGCTTCACCAATGCGCACGAGACGCTGATCTGGGCCTCGCGCGAGGCGAATACGAAAGGCTACACCTTCAATTACGAAGTGCTCAAAGCCGGCAACGAGGACATCCAGGTTCGCTCAGACTGGACGATCCCGCTCTGCACGGGCGAGGAGCGACTCAAGGGCGGCGACGGCAAGAAGCTGCATCCGACGCAGAAGCCGGAAGCGCTGCTCGCGCGCGTGATCCTGTCCTCGTCGCGCCCTGACGATCTCGTGCTCGATCCATTCTCGGGCACCGGCACGACCGGCGCAGTCGCGAAGCATCTCGGCCGCCGCTTCGTCGGCATCGAACGCGACGCCAAATACGCGCGCGCGGCGGAACTGCGCATCGCCGCGACGCAGCCGCTGGAGGCGCCGAGCATCGCGCCGTTCGTCACCGCGCGCGAGGCGCCGCGCGTAGCATTCTCGGCGCTGATCGAGCGCGGACTGATCGCGCCCGGCGCGTGGCTCACCGATGCGAAGAAGCGGCACAAGGCGCTGGTGCGCGCGGACGGCGCGCTCGCGCTGGGCGAGAAGGTCGGCTCCATCCATCGGATCGGCGCGCTCGCGCAGGGGCTCGAGGCCTGCAATGGCTGGACCTTCTGGCACGTCGAGACCGACAAGGGCCTCACGCTGATCGATGAGTTTCGCGGCCAGGTCCGGACGGAAATGTCGGAAGCCGCCGCCGAATAGTCACCCTCTAAGTGCTTCGGCCAGCAGCGCCAAAGCGCGTGCCGCAAATGCCTCCATGTTCGCCTGCCGGTCGGCGAGGTTCGTGCGGAGGGTCGCCGCCCTCTCGATCGAGCCGGCAATCGCCACGGCAGTATGACCCGGCGGATCGCCGTAGCGATTGCCGGTTGGCCCCGTGGCGCCGGTCTCACCCAGCCCCCAGGTCGCACCATGTCGCTCGCGCACGCGGCGCGCGATAAGCAAAGAATATTCTTCCGTTGAAGGACGCAGGCCCGCCATCTCGGCGTTGCCGATGCCGAGCAGTGCCGCGCGCGATGCCTTGGTATAGACGACCGCACCGCCCAGGAAGTAGGCGGACGCACCCGGCACGCTCAGCAGTGCCGAAGCGATGAGCCCGCCAGCAGACGATTCGGCGACCGCGATGGTCTCCTTGCGCTCGATCAGCCTGGCGGCGATTTCGTCGGCGAGCGGCAGCAGTGCTTGCATGGCTTAGTTTCCCGGATCGCAGCCGAGCGAGCACAGCACGCGGAACAAACCGATATCCGCGCCGCCGAGCTCCCGCGGCAGGCGCTCGGCCAACATCTCGGCATCGACCTGCCGCAGCGTATCGACGACCAGCGCGCCCGTGATCTTGTCGTCGCCGCCGCGCAGGCGTTCTTCCTGCGACACCGGCAGGCCGGCCGGATCGACCGCCGTCCAGATTTCGCCGCCCGCTATGGCGGTGTCCTTCACCAGCGCTTCGAGTTTGGACGTTAGCGCAGCAATGTCGGGCTCCGCGGCGAAGTAGCGGGCCGTCACCACATACGACCCGCGGAAGGCGCCGCGCCGCGCCGCGCGCTTGCACACAGTGCGGTTCATGTTGCGGAAAACCTCCGACATGATGCGCCTAGTCATCGGCGTCGGATTGTCGAGCCGCTCAAGATAGCGTTTCGACGTCAGCACCTCCGGACTCTCGACGACGTAGTAGTTGAAATAGGCTGACGACGCGGCGATCGCCTCGTGCCGCCGGCCGAACAGGAAGCCAGGCACGGCCAGGCGCTCCTCAAGGTGCTCGCCTTGAAACCACGCGTCGAACTCGGCCTCGCGGCCGTAATGCACGTCGTTGAATATGGCGAGAATCCCCGGCGCGCTCACTTCGCCGCCACCACCATGATCTCGAGCTTGTAGTCCGGCGCGGCGAGCTTGGCCTCGACCGTGGCGCGGGCGGGCGTGTTGCCGGGTGACACCCAGGCATCCCAGACCGCGTTCATCTCGGCGAAGTTCGCCATGTCGGTGATCCAGATATTGGCCGACAGAAGCTTGCTCTTGTTCGTGCCCGCTTCCGCGAGCAGCGCATCGATCTGGCGCAGAATGTCCTTCGCCTGCTCCGCAACGCTCTTGCCCTTCGGCGCGTCGGCGACGATGCCGGCGAGATAGACGGTATCGCCGTGCACGACGGCCTTGCTCATGCGCGGCCCGGCTTGATGGCGTGTGATCTGCACGTTCACTCTCCTCGTTTCAGAGGCGATTGCTTAGCCGATCTGCCTTCGCCTTGGGAGCCCATCGACATCCTTCAACGCATGCGCCAGTACCTTGCGCATGACTTTGGGCAGCGCCTCGGCGTGCGCGTCCCCCGATCGCACCCAGCGCGTACCTTCCGGCGCGGGCGTGTTCTTGGGCACGCGCGCAACGAACACCGTCAGTTCGAGCGGGAAATGTGTGAACACGTGGCGCACGCGGCCGGCCAGCTTGCGCCATTGCGGACTGCCGCGCAGTTTTGGCGCATGCGACAGCGCGTCCGAGATCTTAAAGTCGCTTGACCACTCGCTGCCCAGCACTTCGGTCATGCCGCCGAGCAGACCTTTCTCCGCGCGCGTGCGCATGAGCACGTGGCCATCCTCGCGCAATACGACGAAGGCCGCGCCACGCCGCAGTTGGCCTTCGCGCTTTTCCGCCTTGCGCGGGAAACTCTCCTGCTCGCCGCGCGCGCGCGCTACGCACGCCTCGCGCCACGGACACAAGGCACAGGCCGGCTTCTTCGGCGTACAGATAGTCGCACCGAGATCCATCAGCGCCTGCGCGAAATCGCCCGCGCGTTTCGGCGGCAGCAGCGATGCGGCGAGCGCCTTGATGCGCGACTTCGCGGCGGGCAACGACTCTTCCACCGCGAATAGCCGCGCGACCACGCGCTCGACATTGCCGTCGACCGGCAGGGCGGGTGCGTCGAACGCGATCGCGACGACCGCTGAGGCCGTGTAGTCGCCGATGCCCGGCAGAGCGCGTAATCCGTCGAGCGTATCGGGAAAGACGCCGCCGTGCTGCGCGGCGACGACAACCGCGCAGGCATGCAGGTTGCGCGCGCGGGCGTAATAGCCGAGGCCCGCCCAGGCGCGCAGCACGTCCTCGCGATCGGCGCGCGCCAGCGCTTCGACCGTCGGCCAGCGTTCGAGGAAGCGCGCGTAATAAGGCGCGACCGCCTTCACCGTCGTTTGCTGCAACATGATCTCGGACAGCCAGACGCGGTACGGCTCCTGACGTTTGCCGCGCAGCCGCCACGGCAATTGGCGAGCATGGCGGTCGTACCAGGGAAGTAGGAGGTCCGGATCGGGACCGACCGATTCCTTTCTCCGGGGGGCTGGGACTGCTACGCTCATGCCTCGATTTCTGCCATGAGACGCCACCGCATGCGCAAGCCTTCCCGCGGTTATCCCCGCCCCCTCTCCGACTTGTTGAGCGCGACGCTGACCGACGTGCTCAAGCAGCAAGGCTTTGCCTCGGCGGAGATTCTCGCGCGCTGGCGCGACATCGCCGGGCCGGAGATCGCCGCTGTGAGCGAACCGTTGAAGATAAACTGGCCGCGCCCGGTCCGCGACGAGGCGCCTGAGCCCGCGACCCTCGTCCTGCGGGTGGAAGGGCCGGCGGCGCTGGAAATCCAGCACATGTCGGCCGCCATCCTGGAGCGGGTGAACCGCTTCTTCGGCTGGCAGGCGGTCGGCCACATTGCGCTCAGGCAGGCGCCGCTTCGCCGGCGCGAACCGCCGAGGCCGCCCGCCGGACCCGACCCCGCCTTGACCGAGGAAATCGCCCAGAGCCTGCCCGAGTTGGAGGACGACGCGCTGCGGCAGGCCGTCGCCCGGCTAGGAGCCGCCATCAAAGGAAAGTGAGGCAGGCGAGCGTTATTGCGGCGCGTCATTGCCACAATCCCTGTCTCCAGCTAGCCCTTACCCGCCCCGACACGATCAGGAGTCATTCCCTTGTCCATTACCCGCCGTAAACTCTGCCAGCATACCGCCTCGCTGGCGCTAACTGCCGCCGTCGCCGGCAGTGTCCCATTCTCCTTCGCCAATGCCGCCGAGCCGCAGGGCAGCGTCAGCGAAGCCGAGCTGATGAAGCCGGGCTCGCTTCCGGACCGCGTCATGGGCGATGCCAACGCGCCAGTGACGATCATCGAATACGCATCGTCGACCTGCCCGCACTGCGCGCATTTCGCGGAATTGACCTTTCCGGAGCTGAAGAAGAAGTACATCGATACCGGCAAGGCGAAGTACATCTTCCGCGAGTTCCCGCTCGGCACCGGCGACGATCTCGCGCTCGCTGTCGCAGCGTTTGCGCTCGCGCGCTGCGCCGGCGAATTGGACTCCGGCAAGTACTACGCCATGATCGACACGCTGTTCGCGCAGCAGCAGCGCTGGGCCGTGCAGCAGCCGATTCCACCGCTGCTGGCGATTGCCAAGCAGGCGGGCATGACCGAACAATCCTTCGAGGCCTGTATCGACAATACCAAGCTACAGAAGGACATTTTGGCGAGCCGCGATCGCGGCTACGAGAAGTTCGGCGTGAACTCGACGCCGACCTTCTTCATCAACGGCAAACGCTATGTCGGCGCGCTGCCGATCACGGATTTCGACAAGGCGATCGCCGACGCAACAGGCCAGAAGGGCTAGCCCCTTCCGTCATGGCGGGGCATAGCCGCTCGAAGAGCGGCGTTCTTCCAGAGCGCCTATGTCCCGGCCATCCGCGTCTTACTTCCGGAAGTGCCGCAAATACTTGGATGCCCGGCATAAGGCCGGCATGACGATGGAGAGGTTGCGGCCGATGGATTCCGGGCTCGACCCTTCGGGCAGATCCGAAATGAACTGAGTGATTCGCCCGACGCACATCTGCAGACGCCGGGCAAGATCTCTGCGGCGCTATCCAGTACAAAATCGATCCGGAATTGCAATTCGCGCGAGAGGCGCCGCAATTTCGCCCTGAGTTCCCGCGAAAAGTCTGGAAAACGTGGCCTGAGTCGCGCCGCGCTGTTGCCGATGGGCGGGCGTATGGCCATGCTGCAGCGGCAATGCGGTATCGAAATCAGCCTAGCGCCGGGGCGATCGGGGCGGGCCATCCAGTGCAATACGGGACGTGCGGTTGCCGGCGGATTTATAATCGCGGGCGCCTGGACCGATTCGAAAGACGTCAAGCATGAAGTTGACCCGGCTGCGCCTTCTCGGCTTCAAGTCGTTCGTCGAACCGACCGATTTTCTGATCGAACCCGGCCTCACTGGCGTGGTCGGGCCGAACGGCTGCGGCAAGTCGAACCTCGTCGAAGCGCTGCGCTGGGTGATGGGCGAGTCTTCGCACAAGTCCATGCGCGCGTCCTCGATGGACGACGTCATCTTCTCCGGCAACACCTCGCGGCCGGCACGCAACAACGCCGAGGTCGGCATCTCGATCGACAATAGCGAGCGCGGCGCGCCGGCGGCATTCAACGACGCGGACATGCTGGAGATCGCGCGGCGCATCGAGCGCGAGTCCGGCTCGAGCTATCGCATCAACGGGCGCGAAGTGCGCGCGCGCGATGTGCAAATCCTGTTCGCCGATGCATCGACCGGCGCGCGTTCGCCGGCGCTCGTGCATCAGGGCCGCATCGGCGAGATCATCCAGGCAAAGCCCGAGCAGCGCCGCCGCGTGCTGGAAGAAGCCGCCGGCATCTCCGGCCTGCATGCGCGCCGCCATGAGGCCGAGTTGCGCCTGAAGGCTGCGGAGACGAACCTCACCCGCGTCGAGGACGTCATCGGCCAACTCACCAGCCAGATGGAGGCGCTGAAGAAGCAGGCGCGCCAGGCGGTGCGCTATCGCACCGTGTCCGCGCAAGTGCGCAAGGCGGAAGCGACACTCTATCACCTGCGCTGGACCGCGGCGAATTTGGAAGTCGGCGAAGCCGAGCACGCGAAGGATCTCGCCGTGCGCGAGGTCGCCGCGAAAACGGAAGCTGAAGCGGAGGCGTCCGTGCGGCAGGCGAATGCCGCCGCGTCGCTGCCCGACCTGCGCGACGCGGAAGCGCGCGCAGCCGCGGCACTGCACCGGCTCAAGCTCGCGCTCGCCGATCTCGACCGCGAAGAGCAGCGCGCCCGCGACCGGCTCGCCGAATTGGACAAGCGGCTGGTGCAATTCGCCGCCGACCGCGAGCGCGAAGAGCGGCTTGCGGCCGAAGCGCAAGAAGCGATCGCGCGCATCGCCGCTGAGGAAGAGACGATCCGCGCCGAGGCGCACGCGAATGCAAGCCGCCGCTCGGGCGTCGATGCCAAGGTTGCGGACGCCGATGCGGCGGTGAACGCGGCGGAGAAGGTGTTCTCCGAACTCACCGCGAAGCTCGCCGCCCTGATGGCGCAGCGCAATCAGCTCGAAAACGCCGCGCGCGACCATGCGCAGCGCGCCGCGCGCGCCGAAAATGAGATCGGCGGCATAGAGGGCGAGCTTGCGTCACTGCAGGCGGTGGACGGTCCCGATCTCGCCGCGCTCGCCGCGGCGGTCGAAAGCGCGCAGGCGGCGGTCGGCGAAGCGGAAGCTGCAGCGCTCGCGGCCGAAGCCGCGCATGCGCAGGCGCGCCAGCAACTCGAATCGGCGCGTGCGCCTCTGGCGGAAGCCGAACGCCGTGCCCAGCGGCTGGAGACCGAGGCCAGGACCTTGGCGAAGGTGCTCGCCATCGAGACGAAGAATCTCTGGCCGCCGGTGATGGACAGCGTCGCTGTGGCGAAGGGCTATGAGAAGGCGCTCGGCGCCGCGCTCGGCGACGAGCTCGACGCGCCGGTCGATCCGTCCGCCCCGATGCGCTGGATGGGCGCGGCGATCAATCCGACCGATCCGGCCCTGCCAGAAGGCATCGAGCCTCTGGCGAAGCACGTCGAGGCGCCACCTGAACTCGCGCGCCGGCTGAGCCAGATCGGCGTCGTCGACAAGGCGCAGGGCGCGGCTCTCGTCACGCAGATGAAGCCGGGCCAGCGGCTGGTCTCTTTGGAAGGCGATCTGTGGCGCTGGGACGGCTTTGCGGCCGCCGCGCATGCTCCGACCGGCGCGGCCCGCCGGCTCGCCGAGCGCGCGCGACTTGCCGACATCGAAGCGGAGTTGCAGGTCGCGCGCCGCGAGCTCGAAACCGTGCGGGCGCAGAAGGAAGCCGCCGAAGCAAGCCTCCGCGAAGCCGCCGAACGCGAAACAGCAGCACGTGCCGCCGCGCGCGACGCCCAGCGCGAGGCGAATGTCGCGCGCGACCGCTATGAGGCGGCCGAGCGCGACAGCAGCCGTCATGCCGCCCGCCTCTCCGCCCTGCAGGAAGCGCGCACGCGGCTGACTGCAACGCGCGACGAAGCCGCCGCCGCACAGGCGCAGGCCGCCGAAGCGCTCGCCGCGCTGGCGCCCGCCGAGGAACTCGAAAACGAGCTGCGCGGCGTGCGCGAGGACATCACAGAGAAGCGCGCCGTGCTCGCCGATGTGCGCGCCGAGCAGCAGGCGATCGTGCGCGAGGCCGAACTGGCCGACCGCCGACTCAAAGCGCTCGGCGCTGACCGCCTCGCCTCGCAGCAGCGGCAGGAAGGCGCGCGCGCCCAGCTCGTCACGCTCGAAGCCCGCGTTGCCGAGACACAGGCCGAACGGACGTCGTTGCAGGATGCGCCGGCCGCCTTTGCCGAGCGGCGCGATGCGCTCTGCAGCGAGGTCGCGCTGGCCGAGACTGACCGGCAGGGCTGCGCCGACCGTTTGCAGGAAGCCGAGACGGGGCTCGCCGCCGCCGACCGCGACGCCCGCGCCGCGCTGGAAGCGGCGAGTCACGCTCGCGAAGAGCTGGCGCGCAGCGAAGAGCGCTTCGACGGCGCCAAGCGCCGCCTCACCGACGTTGCGCGTGAAATCCACGACATGCTGGAGACCGAGCCGTCCGAAGTGTCGGCGATGGCCGAGCTCAATCCGGACGATCCCCTGCCCGACCTCGCCGAGACGGAAGCGACGCTCGAGCGGCTGCGGCGCGAGCGCGAGCGGCTGGGTGCGGTCAATTTGCGCGCGGACGAGGAGTTGCAGGAGGTCGAGGCGCAGCACACCGCGCTGACGACCGAGCGCGACGATCTGGTCGAGGCGATCAAGAAGCTCCGCCTCGGCATCCAGAGCCTGAACCGAGAGGCGCGCGAGCGACTGCTGGAATCGTTCCAGCAGGTGAACAAGCACTTCCAGCACCTTTTCACGCAACTGTTCGGCGGCGGCACCGCCGAACTCCAGCTCATCGAAAGTGACGATCCGCTTGAGGCGGGCCTCGAAATTCTTGCCCGTCCGCCCGGCAAGAAGCCGGCAACACTGTCGCTGCTGTCCGGCGGCGAGCAGGCGCTGACCGCGATGGCGCTGATCTTCGCCGTGTTTCTCACCAACCCGGCGCCGATCTGCGTGCTCGACGAAGTAGACGCGCCGCTCGACGATCACAATGTTGAGAGGTTCTGCGACCTACTCGACGAGATGACGCGTTCGACCGACACGCGCTTCGTGATCATCACGCACAATCCGATCACCATGGCGCGAATGAATCGGCTCTACGGCGTGACCATGGCCGAGCGCGGCGTCTCGCAACTCGTGTCCGTGGATCTCGAGGCCGCCGTCCAATTCCGCGAGGCGAGCTAAGTACTTGTGCGTTGCCGGCGTAGGTTGTTCCTACGCCCGTCAGTACGGCGCTTTTCGGACATCCTCATACCAAGCGCCGAGCGTAGATTTCGGATTCCGCGTGCGATGTCCGATCGGCAAAGAACGGGCTACCGGCCGCGCGCGTCCGGAAGCCCGGTTTAAAATTTTTTTCGCTTCAGGAACCAATCCGATTGCCGGCCGTTAACTGGCCGAACGTGCGATACGTTTTAGTCGGGCGGCTCCCCCCTTACCCCCCGAATAGCCGTCTGGCGAAAAGGCCCCGAGCCTCTGGCTCGGGGTCTTTTTTTTAGCCTTTTACCCGCCGCTGCCGATCGGTGCGCCGGTCGAGATGGTTCCGGCAGCCGATCTGCGCTAGGTTCCATGTACGCATCCGTACAGGGGGGAAATCATGTCCACTGCCGGCTGGATTATCCTCGTGATTGTCGTCCTGATCGTGCTCTGGGCGATCATGACCTACAACGGCCTGGTTGCGATGCGGCAGCGCGTCGACCAGTCCTTCGCCGACATCGACGTGCAGCTCAAGCAGCGGCACGACCTCATCCCGAACCTCGTCGAGACGGTGAAGGGTTACGCCTCGCACGAGCGCGGCACACTCGACGAGGTGGTGCGCGCGCGCAATGCGGCGGTGGCGGCGCCGACGCCCGACCAGAAGGTCGCGGCGGAGAACATGCTGACCGGCGCACTGCGGCAGATGTTCGCGCTGGCCGAGGCCTACCCGAACCTGAAGGCGAACGAGAATTTCCAGCAACTGCAGGCGGAATTGACGGACATCGAGAACAAGCTCGCGGCGTCGCGGCGGTTCTACAACAATTCGGTGCAGGAATATAACACCGGCATCCAGCAGTTTCCTGCTGCGGTGTTCGCTGGCGCGATGGGCTTCCACGCGAAGACCTTCTTCGACGTCGGCGACCAGCGCGCCGCGCTCGACCAGGCGCCGGCGGTGAAGTTTTGAGTCGCCCTCCCCTGGAGGGGGAGGGTCGGACCGCCATGGGCGGTCCGGGCTCGGGTGAATTTAAGACACCTACCCAGTCACCCCCTCCCGGCGTCCTGCGCACGCCGACCTCCCCCCTCCAGGGGGAGGTGAAGGAAAGAGAATGGCCGCCTACGGTCTCTACACGCACATCCAGTCCAACAAGCGCCGCTCGATCGCGCTGCTGATCGGCCTGTTCCTGCTCGTCTACGTGCTCGTCTATGCCGGCGCGCTGGTCGCGGAAGCGCTGACCGTTCCCGACGCACCGTTCGATTATCTCGCCCGCGCCGCACTCTACGATTTCATCAAGGCGTCGCCGTTCGCGACCATCGGTGCGCTGATCTGGATCGCGATCGCCTACAAATTCCACCAGTCGATGATCGACGCCGTCGTCGGCGCGCGGCCAGTGACGCGTACGGAAGAGCCGCGCGTCTACAATCTGCTCGAAAATTTGTGCATCTCGCGCGGCATCACCATGCCGACCTTGCGCATTGCCGACGACGATGCGCTGAACGCCTTCGCGACCGGACTGAACGAGCGGCAATATTCGATCACGGTGACGCGCGGGCTGATCGCGGCACTCAATGACGCGGAGCTCGAAGGCGTGCTCGGCCACGAACTGACGCACATCCGCAACGGCGACGTGCGCATGCTGGTGATCGCGGTCGTCATCGCCGGCGTCGTATCGTTCTTCGGCGAATTGATTTTCCGGCTGTTCTTCCAGGCGAGCTATTACGGCGGCTTCAGGCGGCGGCGCAGCAGCGACGACGACCGCCGCGGCGGAGGCGCAGCGATCGCGATCATGATCGCGATCGCGCTCATCGTGCTCGCCTGGGTGCTCGCGATCGTGATCCGTTTCGCGTTGTCGCGACGGCGCGAGTATCTCGCCGACGCGGGCTCAGTGGAGCTCACCAAAAATCCCGACGCGATGATCGCGGCGCTACGCAAGATCGAGAACCGCGGTGAGCTCGCGCGCGCGAATTCCGCCGTGATGGAGATGTGCATCGACAATCCGCGCGTCGGATTCGCCAACGTGTTCGACACCCATCCGCCAATCGACGCCCGCGTCGACGCGCTGGTCAAATTTGCCGGCGGCCATGATCCCGGCCATTTCGCGCTCGATGCGCCACCGGAGCAGGCGCAGCTTCCGCCCGCGGAAGGGCCGTGGGGCGCCGAGCCGCAGAGCGCGCCGCCCGCCGGAGGTCCGTGGGGCGATGCACGGGAGAGTGGAAAGCCGTTTTTGCCCGAGCAATCGCCGCTGCAAGGCGGCGAAAGCGGCCCTTGGGGGCCGAAGCAAAATTAAAACGCCGCGGCCCCTCTCCGCCACATCGTGAGGAGCCGCCGAAGGCGGCGTCTCGAAGGACGAGGCGTCCCATGCTTCGAGGTGCGCTGCTTCGCAGCGCTCCTCAGCATGAGGCCGATCAATGCCCGCCGAAGGCCGCGAGCGTGCGCACCGGCACGCCGAGCTTGCGCAGGCGCTCGGCGCCGCCGAGATCGGGCAGATCGATGACGAAGCAGGCGGCCAACACTTCGGCGCCGAGCTGACGCAATAATTTGACCGCGGCTTCCGCTGTCCCGCCGGTCGCGATCAGATCGTCGACCAGCACCACGCGCTCGCCCGCCACCAGGGCGTCGGCGTGCATCTCGATGACGTCCTCGCCGTATTCGAGCGCATAGGTCATGCTCACGCGCGCGTGCGGCAGCTTGCCCTTCTTGCGGATCGGCACGAATCCGGCCGAGACCTGATGCGCCACCGCGCCGCCGAGAATGAAGCCGCGCGCTTCGATGCCCGCAACCTTGTCGATCTTCGAGCCGGCCCAGGGCTGCACCAGTTCGTCGACCGCGCGACGGAACGCGCGCGCATTGCCAAGCAGCGTCGTGATGTCGCGAAACATGATGCCCGGCTTCGGATAGTCGGGGATCGTGCGGATCGCGGCACTCAAATCGTTCGAGGTATCGAGGGAGGTCATACGGCAGTCTCGTGGCAAATGGCTAATCGCGAGCGCGATCATTCGCCGGTCCGTTGGACTTGCGCAAGCCTTAGGCTGGCGCAAGCAGCGCGGAACGGTTAGCGTCACTCGTCTTCCATGACCACTTCCCGTGAAAAACTGGGTCTTCTGCTCGGCTTCCTCGGCACCTGCCTGTTCGCCGGCACGCTGCCGGCGACGCGGCTCGCCGTGACCGGCTTCGATCCGTTCTTTCTCACGGTCACCCGCGCGACACTCGCCGGCATAGCGGGCGTGGCTGTACTTCTCGTCACGCGCCGCAGGCTGCCGCCGCGCCGCTTGTGGGCGGAAGTCGCGGCCGCCGCCGTCTGCACAGTGCTCGCTTTTCCATTGCTTGCGGCGCTCGCGATGGTGACGGTGCCGGCGGCGCATGGCGGCGTTGTGCTCGGCATCCTGCCGCTTGCGACCGCCGCCGCCGCCGCCGTGCTCGCGCACGAGCGCCCGAGCCCCGGCTTCTGGATCGCGAGCGTCGCGGGCGCTGCCATCGTGTTGACTTTCGTATTCAGACGGAACGACGGGACGACATTCGGGCTGGGCGACATCTTCCTGCTCGCACTCGTGATTGTCGGCGCGCTTGGCTACACGCTGTCGGGACGGCTCACCGCGCGCATGCCAGGCTGGGAAGTGATTTCCTGGCAGGTCGCGATTTTTCTACCGCTGTTTGCGTTCGCGACTTTCCTGCTCTGGCCGGCGCATATCGATAAGGTGAGGTCGCTGCCCTGGGCCGGGCTCGCGTACGTCGCACTGGTGTCGCAGTACACGGCATTTTTCGTCTTCAATGCCGGGCTCGCGATGGGCGGTATCGCGCGCGTCGGCCAGATTATGCTGCTGCAGCCCTTTATTGTCGTCGCGCTCGCCTGGCCGGTGAACGGCGAACCGATGAGCCTGGCGACTTTGGCATTCGCCGCAGCGGTGGTCGCGACGGTGCTGATCGGACAGCGGGCGCGTGTGGGACGCAGAACGCGATCGGTCAAGAAGATCGGCTAGACCGCCGGCATGATTTTCGCCCGAGCCATAATTCCGGTCTTGGCGATGTTGCTCGGCGCCTGCAGCGAGGATCGTCCGGGGATCGCGGGACAGCCGAGCATATGGGCGCGCAGAGTGCTCAGCGAACCGGCCCAGTGATCAGCGGCGCAGCACTCTCCCCGCCACCGCATCGAGTTGCGCGATCAAGTTCGGATCGCGCGACTCCGGCGCCGTGATCAGCGCATTGTCTAGCGCGCGGTCGGAGCCGATCGGGCACGGCTCGTGCTCGCGCGGGAAATCCTTCGCGAGACGCGCGACGAGACGCTTGGCCTTCTCGGCATTCTCGCCGAGCACCTTGATGATGTCCTGCACCGTGACCGCGTCGTGGTGCGGATGCCAGCAATCGAAGTCAGTCACCATTGCGACCGTCGCGTAGCAGATCTCCGCTTCGCGCGCGAGCTTCGCCTCCGGCATGTTGGTCATGCCGATCACCGAGAAGCCGAGATTTTTATAAACCATGCTCTCGGCATAAGTGGAGAACTGCGGGCCTTCGATGCAGACGTAAGTGCCGCCGCGCACGACGCCGATGGTTTCCTTCGACGCGGCCTCGAGGATGCGGTCGTGCAGCTGCGGCGACACCGGATGCGCCATCGAGACGTGTGCGACAAGACCTGCACCGAAGAACGAGCTTTCGCGCTTGTAGGTGCGATCGAAGAACTGGTCGGCAAGCACGAAGGTGCCGGGCGGCAGATCCTCCTTGAACGAGCCGCAGGCGGAGAGCGAGACGAGATCGGTAACGCCGGCGCGCTTCAGAACGTCGATATTGGCGCGGTAGTTGATGTCCGACGGCGACAGGCGGTGCCCCTTGTCGTGCCGCGGCAGGAAAACGACGGGCAGCCCGTCGATCTCGCCAATGCGCAGCGGTCCCGACGGATCGCCCCAGGGGCTGTGCACCATCTCGTCGCGCACGTTGGAGAGCCCCGGAAGGTCGTACACGCCGGAACCGCCGATGATCCCGAGCACGGACTTGGCCATTCAGTTTCTCCGCCGTGACCGGACCCTCCGGTCATCCACGCCGTCATCTCTGTTTTAAGGACATGAATATCCGGCACAAGATCGTTCGCGACAGCGCAAAAATAAAAAGGGCCCCGCGCGGGGCCCTTCGTATTCCATGCAAGCGAACCGCGTCAAATCGTCGTCTTCGCCAGATCCTGGCCGTGCGCGGCTTCTCGCGGCGCCTCGAGCTCGTGCCACACTTTCTTCTTCGTGAAGTACAGCAGGCCCGAGAGCACGATCAGGAAGATCATGACCTGGAAGCCGGTGCGGTGGCGCTGCACGAGCTTGGGTTCGGCCACCCACATCAGGAACGCGGCGACGTCCTTGCCGTATTGCTCGACAGTCTGCGGCGCGCCGTCATCATAGGTCACCTGCCCATCCTGCAGCGGCGGCGGCATCGCGATGACGTGGCCGGGGAAATACTTGTTGTAGTAGCGGCCCTCCGGCAGCTTGAAGCCGGACGGCGGATCCGAGAAGCCGTTGATGAGCGCGGCGATGTAATCCGGGCCCTGCTCTTGATACGCGGTGAATGCGTCGAAGATGAACCATGGGAAGCCGCGGCTATAGGTGCGTGCTTTGGCGATCGTCGACATGTCCGGCGGCGCGACGCCATGCGTGGCTTTCGCCGCCAGCTCATTCGGGAACGGCGCCGGGAAGTAGTCGGCCGGACGCCCGCTGCGTTCGGTCGGATTGCCCTGCTCATCGATGTCCTTGATCCGGTACGTCGCGGCGAGCGCCTCGACCTGCGCGTCGCTGTAGCCGAGCCCGCCGGGATCGGCGAGGTTACGGAACGCGACGTAATCCATCGAATGGCAGTTCGCGCAGACTTCCTTGAAGATCTTGAAGCCGCGCTGCAACTGGGCCTGGTTGTAAGTGCCGAACGGCCCCGCGAAGGACCAGGACTGCTGCGGCGGAGGCGGCGTCGGCGGAACGCTGCTGTTACCTTCCTGCGCAAGCGCAGGAAGCGCTGCGACCGACAAAGCGGCGGCAAGCAAGAGTGCGGTGATGGTGCGCGTCATTCGTCTCTCCCGCCTCACGCCTTCGCCGGCAACACCGAATCCGAAATGGAATTCGGCAGCGGCTTGGATTTCTCAAAAATGCCGAGCAGCGGTAGGACGATGATGAAGAAGCCGAAGTAATACGCCGTGAAGATGCGCGAGATCAGCACATAGGCGCCTTCCGGCGGCTTCGAGCCGAGATAGCCAAGGCCGATGCAGGCGATCACCCACAGCCAGAAGAACTGCTTGAACATCGGCCGATAACGCGCCGAGCGCACGCGCGAGGTGTCGAGCCACGGCAGGAATGCGAGGATTAGGATCGAGCCGAACAGCGCGATGACGCCCAGGAGCTTGTTCGGGATCGAACGCAGGATCGCGTAGAACGGTAGGTAGTACCACTCCGGCACGATCTCGGCCGGGGTCTGCGCCGGATTCGCCGGAATGAAATTGTCCGCGTGACCGAGATAGCCGGGGATGTAGAAGATGAACCAGGCGAACAGGATGCAGAACACCGCGATCGCGAAGCTGTCCTTAACCGTCGCATAAGGCGTGAACGGCACCGTGTCCTTGTCCGACTTGGGCTCGATACCGGCCGGGTTGTTCTGGCCGGCGACGTGCAGCGCCCAGACGTGCAGCACGACCACGCCGGCGATCACGAACGGCAGCAGGTAGTGCAGCGAGAAGAAGCGATTCAGCGTCGGCTGTCCGACGGCATAGCCGCCCCACAGCCAGGTGACGATCGTCTCGCCGACACCGGGAATGGCGGAGAATAGGTTGGTGATCACGGTCGCGGCCCAGAAGCTCATCTGGCCCCAAACCAGCACGTAGCCCATGAAGCCCGTCGCCATCATCAGGAGATAGATGATCACGCCGAGGATCCAGAGCACTTCACGCGGCGCCTTGTAGGACCCGTAATAGATGCCGCGGAACATATGAATGTACACGGCGAGGAAGAACATCGACGCGCCGTTGGCGTGGATGTAGCGCAGCAGCCAACCGTAGTTGACGTCGCGCATGATAAATTCAACCGACCTGAAGGCGAGGTCGACGTGCGCCTGGTAGTGCATCGCCAGCACCACGCCGGTGATGATCTGCACGCCGAGCATGAACGAGAGAATGCCGCCGAACGTCCACCAGTAATTCAGGTTGCGCGGCGTCGGATAGGCGATGAAGGACGAATGCGCCAAGCCGCCGATCGGCAGGCGCGTCTCCAGCCAGCGCAAAATTCCGTTCTGTGGCTGATACGTGGAATGTCCACTCATGGTCGAACCTTCTTTAGGGCAATCCGTCGCGGATCAGCCGATCCGGATCTTGGTATCGGAGGCGAAGGTGTAGGGCGGGAGCGCTAGATTCTTCGGCGCGGGCCCCTGCCGGATGCGGCCGGCGCTATCGTATTGCGAGCCATGACACGGGCAGAACCAGCCATCGTAATTGCCTTCGTGCGGCAGCGGAATGCAGCCCAGGTGCGTGCAGATGCCGATGACGACAAGCCATTGTTCATGGCCCTGCTTCACACGCTCCGAATCCGGCTCGGGATCGGGCAGCGAAGACACATTCACGTTCTTCGCGAGCTCGATGTCGTGCGGCGTGCGGTGGAAAATGAAGATCGGCTTGGAGCGCCAGAACACCTTGATGATCTGACCGGCCGCGACCGGTGCAAGGTCGACCTCGATCGGCGCGCCGGCGGCGATGGTCGAAGCATCGGGATTCATCTGATTGATCAGCGGCACCAGCACCGCAGCGGCACCGACAGTCGCCACCGCCCCCGTAGCGATGTACAGGAAATCGCGGCGCGTGTGCTCCGCCGAAGACACGGTCGTCACGTCTCGTCCCTCTCCCCAGGGGTGATCGTCCGCCCACGGCAAGGCCACCCGAGAGCAGAAGTCCCATCGGCGGCGGGGCGGGCCGTAGGCAATCCTTGCGAAAAGACAAGAACTACGCGGCGGCAAGTTCTATTGGCACCCTTGCGGAGCGAGTGCAAGCCCGCTATTGCGCCCGCGACATCCGGTTGCACAGCTCATTCGACCCCACCGCGCGGAGCGGTAAGTCCTTTGCCCTCAATGTCTTTCTGGGCCCCGGGGGGAAGTAGCCTGTTCGATGCATCTCGCCTTGTATGAGCCGGACATCCCGCAGAACACAGGCACGATCCTGCGCCTGTGCGTGTGTCTAGGAATCGCAGCGCACATTATCGAGCCGGCGGGTTTCCCTGTGACGGATCGCGCATTCCGCCGCGCGGGTATGGATTACCTGGATGCGGTCGATTTGACGCGGCACGCGTCTTTCGCCGCTTTCGAGGCATGGCGACGCAAGCGGGGCTTGCGCCTCGTACTGCTGACCACGGCAGCGGAGAGGTCTTACCTCGACTTCGCCTACGCGGATGCCGACGTGCTGCTGTTCGGGCGCGAAAGCGCCGGGGTGCCGCAAACGGTGCACGAGGCGGCCGATGCGCGGGTGGTCATTCCAATGCACGGCGGGATGCGCTCGCTCAACGTCGCCATGGCAGCGGCGATGGTCACCGGCGAGGCGCTGAGGCAGGTCCGCCCGGCGTAGCCAGAATGGATCGCAAGTCCGGGTACATCGGACCGTTCATCTCGTAAGTTCAATCGATCGAGCCCCAGTTCACCCTGCGCCGCGCGCGCGAGCGCGGCGAATTGATCGCCGGTCACGGCCCACGGATAGATGTCGTAGGGCGCTGCTGCGATGGGACGTGTGAAGTCGTAGGCCGGTGCGACGCAGTAGATGTCATCGTTCACCCCGAATTCTGCCGACGTCGGCTGTTGCGTGACGAAGGCGGCGATCATCTTGGCCTTGCGCGCGCTCCTCGTCGTTCAACCGCAAGCACACGCCCTGCTCCGCGCCGTCGCAATGCCGACGCGTCCGCCCGGCGCCGTTTTTCCGATAGAGCGGCATTTCGAGAACGATCGGCGCCTTGCCGCGCATGCACGCACGCGCCGCGGCGACGGCGAAGGCGATCGCGTCGTGATCGGCACAAGATCGACGCCGGCAATGAAGCCGAGGATCGCGTGGGTGAGTTGCGCAAGACGCAACGCGGCGGACTGGGACGCTGAGCGACTTCAGCGCAGGCGGAGCAAGGCCGGCGATCTTCGCCGCAAGCTCAACCTCTTGCCGCCGCGCGCGCATAATCTGCCCAATACGTGAAGCCCGACCGGCTCGCGTCGACGAAAACGCGCGGCGCACCGTCTGTCACGTGCAGAACCGTGACATCAGCAAGGCGCGGCACCAGCGCACCGCAGGCCAAAGTCTCGTCGTGGGGGTGCACGACGATGACAAATGTCTTGAGCGGGATGCTGGGCGTTCGAGCGCGGCGATGCGCGCAAACAGATCGGCTTCGGTGTTGCTTTGCCTCGGCACAACGGCCTAACCAGCAAAGCGCGCGTTTGTGCCTTCGGGAACTGGAAAAGACCGTATGCATCGGACTATAGAACAAGCGAGGCGTGACTGTATGGTGAATCGATGACCCAGGGTCTGCTCGCCGAGCGGCAATCGCGCGCACGCACATGGTTCGAAACGTTGCGCGACGAGATCTGCGCGGCCTTCGAAGCGCTGGAGGACGCGCTGCCGCCGGCCGCGCCACTCCAGCACATCGCAGCGGGCCAGTTTCGCCGCACGCCGTGGGAACGGACGGATCATTCCGGCGCAGCCGGCGGAGGCGGCGTGATGTCGATGATGCACGGCCGCGTCTTCGAGAAAGTCGGCGTGCATTGCTCGACCGTGCACGGCGAATTCGCGCCCGAATTTCGCAATCAGATTCCCGGCGCGTCCGAAGACCCGCGCTTCTGGGCCTCAGGCATCTCGCTGATCGCACACCCGCAGAACCCGCACGTACCCGCCGTGCACATGAACACGCGTTTCGTCGTGACCAGCAAGGCGTGGTTCGGCGGCGGCGCCGATCTGACGCCGGTGCTCGGCATCCGCCGCACGCAGGAGGATCCGGACACGCGCGATTTTCATGCCGCGATGAAGGCGGCTTGCGATGCGCATGCCGATGTCGCGGCATACGACAAATACAAAAAGTGGTGTGACGACTATTTCTTCCTCAAGCACCGCAACGAAATGCGAGGCATCGGCGGCGTCTTCTTCGATTACCTCGAATCCGATTGGAAGAAATCCTTCGCCTTCACCCAGGACGTCGGCCGCGCGTTCAAGAAGATCTACCCGCAGCTCGTGCGGCGCAATTTCGAAAAACCGTGGAACGATACCGAGCGCGAGGAGCAACTGATCCGGCGCGGACGCTATGTCGAGTTCAATTTGCTGTACGACCGCGGCACGATCTTCGGGCTGAAAACCGGGGGCAATGTAGAGTCGATCCTCTCCTCCATGCCGCCAGTGGTGAAGTGGCCTTAGCGGAACGCGTGCAGGACGAGGAATAGGCCGCCGATCAGCACGACGGCATCGAGCACCGCCGTGTGCACGTGGATCGGCATGCGCTCCGCAAAAGCCTTCGCGAGGAATCCGCCGGGCAAGGCGACGAAGCCGATCAGCAACGCGAACGCGACCACCTGCGCAGTAATGACGCCGGAGACGCCGAACACCGAAATCTTCACGACGCTGATGACGATGGAGATGGCGGCGTCCGTCGCGATCACGCCGGCACTTGGAACACCGGCCGCAAGCAGCAACGAGAGCAGGATCACGCCGGACACACTCAGGATCAACACGCCGCCGATGACCAGCGCGGCGTTCGCGCTCGTCAGTCGCGTGTAGCCCCATGCGCCGAGCACGCAGAACGGCACGGAAAGGATCAGAACGACGGCCGCGCGCCGCCAGTCGACGTGCTTGATGAAGGCGGACATGCGGCTCGTGTTCGAGAACATCGCCGAGATCGCGATTATCGGCACCACGGGCCCCGCCGCGATCAACGGCACGAGCACAAGCGGCATCAGCGCGCCTGTGCCGTAGCCCAAGACGCCGCCGACGAGGGACGCGACGAACGCGACCGCTGCGACCAGCGCGAGCTGTGCGACGGAAATGTCGTGGAACGCGCAGTGAAAGGACAAGCGCTAGTCGGCGGTGGGCAGGCGGCGCATGGTGAATTCGATCTCGCCGTCCGGCAGTTCGTGCCAGCTTTCGATTTCGGTCATGTAGGCAGCCTTCGGATAGCGCGCGAACATCTCACGCGCCTTGGCGCGGGCCTGCTCTCGCGGCAGCGCGAAGGTCTCGCGGCGATACCCGTCGGAGGCGCGGCGGCGCGCGCTGCGATCCGCCATGCGGCGGGCGAGATCCTGCGGGCTGTCCTGACGCGGCATAGGCGATTCCCGGTTGTGGATAAGGTCGGGCGCCGGCAAGGAAGTTTCAAGCGGGATTATATCGGGGCGACGCGGCCGCGGCGTCCCGAATAATCGGCTCTAACCGATCTTGTTCAGTGGGGAAACCCGCAGCGATCCAAGCCTGCTCGGCGACCCGCAAGGCCGCGCCGAGTGTGGGGCCCTTCTCGATCCCACGCGCAATGAAGTCAGCCGCCTTGAGCGGAAACGCGGGCGCCGTCCAGCGCCGCGGCAGTTCGGCGAGCGCACGCCAGGTCTCGTCATGCGCGGAGGCCTGCGAACGCGCCCAGGCGAGCAGCGCGCAATCGAGATAGGACTCCGACTTCAGCGCATAGAGCAGCGCGCGCCCGGCCTGCTCGCCACGCTCCGGCGCAAATGTTCGCCACTGCGCGCCCATCGCCGCGAGGCGTGCGTACTCGGCATTGGTCAACCGCAGCCGCTGCCAAAGCCGCTCGGCATCCTCCGGAATGAACACGGCCAATCCGCCGAGCCGTTGCACCGCGTCCGGCGCAACGCGAATCGCGCTCTCCACCTTCGCCATCATTTCAAATCCGGCGAGATAGGGCACGCCGCCCAGGACCTGCAGCAGCAATCCCGTTTCCGTCATCACAACGAGCGTCGGATTGGCGCGCGGCGCGACCAGCAATTTCATCAATTCCATGCGCACGCGTTCGCGCGAGAGCTGGTCGAGCCCCGCGCGGCCGAGAATGCACGCATGCAGACCGTCGCGATCTGGCTCGCCATGGCCGTATGCGGCATGGAAGCGGAAGAAGCGCAGGATGCGCAGGTAATCTTCTTCGATCCGAGCGCGCGGCTCGCCGATGAAGCGCACACGCCGCGCGGACAGATCGGCAAGCCCGCCCACATAGTCGTACACGGTACCGTCCGCGGCGGCGGAGAGCGCGTTGATCGTAAAATCGCGCCGTTGAGCATCCGTGCGCCAGTCGCGGCCGAACGCGACTTTCGCATGCCGGCCGAACGTCTCCACGTCCTGCCGCAAGGTCGTGACTTCGAATGCGTGCTTGTCGATGACGACGGTGATCGTCCCATGCGCGATGCCTGTCGGCACCGCTTTGAAACCGGCGTTGGTGACGCGGCGCACGACGTCGTCCGGCACGGCGGTGGTCGCAATGTCAATTTCGTGAATGGGTTCGCCGAGCAGATGATTACGCACCGCGCCGCCGACGACGCGCGCCTCCTCGCCGTCGCGGTTGAGCTGCGCCAGTAGTCGCGCGAGCGCCCCCGCGCGCAACCATGCGGCATCGAGCCTTGGTAACGCTGCGGCGCCGCCGCTCACTTCAATCGTCCCGGGACGAAGTTCCCCTGCTCGTCGAGATGCGCCGGCACGTAATCCGTGCCCACGGGCGCGCCGGAAAAATGCGCGAAAAAGACGAAACTGGCGATCACCAGTGCGAACGCGACGATCGCAAGCCAGGCGATGCGGGTGAGCGGCCACGCCTTCACTTCCAGCACGCCGGTGCGGGTCGCGTAGAGGAACGCGCCGTAGAGCACGAACGGCGTCAGAAACAGCATGATCTCGGTCAGCCCGACGCGGATCATCCTTGCCAAATCCTCTCGCGCAGATTCCGTAAGATTCCCGCGGTCACGCCCCAAATATAGCGCTGGCCGAAGGTGACGGCATAATAATGCCGGGTCATCCCCTGCCAGTCGCGCGAATGCCGCTGCATCTTCGCTGCATCCATGACGTAAGCGAGCGGCACCTCGAACACCTCGTCGACCTCGGCCGTGTTCAGCTTGAGTTCGAAGCCTGGCTTCACCCGCGCGATCAGCGGCACGATGCGATAGCCGAGCGTGGTCATATAGAGATCGAGATAGCCGATCGACTCGACATTGCCGCAGTCGAGCCCGATCTCCTCCTCCGCCTCGCGCAGGGCCGAATGCATCGGGCTTGCATCGGTTCTGTCGATCTTGCCGCCGGGAAAGGAGACCTGGCCGGGATGATCGGGCAGATGCTGCGCGCGCTGTGTCAGCAGCACGGTCGGCTCCGGATGATCGACGACGCCGACCAGCACCGCGGCGGGGCGGATCGGCCGCACGGAGGCGATCTTCTCCATCACCGGATCGGCGTCGTGGTCGCCGCGCCGGGGAATGACGTTCGGGTCGGTCAGGCCGGCCGGCACGTCCAGGGTCAGCCGCCCCCGGGCGCGCGCGAAAAATTCGGCCGCGCTCAGCCCGTGTCCAGTCCGCAACGGCTCAAGCATTAGGCGAACTCCCGCACCGCGCTGGCTTCCGCCATCGGGAAGAATTCACCGGCCGACGCGATGCCGAACATGCGGCGGCCGTCGACGTCGCGCTCATCGCCCAGTTCGACGAGATCGTAGAACAGCGCGCGCGTCACCTTCGCCCACAGATCGCGCCGGACATGCAGGTAAGGACGCAAGCCCCCGCTCGCCTCCTGCTCGAAGCGCAAGGCATGGCCGGGACCGGCAGTGACGACGTCATCCACGTTGGTGCGGAATGTGAGCGCTTGCTGCTTCTTCCGATCTACAGACATTTCGACTGCTAGAAACGGCGCGTCCTCGACTGCAATGCCCACTTTTTCCACCGGCGTAACCAGAAAATATTTCTCGCCTTCCCTCTTGAGCACGGAAGCGAACAGTTTGACCAGCGCGGGTCGTCCGATCGGCGTCTTCTGGTAGTGCCAGGTACCGTCGGCGGCGATTCGCATGTCGATATCGTCGCAAAAAGGCGGGCTCCACTTGTCCACGGGCGGCAGGCCTTTAGCCTTCGGAAGCGCCGCCACAATCCCTTCCAATCCGCCCTGCCCTGCCTTCGCCATTGTTTGCCTTGTCAATCGAACGATGTGGACCGGATCGCCGTTTCGTGATGCGGCCGGCCTGCCGCGCCGAGGACGATAGCGTAAGCTTGGCTGAAACTTGAGGGCGGATTCGGGCCTCGCGGCGCGGGCGACCCGTCTGCGTTGCGAACGTTGCATAGGCTCGTTGGGGAAGCCCCGCGGGTCACGGACAGAGGAAGTCGGATGACGGCCATTGGCGGCGAGAGCCTGGACAAGCTCGAAGACATGATCGTGCGCACGGCGGAAGCGACCGCAGCCCACGTGCGGGCGGCGAAAGAGGCGATTGGCACTGTCATCTTCGGGCAGGAGATCGTAGTCGAGCGGGCGCTCGTCACTGTGCTGTCCGGCGGACACGCGCTCTTGGTCGGCGTCCCCGGCCTCGCCAAGACCAAACTGGTCGACACGATGGGCACCGTGCTCGGGCTCGATGCGCGGCGCATCCAGTTCACCCCCGACTTGATGCCGTCCGACATTCTCGGCACCGAGGTGTTGGAAGAAAGCGCGGGCGGCAAGCGCAGCTTCCGCTTCATCGCGGGCCCCGTGTTCGCGCAGCTTCTGATGGCGGACGAGATCAACCGCGCCTCGCCGCGTACACAATCGGCGCTCTTGCAGGCGATGCAGGAGCAGCACGTGACGGTCGCAGGCGCGCGGCACGATCTCCCCAAGCCCTTCCATGTGCTTGCAACGCAGAATCCGCTCGAGCAGGAAGGCACCTATCCGCTGCCCGAAGCGCAACTCGACCGTTTCCTGATGGAGATCGACGTCGACTATCCCGATCTCACCGCGGAACGGAAAATCTTGTTCGACACGACCGGCGCTGAGGAATCGAAAGTGAAGCCCGCGATGAGCGCGGAAGACCTTCTCTCGGCGCAGCGGCTGGTGCGGCGATTGCCGGTCGGCGAATCCGTCGTCGAAGCCATCCTGAAACTGGTGCGCTCGGCGCGTCCGGGCCCTGAGTCCGGCGACGTCGGCAAATTGATCGCCTGGGGTCCGGGCCCGCGCGCGAGCCAGGCGCTGATGCTCGCCGTGCGTGCGCGTGCGCTGCTCGACGGCCGCTTCGCGCCATCCGTCGACGACGTGCTCGACCTCGCCGAGCCCGTGTTGAAGCACCGTATGGCACTCACCTTCGCCGCGCGCGCCGAAGGCGAGACGGTGCCCCGTGTCATCCGGCGGCTGACGGGACGCTTCGGATAACGCCATGGCCGAACCCGGCTTGCGCGAGATTGAGACCGGTGCGGTTCGCGACGCGAGCACCGGAGCGCGGTCGCTTGCGCAATCGATGCCCCGGCTGGTGCTGGAAGCGCGCCGCGTCGCCGCGACCGTGATCCACGGTCTGCACGGACGCCGGCGCGCGGGGCCGGGAGAGAATTTCTGGCAATATCGCCGCTTCATGTCGGGCGAGCCGGCGCAGAACGTCGACTGGCGCCGCTCGGCGCGCGACGATCATCTATATGTCCGCGAGCGCGAGTGGGAAGCCACGCACACAGTGTGGATTTGGGCGGACCGCTCGCCGTCGATGGTCTTCGCCTCGAACCTCGCCACCGAGACTAAATTGGAGCGCGGGCTCGTCATCACCTTCGCGCTTGGCGAAATCCTGGTGCAAGGGGGCGAGCGCATCGGCCTCCCAGGTCTCATGAGCCCGACCGCCAACCGCAACGTCATCGACAAGATGGCGGAAGCGATCCTGCACGACACGAGCGAGCGGACGAGTCTGCCGCCATCTTTTGCGCCGTCGCCCCTGTCGGAGATCGTCGTGCTCTCGGACTTTTGGAGTCCGATCGGCGAAGTCCAGCAAACGATCACGCAACTGGCCGCGAGCGGCGCGCATGGACACCTCGTTCAGATCGTCGATCCGGCGGAAGAGAGCTTCCCTTACTTCGGCCGCGTCGAGTTCATCGAGCCGGAAGGCGCGGGCAGCATCACCGCCGGCCGCGCGGAAAGCTGGCGCAACGACTACCAGGGCCTGATCGCGCGCCATCGCGATGCGATCCGCGCCGACACCGATCAGCGCGCCTGGACCTTCGCGATTCACCGCACTGACCGGCCTGCGACCGAGCTCCTGCTCGCGCTGCATGCGCGCATGGGCGTGCATACGACGTTGACGACGGTCGCGAGCCGGCATGCTCCGTCGTTGAGCGGAGGCGCGGCGTGATCCCGACGCTTCCTCTCGCATTCGCCGAGCCGCTGGTGCTGCTCGGATTGCTGGCGCTGCCGGTCCTGTGGTGGCTACTGCGATTGGTCCCGCCGCGTCCGCTGCGCATTCATTTCCCGCCGACGCGGCTGCTGTTCGAAATCGCGCCGCGCGAGGAGACGCCTGCACGCAGTCCATGGTGGCTCCTGCTGCTGCGGCTCCTGCTCGCAGCGCTCATCATCATCGCGGCGGCGGGGCCGTTATGGAATCCGCCGCTCGCGTCCAATGATCGCTCTGCGCCGGTGCTGATGTTGATCGACGACGGTTGGGCCGCAGCAGCCTCTTGGCCCGAGCGCCTGCGTGCGGCCGACGAGATCATCGCGCGCGCGGAAGCGGACGGCCGCGGTGTCGCGCTGCTGCCGCTCTCCGAAATGACGCGCGATCTGTCGCTGCAGGTCGCGGGCGCGGCTCGCGTCGCGCTCAAGCAGATCAAGCCGAAGCCGAATTCTCTCGATCGCGGCGCCGCGCTGCCGGCCATCACCCAATTTCTGCAGAAGTCGCCAAGGCTCGAAATCGTCTGGCTGACGGACGGCATCGACATGGGCCAGGGGGCGAACTTCGTGACTGGGCTGAAGCAGGCTGTCGGGGACCACCCGCTCACCGTCGTGCAGGGCGGCTTGCCGCCTGCGCTTGCGCTGGTAGCCGCGGACAATACCGCCGGTGCGCTTACCGTGAAGGTGTTGCGCGCCGACGCGGGGCCGGCGGCGAACGGCATGGTGAATGCGATCGATCTGAAGGGCCTGCCGCTCGGCGAGGCGCCGTTCGCGTTCAAGGCGGGCGAGAAGGAAGCCGAAGCCGCGATCAAGCTGCCGGTCGAGATCCGTAATGACGTCGCCCGGCTCGAAGTCGTCGACGAGCGTTCGGCCGGCGCGGTGCAGCTTCTGGACAAACGTTGGCGGCGGCGCACTGTCGGCGTTGTTTCCGGCACGGACGCCGATCGCGCACAGCCGCTGCTCGGCGCGTCTTATTATCTGCAGCGTGCGCTCGCGCCGTTTGCCGATGTGCGGCTGACGGAAGGCGCTGCACCGGCGGAAGCGGTCAAGCGCTTCCTCGACCAGCATCTGCCGATGTTGATCCTCGCCGATGTCGGCAATGTCGGAGACGCGCAGGAGCCGCTCACGCGCTGGCTCGAGAACGGCGGTGTGCTGGTGCGCTTCGCCGGACCGCATCTTGCGGCCAATGACGACACGCTGGTGCCGGTGAGGCTCCGGCGCGGCGGACGCATTCTCGGCGGCACGCTGAGCTGGGAGAAGCCGCAACCGCTCGCCGCTTACTCGTCGAACAGTCCGTTCGCCGGCATGCCTGTGCCGACTGACGTGACGGTCACGCGGCAAGTGCTGGCCGAACCCGATGCAGAATTGACAAACCGCACGTGGGCGACGCTGGGCGACGGCACGCCGCTCGTCACCGCGCAGCGCCGCGGCAAGGGGCTGCTCGTGCTCTTCCACGTCACCGCCGATCCACGCTGGTCGAACCTGCCGCTGTCGGGTGCCTTCGTCGACATGCTCCGACACATCGTCACACTCGCCGGCAATGCTCCGGAGGGCGACAAGTCCCCAGAAACGAATGCGCGCAATGTGCCCGTCGTCGCGCCGTCGCGCGTGCTCGACGGCTTCGGCGCGTTCACCACGCCGCCTGCAACCGCGAAGCCGGTCGCCAGCAATTATCGCGGCCACGCCGACGCCGAGCACCCGCCGGGATTTTATGGGCCGCCGGAAGGCCTGGTCGCTGTGAACACGCTCGCGCCTGAGGATCGGCCCGCGCCGCTCGACATCACACCGCTCAAAGCCAAGCTCGACGTCTATCGGCACGGCGAGCCCGTCGACCTGCGCGGCCCCGTTTTTCTCGCCGCGCTCGCGCTGTTGTTGCTCGATGCGATCGTAGTGATCCTGCTCTCCGGCGGGCTCTCGAACATGCGCGCACGAAGGCGAGTCGCCGCGGTGCTGGCGGCTGGCGCGCTTGCCGCGGCGGGATGGCACGACGGCGCGCATGCGCAGGCACCCTCTCCGCCCTCACAGCTCACGCAGGCGCAGCGCGATTTTGCGCTGATGGCCACGCATCAGACGCATCTTGCCTACGTCGTGACCGGCGATTCTTCCGTCGACGACGTCAGCAGAGCGGGGTTGCAGGGCCTCACGCTCTTTCTCGCGCAGCGCACCGCGCTCGAGCCGGGCGAGCCGGTCGGGCTCGATCCCGCCCGCGACGAGCTTTCATTTTTCCCGTTGATCTACTGGGCGATTTCGCCGAGCGCGCCGAAGCCGTCGGCCGATGCGCTGGCGAAGATCGACGCATACATGAAGCGCGGCGGCACAGTGCTGTTCGACACGCGCGACGCGATTGAGTCGCCGCCCGGCGAAGGCGGCGACACGCAAGGTCCCGGCATGATCGCGCTGCGCTCGATCCTTGCGTCGCTCGACATTCCCGAGATCGAGCCCGTGCCGCCCAATCACGTCCTGACGAAGACGTTCTACTTGCTGCGCGATTTTCCCGGCCGCTTCACCGACGGAAGGCTCTGGGTCGAAGCACAGCCGGCGGATTCGGAGGAAAACGCCGACCGTCCCGCGCGCGCGGGCGACGGCGTCTCCTCGATCCTGATCACATCGAACGATTTCGCCGGCGCTTGGGCGATGCGGCCCGACGGGGACGCGATGCTGCCGATGGTGCCTGGCGAGCCGCGCCAGCGCGAGCTCGCCTTCCGCGCCGGAGTGAACATCGTGATGTACGCGCTCACCGGCAACTACAAGGCCGACCAGGTGCACATCCCGGCGCTGCTCGAGCGGCTGGGGCAGTAAAGGAGCCATGAATTGAACTTCGGCGTCGCATTCGCTCCGCTGGTGCCTGACTACGTGGTCTGGGCGGCGTTCGGCGCGTCGGTCATCATCTCAATTCTGCTGCTGCTCGCGCGCAGCCGCGGCGCGCCGTTGCGCGCGCTGGCGCTCGGCCTGATGGTGCTCGCGCTCACCAACCCCTCGTTCACGCGTGAAGACCGCGACCCGATCCCCTCGGTCGCCGCCCTCATCATCGACAAGAGCCCGAGCCAGGATTTCGGCGACCGCATCGCGCAGACCGAAGCCGCGCGCAAGGCGCTGGTCGACCGGCTCAATCATATTCCGGGACTGGAAGTGCGCGTGTCCGAAGCCGGCGCGGCCGACGGCGAGACGGACGGCACACGGCTGTTCTCCGCCCTCTCCTCAATGCTCGCCGACGTGCCGCCAGACCGCGTCGCCGGCGCGATCATGATTACCGACGGCCGAGTGCATGACGTCCCGGCGGACGCGAGCGCGCTCGGCTTCAATGCGCCGCTGCACGCGCTGATCACTGGCCACAAGGACGAGATCGACCGGCGCGTCGCGCTCACGCAGACCCCGCGCTTTGGCATTGTCAACCAGAAGCAGACGATCGGCTTCCGAATCGAAGATCAAGGTATCGCGGCAATGACGGCGCAGGTGACGGTCCGCCGCGACGGCGAAGTGCTTGAGAACCGCGCCGTGCCGGTGGGCCGGGAGATCAAGGTCGACATCCCGATTGCGCACGCGGGGCAGAACATTGTCGAGGTCGAGGCCGCCTCCGTTCCGAACGAACTTACGCAGGTGAACAATCGCGCGGTGCTGTCGATCGACGGCGTTCGCGACAAATTGCGCGTGCTTCTGGTTTCCGGCGAGCCGCATGCCGGCGAGCGCACCTGGCGCAACCTGCTGAAGTCGGACGCTTCCGTCGACCTCGTCCATTTCACAATTCTGCGTCCGCCGGAAAAACAGGACGGTACGCCGATTAACGAGCTCTCGCTCATCGCGTTTCCGACGCGCGAGCTGTTCCAGCAGAAGATCTCGGAATTCCAGCTGATCATCTTCGACCGCTATGCGCGGCAAGGCGTGCTGCCGCTGATCTACTTCGACAACATCGCCAAATACGTGCAGGAGGGCGGCGCAGTGATGGTGGCGGCCGGCCCCGATTACGCGAGCCCGACCAGCATCTGGCGCACGCCGCTCGATGAGGTGCTGCCGGCGGAGCCGAGCGGCGACGTCACCGAAGAGCCGTTCTTCGCGCGACTGACTCAGGCCGGCGAGCGGCATCCGGTCACGCGCGGTTTGGAGGGTTCGGATACGAACCCTCCGCATTGGAGCCAGTGGTTCCGGCTGGTCAACATCAAGCGCTCCAGCGGCACGTCGGTGATGGACGGCCCCGACGGCAAGCCGCTCTTGGTGCTCGCGCGCGAAGGCAAAGGCCGCGTCGCGCTCTTGTTATCCGATCACATCTGGCTGTGGGCACGCGATTACGAAGGCGGCGGCCCGCACCTCGATCTGCTGCGGCGGCTGTCGCACTGGCTGATGAAGCAGCCGGAGTTGGAGGAAGAGGCTCTGCGACTGAAAGTCCAGGGACGCACGATCACGGTCGAGCGCCAGACGATGAGCGATAGCGTGAGTGCGGTCACCCTGACCGCCCCGACCGGCGCAGCCCGCACTCTCACCCTGCACCCGGACGGCCCCGGAATCTGGAACTCCAGCGTCGAGGCGAACGAACTCGGCCTATGGCGCGCGACAGACGGCAAGCTCACGGCGCTCACCAATGTCGGACCGGCCAATCCGCGCGAATTCCAGGAAGTCACTTCGACCACGGATGTGCTGCGCAAGCTCGCGCAGGCGACCGGCGGCGAAGCGCGCCGGCTCGACGAGGGGCGTGGGCTGACGATGCCGCGCGTCGTGCCGGTGCGCACGGCAACCGCGTTTCAAGGCGACGACTGGATCGGGCTGAAGATGCGCGACACCTCGGTCGTGCGCGGCATCGGCGTGCTGCCGGTGTTTTCCGGCCTGCTCGGGCTTTTGCTACTAATCGGTTCGCTGGCCGCGACCTGGGCGCGCGAGGGACGCTGACGCTTTGCGCGACGCTTAGACGCGCACCCCGCCCGTCGACAACCGCATGGCGCCAATGCGGTCGAGCTCTGCCTGCTCGCGCGCGTTCTGCTCGGCCCGCTCGCGCTGCTGGTCGCGCTCACCGAGCATCTCGACCTTCTTCAATTCCTCGAACGCCTCGCCGAGCGCGGCTTGCGCCTCTTCGAGCTGGGTGCGTAGTTCGCCGGTCGAGCGCATGAGGTTCTCGCGCCGAGTCATCGCAGCCTTGGCGTAGGTCGGATAGGCAAAATGGGCGGGATCGTGGATGCCGGCGCGGTCCTGCTCGACCTTGATCTCGCGGTCGAGCTCGGTGGCGATGCGCTCGAACTCCGCGATCATCGCCTCGATCTGCGCGACCTTGCGCCGCTTCTCGTCGACCTGAAATTTTTTCAGGCGAATAATCGTTTCGCGTGACTTCATCGACTGGATACTCCCCGAAGCCCCGTCATTCCCCACCCGCTGACAAGCGGGCGGCCCGGACAATCTCGGCCGGACTGTGACGCAATAACGTTAGTTTTCGGTTTCCGGGGTGCGCAGAATTTCGGCGAGGCTGGTAACCTTCGGTTAACGAGGTCGCCTCCTCTTTCGCCTGGCGCAGGAAATCCTCGAACGGACCGCGTCCCGGCGGCGTTGCGAAAGGAGCACGACGACGACGCGTAAACGCACGCTTAATCTTACCGGCCCCGTTCCTGTTTTAACCGGTTGTTTACCCGGGTCGTTAATCATTGCGTTATCGTCCACGGGACAAGGCCGATCTGGATGCAATCGCCCCGGCGGACGAGTGGGGCGATGGCGGAGCCGGTTGGGCCGGCTCTCGAACTGGAGGATGACACCTGCACGCGGTGAAAAAATCGGTTCCAGGCGACCTCGTACGCCGATTGGGGCGGTCATGCCTACGGCGCGCTTGCCAGCGGGAATCAGGTTTTGTTAACCATGGCGGGATAGTGTCGAATCGTTTTGTCCCACCGCGTTTTTTTTGACGTTTGGCTCGCCGCTCCCGCGGCGCATCAAAGCTAAGGCCCGTGCGGCGAGAAGGGGACTTATATGCGCGTTCTACTGATCGAAGACGACAGTGCGACCGCACAATCCATCGAGCTGATGCTCAAATCCGAGAGCTTCAACGTCTACACCACCGATCTCGGTGAGGAAGGCGTCGACCTCGGAAAACTCTACGACTACGACATCATCCTGCTCGACCTGAACCTCCCGGACATGTCCGGTTTCGAGGTTCTGCGCAGCTTGCGCGTCTCCAAGGTGAAGACGCCGATCCTGATCCTTTCCGGCCTCGCCGGCATCGAGGACAAGGTGAAGGGTCTCGGCTTCGGCGCCGACGACTACATGACCAAGCCGTTCCACAAGGACGAGCTGGTCGCGCGCATCCACGCGATAGTCCGCCGCTCGAAAGGCCACGCCCAGTCGGTCATCAACACCGGCGATCTCGTCGTCAATCTCGACACCAAGACGGTCGAGGTCGGCGGTCAGCGCGTGCACCTTACCGGCAAGGAATACCAGATGCTCGAGCTGCTCTCCCTGCGCAAAGGGACGACGCTCACCAAGGAGATGTTCCTCAATCATCTCTACGGCGGCATGGACGAGCCGGAACTGAAGATCATCGACGTGTTCATTTGCAAGCTGCGCAAGAAGCTTGCGAACGCGTCGAACGGGAAGAACTACATCGAGACCGTCTGGGGGCGCGGCTACGTGCTCCGCGAACCGGGCGAGAACGAGGAGCGCATCCCCGCGTGAGGTCAGTCGCGCGCTTACGGGGACAGGTTTTCACCCCCGGTGGCGTCGGCGTCATCTTGAGCCTCTAGGCTCTCCTCCAAAACGAAAAACCCCGGATCGCGAGATCCGGGGTTTTTTGATAGTCGGATTAGCGCTCGCTGCCGTGCGCTAGCGCTTCACGATCACCCTGGCGCCGATCTTGACACGGTTGTAGAGGTCGACCGCGTCCTCGTTCGACATGCGGATGCAGCCCGAGGACACCGCGCTGCCGATCTTCCAGGGCTCGTTGGTGCCGTGAATGCGATATTCCGTGCTGCCGAGATAGAGCGCACGCGCGCCGAGCGGGTTGTCCTGGCCGCCGGCCATGTGCCGCGGGAGATTCGGGAAGCGCTTGAGCTCGCCCGGCGTCGGCGTCCAGTCCGGCCATTCGCGTTTCATCGAGACGGTGCTGGTGCCCGCCCAGTCATAGCCCTCGGCGCCAACCGCGATCGAGTAGCGCAAGGCCTGATCGGATGCGAGCACGTAATAGAGATAGCGGTCGCGCGTATCGACGATAATCGTGCCGGGCCTTTCATGGCTCTGGTACAACACCGTCTCGCGATAGGTCTTGCTGTACATGATACCAAACGGGGTCGACATGACCCACGGATCGCGCGCCGAAGCGACCTTGGTCGTCTTCTTGCTCGTGCTCGATTGTGCAAATGCACTCGTACCCTCGGTCAGCCCAGCCGCCAAACCAACGACGCACAGAATGGAAGCAACCTTCATCAACATTTCTACCAGCCCCAAATCGAATGCTTTCGAGAGGGTGAGACTGTAGCAGAGGAGCCGCCGGACCTCTGTTGCGAGCGGGCCACAGGTGTTGCGAAATCCCCTGTGCGGAGCCTGACGGGGCCGGCAGCCCGTGGGGCCTTTGAACGGCTCAGGAGGCACGGACGGTGCTCCGAGGCACCGACGACTGGCGCTTCGCAACGGCGGACGGCCCGAAAATGCCGCGTCTCTCCGGGATAGGCCGAAACGCCTCGCTCAAGCCCACGACCGTTTCTGCCGCGCCGAGGATCAAATAGCCATCCTGCGGAACCTGCCGCGCCAGGCGCTCCAAAACGGCAATCTTGGTCGGCTGATCGAAATAGATCAGCACGTTACGGCATAACACGACATCGAACATTCCCAGCGGGGCGAAGTCCTGCAATAGATTGAGCGTGCGGAATTGCACCATCTCGCGGATGTCGGACGCGATGTGCCAAGTGTCGCCCGCCTGCGTGAAATGGCGGACCAGCAGTCGGATCGGCAGGCCGCGCTGCACTTCGAATTGACTGTAGGTGCCCTGCTTGGCGCGTTCGATCACCGCGACCGACAGATCGGTCGCCAACAGGTCAACGCGATAGCCGCGCAGATGCGGCGCCATGCTCCTGAGCAGCATCGCGATCGAGTATGGCTCCTGTCCGCTCGAAGCTGCCGCGCACCAGATGCGGATGCGCTTTTCTTTCGCGCGCGCGGCGATCAGCGCAGGCAAAATCGTGTCACGCAAATGGTCGAACGGGATCTTGTCGCGGAAGAAGAAGGTCTCGTTCGTCGTCATCGCCTCGACGACCGAGAAGACGAGATCGGCATTTCCCGGCGTCTTCAGGCGCGCAACAAGTTCGCCCAAAGTTGTAAGGCCATTGCGCCGTGTGAGCGGAAGCAACCGGCTCTCGAGCAGGTACTCCTTGTCGGCGCTCAGCGTCAGTCCGGAGCGCTCCTTGAGGAACTTGCGCAGCCACTCGAAGTCCTGCGGGGTCATGTCCTCTCCCCCGCAAACAGTCGGCTCAGCCGGTGCCCGATCTCCGGCAACGGCAGTACGGCCGAACAGAGGCCCGCTTTCGCCACCTGCCCCGGCATCCCCCAGACGACGCTCGTGGCCTCGTCCTGCGCCATGACATGGCCGCCTGCGGCAATCAGTTCGCGCGCGCCGGCGAGCCCGTCGTGCCCCATGCCGGTCAGCACCAGAGCAAGACAGCGCGGTCCCCAGACGGAAATCGCCGACGAAAAAAGCGGGTCGACGGCCGGTTTGCAGAAATGAATCGCGGGGCCGTTGTCGATCGCGATAGTCGGGCGGCCGTCGCGCTCGACCGCGCGCATGTGCCGTCCGCCTGGCGCGAGGTAAACCGTGCCGGCATTTATCGGCTCTCCATCCTTGGCCTCGTGCACCGGGACGTGGAGTTCGCGATCAAGATATTCGGCGAAAATTGCCGTAAAGGTTGGCGGCATGTGCTGCGTGATCAGTACGGGGACGCGCCCGAACACCTCCGGCATCTGAGCCAGCGCCGTTTCGAGTGCCTGCGGGCCTCCGGTAGAAGCTCCGATCAGCAGCACGCGCGGCGTCACCACCGGCATCGGCCGCAAGGAGAGCGCCATCGTCGAACGGGTGCTCCGCTCGGCTTTCGGCAGCCGCCGCGTCCGGCTGCGCATGCCGAGATGGCGGATTTTCTCGATCAGTTCGCGATGAAAATCTTTTAGTTCGTCGCGCGGACCGGGCTTGGCGATATAATCCGCCGCGCCCAGCGCCAGCGCACGCAAGCTGATCGCCGCATTCCGGCGAGTCAGCGTGGAGGCCATGATCACGACGAGATCACGGCGCAATTCCAAAAGCCGCGGCAGCACGGCGATGCCGTCGAGGTCCGGCATCTCCACGTCGAGCACGACCACGTCAGGTTTGAGCCGCAGCAATTCGCGCAGGGCCTCCACGCCGCTGCGCAGACTGGCCACGACTTCCAGATCCCGCTCGGCGGCGATCCACCGCGAAAACATTGCCCGCACCACGACCGCGTCGTCGACGATCATCACGCGCAGACGAGAGCGCACCGCATCGGCGGTCGGCAATGGCACGGCGACGTTCATGTGAAGGGGTCGGTCAGATCAGGCCGACTTCTTGGAATTTCGCTTCGACGATGTCGCGGTCGAACGGCTTCATGATGTACTCGTTTGCGCCGGCATGCAGCGCGCGAGCAATGTGTGCGACGTCGTTCTCCGTTGTGCAGAACACGACCTTTGGCGCATCGCCGCCGGGCAGCTTGCGCAGACTGCGGAGGAATTCGTAGCCGTCCATTTTCGGCATGTTCCAGTCGAGCAGGATCGCTTCCGGAAGCTTGCGGCGGCACGCGTTCAGCGCCTGCTCGCCGTCCTCCGCCTCCTCGATTTGGAATTCCAGTCCTTCAAGAATGCGCCGAGCGACTTTGCGGATGACGCTGGAGTCGTCGACAACTAAACAGGTACGCATCGGTTATTCCCCCTTATCCTCTATGCTGTGGCCGCGGCGGTCTCGATCTCCAGCACGCGGTCCACGTCGATTACCATCAACAGCCGACCGTCGAGCCGGTGAATCCCGCTCGATACGCGCGCAAGCCGCGGATCGAGATGCAATGGATTGGGCTCGCGCTCGGCGTCCGCAAGCTGCAGCACCTCGCCGATGCTGTCGATCAAGAGGCCGAACGATTCGCCGCCTGCTTCAACTCCGATCGCCATCACCGGCGCGTCCGATTCGCGCGGCGCCATGCCGAAGCGGGAGCGCAGATCGACCAGGGTGACGATCCGTCCGCGCAAATTGATGACGCCCGCAATCTCGGTCGGAGCTAGCGGGACGCGTGTAATGCCTTCCGGCACGAACACATCCTGCACCTGCAGGATCGGCAGCCCCATCATCTCACCGGCCACGATGGCCGTTACGTATTCGCGCATGTCGCTGCGGTCCGTCATGCGGCCTGTCCCAATTCGGCCTGCTCCTTGAGCGCGGCGACCAGGCCCTGACGATCGAATTTGGCGACGAAGTCGTGCAATCCTGCCTGCCGTCCGCGGATGACGGTGTCGGCCGACACGATCGACGAAAGACCGATGACGGGAAGCTCGGCGCCGTGCGGATGCTTATGCAGCGCCCGCGTGAGTTCGAACCCATTCATCTCCGGCATCTCGATGTCGGTGATGACGACATCGAAATGGTGCCCGGTATCCAATAGGGCGAGCGCCTCTGCGCCCGACCCGGCGCTGGTCACATTGAACCCGGCTGCCTGCAGCACCGGCGCGAGCATGTTGCGGAAGAACGCGGAGTCGTCGACCAGCAGCACAGCGTTCGGCACCTGCTGCACGGGTTGCTCCTTACGCCGGAACCAGTCGGCATAGGCGAGTGGGAGAAAATGCGCGACGTCGATGATTTCCGTTGCCTTGCCTTTCACGACCGCGGAGCCGATCACCCCGTCCGTCGCGCTGGCCACCTCGATATCAAGGTTGTCCTCCACGATATCGATGATCTGGTCGACCACCAACGCCATCGAACGCTCGCCATCGGAGAAGACGAGCAGCGGTTGCGCGCCCTCGGACCGGACGCGGACGGTCTCGTCCATGGAGATCAGCGGCATCAGATGTCCGCGGTACTGGATCATGTGGCGGCCGTTCGACACTTCAATCTTGCGGGCGTCGACTTCCTCGAGCCGTGTGACGATCGCGAGTGGCACAGCCTTTGGATGCGGCGAACCGGCGCGGAAGAGCAGCAGCGATGTCGTGCTTGCGATCTCGGCGGCCGGAGCGGCGGTGGTCTCCTCCCGCAGTTGCGCCGCGGCGGTGCTGCCGAGCGCGCGCGCGATCCCGTTCGGATCGACGATCATGATCACAGAGCCATCGCCCAGGATCGTGTTGCCGCAGAACATCGGAATGTGCCGCAACTTGCTCGACAGCGGCTTCACCACGATTTCTTCCGTGTGGAAGACCGCGTCGACGACGATCCCCAGCCGCTGGCTTCCGACCTGCATCACCACGATGAAGCCGCTACCGATCGGCTTATCGGTTTGCATCCCGAACAGCACGTCGAGACGGGCGAGCGGCATCAATTTGTCTCGCAACCGCAGCACGGCCGTATCGCCGATGCGCTCGATCCGGTGCTCGCCGCGGTTTCGCGCGCGCACGAGTTCGAGCACTGCCAACTGGGGAATCGCAAACCGGCCACCGCCGGCCTGGACGATCAGCGCTGACACGATCGCGAGTGTGAGCGGAATCTTGACCGTGAAGCTTACCCCGACGCCAGGCACCGAGTGCGCGTCGATCGTGCCGCCGATCTGGTCGATGTTGTTGCGGACGACATCCATGCCGACGCCGCGGCCGGAAATGCTGGTGACTTTCGCCGCCGTCGAAAAGCCGGGTACGAAGATAAATTTCTGCAGCTGCGGTTCGGTGAGAGCCGCCAGCTCCGTCTCAGTCGCAAGTCCTTGCGCAAGCGCTCTGGCTTTGATGCGCTCGCTGTCGAGACCGCGACCGTCGTCCGAGACTTGAATGATGATAAAGCCGCCTTCATGCCAGGCGGACAGACGAATGCGACCGCGTTCCGGCTTGCCGGCAGCTTTCCGTTCGGCCGGGCTCTCCAGCCCATGATCGGCGGAATTGCGGATCATGTGCGTGAGCGGATCCTTGATGAGGTCGAGCACCTGACGGTCGAGTTCGGTGTCGGCGCCCTGCATCTCCAGATCGATCTGCTTGCCGAGCTCGAGCGAGAGATCGCGCACTATGCGCGGCAGTTTTTGCCATGCGTTGCCGATCGGTTGCATGCGCGTCTTCATCACGCCTTCCTGCAGTTCGACGGTGACGTTGGAGAGGCGCTGTAGCGGCGTCTTGAATTCGGAGTCTTCGTGGCGGCGCACGATGTCCAAAAGCTGATTGCGGGTGAGCACCAACTCGGAGACCATGGTCATCAGCCGCTCGAGCGTGTCGACCGATACGCGGATCGACTGGCTGCCGGCTTTTCCGCCCTCGACCGGCTCTGCGATGTCTTCGACCGGTGGCTTCGGCTTGGGCTTTGGTGGATCGACTGGCGTCGCGCGAAACGCGCGTTCCAGATCATCGAGCGAATCTTCGCCGGGCATCAGCGGGCGTTCGAGCGTCTGATCGGCAAAACGGCCGACCGTGCGCTGCGGCGACTCCTCAAGCGACTCGGCGAGCAATTTCTCCGCCATGCCGGACAACGCGCCGACGAGCTCCGCATCACTGCCTTCCGGCTCGCGCTGCTCGCGCGCCAGCGACTCCAGGATTTGCTTGATGCGGTCGATCGTCTCGAGGATCAGGCTGACGGCGTCAGCGCTGACCGGCGCGCCGTCGCGAAAGCGGCCCATGAGCGCTTCAGCTGCGTGCGCCAAAGTTTCGAGCCGCGGCAGGCCAAGGAAGCCGCAGGTGCCTTTGATCGTGTGGACAAGGCGGAAGATGTTGTCGAGAATCTTGGCGTTGTTCGGTTCCTGCTCGAAACGCACAAGCTCGACGTCGACCACGTCGATACTTTCGTTTGTCTCGGTGACAAACTCACGCAGCAGGTCGTCCATGATACGCCTTCACCACGGGCCGCAACGGGCCCGGCCGCACGCAATCGCTGCCCGAGTGTGTCGGCGAAGGGTTTAATTTTAGTTTGCAGGAACAGCGTCCCGCGGCATATTTACAAATCGTTAGCCGTGAGCGCCGTCGGCCTCCGGCCTAGCGCGCGGCGATCACCACTGCGTCCCCCTCGAGCGCTGCACTTGCGGTTAGCCCGCACGCCTTAGCCAAAAGGCCGGTGTAGAACGGCTGTATGCGGTGCGCATCGAGCATCTCTTCGCCCGGCTCGCCGGAGATGAGCGCCGCGTTCGGAGGCACCTTGGCGTTAGTGCCGGTCGCAGCCACGGTGAAGCCCATGCTCTCGCCCTCACCCGCCGGCGCGACGGCAAGCTTGCCGCCGCGCGGGATCGCCTGCGCCGCGATCAGCAGCATGTTGAGCAGCAGTTTGACCCGGTTCTTCGGCAACAGGAGCCTCGGCAGTTGCCATTCGAGCTTGGTTTTCTCGTCCTCAAGGAAGCCGCGAGCGACCTTCTCGGCGTCGCCGGAATCGATCTGCGCGCCGGCCGAACCGGCGGCGCCGAAGGCGATGCGGCAGAACTGCAGCTTGGCGGAGGCGGTGCCCGCGCTCTTCTTGATCAGATCGAGCGCGAAGGTCTTGGTCTCCTCATCGTTTTCGTCCGCCAGCACTTCCAGCCCATTGACGATTGCGCCCACCGGGCTGATCAGATCGTGGCAGACCCGCGAACAAAGCAGGGCAGCAAGGTCGAGCGAGTCGATGGACACTGCGGTCATCAGGAAAGTCTCCGCTTCAAGTGCAGGGGGCTGGCTCGGCCCGCGAATCGGCCATCAGACCGACGAATCCCGGATACACTGCACCTGCTTCACCGCCAAGGAATGAAAGGCAACGCCGTTGAACAGTACCGACCTCCGCCCGGATGACATCCTGGCGCGTTCGCTGAACTTGACGGCCTTGGTAGCGAAAGCATCGGCGGCGATTTTGCGTTTTGCGGGCGCCCGGCCGCGACACAAGGCGGATGGCTCACCGGTCACCGACGCGGACGAAGCCGCGGAGGCGGTAATCCTGGATGGCATCTCGCAACTGCTTCCCGGTATCCCGGTGATTGCCGAGGAAAGCATCGCGCGGCGGGCGCCGCCTGCGTTGGACGGCGCCTTCGTGCTCGTCGATCCGCTCGACGGGACCAAGGAGTTCATCGCCGGACGCGACGAGTACACCGTCAATCTCGCGCTGATTTCCGGTCGTAGGCCCATTGCCGGGTTCGTCGCAGCGCCCGGCCGCGCGCTCCTGTGGCGCGGCATCGTCGGGCACGGGGCCGAACGGCTCGCGATCGAGGGCGAGACCGTCGGCGCCCCCCAGCGTATCCAAGTCCGCCACTGGCCGATGTCAGGCGCAGTCGCGCTCGTCAGCCGCTCGCACCGCGATCCCGCAACCGAGGCGCTGTTGGAGCGGCTGCCTCCCACGCGCCCGGAATCCTGCGGTTCATCGCTGAAATTCTGCCGGATCGCCGAAGGCGCGGCAGACATCTATCCCCGGCTTGGACCGACCAGCGAATGGGACATCGCCGCGGGGCATGCTGTGGTCGTTGCGGCAGGCGGGATCGTGACCGCGCCCGATGGTGGGCCGCTGACCTACGGCCACGCAGAACGAAAATTCCTCGTGCCCGCCTTTATCGCCTGGGGCGATGCTTTGAAGGCACGGCTGACCTAACGCCCAATCGATCCCTCGAGCGCCGGCCACTTCCGCCCGGCGGCCATAAGCGCACGTGCAGAATCCGCGAGGAAGTCGGTGCGGACCGCACCATTCGCACCCAATTCGAACTCGAGCCGGCCCGGCTTCGGCTTTCCCTCGGAAAAATAGACAACCGGATCGAAACCGCTGATCGCCAGTCCCGTCATGACCAGCAGTGCGCTGCGGCCGAGCGCACTAAAAACAAGCCGAGTGCAACGAGAAGAAGCGCCGCCGCGGCCTTTTCCAGCCGCCGTGCTGCAGTCATAGTTTGCCCTGACATTCGCTTCGATTCGGGGAACTTAGTGCCGGCCGGCAGCGGGCGCGGCATGAGCATCCGGTTAAGGGGGGCCCGCCGGGCTCTTTCTCTCAATGGAGCATTCGATGCGCGCGACCATGCGCCTTGCGACCCTGACATTCTGCCTGCTCGGTTTCGGCACGGAGATCACAGCCGCGCAAACGCCGCCTCCTCCAGGACCGCCGCCGCAACAGCAGCAACACGGCACCTTCGCGGTCAACGAAATCGTCAATGAAGGACACCGCTTCTTCGGGACTGTCTCGCGCGGCCTCGCGCAAGTGGTTGAGAAGGCGGTCAGCGTCTGGGGCGAGCCGAATGGCTACATCCTCGGCCAGGAAGGCAGCGGCGCGTTCGTCGTCGGCCTGCGCTACGGCGACGGCAAACTCTACACCCGCAATGCCGGCGACCGCCGAGTGTTCTGGGAGGGGCCGTCGGTCGGTTTCGATACTGGCGGCGAGGGCGCGCGTACGATGATGCTCGTCTATAACCTGCCGGCGACGGATGCGATTTATCAGCGATTCGCCGGCATCGACGGCTCTGCCTATTTCATCGGCGGCTTCGGCATGACGGCATTGACGGCGAACAACATCGTCGTAGTCCCGATCCGGTCCGGCGTAGGGTTAAGACTCGGCGCGAACATCGGCTATCTCAAGTTTACGCCGAATGCGACCTGGAACCCGTTTTGATGAGCCTCACCACTGGCGTGGCAATTGCACTTGGCGCCCGCGACAAGGGCGTCGGGTTTAGGTTAATCTCGCGCCTTTCTAGTAAGGTCTGCACCCGTGCCATGAATGGAACGGGAAAGGGTCAGGTGCGTTTGGAGGCGTTATGATCGAACCGGTCATGTATTTCGGGATCGGCTTCCTGGTCGCGGGCCTGATCGGCCTCGTCCTCCTCCCCCTTGTGCACAATCGCGCGGTCCGGCTTACCATGCGCAAGCTCGAAGCAGCGACGCCATTGTCGATGGCCGAAATCCAGGCCGACAAGGATCAGCTCCGCGCCGAATTCGCGATGTCGACCCGCCGCCTCGAAATGAGCGTCGAGCAGCTCAAGAGCAAGAGCACCAATCAACTCGCCGAGCTGGGCAAGAAGAGCGACGCGATCAATCGCCTCAAGATCGAGCTAAGCGAACAGACCGCCACCATTTTTGCGCTTGAAGCGCGTGACAAGGCTCTGCGCGATCAGGTGCGCGCGACCGAAGAAGAATTCGCGGTCAAGACGAGCGCCATGCTGGAAGCGCAGCACGCGCTGCCGGAAAAGAAAGCCGAGCTTGCGAGGCTGATGAGCGAACTCGACGAGCGCTCGAGCACGGCGGATGCCCAGAAGATCGAGATCGTCTCGCTCAAGACACAGGTGGAAGCGCTGAAAGACCGGCTCACCGTTGCCGGCAATGAATTGAAGGTGGTCGATGACCGGCGCGACGCCGAGCGCGTCGAGCTCAAAGCCGCGACGCAGGAGCTTGCGGAAGAGCGCGGCAAGGTCGAGAACCTCGGCCGGCGCGTCTCCGAACTCGAGCAGGCGCTGGTCGCTCAGACTACAGAAGCGGAAATCCTGGGCCGTCGCGCGCAGAATTTGGAGAATCGCCTGGCCGAGCAGATGCGGCTTCTGAACGAGAGCGAATTCGAGTTGAGGCAGTTGCGCGGGGAGCTCGATCATGCGCGCAATCTGGAGACCGACCTTCGCACAGCGATTGCCGAACTCGACGGCCGCACGTCGAGCGCCAATCAGAAGCTGAAGAGCGAGAACGCGCAGCTGCAGGGCGAGCTCGATTACACCAAGCAAGACCGTGATCGGATCGCCGCAGAGCTCGCCAACCTGAAGCACGAGGCGGAGCAGAACTGGGCAAACGAGCGGGTCGAGAATGCGCTGTTGCGTGAGCGCATCAATGACGTCGCCGCGGAGGTGGCACGCCTTGCCTCCGCCCTGGAAGGCCCGAACTCCAGCATCGAGGCGATCCTCGCCGCCGAAGCCGCGCGCGACCGCGCGAATACCGTGGCACCTGTGACCGTGCACCGCGGCGTCGAGCTGCAGCCGGAAGCAGCCGGCAGCCTCGCCGACCGCATCCGTGCGCTGCAGGCGCAAAGCTCGCCCCGCATTTCGCCCGACGAGCCGCAGACGAGGAACTGAGGCCGGTCATTTCAGGACGCGGCGAAGCGGAATCCCGACGCACGAGCCGGTTCACTTGACACTGCTCCGAGCCGTTCCTTATATCGCCGGAACGGCGGGCGGTTAGCTCAGCGGGAGAGCACACCCTTCACACGGGTGGGGTCGTAGGTTCAATCCCTACACCGCCCACCATAAAATCAATAGCTTAGGACGGACGTGCAAGCTGCCGGGCCAGCGTGACAGCACCCTGACAGCACGATCTGAGGCTCGGCTGTTCACGTTCTGTAATCCCCAGTTTCATTGAAGCGATACTACCGAATTCGCATTGCACGGTGGCGAAGGCGGGACGAAATTTGGCGGCATGTCGCACTTCCGAGCCGGTACCAGCGAGACAAATTCGAGCGGGCAGGAACCGGTAAAGCCGCCGAACAGCGAGCGGCAGCGACGGCGCGCGATGCGGCGCGGGCCAAACGAGTAGTGACCGCATGGACGGCTGAATCGGAAAAACGCATGGACGGGGCGCGCTCCACAACTCAGGAGGAAGCGAGGTCATCGGATGCGAATGTACTACACGCTCGCCGACTACCCGCACGCGACGGTCGAGATCGAATGCGCCAAGTGCGGACGCCACGGTTGGCTGAGTCAGATCCGTTAGCGACACAAAAAAAACGGCCCCCACCGATAATGTCGCCGCGGGAGAGGCCGCCTAGTTGGCGGCCTCTTTCATTCGGGTTCAGAATTCTGTTCGGTCAAACGGCCCTTTTGTGATCGCCGTCACATCCGCAGTAATAGCTTTCGGGAGAGATTAATTGTGGCGGTGCCACCGTCCCCCTTCCCCCCGAACGAGGTGGCACTGACGGAAGGCCGTGCGTCCAACCCGCGCGGCCTTTCTGTTGAGTCTTCCCGT
>Ga0207862_1000006_pt1 | contig 50361 bp, 51 predicted proteins | sample LuqExpMetageno81_FD_187838 | JGI IMG/M metagenome (GOLD analysis project Ga0207862, IMG submission 187838) | Tropical forest soil microbial communities from Luquillo Experimental Forest, Puerto Rico - Sample 81 (SPAdes) | ecosystem: Environmental > Terrestrial > Soil > Tropical forest ... | reverse complement strand
CGAAGACTTCGATTTTGCCAAGCCGAGAAATCCGCGCGCGTTCTCGAAGGTGTTTGCGCGTCGTGCAGAGCGCATCGGGTTTGGCCGGATCAGGTTTCACGACCTGCGGGGCATTCACGCCACGGCCCTGCTCGATGCCGGCATCCCTCCGCATACGGTGGCCCAGAGGATCGGTGACGATCCGACCACCGTGCTGCGTAACTACGTCAAGAGGAGGCGGTCGAAGGCGGCCAACGAGTCGGTCGTGTCCGCAATCACCACCATCGCGTCTGGATTTTTGGGCAAATGATGTGTCCAACTTGTGTCCAGTTGCCCGATTGTTCTCCATCGAGAATCGCTTAAACCCTTGATCTGGCTGCGATAAAATGGTGGCCGAAATGGGTGAGGCCCCAGTCTTGTGGACCGGGGCCTCGACGGAAGGGACAGTGCCGGGTTTTCCGCCCCTACCGTGACCTCGTAAGTCCCGGGCGCCGCGCTTTGCTCGCCCGGGACGACAGCTTCAGGCGCTACTGCACGACCTCGCCGTGCAGCGCGAGATCAAGGCCTTCGCGCTCGACCTCTTCGTTGACGCGCAGGCCGATGACCGCGTCGATGATCTTCAGGATGATCAGCGAGACGACCGCGTCGTAGACCAGCACGATCACGACGCCTTCGATCTGGTTGATGACCTGGCCCGCATTGCCTTCGATCAGGCCTGAGGTGCCACCGTACTGACTGATCGCGAACACGCCGGTGAGGATTGCGCCGGCCATGCCACCGACCGCGTGCACGCCGAAGCAGTCGAGCGCGTCGTCAACGCCGTGCAGGTGCTTCAGGCCGGTGACGCCCCAGTAGCAGAGCACGCCTGCGGCGACGCCGATGCACATCGAACCGACCGGGCCGACGAAGCCCGAGGCCGGCGTGATCGCGACGAGGCCGGCGACGGCGCCCGAGCAGATGCCGACGACGGTCGGCTTGCCGCGGTGCGCCCACTCAACGAGCATCCAGGTGAAGGCCGCGACAGCGGTGGCGATCTGAGTGACCGTCATCGCCATGCCGGCCTGCAGATTGGCGGTGACCGCCGAACCGGCGTTGAAGCCGAACCAGCCGACCCACAGCAGCGCGGCGCCTATGAAGGTGAGCACCATGTTGTGCGGAGGGCCCATCTCCTTACGCTTGCCGAGGCAGATTGCGCACATCAGGCCGGCGACGCCCGCGTTGATGTGAACGACGGTGCCGCCGGCGAAGTCGAGCACCTTGATCGCCGCGTCGGAGTTACCGGAGGCGAGGAAGCCGTCGGGTCCCCACACCCAATGCGCGATCGGCGCGTAGACGACGATCGCCCACAGGCCCATGAACCACAGCATCGCCGAGAACTTCATGCGCTCGGCAAATGCGCCCGCGACCAGCGCCGGTGTGATGATTGCAAACGTCATCTGGAAGCAGATGTAGACGGTTTCGGGAATCGTCGCCGCCAGCGGGTTCGGATTGCCGATGCCCGTGGCGATGTCGCTCAGGATGCCCTGCAGGAAGGCGCGGCTTAATCCGCCGACGTATGGCGAGCCAGCGGTGAACGCCATGCTGTAGGTGCAGATGGCGAACAAAATCGTCACCAGACACGTGACGGCGAAGCTCGTCATGATCGTGTCGCCGACGTTCTTCTTGCGCACCATGCCGCCGTAGAAGAGCCCGAGGCCGGGGATCGTCATCATCAGCACGAGCGCGACCGACGTGAGCATCCATGCCGTATCGCCCGAATTCGGCGTGCACTTCTCGAGCACGGCTTTCTTCGGATCGGGATCTGAGACGCAGGCCGGCGGCGTAGCAGCCGTGGCAGGCGCCGGTGCGGCAGCTGCAGGAGCTGCGGCGGCGGGCGCTGCACTAGGAGCGGGCGTCTGCGCATAGGACGCATTGAACGCGCCCATACTCAGGAAGAGCCCCAGCAGAAGCCCGAAAGCGAGCGCTAGAATGCCCGCACGGGGTAACCTCTTCGACGTCATGTCCATTACTCCTGTTGCTTTTGTTATGCGGGTCAAAGCGCTGACGCGTCCGTCTCGCCGGTGCGGATGCGCACGGCGTGATCGAGCCCGAAAATGAAAATCTTGCCGTCGCCGATCTGCCCGGTCTTCGCGGCCTTGGTGATGGCGGTGACGCACTGATCAACCATCTCGGTCGGAACGGCGACTTCGATTTTGACTTTCGGCAGGAAGCTCACGGCGTACTCGGCGCCGCGGTAGATTTCGGTGTGACCCTTTTGGCGCCCGTAGCCCTTCACTTCGGTGACAGTCAGTCCCTGCACGCCGAGTGAGGTCAGGGCGTCACGGACCTCGTCGAGCTTGAAGGGTTTTATGATGGCCATGACGATCTTCATGGATTCGATCCCCGCTTGAGCCCGTTTCGAAGTCGTTACGCAGTGCGGGCCGTTTCACTGGGCGACTGACCGCGAAGCATGCTTCGCAGGCAGAGCCGCCAGCAGGTAATCAAGGGTCGTGCCAAGTCGCGGCGAGCGAGCTAGCGGCTTGGAATCATGCGAGAAATCTAGGCAGGCGGGCGGGGGATCGGGGACCGGCTACCAGTCGCGCTTATAAAAAGGGCAGGGCCGGGTGGCCCTGCCTCAAACTTGATCAAAGATTCAGCAGTCTTATTGCAGCGCCTCGCCGTGCTGGCTGACGTCGAGGCCCATGACCTCGTCTTCCTGTTTCACGCGCAGCGGGACGGCGGCCGAGATGACCTTCAAAATGACCCATGTGACCACGCCCGACCACACGGCCGTGACGATAATTCCAAGCAGCTGGGAGCCGACGACAGAGACATTCCCCTCGATCAGGCCCTGAATCCCGTTCGGCAGTTCGGGATTCGCCGATATCGCGCCCACCGCGAGCACTCCGGCGAGGAACGTGCCCGTAAGGCCGCCCACGCCGTGCACGCCGAAGACGTCGAGCGAGTCGTCATAGCCAAATTTGATCTTCAGCCATGTGCACGACCAGTAGCAAACGCCGCCGGCGATCACGCCGATCAGCACGCCTTCCATCGGCGTGACGAAGCCAGACGCGGGCGTGATGGTGCCAAGGCCCGCCACCGCGCCCGAGATCATGCCGAGCACGGAGGGCTTGCCGCGCGTCGCCCATTCGAGGCCCATCCACGTGCAAGCGCCCGCGCAGGCGGCGAGGTGGGTCGACACGATGGCCGACACGGCGCGCGGGGACGCCGACAAGGCCGAGCCGCCGTTGAAGCCGAACCAGCCGACCCACAGCAGGCCGGTGCCGATCACCGCCAGAGACAGATCGAACGGCGCAAGATTGTCATGCCCGTAGCCGCGGCGCTTGCCGATCACCAAGGCCGAGACGAGACCGGCGACGCCGGCATTCAAATGAACGACAAGACCGCCTGCGAAATCGATCGTGCCCGCGCGTGCGAGGAAGCCGCCGCCCCACACCCAGTGCGCGATCGGCACATACACCAGAAACAGCCACAGCACGCAGAACCAGACGAAGGCGGAGAACCGCAGCCGGTCGGCAACCGAACCCGCAACGAGCGCAACGGTGATGACCGCGAAGGTCATCTGATAGATCATGAACAGGCTTTCCGGAATGTTCGGCGCATTCGGCGACACCGAGGTGGGTGTCATGCCGATCAGGAACGCGCGCTGCAGCGTGCCGATCACTGAACCTTCGCCGACAAACGTGAGCGAATAGGCGAACAAGGCCCACAGAATTGAAACGACGAACGTCGCGGCGAGCGACTGCGCCATGGTGGCGAGGACGTTCTTCTTCCGCACCATGCCGGAGTAAAACAGCGCAAGCCCGGGGATGGTCATCATTAGCACGAGGCTGGTGGCCGCGATCATCCAGGCCGTGTCGGCCGGATCAATCTTGGGAGGAACGGCCGGGCCGGGCTGCAATGGCACGGCCGATTGCGCGCGCGCAGCCGTGATGCCGACGGTCAAAGCAAAAATAAGAAAAGTGACGCGGCGTAGCGTCCGTCCCATGAGAAGCCCCCCCCGACAAGTTGGCTCGATATGTCCGAACGCCCCTCGCCGTCGATCTCGTCAATTACAACGCGTCGGCGTCGGTCTCTCCCGTGCGGATTCGAACGGCCTGTTCGACCGGCGTGACAAAAATTTTGCCGTCGCCGATCTGCCCGGTTTTGGCCGCCGAGCCGATCGCCTCGATGACGCGATCCGCCTGTTCGCCTGGCACGGCGATCTCGATCCGCACCTTGGGCAGGAAGTTCACAGCGTATTCCGCGCCGCGATAAATTTCAGTGTGCCCCTTCTGGCGCCCATAACCCTTGACTTCGGACACGGTCATGCCGTGAACGCCGATGGCGGTGAGCGCGTCGCGCACCTCATCGAGCTTGAACGGCTTGATGACCGCAATGACCATTTTCATTTGAAACCTCCCCGCACGCCCCCGGGGGCGGCGGCGCCAACCTAGCGGCAGACAAATCAAAAATTAAGCGGAAAACGGAAGCCTGCCTGGGCAACAGGCATTCCGAGTCGTCATTCCTTGGCCGCCGCGTCCCGCCTGAGCCGCACGAGGCCTTCTTGCGCCACCGAAGCGACCAAGGTGCCGTCCCGGGTGAAGATCAAGCCGCGCGAGAACCCGCGCGCGCCATGCAGATTGGGCGAATCCTGTGCGTACAGAAGCCAATCGTCTGCGCGGAACGGCCGGTGCAGCCACAGCGCGTGGTCGAGGCTCGCCGCCATGAAGTCCTTCTCGAACAAGGTGCGTCCGTGCGGTGCAAGGCAGGCATCGAGCAGCGTCATGTCGGAGGCATAGGCCAGGACGCACTGATGCAACGCCAGATCGTCCGGCAGCTTGGCGGTCGTGCGGATCCAGAGATGGAATCGACCATCGGGGTATTTCTTGCCCGAGTAGCGGTCGTATTCGACCGGCCGCAGCTCGATCGGCCGCTCCCGCTCGTAATAGCGGCGCACCGGGTCGGGCATGGTCAGCAACAGCTTCTCGCGCACGTCGTATTCGCTTGGCAAATCCTCCGGCATCAGCACGTCCGGCATCTTGGCCTGGTGTTCGAGACCGGACTCGTTGGCGTGGAAGGACACGAACATGGAGAAGATCGGATGCCCGTGCTGGCGTGCGGTCACCCGGCGGGTGGTGAAGCTCTTGCCGTCCCTGATCCTGTCGACGTCGTAGATGATCGGCACTTTCGGATCGCCCGGCAGAACGAAGTATGCGTGCATCGAGTGCGGCGCCCGATTCTCGACCGTACGCACGGCGGCAACCAGCCCCTGCCCGATAACCTGCCCGCCGAACACGCGCTGCCAGCCGACCTGGGGGGATCGCCCGCGGAACAAGTTCAGGTCCAGTTGTTCGAGGTCGAGAATGTCGAGCAGATCTTGGACGGCGGAGGCCATACGCGCGTTTCCGGTGGGCTCGCGGCCAATGGGGCTGGCGCGGCGAGCGGAGTCAAGGCGCGGCTAGCCTGCCTTATCCATGCTAGAACGCGCGGAAGCGGAGAACAGGATGGTTAAAAGGGTCGACATGCTGATCGGCGGCGGCGGATTTGCGGGGCTCGCCCTTGCGATTGCGCTGCGCGAGGCCCTGGGCGAAGGGTTTGCCGTCGCGGTCGCCGATCCGTCGCTGCGCAATGCCAAGTCGAAGGATCCGCGCGCGACCGCGATCGCGGCGGCGGCGCGGCGGCTGTTCGAGACAATCGGCGCCTGGCAGGCGGTCGAAGCAGAGGCGCAGCCGATGCTCGACATGCTGATCACCGATTCCAAGGTCGACGACGCGGTGCGACCCTCGTTCCTGAGCTTCGAAGGCGAGGTCGAGCCGGGCGAAGCCTTTGCCCATATGATCGAGAACCGGCATCTCATTGATGCTTTGGTCGGCAAGGCGGAGGGGCTCGGCGTCGAGCTCCTACCGACCGCCGTGACGACATTTGAAAATGTGCCGAACGCCGTTCAGGTGACGCTCGCGAACGGCGAGACGGTCGGTGCAGCCCTGCTGGTGGGCGCGGACGGCGCGCGCTCCAACATCCGCGAGCGGGCCGGCATCGCGACTTACGGCTGGGATTACGGCCAGTCGGCGATCGTCACGACGGTCGGCCACGAGCGCCCGCACAACGGCCGCGCGGAAGAGCATTTCCTGCCCGGCGGACCGTTTGCAATTCTGCCGCTGACCGGAAATCGCGTATCCATCGTGTGGACGGAACGGACACGTGACGCGGAGCGCATCGTCACTCTGCCGGACGAAGATTTCCACGCCGAACTGGAAAAACGCTTCGGCCTGCATCTCGGCGAGATCGAGGTGATCGGCCCGCGTCACGCCTTTCCGCTCGGGCTTTACACCGCGCGCTCGTTCGTCGGCGAGCGGCTGGCGCTGATCGGCGATGCCGCGCACATCATTCATCCGATCGCCGGGCAAGGGCTCAACATGGGCCTGCGCGACGTCGCAGCGCTCGCCGAAGCAGTGGCGGACGCGGCGCGGCTCGGGATGGACATTGGCGGGCCGGACGTGCTGGAGCGCTACCAGCGCTGGCGGCGCTTCGATACGGCGATGATGAGCGTGGCGACCGACGGGCTCAACCGGCTTTTCTCAAATCACTCCGACGTACTGCGGCTGGTGCGCGACATCGGCCTCGGGATGGTCGATCGCATGCCGCCGCTCAAGCACATGTTCATCCGCGAGGCGGCGGGCTTCACCGGCGACGTGCCGAAGCTGCTGCGCGGGGAGATGCTTTAGCTTTCCTCCACCAGCACCAGCTCGTACAGTTTCGGCTGAGCATCCTGCACCAGCTTGCCGAATTCAGGCCAACGGTCGCGAAACTCGCGCGAATGATGCGCGGCCTCGAGCTGCTCGCGGCTCTTCCACTGCACATAGTTGACGATCTCGCCGCCGTCCGTGCTGCGGTGCAGGCTGATCGAGACGAAGCCAGGCTGCTTGGCCATGAAGCGGGCGCGCTCCTGCATCAAGCGGAGCGCTTCGTTTTGGTTCTACGGCGCAACCGAAACGCTGGTGATCTGGGTGACGATCCCGTCACCGGGTGCGATTTGCGGCATGACTATCCTCCGCGTTGGAACGGAGGATCAACGCGGTCCGTAAGTTGCGAGTTTCCCCTCCGCCCGCCGTCGTCACCGACGGGCTTTCATTGGCCAGTTTGTGATCCCACGCCAGTCGAGCGCGGCAGCTTCTTGCTTGATCCAACGTCGAAATTTTTCCGCGGCGGGAATTGGCTTGCGGCCTTTCGCCCACACCAGGCTGTAGGCGCGCCCGGCAGGCAACGCGAATTTCACCGGGATCATCAACCGACCCGTGCGCAGGCCGTCGTAAGCTAGGATGTCATGAGCGAGCAGGACGCCCGCGGCTTCCCCGGCGGCATCGAGCGCATGATCGGCACTGGTGAAGCGAAGACCACGGCTAAGATCGACATCGTCCACGCCTGCCGCCGCAAACCAGTCGCTCCATTCCGGGCTCGCACGGCGTGCTAACAGGGACTCATCGTGGATCAACGGCAGTCGGGCGAGCGCCTGTGCGCTCTTCACCGGTCCGTGTTTCTCGATCAGACGCGGACTGCAAACCGGAATGTACGTGACATCGGCCAGTGTCTCGATCTCGAGCGAGGGATCCGGCTCTGGATCAACCGGCATATTGCGGACCGCGAGATCGATACCGTCGGTCGCGAAATTCGCATTCGTCGCCGATGACGAAATGCGCACGTCGATATCGGGATAGGCGGCGCCGAAGCGGTAGAGTCGCGGCGCAAGCCATTTCGACGTCAGCCCCGGAGACGTACTGATCACGAGAACATGCGCGGGATGAGCCGTATCCAGACTTTCGACGGCTTCGCGGATGGTTGCAAAACCCGTCTGCAAGCCTGGGTACAATTGCTTGCCGGCAGTAGTGAGCGCGATCGAGCGTACACGCCGCTCGAACAGCTTTATGCCGACGAATTCTTCGAGGCCCCTTATCTGATGGCTGAGCGCACCCGGCGTCACGCTGAGCTCACGCGCCGCGTGGGTCAGGCTCAAATGCCGGGCCGCGGCCTCAAAGGCGCGCAGAGCCGACAAGGGAGGCAATGCCCTATGCATGAGATTATCTCATGTATCGGCTGAGACATTATCCTTTGTCAATCGCTTTTACAGAAACCATCTTCCGATCCGATAAATGAGGTGTGCTCAATCATACAGGCCTGCGACATAGGGGATTGACCATGTCCTATGCAACTCGTTCGACCGATTTTCGTCGCCATGTCGCGATTGGCGGCCAGGCGGCTGATTCCAAAGCCGCGGCGAGACCAAGCCTCCTGACCCGCCTGTTCAACGTTATGTTTGAAAACCGCGAGCGCGGGGCCGCTCGCGACGTCGAGGCGTATCTTGCGCGAACCGGCCATCGCTTCACCGACAGCATCGAGCGCGAGATCAATGAACGTCATTTCAACGGCGGCTGGGACCTGCGCCGCTAACCGGGCAGGCGCGCCGGTATAAAAAAATCGCCCGCTCAAGGCGGGCGATTTTATTTTTGAAATCCGAAAGCTGGATTACGTGTTCATCGACTCGAAGAACTCGCCGTTCGTCTTGGTATTGCGCAGCTTGTCGAGCAGGAAGTCGATCGCGTCCATCGTGCCCATCGGATTGAGGATGCGGCGGAGCACGTACATCTTCTTGAGCGTCGCCGGCTCGGTGAGCAGCTCTTCCTTGCGCGTGCCGGAGCGCGTGATGTCGATCGCCGGGAAGGTGCGCTTGTCGGCGACCTTGCGGTCGAGGATGAGTTCCGAGTTACCGGTGCCCTTGAACTCTTCAAAGATCACTTCGTCCATGCGGCTGCCGGTATCGATCAACGCGGTCGCGATGATGGTGAGCGAGCCGCCTTCCTCGATGTTGCGCGCGGCGCCGAAGAAGCGCTTCGGCCGCTGCAGAGCGTTGGCGTCGACACCGCCGGTCAGTACCTTGCCGGATGACGGCACCACCGTGTTGTAGGCACGGCCGAGGCGCGTGATTGAATCGAGCAGGATCACGACGTCGCGCTGATGCTCGACCAAGCGCTTGGCCTTTTCGATCACCATTTCGGCGACCTGCACGTGGCGCGAAGCCGGCTCGTCGAAAGTCGAGGAGATCACCTCGCCCTTCACCGAGCGCTGCATGTCGGTGACTTCCTCCGGCCGCTCGTCGATCAGCAGCACGATCAGGTAGGTCTCGGGATGATTGGCCGTGATCGAATGCGCGATGTTCTGCAGGAGCACGGTCTTGCCGGTGCGCGGCGGCGAGACGATCAGCGCGCGCTGGCCCTTACCGATCGGCGCGACGATGTCGATGACGCGCGCGGAGAGATCCTTCTTGGTCGGGTCCTCGTATTCCATCCGCAGCCGCTCGTCGGGATAGAGCGGCGTTAGGTTGTCGAAGTTGATCTTGTGCCGCGCCTTGTCGGGGTCCTCGAAGTTGATCGTGTTGACCTTGAGCAGCGCGAAATACCGCTCGCCTTCCTTCGGCGACCGGATGTGGCCTTCGACGGTGTCGCCGGTGCGGAGGCCGAAACGGCGGATCTGCGAGGGCGAGACGTAGATATCGTCGGGACCGGAGAGGTAGTTCGATTCCGGCGAGCGGAGGAAGCCGAAGCCGTCGGAGAGCACCTCGACGACGCCTTCGCCGATAATGTCGACCTCCTGCTGCGCGAGCTGCTTGAGGATCGCGAACATCAGCTCCTGCTTGCGTAGCGTGGAGGCGTTCTCGACCTGGTGCTCTTCGGCGAAAGCGAGGAGTTCGGCAGGAGTTTTGGACTTGAGGTCCTGAAGCTTCATTTCCCGCATGGGGAGGAGGGTCCTAGTGGAATGAGCGGCGGAGAATTGCCGCTTGGAAAGAGAGACTGAGGCCGCAGGTCTGGATTGATTGGGGGCGCTTAGGGGAGATCCCGGGGCCCGATGCCGCACCCGGTTCCGATCAAGTCGGTTCCGGAACGCGAATGCATCCGCCTGCGTTCGGAGGGACGTGAGTCAACATAAGTTGAGCCGCCGATTTGCGCAAGGGGCTCGGCCGCTGCCCCCTTATGCGTCGCTCAGAACGGCTTGACCGCCGCAAGGATGACGATCGCGATCATCAGGAGCGTGGGTATCTCATTGGCGATGCGAAAAAATTTCTGCGGTTTAGTGTTGCGGTCGTAACGGAAGTCGTTCGCCCAAGCGTTCATCAGCCCGTGCATGATGGTCATCGCCAGCACCAGCACGAACTTCACCTGAGACCAGCCTGCGGTAAACCAGTGCCCCAGCAGGACAAGGCCGATGCCGAAGATCCAGGTCGCGCCCATCGCCGGCGCCATGATGTAGCGGAGCAGCCGCTGCTCCATGGTCTTGAACGTTTCCGACTGTTCGGAGCCGGCCGCAGTCGCGGCGTGATAAACGAACAGCCGCGGCAGATAGAGCAGCCCGGCCATCCAGGAGATCACCGCGATCAGGTGCAGCGCGAGGAGCCAAGGGTACATCGGGCGCAGCATAGGAAGCCGTCATCGCCCGCGAAAGCAGGCGATCCAGTAAGCCCGTGCTTTAATCGTTGAACTTCGACGTCCTGGACGCCCTGCCTGCGCGGGGCCGCCGAACTCCGGTCAACTGCGCACGCGTTTCAGCATCTGCTCGACATGCACGATCGGCGTTTCCGGCAGAATCCCGTGGCCGAGATTGAAAATGTGCGGCCCGGCACCGAGGGCGTCGCGCACCTGATCGACCGCGCGGTCGAGCGCCGCGCCGCCCGCCAGCAGTGCGAGCGGATCAACATTGCCCTGCACCGGCTTTTTCGATTGCACCTGGGCGCGGACGAAATCGAGATCGGCGGTCCAGTCGAGCCCGACCGCGTCGACTCCGGTCGCATCGACATAGCGCGTGAGCTTGGATCCGGCGCCGCGCGGAAATCCGATCACCTTTGCGCCCGGCACTTGCGCGCGCAGACCATCGACGATCGCCCGCGTCGGCTGGATGCACCAGCGTTCGAATTCATCGGGAGGCAGAACGCCCGCCCACGTGTCGAAAACTTGCACGCATTCGGCGCCGAATTTGAGCTGGGTGGACAGATACTCGATAGACACCTGCACCAGCCGATCGATCAGCATCCCGAACAGCTTGGGCTGCCGGTAAGCGAGCATCCGTGCCGGTGCCTGGTCCGGCGTGCCTCCACCGGCGACCATGTAGGTGGCGACCGTCCATGGCGCGCCACAGAAACCGATCAGCGCTGTCCTGTCATCGAGCGCTTTGCGCACGCGCCGCACGGTCTCGTAGACAGGTGCGACGACATTGGTGTCGAGATTGTCGTGCAGGCTCGCCATTCCGGCCGAGTCGGTCAGCGGCTCGAGCTTCGGCCCTTCCCCTGCCAAGAACTCGACCTTACGGCCGAGCGCGAGCGGCACGACCAGGATGTCAGAAAACAGGATCGCCGCATCGAATCCGAACCTGCGCACCGGCTGCAGCGTCACTTCCGCAGCGAGCTCGGGATTGAAGCAGAGGTCGAGAAACCCTCCCGCTTTCTCTCGGACGGCTCGGTACTCCGGCAGGTAGCGTCCCGCCTGACGCATCAGCCAGACCGGAGGCACCTTCTGCCGCTCGCCGGAGAGAACCCGCAAAAACGGTTTTCTCCCCACGGCACTACCGATCCCGTCTGTGCCCATAAAGACTCTCTTAAGCTTAAGGTTAGTGGTTGTTAGAGCGTTGATTGGACTCATGCCTGCGGCTCAACAGGCTGTCCACCATACCGGCGGAGCGCATCCAGAATCCGTCGCAAGCCGGGCCTGCGCCGTGCACAGCCATACAAGGCCTTTGAGCGGCTGTTTTGCGGCTTATCAACTGCCGTCCCCAGCGGCCTGTCCACATCCAGCGTGGCGGAACTCTGACTCCCGGCGAATCCCGTCCCGACAGGAGTCGTGTGGATGGCGGCCGGACAGATCGGAACGGCCGGCTTGCTAAGCGGCGCCAAGCGTGCCCTCCTCCCCAGCTGTCCACACGTCTTCCCGCCGGAATCCATGGCCGATACAGGGTATTTCCATCTCCATCTCGTCTCCGACGCGACCGGCGAGACCCTGATCACGGTCGCACGCGCCGCGGCAGCTCAGTACGCCAACGTGGCTCCGGTCGAGCACCTCTATCCGATGGTGCGCTCGAAGAAGCAGCTCGACCACGTGCTTGCCGAGATCACGGAAAGCCCGGGCCTGGTGCTGTACACCCTGCTGGAGGAGGACCTGATCGCCGCGCTGGAGAACAAGTGCCGCGAGCTCAATCTACCCTGCATGTCGGTGCTAGGGCCGATCCTGCGCCTTTTTCAGTCGTATCTCGGCGCCGAGACCATCCATCGCGTCGGCGCGCAGCACGTGTTGAACGCCGAATACTTCCAGCGCATCGAGGCGCTGAACTTCAGCATGATGCATGACGACGGCCAATCGGTGGAAACGCTGGAAGACGCCGACGTCGTGCTGATCGGCGTGTCGCGCACCTCAAAAACGCCGACCTCGATCTATCTGGCGAACCGCGGCGTGAAGACCGGCAATGTCCCGCTCGTGCCGGGGGTGATGCTCGCCCCGCGGGTGGAGCAATTGAAGCGCCCGCTGGTGGTTGGACTCTACGCCAGCCCGGAGCGGATCGTGCAGATCCGCGAGAATCGGCTGCTTGGTCTTAAGGCCCATCGCGACGACGACCAGTATATCGACAAGGTGGCAGTCGCCGAGGAAGTGTCGTTCTCACGTCGCCTGTGCTCGCGGCATGGCTGGCCGACCATTGATGTGACGCGCCGGTCGATCGAGGAGACCGCCGCGGCCGTAATGCGGCTTCTGACCGAGCGCCGGCGCGCGCCGGCATTTTGATGGAAATTCTGTGATGCCTCTCTGGATCGACCCGCAACCGCTCGTGCTCGCGTCGAAGAGCGATATCCGCGGCAAGATTCTCGCCGCGGCGGGGCTGCGTTTCGAGATCAGGCCCGCGCAGATCGACGAACGTGCGGTGGAAGCCGCGGCAAAGCCGCCCGATCCGGCCGCAGCCGCGCGGCTGCTCGCGCGCGCCAAGGCGAAGGCTGTCGCTTGCGGTATGCCGGGTCGGCCCGTGCTCGGCGCCGATCAGACTCTGGCGCGTGGGGCGGAGCGATTCACAAAACCGCGCGACCGGGACGACGCGACCAGGCAACTGCGAAGCCTGCGCGGCCGCACGCACGAACTGCACTCCGCGCTCGCGCTCATTCGCGATGGCGAGGTCTTGTTTCAGTGCGTCGACATCGCCCGGCTGACGATGCGTAACATTTCCGACCGCTTCATCGATAACTATCTCGACATGGTCGGCGACCTCGCGCTCGCGAGCGTCGGTGCGTATCAGCTCGAAGGCATCGGCGTGCATCTGTTCGAGCGCGTCGAGGGCGACTATTTCACGATCCTCGGCCTGCCGTTGATGCCGCTGCTCGCCTTTTTGCGGCAGAGCGGATTTTTGGACGGCTGAGCGATGTTTATCCTCGGCCTTACCGGCTCGGTCGGCATGGGCAAGTCGGCAACCGCCAAGCTCTTCGCCGAGGAGCGCGTGCCGGTGCATGACGCCGATGCCGCCGTGCATCGGCTGTATGAAGGCGAAGCGGTCGCGCCGATCGAGGCGGCGTTTCCCGGCACGACAGCGGGCGGCAAGGTCGATCGCGTAAAGCTTGCCAATCGCGTGCTCGGCGATCCGGCGGCGCTGCTGAAATTGGAACAGATCGTCCATCCGTTGGTCCGCCGGGACGAGGAGCGCTTCCTTGCCGAGGCGGAGAAGGGCGGCGCCAAAATCGTGGTTCTCGATATCCCGCTTTTGTATGAAACCGGCGGCGAAAGCCGCTGCGATGCCGTCGTCGTGGTGTCGGCGCCGAAGGACGTGCAGCGCGAACGCGTGCTGGCGCGGCCGGGTATGACAGCGGAAAGGTTCGCATCCATTCTGGCGAAGCAGATGCCCGATGCGGAGAAGCGGGCGCGCGCCGACTTTATCGTGGACAGCGGGCATGGTTTCGATGCCGCCCGCGCGCAGGTGCGTGAAATTCTCAGCAAAGTGAGTAGGATGGCGACTCACTAGGCCCGCCGAAGCATGCGCGAAATCGTCCTCGATACCGAAACGACTGGATTGAAGCCCGCGGATGGACATCGCGTGGTCGAGCTCGGCTGCGTCGAACTGCTCAACCGCATCCCGACCGGCGCGACATTCCACGTCTATCTCAATCCGGACCGCGACATGCCGGCGGAAGCCTTCGCCGTTCACGGGCTCTCGTCGGACTTCCTGAAGGACAAGCCGCGCTTTGCGGAAGTGGCCGACGATTTCATCGCCTTCATCGCAGACGCACCGATCGTCGCGCACAATGCGAGCTTCGACCACGGCTTCCTCTGCCACGAATTGAAATTGATCTCGCGGCCTGGAATTCCATTCGAGCGCGTCGTCGATACGTTGATGCTGGCGCGACGCAAGCACGCGGCCGGGCCGTACAGCCTCGATGCGCTGTGTGCGCGCTACGGCATCGACAATTCGCGCCGGACGAAGCACGGCGCGCTGCTCGACGCGGAGATTCTCGCCGAGGTCTATCTCGAATTGATTGGCGGACGGCAGGCGACGCTCGGGCTCGCCGATGATATCGAACTGCCGGAAAGCTCAATCGATGGTGCGATCGTGGTGCGCACCCGCCCCGAACCGCTCGAGCCGCGCGTCAGCGAGGCCGAGCGTGAAGCGCATCGGGCCTTCATCGCGACGCTCGGCGAAAACGCAATCTGGCTGAGCTATCGGGAGTAGGTCCCGAAACGTCATCGCCCGCGAAGGCGGGCGATCCAGCAATTGCGATTTCTAGAAAAACAGAAGCTGCGGCTACGGGATGCCCCGCTTTCGCGGGGCAAACGGCATACCTTAAACCGTCGCCTGCTGCGGCTGCATCTGCTCCATCTTCTGCCGATACAGGGCGACGAAATCGACCGGATCGAGCAGCAGCGGCGGGAAACCACCGTTGCGCACCGCCGTGGCGACGATCTCGCGGGCGAACGGGAAGAGAAGCCGCGGGCACTCGATCAGCACGACCGCGTTCAGGCTGTCCTGCGGCACGTTCTGGATGCGGAAGACCCCGGCGAATTCGAGCTCGAAACCGAACAGCAGATTCTCACCGTTCTGCGCCTTGCCCTCGAGCTTGAGCGCGACCTCGATGTCCGTGTCGGAAAGCGGATTGGCTCCGACATTGATCTGAATATTGATCTGCGGCTGCTGCCCGGCCGTCAGCGACTGCGGCGCGTTCGGATTCTCGAACGAGAAGTCCTTGATGTACTGCGCCAGGACATTCAGCTGCGGCGCGGCCTGCTGGCCGCCATTCGTAGTGGACATGGATTCTCCTTGAGGTCGCGGTTCGCTAACACAGCACCCCAGGCCAAACAAGGCGGCCAGCACCGTTACTCGTGCCGCGGGGGCGAACCCCGGCGCTCGTCGGAGAGCCGCGGATCGGGCATGCGTTGCCACTGATCCGGTTCGAGATCGAGTACGCCGTCCGGCGATCGGGGCGGCGGCGCTCGATGGCGGAGACCGAGCGCTTCGGCTGCGCTGCGCAGCAGCGGGGAGAGCAGCAGCACGATCGCGATCGCGTCGGTGATGAATCCGGGAATCAGCAGCAGGATACCGGAGATGATGATCAGCCCGCCGCGTCCGTCCGCTTCCAGTGCGGTAAAGCTGCGCCCGCTGACGGCCGAGCGGATGCGGGCGATGTGGCTGCCGCCCGCATGCCGCAGCAGCAGCATGCCGCAGAACGAGCCGAGCAGGATCAGCGCCACTGCCCAGCCGAAGCCGATCGCGACCGCCACGGCAATGAAGGCCACCAGTTCCATCAGCGGCAGCAGCAGCAGGCTGAGCAGGAGCCATTGCAGGAGCGGCATTCTCAGGGCTTGTCCTTCCGGCGGTCGCGTGTTGGCGGCGGTGCCTCAAATCGTTTAAGGTCGGCCACCCGCAAGACACCACCAGGCCGGTCGGCGCCTATGGATCAGGGTGGAACCCCTGCATACATAAGGGCGGCGACCCGGGCCGCCAGACCGCAAAGCGGGCTGGGTGCGTCGCCGCGGTAGCCGAAAGCATGCATAACGTGTTTGACATCTACACCATCATCTTCCTGGCGCTTGCCGTCTTCATTTTCCTGCGGCTGCGCAGTGTGCTCGGCCAGCGCACCGGACGCGAACGCCCGCCTTACGATCCCTATTCCGCCCGTGAGCAGTTGCGCGAGCCGGGCGCCCCGGCGGGCGACAAGATCATCACCCTGCCCCCGCGTCCGAAGACCATCGAAGCGACCGCTGCGAAGCCGCCCGAAACTGCCGAGCAAGAGCCGCCCGCCTTCCGCTGGGAAGGCGTCACCGAGCCGGATTCGGTCGTCGCCAAGGGTCTCGATGCAATTGCCTCGGCCGATGCCAATTTCGACGCGCAGCACTTCCTCACAGGCGGGCGCTCGGCCTACGAAATGATCGTCAACGCCTATGCCGAGGGTGACCGCCGCACGCTTAAGAATTTATTGTCGCGCGAGGTCTATGACGGATTCGAAGCGGCGATCTCCGAGCGCGAGAAGCGCGGAGAGACCGTCGAGAGCCGTTTCGTGTCGATCGAGTCCGCCGAGATCGCGGCAGCCGAGATGCGGGGACGCAACGCACAAGTCACCGTGCGCTTCCACTCCAAGCTGATCTCGGCGACGCGGGACAAGAACGGCAACGTGATCGACGGGAGTGCCGAGCGCGTGAGCGATGTGACCGACGTGTGGACTTTCGCGCGCGACGTCAGCGCGCGCGATCCGAACTGGAAGCTGATAGCGACCGAAGCGGGGCAATGACGGCATGATACGAGTGGCGGTCGGGCTGACACTGGCCTTGGCGGTGACAAGTCCGGCGCTGGCACGCGAGGTGCCGATGAAGCTCAAACACGCGCACGTCGAACTCCTCAGCTTCCCGGACCTGAAGGGCTGGGCAGAGGACGACCACGCTGCCGCCTACGGCGCCTTCCTCAAGAGTTGCAGCGCGATCTTGAACGGCACCAAGGCGAAACGCGCCGCCCGCCCGATGTACGGCGGACTCTACGCAGTGTGCGAGCGCGCACATGCGCTCGGTGAATTGAAGGACGGGCAGGCGCGCAAGTTTTTCGAGACGCATTTCCGGCCGTACCGGCTCGCGCCGCCGGGCGAGACGCAGGGCTTCTTCACCGGCTATTATGAGACCGAGGTCGAAGGCTCGCGCGTCAAGACGGCGGAATTCAAATTCCCATTCTACCGCGATCCGGGCGGCAGGCTCGCCAGCTTGTACGACCGCGCCAGGATTGAGGACGGTGCGCTCGCCGGACGCGGGCTCGAGATCTGCTGGGCGAAGGACCCCGTCGACGTTTTCTTCGCCCAGATCCAGGGCTCGACGCGCGTGAAGCTGACCGGCGGCGGGCTGCTGCGACTGAATTACATTGCGAATAACGACATGCCGTACACGGCGATCGGCCGTTATCTCATGGACGGGGGCTATATCTCGCGGGAAGAGATGTCGATGGACCGCATCCGGGCATGGATGGATGCAAATCCCGATGAAGCGAAACAGTTGCGGCGCACCAACCGCTCTTACGTCTTCTTCAAGGAGACGGATCTCGGCGAGCACACGTCGATCGAAGGCGCGCAGGGGGCCACGCTCACCCCGCTGCGCTCGCTCGCGGTCGACAAGTCGATCCACGTCTACGGCACGCCGATCTGGATCGACGCGGAATTGCCGCTGAAGACGGAGGCGCCGGACTCGCCGCTACGCAAATTGATGATCGCGCAGGACACGGGGTCGGCGATCGTCGGCCCTGCGCGCGCCGACATCTTCTTCGGCGCCGGCGAGGAGATCGGGCATGTCGCCGGCCGCATCAAGCAGCACGGGCAGTTCGTGATGCTGGTGCCGAGGACCGTGATGCTGCAGGGCGACTCCGGGCCGCCCGAGATTCCGCTCCCGAAACGGCGTCCGCCGGAAATAGCGACCCGCACGGCACAAGCGGGCAAGTGATGAGCTCACGCGGTAAGCGCGTGCTCTCCTACGAGGAGCGCGTGCTCTGGAGCACCGTCACCAAATCGATTGCGCCTTTACCGGGCCGCGCCGTCGAGAAGGCGCTGGAACCGTCAGAAGTACCTCGTGCAGCGGCGCCCGCGCGTGCTGCCGCCACCGCGCCGAAAGTCGCCTCTCCGGTCGCAAAACCGAAGGAGCCGCCCTTGGCGCCGTTCGGCCGCCGCCTGCGCCAGCGCGTCGCGCGTGGACGCGAGCCGATCGAGGCGCGTTTCGATCTGCACGGGCTCACGCAAGCGCAAGCGCACGCCGCGCTCTCGCGGTTTTTGCATTCGGCGAGCGCGCGCGGGGCGCGGCTGGTGCTGATCATCACCGGCAAAGGCGGGCGCGGTGGCGAAGCGGGCGTGCTGCGCCGTCAGGTGCCGCTCTGGCTTGCGCTGCCCGAATTCCGCGACCTCGTCATCGGTTTCGAGGACGCCCACGCCGCGCATGGCGGCGAAGGCGCGCTTTACGTCCGGCTGCGGCGGCAGGCCCCGTAGTGCTTCGGCCCGAATCACCGCATTGTTGGCCGGGTCGTGAAATAGCCACAGGCCGCGCCTAAATGGCGGACATTCACATTGGAGTCGGAGCGGAGAAGGCGATGGCGGCAGGACGTGGAGCGCGAAGACGGGCGGCACTCGCTGCGCTCATGATCTGTCTCGCGGCCCCCAGCTTCGCGCAGGGCCAAGCGCCGTTCCCAATCCAGAATCCCTTCGCCGCTTTGCTCGGCCAGCCTGGCCCGAGTGTCACGCTCAAGCCCGAGCAGCGCGCGATCGTCGACAAGGTCAACAAATATCTCACCTCGGTTCAGACGCTGCAGGGCAAGTTCGTGCAGGTCGGCTCCGACGGACGGCGTACCACTGGCGACTTCTATCTCTCCAAGCCTGGCCGCGTGCGCTTCGAATACGACGATCCGAGTCCGATCGAACTCGTCGCCGACGGCACGTCGGTGGTGGTGCGCGACCGCAAGCTCGCGACGCAGGATGTCTATCCGCTGTCGCAGACGCCGCTACGCTTTTTGCTCGCCGACAAAGTCGACCTGACGCGCGACACGAATGTGATCGCCGTATCGTCAGACGATGTCTTCGTTACGGTGGTGGTCGAGGAGCGGAACACGCTGGTCGGCACCAGCCGGCTGATGATCATGTTCGACGCCAAGACCATGCAGCTCAAGCAGTGGACCGTGACCGATCCGCAGGGGTACGACACGACGGTCGCCGTTTACGATCTCGATGCGAGCAAGAAGCCCGACCCTGGCCTGTTCAAGATCGACTTCACGAATTACCATAATTGATCGCGCGCTAGCGCTCTTCCTTCGTCATGCCCGGCCAACCGGGTCCGGCCAAAGGCCGGTCCGATCGTAAACTTGTGCCGGGCATCCACATCTTTGAGACCGACGCGTTGAGGAAGACGTGGATGGCCGGGACAAGCCCGGTCATGACGGTGACAAAGGTGCCCCGTCGCATTAAATCAGCCTGATGTCCCTCTCCGTCTCGACCTGGAACATCAATTCTGTCCGCCTGCGCATCGATCTCGTCGCCAAGTTCATCAAGGCGATGCGGCCGGACGTGCTCTGCCTGCAGGAGACGAAGTGCCCGGACGAGGCCTTTCCGTTCAAGCGCTTCAAGCGGCTCGGCTACGAGCACGTCGCGCTTAACGGGCAGAAGGGCTATCACGGCGTCGCGGTGGTCTCGCGCATACCGTTCGAGCGGGTCGACGTGCAGACTTTCTGCGGGAAGCAGGACTGTCGCCACATTTCCATCGTGCTCGGGGACAAAGCGGGGCTGAAGGACGAGCTCGCGCTGCATAATTTCTATGTGCCCGCGGGCGGCGACGAGCCCGATCCGGCGATCAATCCAAAATTCGAGCACAAGCTTTCATTTTTGGACGAGATGCGCGCGCATCTCGGTCTGCGCCCGCGGAAGAACGAGCGCGCAATCCTCGTCGGCGACCTCAACGTTGCGCCGCTCGAGCACGACGTCTGGAGCCACAAGCAGATGCTGAAGGTCGTCTCGCACACGCCGGTCGAGTGCGAGAAATTGACTGCCGCGCGCAATGCCGGCGGCTGGATTGATTCCATGCGCGTGCATACTCCGGAGCCGGAGAAGCTCTATACGTGGTGGAGTTATCGTGCGATGGCCAACTGGTGCACGTCCGACCGCGGCCGCAGGCTCGATCACGTCTGGACGTCGGATGCGCTCGCCGGCCGCGTGTCGAAGATCACTGTGCTGAAAGATTATCGCGGCGCCGAGCGTCCGTCGGACCACGTGCCGGTGATGGCGCGACTCGAAATTTAAATTGCTGTCGTCGGCGAGCGTAGCGAGGCCCGAGACTCATACTTCGCAGCCTCTCCATCCTCATGGTCGGGACAGGGTCATGCGGATTCTTGCTTCGAAGTATGGTTCCCGCGTTTGCGGAGACGAGCGGCGGAAAGATCTCACTTCTCCTCCAGCTTTCGCTTCACCGCGATCAGCTCCTGCGCCGACGCATTCAGCCTCGCGGCTAGGACGTCTCGCAATTTATCGGCTGCGTTCGGATACCCTTCCAGCATCTTGCGGAACAGGCTACGGGGAATGCGGATCAGCACCGTCGGTTCGCGCGCGATCGCAGTGGCCGACGCGACCCATTCGGTCATCAGCGCGAGCTCGCCGATAAGCGAGCCGGGGCCGAGGGTGTATTGCTTGCCCTCAGAGAAGGTGCCGGGATCGAGCAGTAGCGAGCCGTTCTGCACGATGTAGGCGGCGTCGGCGATCTCGCCGGCGTAATGCAGCACGGTCTCGCTCGCGAGGTGCTTCGTATCCGCGCCGATCGCCAGCACGCGTAGCGCTTGCCGCCCGAGTGGAGCGAGCGTCGGCACCCGTTCGAAGAAAGCGACGTCGTCCTCGAGCGTCATGGGTAAAGCGCGGCCGCGCGGTAGAGCGCGCTCCCGCCCCCCATAGCCCGTCGAAGACGGCCATAATCGCCCTTGTGGTGGCGGAGGGGTGGGGAGGGGGGTAGTTGTCGAATTGATAAACAAGGAGTCTCACCCCTGACCTCTCCCCTCAAGGAAGAGGGGAACAGGCCGCAGCAATTGGAAAGGTCGATCATCAATTCAGGGCACCAGCTTGTAGCCGCCGGCTTCCGTGACCAGGATCTGCGGTTGCGCAGCGTCCTTCTCCACCTTCTGCCGCAGCCGGTAGATGTGCGTCTCCAGCGTGTGCGTGGTCACGCCGGAATTGTAGCCCCACACTTCCTGCAGCAGCGTCTCGCGCGAGACCGGCTTCTGCCCGGCGCGATAGAGATATCGCAGGATCGCGGTCTCCTTTTCGGTGAGACGCACCTTGTTGCCCTTCGGGCTCAGTAGCAATTTCGAGCTTGGGCGGAACGTGTACGGGCCGATAGTGAAAACCGCATCCTCGCTCGCCTCGTGCTGGCGCAGCTGCGCGCGAATGCGTGCGAGCAGCACGGCGAAGCGGAACGGCTTCGTGATGTAATCGTTCGCGCCCGACTCGAGGCCGAGGATGGTGTCGCTGTCTGTGTCGTGACCGGTCAGCATGATGACCGGCGCCTTGAAGCCGTTCTTGCGCAGAATGCGCACCGCCTCGCGCCCATCCATGTCCGGCAGTCCGACATCCATGATGACGAGATCGACCTGGCCCGCGCGCGCGGCCTGCACGCCCGTCGCGCCGCTGTCGGCGGCCGTCGCTTCGAACTCCTCATGAAGCGCGAGCTGTTCGACGAGCGCTTCGCGCAACTCCGGATCGTCGTCGACAATGAGAATGATCCGCTTGTTCGGCATTGCCGTCAGAGTCCCCGCCGCGGTTTTTCCGTCGCCCTGGTTGTTCCGGCCGCGAACTCAACACTTTGACGCTCATAGGGCAAGCGCCAACTGATATTGCTACTTTAGTCTCCCACGGAAGGCTGATTCGGCTCAAATCGCGATGCGGGGGAAGTCGTTGAACAGGCTGGATGTCCGGCGCAAAGCCGGATCGCAGACACGTGGCTGGCTGACGGCCGGCCCATCGACATTGCCGGTCGCGCTCGGGCGCGGAAGCATCAAAGCGAACAAGCGCGAGGGTGACGGCGGCACCCCGCGCGGGGTTTTCCATCCGGTGCGGCTGTGGTGGCGACCCGACCGCCTGCCGCGGCCGGCAACGCAATTGCCGGTCCGCCGCATCGGCCCGGGCGACGGCTGGTGCGAGGATCCGAACGACCGTCGCTATAATCGGCCGGTGCGAGTCGCTGCTGGGTCAATGGCCGACAGCCTCGCGCGCGCCGACGCGCTCTACGATCTTATCGTCGAGATCGACCACAACACGCGTCCGCGCATCGCCGGCCGCGGCAGCGCCGTGTTCATCCATGTCGCGCGGCCGGGCTTCCAGCCGACTGCCGGCTGCATCGCGCTCACCGCGCCTTCCCTGCGCCGGCTGGTCGCGCGACTGTCGCGGCGGACCCGCATCGTGGTGCAATAATTACGCCGCGTTAACGCTAAATCGATATGGCGCGGTTACGTTAGCGCGTTGAAAACTGGCGGCGGATTACCATCGTGTCGCAATGAGGCGAAGGCCATCCGCATTACGTCTCGAAGCCGATCGAGGCCGCCATCGGCAGCGCCGCGTCGACGCGTTTCCGCTAGCGCACCCCTCGCCCGACCAGATCGATCAGCGCGGACATGCCGACGTGGTGTTCGCCCTCGGAGAGCTGCGCCTCGTATTCGCGAATCTCGACTGACGAGAGATCGGCGAACGCGCTCTCCAACAGCGCGCGGGTGTACAGATTCTCCACTTTCGACGGGCCGCCGGTTTTGTAGTCGAGCTGCTTCGGCGTGTAGCCCTCGAGCAGCAGGAGCCCTCCCGGCTTCAGCGTGCGTTTGATGCCGGCGAAGATGCGCTCGCGCTCGGGCGGTGTGGCGAATTGGAAAAAGATGCCCACGACCACATCGTAGGCGGCTTCCGGCCACTGCCAAGCGGTGAGGTCCGCCTGCTCGGTCCGCAAGTGCACGCCGCGCTGCGCCGCGAGCGTCTTTGCCTTCTCCTGCGCGAGCGGAGAGAAATCGATCGACAGCACGTCGAGCCCCTGCTCGGCGAGAAACACGCCATTGCGTCCTTCGCCGTCCGCGATTGCGAGCGCCGTTCCGCTTGTGGGCAAGAGATGAACGTGCGCTTTGAGGAACGCGTTGGGTGCGGTGCCGAACAGATAGCCCGGCGCAGAATAGCGCTGCTGCCAACGCTCCAACTCGGCCCTGCTCATGTGGCTTTCTCTCTCGTCCCGAAGATCGCGCTGCCGATACGCACATGCGTGGCGCCCATCGCGATAGCGGCCGCGAAATCCGCGCTCATGCCCATCGACAGCAGCGTCAGCCCGTTGCGTTTGGCGATCGTCGCGGTGAGCGCGAAATGCGGACCCGGCGGCTCGTCGACGGGCGGGATGCACATCAACCCGGAAATCGTCAGCCCGAAGCGCTCGCGCGCCGTGCGCAAGAATGCATCCGCCTGCTCGGGCAGGATGCCCGCTTTCTGCGGCTCGGCGCCTGTGTTGATCTGCGCGAACAGCAGGGGCGAGCGGCCCTGCTTTTGAACTTCCTTCGCCAGCGCCTCGCACAGGCTTTCGCGATCAACCGAATGGATCGCATCGAACAGCGCGACCGCCTCCTTCGCCTTGTTCGACTGCAGCGCGCCGATCAGATGCAGGTCGAGCCCGGCGTGCCGCTCCAATAGGGTAGGCCATTTGCGCTTGGCTTCCTGCACACGGTTCTCGCCGAACACGCGCTGTCCGGCCGCGACGACGGGCTCGATTGCGTCCGCCTCGAACGTCTTCGACACGGCGACGAGCGTGACGCTCGCCGGATCGCGGTTCGCTTCACGGCAGGCACGCGTTATATCGGCGCGGACGTGATCGAGAGCTTCCGTCATATCGGCGTTTAAATGAACGGCCGGGGCAGGCGCGTCTTGATGCCGTCGCCGGCAATCTCCTCCAAGGCGGAGCGGTTGAGCATCTCGAACGTGCGCTGCTCCCAGCGCACGGCCTTCGACTGCAACAGCCGCCGCTCCGTCGCCTGTCAATACAGGTTCGGTCTACAAAAGGAAGGCGGGAAATTCGCGGCGAATATGTCGGATTTAAATGCCCGCGCCACCTACAACGGCATCAGGACCGGACGCGGTGTGAGCATAGCGGACATTTGAGGGCCGCCCCTCCCCATTGACCCTCCGCGCGGTCCATGCCACCTCCCGGGTCTTCGAGAAAAGACCCGCAAATGACCGCCGAATCGCAGAAAAACGCCGCGTCTGCGCGCCCAGAGCGCTACAACGCCCGTGAGGCCGAGGCGCGCTGGCAGCGCACTTGGGACGAGCGCGACATCTTCGCCACCAAGAACGACGACCCCCGGCCGAAATACTATGTGCTGGAGATGTTTCCCTACCCGTCGGGGCGCATCCACATGGGCCACGTACGCAACTACACGATGGGCGACGTCGTCGCGCGCCACCGGCGCGCCATGGGCCACGCTGTGCTGCATCCTATGGGCTGGGACGCTTTCGGCATGCCGGCCGAGAACGCGGCGATGGCGCAAAAGGTGCACCCGAAGGCGTGGACCTATTCCAACATCGCGGCGATGAAGAAGCAGCTCCAGTCAATGGGGCTGTCGCTCGACTGGGCGCGCGAGGTCGCGACCTGCGATCCGTCCTACTACAAGCACCAGCAGAAGTTGTTTCTCGATTTCCTGAAGACCGGTCTGGTCGCGCGTGAATACCGCAAGGTGAACTGGGACCCGGTCGATCAGACCGTGCTCGCCAACGAGCAGGTGATCGACGGCCGCGGCTGGCGCTCGGGCGCTTTGGTCGAGCAGCGCGATCTGCACCAGTGGGTGTTCAAGATCAGCGACTACGCCGAAGATCTGTTGAACGCGCTCGACACACTCGACCGCTGGCCGGAGAAAGTCCGGCTGATGCAGAAGAACTGGATCGGCCGCTCGGAAGGCCTGCTGGTCCGCTTCATGCTTGATCAGAAGACGACGCCGTCGGGCGAGAGCGAATTGGAAATCTTCACCACGCGGCCGGACACTTTGTTCGGCGCGAAGTTCATGGCGCTGTCGCCCGACCATCCGCTGGCCGCCGCGGCCGCCGCGAAGAATCCGAAGCTCGGCGCGTTTATCGAAGAATGTAAGCGCGTCGGCACCTCGCAGGCCGCGATCGACACCGCGGAGAAGATGGGCTTCGACACCGGCATCCGGGCGGTGCATCCATTCGATCCGAATTGGACATTGCCGGTCTATGTCGCAAATTTCATTCTGATGGACTACGGCACCGGTGCGATTTTCGGCTGCCCGGCGCACGACCAGCGCGACCTCGATTTCGTCAACAAATACGGGCTCGGCAATACGCCCGTCGTCTGTCCGCCCGGGCAGGATCCGGCGACCTTCGTCATCACCGACACAGCGTATGACGGCGAGGGTCGCATGATCAATTCGCGCTTCCTCGACGGCATGTCGATCGAGGAAGCTAAGGAAGAAGTCGCAAAGCGGCTCGAGCGCGAGACGCGCGGCAATCGCCCGGTGTCGCAGCGGCAGGTGAATTACCGTCTGCGCGACTGGGGCATTTCGCGCCAGCGCTATTGGGGCTGCCCGATCCCGGTCATCCATTGCGAGGCATGCGGCACCGTTCCCGTGCCGGAGCAGGATCTGCCGGTCACGCTGCCGGAGGACGTCTCGTTCGACACGCCTGGCAATCCGCTTGACCGGCATGCCGCGTGGAAGAACGTCAAATGTCCAAAATGTGTCGGTCCGGCGCGGCGCGAGACCGACACGATGGACACCTTCGTCGACTCGTCCTGGTACTTCATCCGCTTCACCGATCCTTGGAACGAGAAGGCGCCGACGACTTCACAAATTGCAAATCGGTGGATGCCGGTCGATCAGTATATCGGCGGCATCGAGCACGCGATTCTGCATCTGCTCTATTCGCGCTTCTTCACCCGCGCGATGCACAAGACCGGGCACGTCAATCTGGACGAGCCGTTCGCCGGCCTGTTCACGCAAGGAATGGTCGTGCACGAGACCTACCGCATAAAGAGCGGCGAATGGATCGAGCCGGCGAAGGTCACGATCGAGGGCATGGGCGAGGCGCGCATCGCTAGGCTGACCGCGACCGGCGAGCCGATCGAGATCGGCGGCATCGAGAAGATGTCGAAATCGAAGAAGAACACGGTCGACCCGGACGACATCATCGCCGCCTACGGCGCCGACACCGCACGCTGGTTCATGCTGTCGGATTCGCCGCCGGACCGCGACGTGATCTGGACGGAAGACGGCGTGCAGGGCGCGTGGCGCTTCGTGCAGCGGCTCTGGCGCCTGGTCGGCGAGATCGCCGACGTCTCGGCGCCGTCTGAGCGGCCCAAAAGCTTCGGCGAGCGGGCTCTCAGCGTGCGCAAAGCGGCGCACCGGGCGCTCGCCAATGTCTCGGACGACATCGGCAAACTGCGTTTCAACCGCTGCGTCGCGCACATCTACGAATGCGCCAATGCGCTTTCGGACGCGATCGGCCGGATCGAGACGGCGCCTGCGCCCGATCTGACCTGGGCTCTGCGCGAGGCCGGGGACATCCTGGTCCGCCTCTTCCATCCGATGATGCCGCATCTCGCCGAGGAGTGCTGGCAGGCGCTGGGCCACAAAAGCCTGGTTTCGACCGAAGCCTGGCCGCAGATCGAGCTGGAACTGCTGGTCGAGAGCACGATCACCCTGCCCGTCCAGGTCAACGGCAAGAAACGGGCGGACGTCACCGTCCCCCGTGCGGCTGGAAAAGACGAGGTTGAGGCTGCCGTTTTAACCCTCGATGCGGTAAAAAAGGAGCTGAACGGCCGCAGTCCGAAAAAGGTCATCGTCGTTCCGCAGAGGATCGTGAATGTGGTCGTGTGACCGGCCACGATCTCAGGAGGACTCCCCTCTCCCTTGTGGGGAGGGGTCGGGGATGGGGGTCAGGGGAATGCGCCTCGGCAGCGAAATCATCGCGAACAAGCGAGCGACGGTTCGGCTCGGGATCGCTTTCTCGCTCGCCCTGCTCACCGCGGGCTGCTTCCAGCCGCTCTACGGTGATCCGAAAGTTGTGCCGACCGCAGGCCTCGACGAGAAGCTCCGCACGGTCGAGGTCCTGCCGATCAACCTCCCGATCGGCACCCGCCTCTCGCGCGTCGGCGTCGAGGTGCGCAGTGCGCTGTTGACGGATACGTCCTCGGCGGGAACGAAGCGCTATCAACTGAACATCATGCTCACCGCCACCCAGCAGCAGGTGATCGTCGACATCAATACCGCGCGCCCGGACGTCCAGAACTACGGCATCGATGCGGTCTATACGCTCACCGACTTGGAAACCAAAAAGCCGGCTTTCCAAGCATCGACCTTCGCGCGCGTGTCTTATGACATCCCCGGCCAGCAGCAGCGCTTCGCCGGCGAGCGGGGCCTGCGCGACGCAGAGGACCGCGCGGCGCAGATGATCGCTGACAACATCCGCTCGCGGCTTGCCTCGTTCTTCGTGGCGGGGACGTGACCGCCTACAAAGTCTCCGAGGTCGATCGCTTCATTGCCCGGCCGAATGCGGGCGAGCCGATCGTGCTGGTGTACGGCCCCGACGCTGGCCTCGTGCGCGAGCGCGTTGACGCACTGGTCAAGGCGTCGGTCGACGATCCGAGCGATCCGTTCGCGCTCGCGCGAATCGAGCCGGAGGATCTCTCGGCCAATCCGTCGCGCCTCGTCGAGGAGGCGCACACAATCCCTCTGTTCGGCGGCCGCCGCGCGGTGCTGGTGCGCGCGGGCTCGCGCAACATCGCGTCAGCCGTCGAGCCGGTGATCGCTTCGCCTTCGCCCGACTGCCGCGTCATTATCGAAGCCGGCGATTTGAAGAAGAGTGCGCCATTGCGCGCGCTGTGCGAGAAGGCGAAGGCCGCCGCGGCGCTGCCCTGCTACGCCGATAGCGAGGCGGCGCTCGGTAAGCTGATCGACGACGAATTGCGCGCGGAGAATTTGACCATCGCGCCGGACGCGCGCGCGTTTTTGTTGTCGCTGCTCGGCGGCGACCGGCTCGCCTCGCGCAACGAGGTCAAGAAGCTTGCGCTGTACGCGCGCGGCAAGGGCAAGGTCGAGCACGCCGACGTGCTCGCGGTTGTCGCCGATGCGTCTGCCGTCGCGCTCGACGCCGTGCTCGATGCGACGTTCGCCGGCAAGCCGGCCGACGTCGATGCCGAATTCAAGAAGGCGCGCGCGGACGGCTCCTCGGCGCAGGCGATCATCTCGGCCGCGCTGCGGCACGTGGCGAACCTGCACAAAATGCGGCTTGCCGCCGACGCGGGCGATTCGGTGGACTTCGCGATGAAGCGCGGCGGCATCCATTTCAGCCGTGAGCGCATCGTCGGCGAAGGCTTAAGGCTGTGGAGCGCGCCGCGATTGGCGAGAGCGATGCAGCAACTCGCCGACGCCGCGCTCGAGGCGCGGCGCAACGCGGCGCTCGCCGACGCCATCGCCGAACGCGCGCTGCTGTCGCTGGCGATGGCGGCGAGGCGCAGGGAGAATTAACTGTCGTCCCAGCTCATCGGGACGACAATTACAAATTCAGCTGATAGCTGTGCGGCACGTAGCGGTAGCCGCCGCCTGAGCGCTCGATCCAGCCGATGCCCGGGAACGGCATGTGATAGCCGGTCATCATCACGCGGTCGGTGGCGAGCATGTCGAGGATCCGCTTGCGTGTGGCGACCGCCTTGTCCTTCTCGTCGTCCATGTCGAAGTACCAGTCGGGCCGCTGCACCGCCATCACGTACTGTGTGACCGTGTCGGCGACGATCATGAAGCGCTTGCCCTCGCTCTGGATGTGGAAGGCGAGCAGCCCCGGCGAATGGCCGAACGCGTCAACCGCTGTGATGCCGGTGACGACGTCGTCGCCCGGCGTGACGAAGCTTGCGCGCTCGGCGTGCGGCACGATGCGTTTGACGAACAGTTCGCGGTTTCCCTTGCGCGCCTCGCGCACGTTCTCGCCGCGCTTCCAGAAGTCGAATTCCGCCGCGCCGAACACCAGCCGCGCGTTGGGAAACACCGGCTTGCCCTGATCGATCAGCCCGCCGACGTGGTCGGGATGCCCGTGCGTGGTGACGACGACGTCGATGTCCTCCGGTCTGTAGCCGGCTTCCGACAGGCGCTGCAGCAGTTGGCCCGGCGGCAGACGCCCGCGCATCGCCTCGATGTCGCGCGCGAGATTGCCGTTGCCGGTGTCGAACAGGACAAGTTCGCGCCCAGTGTTGACCAGCACCGGCGTGTAGCAGTGCACAAAGCGCTCGGTGTCAATGTTGTTCTGCCGCGCCAGCGCATGGACCTCCTCGGCGGAGGCATTACCGCCGAAATTTGGATGCAGCTTGTCGCGGACCGACTTGCCGTCGAGCAGCGTCGTGATTTCGAAGCCCCCGAGCTTGAAGCGGAAGACCCCCGGTTGCAGGGGCCCATGCATGGATGCCGACATTTCGTTTCTCTCCCGGTTTTTTGATTGCCTAGCAGGAACAGGCGGTCCCGATCCAGAGTTCCGCCGCTGTCCGGCCCAAATGGGCTGGCTATAGTACCGACCTTGCGAAGCCGACCGTATACGGTCGCCGCACGGGGGGAGCGTGAAGCGTAATCCGCAAAGTATTGCCGATCGGGTCGCGTACTACGCCCGGCACGGAATGCGGTCGCATTCGCCGCTGGCATTTGCGTTTGCCATCTTTTGCGTCATGGCGGCGACGGTCGCGCGCCTACTGGTCGATCTGATCACCCCGCTGGCCGGACCGTACGAGTTGTACTTCCCGGCGGTGCTGGCGGCTGCGTTGATCGGCGGCCGCGCGGCTGGCGGCCTGGCAGCACTCCTGGGCGGCATCGCCGCCTGGTATCTGTTCGTGTCGCCGCGCTTCGAGCTGTTCGTCGGCACGACCGACGACGTCGTCAGCCTGGTCCTGTTTCTGATTGCCGCCGCGGCCATCATCTGGATCGCCGACCTGTACCGGCGCGTGCTGCGCAAGCTCGACGAGGAAGAGCATTACCGCCAGATCGTGGTCGATGAACTCGGCCATCGCATGAAAAACAAGCTCGCGACTATCCACGCTATCTTGCGCCACGAGTTACGCGCGCACAAAGACACGTGGGACAGCATCTCCGGCCGGCTGCGCGCGCTGTCGGCGGCGGACGATTTCCTGCTGCAGCCCGACAGCGAGGGCATCGAACTGCGCACGCTGTTCGCGATGGAATTGCAGCCTTACGGCGAAAACCGCGTGCGCATGCGGGGCGAACCGCTGCAATTGCGTGGACGGCTGCCGAGCCTGTTGTTGCTCATCGTGCACGAGCTCGCGACCAATGCCGCCAAATATGGCGCGTTGTCGGTGGAGAACGGCTGCGTCACGATCGATTGGTGGCACGGCGCAGACGGCATCGCGATCGATTGGATCGAGACTGGCGGTCCGGCGGTTGCGGCGCCTGAGAAGCGCAGCTTCGGCACCAATCTGATCGAGCGCAGCCTCGAAGTTTTCCGCGGCTCGGCCAGGCTCGACTTCGCGCCGCAGGGCCTCGTCTGCCGCATCCGCCTCCCGCGCGACGCCGCGGCTGCGGACTAGCGCCGCGCGAATCCAGAGTCATCCCCTTCCCTCACCCGCATGCGTTCCGCGCGAGTTGAAAATTGCGGCTATTGCATTCGGCGGCCGCGCAATTCGCGAGTATCGGCTTCCCTAGCCTCCTAGCTTCCGCAACACCGCGTCGAGCTGGTCGAGATCCCGGTACTTGATGTGCAGCGTGCCGCCTTCGCCGCGGTGGTCGACGGTGACTTCGAGTCCCAGCGCATCCGACAGCCGCCGCTCCAGCGCGCGCGTATCGGCGTCCTTCACCGTGGCGGCATTGCGTTCGATCTTCTTGCGGCTGTGGTCCATGCTCGCGTCGCCGGGCTGACCTTCCGCCTCGCGCAGCCATTCCTCGAGCTGGCGTACGGAAAAACCGTTGTCGACCGCCATATCGGCGAACGGCTGCGCCTGCGGATTACCGACGAGAAGCCGCGCGTGCCCGGCCGAGAGCTTGCCCGCGCGCACGATCTCCTTCACGCCGTCCGGCAGTTTCAAAAGCCGCACCATGTTGGCGATGTAGGGACGGCTCTTGCCGACGATCTGCGCGACCTGCTCCTGCGTGTGGTTGCACTGCTCCATCAGTGCGACATAGCCCGCTGCCTCCTCGATCGGATTGAGGTCGGCGCGCTGCACGTTCTCGATGATCGCGTATTCGAGCGACTGCACGTCAGTCGCATCGACGATCGCGATCGGCACGTCGTGCAGGCCCGCGCGCTGCGCCGCACGCCAGCGTCGCTCGCCGGCGATGATTTCGTAGTCGTCGCCCGCTTCGCGCACGACGATCGGTTGGATGATGCCACGCTCCTTGATCGACCCGGTGAGCTCTTCCAGTTCGGCGTCGGTGAACGAGCGCCGCGGATTGCGCGGATTCGGTTTGAGTTTCTCGATCGGCGCCTTGCGCGGTTTGCGCAGCGCTTCAGGCGTTGCACGTGCGGCGCTCGGCTCCTCGCCGACGTCACCGATCAGCGCCGCGAGGCCGCGTCCCAGTCGTTTGTGTTCCGCCATCGCCGCCGCTCCTGCCCGATCCGCCACGCTACGCCTTCCCGTTTTTTATTTCCGATCACACTCTCTGTTGTCGTCGCCGACAGCGACCTACCCAGCTGCCTTCAGCGCGCGCTCGCGCTGGATGATCTCCGTCGCGAGCCGCAGATACGCTTCGCTGCCGACACATTTCAGATCGTAGACCAGCACGGGCTTGCCGTAGGACGGCGCTTCCGAGATGCGCACGTTGCGCGGGATCACCGTGTCGTAGACCTTCGGTCCCATGAACTCGCGCACGTCGGCGGCGACTTGGCTGGAGAGGTTGTTGCGCGAGTCGTACATCGTCAGCACGATGCCGTGGATCGACAGCTTCGGATTGAGCGTCGCCTTGACCTGCTCGACTGTCTTCAGCAATTGCGAAAGACCCTCGAGCGCGAAGAACTCGCACTGCAGCGGCACCAGGATCGAATCCGCGGCCGCCATCGCGTTGACCGTGAGCAGGTTGAGCGAAGGCGGGCAGTCGACTAGCACGTAGGTGAAGTCGTAGGCGCGCGGCCCCTTGTTCATCTCGGCGACCGCGTTGCGCAGGCGAAAGGCGCGGTCGCGCTCGCGGCCGATTTCCAATTCCACGCCGGAGAGGTCGAGCGTGGAGGCGGCGATGAAGAGTTGCGGCACGGCGGTCGGCAGCACGGCGTCACGCATCGGCGCGGCGTTGGTGAGCACGTCGTAGGTCGAGGTACGGCGCGCCTTGCGCTCGATGCCGAGGCCCGTCGAGGCATTGCCCTGTGGATCGAGGTCGACGATCAGCACGTGCTCGCCGATCGCGGCGAGCGCCGTACCGAGATTGATCGCGGTCGTCGTCTTGCCGACGCCGCCCTTTTGGTTGGCGATGGCGATGACGCGCGGTCCCGGCGCGTCGCCGATGAGCGCTTGGTTGTGCTGGGGCTCGGCTTGCGGCGGCTGGTCGGATTGTTGGATGGCGCCCGCTGCCGGCGTGTCGAGCGTGCTCACGTCGTTGTCGCTCATTGTAATATCCCCAATCCCGAACTTCGATCCGTCACCTTGAGGCGCTCGGCCAAAGGCCGAGCCGCATCTCATTTCCGCTCGTCCCCGCGAAGGCAGGACCCATCGCGGGGACGCCCACCGAAATGCTCAACTGGATTCCCGCTTTCGCGGGAATGAGCGGAGTTTGGAAAGCCGCTTGCCGCATCAGCCTGCCCGCCTCTCCAGCTGACGCACCACGACGATCACCCCGTCGCCCGTAACGCTCGGAACTAGCTCGAACCCAATGTTCCAATATTTAGTGGCCTCGGTCAATTCGACCCCTATATCTTGACCCTTCTGAAACAACCCGACGCCGCCGCGGGCGATCAGGGGAAACGCGTGCGCGCACAGTATTGTTAGGGGCGCGAGCGCGCGGGCGCTGATGACGTCGATCTTGTCCCCAAAGCTTTCCCCACAATCCTCGATTCGTTTCTGGTGTACCAGCGCTGGCGCTCCGGTGACCCTGCTCGCCTCGCGCAGGAACGCGGCCTTTTTGCCATTGCTTTCGACCAAATGGATTTGCGCCCCCGGTCGATCCGTCAGTGCGCAGGCAATTGGAATCGCGGGGAATCCACCGCCCGAGCCGAAGTCGACCCAGGTCCTAGCGTTTGGGACCAGCGGCAGGAGCTGCAGCGAGTCGGAGATATGCCGGGTCCAGATCCGCGGCAGTTCGGCGGCTGCGACCAGATTCGTTTTCGCCTGCCACTGAAACAGCAGCTCAACAAACTTTTCCAGCCGCACCGATGTTTCACGTGAAACAGGCGTGAGCTCCAATGCGCACATTTGGTCGGCCAGAACCGCGGGATCGGATGCTGAGAGGGCTCTCTTCAAGCCGTTCTGGCCGATTTGCCGCGGCCGCGGCGAACATGCGCGACCAAGAGCGTCAGCGCGGCCGGCGTGACGCCATCGATGCGGGCCGCATGGCCGATCGTGCGCGGCTTTTGCGCGATGAGCTTCTGCTTCACCTCGTTGGAAAGGCCCGGCAGCGCCGCATAATCGAGATCATCTGGCAGGGAAAAACTCTCGTCCCGGCGATAGGCCGCGACGTCGGCCGCCTGACGGGAGAGATAGACCTCGTATTTGGCGTCGATCTCGATCTGCTCGGCGATTTTGGCCGGCAGTTCGCCGAAGCGCGGCCAGATGCGGGCGACATCGCCAATGGCGATAGTCGGATACGACAAAATCTCGAATGCCGTGCGCCGCTGGCCGTCCTTATTCAAGGTGAGACCATGCCGCTCGGCCTCCTTCGGCGTCAGCGACACGGAGCGCGCGAATTCGCGCGCCTCGCCCAGCGCCCTACTCTTTTCCGCATGTAGTGCCGCTCGATCCGGTCCGACGCAGCCGACCGTAATACCCCTGTCGGTCAGCCGCTGATCGGCGTTATCGGCACGAAGCTGAAGCCGATATTCGGCGCGCGAGGTGAACATGCGGTATGGCTCGGTCACCCCCCGGGAGACCAGGTCATCGACCATGACGCCGATGTAGGCCTCGGCCCGGTCGAACACGATCTTAGCTTCGCCGCCGGCCAGCGCCGCCGCATTCAAACCGGCCAAAAGGCCTTGCGCGGCGGCTTCCTCATAGCCGGTGGTGCCGTTGATCTGGCCCGCGAGGAAAAGACCCCGGATCTTCCTGGTCTGCAGCGTCGGATCGAGTTCGCGCGGATCGACATAATCGTATTCGATCGCATAGCCCGGCCGGATGATGCGGGCCTTAGCAAGCCCCGGAATGGTCGCGACCAGCGCGGTCTGGACCTCCTCGGGCAACGAGGTCGAAATCCCGTTCGGATAGACGGTCCGATCGTCCAAGCCTTCGGGCTCGAGGAAGATTTGGTGGCCGTCGCGCTCGCCGAACTTGACGATCTTGTCCTCGATCGACGGGCAATAGCGCGGGCCCCGGCTGGCGATCTGGCCGGAATACATCGGCGAGCGGTGGACGTTGTCGCGGATAATTGCGTGGGTCGCCGCGGTGGTCCGGGTGATGCCGCACTCGATCTGCGGGGTCGTGATCTGCCCGGTCAGCATGGAAAACGGCTCCGGCGGATCGTCGCCGGGCTGCATCTCGAGCGCGGCCCAATCGATCGTGCGGCCATCGAGGCGCGGCGGAGTGCCGGTCTTCAGCCGGCCGAGTGCAAAGCCGGCCTGCTCGAGCGTGCGCGAAAGCCCCATCGCTGGCGCCTCGCCGACGCGCCCGGCCGGAATCTGCTTTTCGCCGATATGGATGAGTCCCCGGAGGAAGGTCCCGGTGGTCAGAACGACGGCGCCAGTCCCAAACCGCCGCCCGTCGGCCAGGACGACCCCCGAAACGCGACCGTCCGTCAGAATGAGGTCGTCGGCCTCGGCCTCGATCACCGTCAGGCGGGGCGTCGCCTTGATCGCGGCCTGCATTGCAGCCGCATAGAGTCTTCGATCCGCCTGCGCCCGCGGTCCGCGCACGGCCGGCCCCTTGCGCCGGTTCAGCACCCGAAACTGGATTCCGCCCTGGTCGGCAACCCGGCCCATGAGCCCGTCCAGTGCATCAATCTCGCGGACGAGATGCCCTTTCCCGAGTCCCCCGATGGCCGGATTGCAGGACATCGCCCCAACGGTATCGAACCGATGCGTCACCAGCGCCGTGCGCGCGGCCATCCGCGCGGCCGCGGCCGCGGCTTCGCAGCCGGCGTGGCCGCCGCCTATGACAATGACGTCGAATTTGCTGTCCATTGAAGGTCTCAGAGCGGCCAATCTTTACCGGAGCCACACGGCCGGGTCAAAACGGCAATGTTTCACGTGAAACATCCCGCCGGCCTATTTTCCGATGCAGAAATCGCGGAAAATCACGTCCAGGACGTCTTCGACATCGATGCGGCCAGTCAGACGTTCCATGGCGCGGGCGGCCACCCGAAGTTCCTCCGCTAATAGGTCCTCGGCCAGTGACCCAGCCAGAATACGGTGGAGAGCCGACCGGGCGTCTTCCAGCGCAAGACGGTGGCGCTCGCGGGTAACGAGGGCCGGTTCCGCAGCACCCAGAAGCCGGTCGGCTGCCGAGGTCAGGGCGGTGACAAGGTTATCGACCCCCCGTCCGGTAATGGACGAAAGCGTAAAATGATGTTCGATAATCCATTCTATTAGTTCATTACTACGCCGAATGTCTGAACCTTCCATACGAACGGCAAAAGTGGACGGTGCGGATGAATTGGCTGGAGCCGGAGGACGATTGAACGGAAAGGTCGGCAACAAATCGGCCTTGTTGCGGATCAGCCAGACTGGAGGACTCCCCAGGCCGCTTGCGACAGCACCAGGACCGGCGGCCATCATCGAACCGGACGCGATCCGCTCGGCCACCGGACCAGAAGTCCGCCCGGCCTCCAGCCTACCCGCCTCGCCGCCCTCACTCGCATCCACCACCCACAAGACCACATCAGCCGCGGCGGCGCGGTCGCGCGCGCGGCGCACCCCCTCCATCTCCACCGGATCGCGGGTCTCGCGGATGCCGGCCGTATCGAGCAGCGTCACCGGGAGGCCGTTGAGATCGAGGTGCACCTCAATTACGTCGCGCGTCGTGCCGGCATAAGGCGACACGATCGCGGCCTCGCGCCTTGCAAGCCGGTTCAACAGCGTCGACTTGCCCGCATTTGGCGGCCCGGCGATGGCGACGACCAGCCCCTCGCGCAATCGCTCGCCGCGCCGTCCGTCGGCCAATGCGCCGGAAATCTCCGCCTCCAGCTTGCGGGCGATCGAGACGGCAGGCGCGGCCAGATTCGTCGGCACGTCGCCTTCGTCGGAAAAATCGATCCCGGCCTCGATCAGCGCCAGCGCCTCAATCAGCTTCTTGCGCCAGGTGTCGGCGCGCTTTCCGAGAACGCCGTTCATCTGCCGGATGGCCTGGCGGCGCTGCGCTTCCGTCTCGGCGCCGACGAGTTCAGCGAGGCCTTCCACCGCGGTCAGATCGAGCTTGCCGTTCTCGAAGGCGCGGCGGGTGAACTCGCCCGCTTCCGCCGGCCGTAAGCCTTCAAGCGAGGAAAGCGCTCGAAATGTCGCGGCGAGCACAGCGCGGCCGCCGTGTAGCTGCAATTCGGCCGAGTCCTCGCCGGTCTCGCTGTTCGGCCCCGGAAACCAGAGCGCCAGCGCCTCGTCAATCAGCTCGCCGGTCTGCGGATCGTGCATGCGCGCGAACGCGGCCTTGCGCGGTTCCGGGATCCGCCCGGCGATTGCTTTGAGCGCGTCGCCGGCGCGCGGACCCGAAATGCGCACGACCGCGATCGCCGCGGGGAGGCGGCCGGAAGAGAGAGCGAAGATGGTCGGGTGCGGAGGGGACATGACGCGAGGCAAACGCCGGAGGGGCGGGGGGAGTCAAGGAGAAGTCGTAGTCCGAGAAATACGAGCGGTGCGCGGCCTCTCAGATCAATGGGCGAAGCACCTCTCCGCCTGCCATCGCCGGGTTGACGCGGCGGTCCCGATGACGAGGGCAGGGAGCAAATCGAAGAATCGATCGGCTTACGGATGTGCTGTTGTGCTCGACCGAGCCGACGCGCAGCCTGGCGCCACCGAAGGTTAGGATCGGCGCGCCATACCCACAACTGAAAGTGGCCTAGCGCCAAATGCACCGGTTAATTCCGGGTGCTAGGCTGAAGCGTGCTTTTCCTTATTCCGAGTGTCGCCGCCATGTCCTTCAATCACTTCGCCCGTGCCAGTCTGCTCCTTGTTGCAATCGCGATCGCCACACCCGCCGACGCGCAGTCCGACCTCGCGCGCGCCTATCAAATCATCGCGTCGAAGAAATTCGTCGACCTGACGCACAGTTTCGGGCCGGACACGCCGGTGTGGTCGGGCTTCGGTCAGGCGAAATTCTCGCCCGCGGCCGACCCGAAGACGCACGAGCCCTACACGATCGCGAAGGACGGTTTCCGCGCGACCTATTTCGAGATGGTCGGGCAGTACGGCACGCATGTCGATCCGCCGGCTCATTTCGACGAGAAGGGGATCACGATGGACGACATCCCGCTCAAGCAGATGATGCTGCCGCTGATCGTGCTCGACGACACGCCCTATCTCGCCAAGGATCCGAACCACGCGTTTTCCATCGATGACCTGAAAGCCTGGGAGAAGCACAACGGGCGCGTGCCAAAGGGCGCGTTCGTCGCGCTGCGTACGGACATGTCCAAGGACTGGGACAAGGACCCGGAGCGATTCAAACGCGTCCCGTTCCCGGCCTGGGCGTTCGAGACGATCAAGTTTCTGTACGAGCAGCGCGGCGTCGTTGCGACCGGGCACGAGGCGATGGATACCGACACGACCGACAAGATGGATTCGGAGACCTGGCTCCTGCAGCACGGGCATTACCAGATCGAGGTGATGGCGAATCTCGACCAGGTGCCGGCAAAAGGCGCGCTGATCATCGTGGCCTGGCCGAAGGTGAAGAAGGGTCTCGGCTTCCCCGCCCGCGCGTTCGCGATCCTTCCGTAGTTGTCATCCGGAGCGACCGAACCCGGAATGCATACGCCGCCGCTATTCCCCTCGTCATGCCCGGCTTTATGCTGGGAGAGGTTTTGGAACTGCCCCACCGTTCGAAACGTTGCTCTGTCGAAGACATGGAGCAGCGCCATGGCGGCCAACGATCGCACCCCGGACGAGAGCAGAAGCAACCCGACCCTGATCGCGGCGACCGTCATCGGCGTCTGCCTTGCCAGCGGCCTGATCGTGTGGGCGGGCGGATGGGGCTTCTCCAACGACCAGGTCGCGTCGACCAATCCGGCGCCGCATCCGGGCAATACCTCCCCGGCCGTGCAGGTGCCCATGCGCGAGACAACTGGTTCGCGTTAACGGTGCCGCAGCGCCTCAGCCATTGAAATCCGCTAGGCTGAGCCGATGGAATCGGACGCACCTGCGCAGACAAATCGCCTTGCCGGCGCAACGTCGCCTTATCTGCTGCAGCACGCGCACAATCCGGTCGACTGGTGGCCGTGGAGCGCGGAAGCCCTCGCGCAGGCGCGCAGCCAGAACAAGCCAATCCTGCTCTCGGTCGGCTACGCCGCGTGCCACTGGTGCCACGTTATGGCGCACGAGTCGTTCGAGGACGAGGCGACCGCGCGGGTGATGAACGAGCTGTTCGTCAACATCAAAGTCGACCGCGAGGAGCGGCCGGACATCGACCAAATCTACATGAACGCGCTGCATCTGCTCGGCGAGCAGGGCGGCTGGCCGATGACGATGTTTCTCACGCCTGCGGCTGAGCCGGTCTGGGGCGGCACGTATTTTCCAAAAGAGTCGCGCTTCGGCCGCCCGGCTTTCGTCGAGGTGCTGTACGAGGTCGCGCGCCTGTTCAAGGAAGAGCCGGGCAAGATCGCGCAGAACCGTGCGGCCTTGCTCGCACGACTGTCAGAGCGCGCGCCTCCCGAAGGCAGGGTGACGATCGGACTCTCGGAATTGGACTCCGCCGCGCGGCAGGCCGGCAACATGATCGACGCCACGCATGGCGGCCTGCGCGGCGCACCGAAATTTCCGCAACCGGGGCTATTGGAGTTTTTGTGGCGGGCTGGGGTGCGTACCAGCGACCAGCGCTTTTTCGACCTCGTCGGGCTCTCGCTCGAGCGCATGTGCGAGGGCGGCATCTACGATCATCTCGGCGGCGGCTTCTCGCGCTATTCTGTCGACGAGCGCTGGCTGGTGCCGCATTTCGAGAAGATGCTGTACGACAACGCGCAGCTTCTCGAACTGCTCGCGCTCGGCTGGCAGCGAAGCGGCAACACGCTGTTCGCCGAACGCGCGCGAGAGACCGTGCAATGGCTCGCGCGCGAGATGACCACGAAGGAGGGCGCCTTTTGCGCCTCCCTCGACGCCGACTCCGAAGGCGAGGAAGGCAAGTTCTACGTTTGGTCCTATGACGAGGTGATCCGCACGTTGGGGCTTTCGGACGGCGAGTTCTTCGCGCGGCATTACGACGTGAGCGCGAGCGGCAATTTCGAGAGCCACAATATTATCAATCGCCTGGAACGCGTGCCTCGCACGCGCGAGGACGAGGAACGCCTCGCGCTGCTGCGCGCGAAGCTGATGCAGGTGCGCGATAAGCGCGTGCGGCCGGGTCTCGACGACAAGGTCCTTGCCGACTGGAATGGGCTGATGATCGCGGCGCTGGTTAACGCGGGCGTCGTGTTCGGCGAGCCGGGCTGGATCGACATGGCCGCGCGTGCCTTCGATTTCATCGTGCGCGCGATGACGCGCGGCGATCGGCTCGGTCATTCCTGGCGCGGCGGTCAACTCCTGTTTCCGGGCCTCGCCTCCGATTTCGCCGCGATGATACGCGCGGCGCTCGCGCTCTATGAAGCGCGCGGCGAGCGTGCTTTTCTCGATCGGGCCCTGACGTGGCAGGACGCCTTCGACACGCATTATCGTGACACGGCGACCGGCGTGTATTTTCTCACCGCGGACGACGCGAGCGACCTCATCCTGCGCCCGAATGCGACGACCGACGACGCGACACCCAATCCGAACGCAGTGGAAGCGCAGAACCTGGTGCGGCTCGCGGTGCTCGCGGGCGAGGACCGCTATCGCGATCAGGCGGACCAGATGTTCGACTACATCGTCTCCGCAGGCGCGCAGAATTTGTTCGGGCACATCGCGCTGTTGAATGCGCTCGACCTGCGCCTGCGCGGGCTCGAGATCGTCGCCGCCGGGCCGAAAGCGGAAACCTTCGCGCGTGCGGCGCTCGCGCTGCCGTTCTTCGACCGTATCGTCCTACGCGCGCCTTCTGCCGATGTACTGCCTGCAACGCATCCGGCGCAGGAGATGCTGAGGTCGCTTACAGGCAGCGCAGCTTTCGTTTGCGCCGGTCAGCGCTGTTCGCTGCCGGTGGCGGAGGCGGACAAGATCGCGGAGGCGGTGAGGGGGATGCGCACTGCCTAACCCGCTCGTCCCCGCGAAAGCGGGGACCCGTTTCTGAATTGCCGCAATGGAAGGTCCACCTGGATTCCCGCTTACGCGGGAATGAGTGGAGCGTGGGGCTCCGCCTCGCCGATTACTTCACCCCAATCGCCTCGGCGATCGCGACCGTGCGCCGCGCCATCTCGGCATGCAGGCGCTCGACCATGCGGCCGTCGATCGACACCACGCCCTTGCCTTTGTTCTCCGGCAGTTCGAACACGGCGATCATCTTGCGCGCTTGCGCCACTTCTTCCGCCGAGGGCGAGAACGCCGCGTTGCACGGCTCGATCTGGTTCGGATGAATGAGCGTTTTGCCATCGAATCCGAACTCGACGCCCTGGCGGCACTCCGCTACGAAGCCGTCCGCGTTGCCGATGTCATTGTAGACGCCGTCCAGGACGTCGATGCCGTAGTGCCGCGCGGCGAGCACGCATTGCGACAGCCATGGCAGCATCGGCGCGCGTCCGGGCACGAGCCGCGCGCGTGTCTCCTTGGCGAGATCGTTGGTGCCGAGCACGAATCCCGAAAGCCGCGCCTCGGAATCGCGCGCCTCGGCGGCGATCGACAGAATATTGAAGATCGCGAGCGGCGTCTCGATCATCGCCCAGACGCGCGTCTTGTGCGGCGTGCCCATGTCGAGCAGCCGCCGGCCGATCAATTCCAGCGTTTCCGCACTTGAAATTTTCGGCACCAGGATGGCGTCGGGCGCCGCATGTGCAGCGGCGGAGAGGTCGTCGGCGTGCCAAGTCGTGTCGACGCCGTTAACGCGCACGAACACCTCGCGCTTGCCGAAGCCGCCCGCCTTCACCGCCGCGACGATTTGGGCGCGCGCGGATTCCTTCGCGTCGGGCGCGACCGAGTCCTCGAGATCGAGGATGACGCCGTCGCACGGCAATGTCTTGGCCTTCTCGATCGCACGGGCGTTCGAGCCCGGCATGTACAAAACGCTGCGGCGCGGTCGGATGGTCATGCTGCCCCCATTGTCATTCCGGGACGGCGCCATAGCGCGTCGAAAACGCGCGTGAACGCGCTTACGGCGCCGGACCCGGAATGACCGTATCGATTACATCCTGCCCATGCCACTCTTCGGCACTATGACAAAGGTTGCAGCCGACGAATGGCTCGCGGGCGTGGACGGCTGTCCCGGCGGTTGGATCGCGGCCTTCGTGCGCGGTGAAGAAGTGCGTGTCGAGGTGCTAGCGCGCTTTGTGAACGTGCTTGCGCTCCGCCCGGCGCTGGTAGCGATCGACATTCCGATCGGGCTGCCGGAGCGAGCAGGGTATGGCGGGCGCGCGGCGGAAAACGCGGTGCGACCGCTGCTCGGCGCACGGCAGTCGTCTGTTTTCTCCGTACCGTCCCGTGCCGCGGTGTACGCGCCGGATTACGCGACTGCCTGCGCGGCGGCTCTCGCCACCTCCGACCCGCCGCGCAAGGTCTCGAAGCAGCTCTACAACATCGCCCCGAAGATCCAAGAGGTGGACCAAGTGCTCCGCGCCAATCCGGTGGTGATGCGGAGCGTGTTCGAGGTGCATCCCGAGCTGGCGTTCTGGCGGCTGAACGGCGGGCGTGCGCTCGATGAGCCGAAGAAGGTGAAGGGCCGCTGCTACGAGCCGGGCATTGCCTTGCGCCGCTCGCTTTTGATCACGAGCGGGCTGCCGGAGGCGGCCGTCAACGCCCTACGGCCGAAGGGGGCCGGCCCCGACGACCTCCTGGATGCACTCGCCTGCGCCTATGTCGCGGAGCGGCTGCGCGACGGATTGGCGGAGCCGTTCCCCGATCCGCCCGAGCGGGACGCGTTCGGCTTGCCGATGGCCATCTGGGCGTGACAAACGGGGGCGCAAGGAGGCCGGACTATGCCTTTCCCGAAACGCCTGATCGACGGCTACAGCGCCTTCCGCTCCGAGCGGCTGCCGCAGGAGCAGACACGCTTCCGCCAGCTCGCCGAGCAGGGGCAGGCGCCCGAGATCATGGTGATCGGCTGCTGCGACTCGCGCGTGTCGCCGGAGGTCATCTTCGACGCGCGGCCCGGCGAGCTGTTCGTCGCGCGCAACATCGCCAACCTGGTGCCGCCTTACACGCCTGACGCCGCGCAGCGCGCGATGTCGGCCGCGCTGGAATTTGCCGTGCAGGCCTTGAAGGTGAAGCACATCGTCGTGCTGGCGCATGCGCAATGCGGCGGCATCCGCGCCTACGCCGAGGAAGCGGCGCCGCTCTCACCCGGCGATTTCATCGGGAGTTGGATGGCGCTGATCGCGCCGTCCGCGAAAAAGGTCGGACCGCGCGGCGAGCGTTCGTTCAAGGATTATGTGACGGCGCTGGAGCAGCAGGCGGCGCTGACGACGCTCGACAATCTGATGACGTTTCCGTGCGTGAAGATTCTGGTCGAGCGCGGCAAATTGCATTTGCACGCAGCCTATTTCGGGGTCGCTACGGGCGATCTGTCGGTTTTCGATCCGACGGCAAAGCGCTTCGAGCGCGTCGGGTGGGACAAGCACCCGATGTCGTTTCCGGGCCCGAGTTTTTAATTCTTTCGTCATGCCCGGCTTTGTGCCGGGCATTCACGTCTTACTCATCTAAGCAGCAAAGTCGTGGATGGCCGGGAAAATCCCGGCCATGACGATATAATTTACCTGCGGAGTATAGGTCCCCACTTTCGCGGGATGACAGTGGAAAAGCTTATGCCGCCTTTTTCTTCGCGCTGATCAGCTTGCGGTTGATCAGGCACTCGGCGATCTGTATGGCGTTAAGCGCCGCGCCCTTGCGCAGGTTGTCAGAGACGACCCACATCTGCAGGCCGTTCTCAATTGTCGAATCTTCACGGATACGGCTGATGTAGGTCGCATCCTCGCCGACGCATTCGTAAGGCGTGACGTAGCCGCCGGGCTCGCGCTTGTCGATGACGAGGCAGCCTGGGGCGGAACGCAGGATCTCGCGCGCTTCGTCCGCGGTGATCGGATTTTCAAATTCGATGGTCACCGCTTCCGAATGGCCGACGAACACCGGCACGCGCACGCAGGTCGCCGTCAGCTTGATCTTAGGATCGAGAATTTTCTTGGTCTCGACCACCATCTTCCACTCTTCCTTGGTGTAGCCGTCTTCCATGAAGACGTCGATCTGCGGAATTAGGTTGAAGGCGATGCGCTTGGGAAACTTCTTGCTCTCACGCTCTTCCAGCGTGAACACCGACTTCGTCTGCGCGAACAGTTCGTCCATCGCGGCCTTGCCGGCGCCGGAGACGGATTGATAGGTCGACACCACGACTCGCTTGATCTTGGCGTGGTCGTGCAGCGGCTTGAGCGCGACGACGAGTTGCGCCGTCGAGCAGTTCGGGTTGGCGATGATGTTCTTCTTGGTGAAGCCCGCGACCGCGTCGGCGTTCACCTCGGGCACGATCAGCGGCACATCCATGTCCATACGCCAGGCGGACGAATTGTCGATCACTACCGCGCCCTGCGCGCCGATCTTCGGCGACCATTCCTTGGACACCGAGCCGCCGGCGGACATCAGGCAGATGTCGACATCCGAGAAGTCGTAATGGTCGAGCGCCTTCACTTTCAGGGTCTTGTCGCCGTAGGAGCACTCCGTCCCCACGCTCTTGCGCGAGGCGAGCGCGACCACCTCGTCGGCGGGGAAATTGCGCTCAGCCAGGATCGCCAGCATCTCGCGGCCGACATTGCCGGTGGCGCCCACCACCGCGACCTTGTAACCCATTGTGAAATCTCCAAGAGACGGACCGCTGCGGTGCAGCGGAACCGCGAGGCTTCTAGGCGAGAATGGCCGTTCTGACAACGCCCGCCGGTCTTTAGCCTATTTGGGGGCTGGCGGCCCGCAGTCCATGGGCGAGGTGTCGCGACTTCCTCCATCCGGCCACCGCGAAAACGTTGACGCCGGGAACAATCCGTTCGAACATCCTTGATTGAGAGAATAAACGTCCTGCCGCAATGGCGGGGACGAAAAGAAAACTCTCGGGGAGGATAAAAATGATCTCACGCCGTCACCTGCTGCAAACAGCAGGCGCCGCGGGCGCGCTTGCCGGTCTGCCGTCATTCTTGCGCGCCCAGACCGCCGGTCCGGCGCTCACGCCGGGCGTCCCGCCCGGGGTCGGAAGCTACGCCGCCATGGCGTCGCTGCCGGGCAAGAAGCCGCTGATCCGGCTCGCCGATCGGCCGCCGAATTACGAGTCGCCGCTCGAATATTTGCGCACTCCGATCACGCCCAACGACCAGTTCTTCGTCCGCTATCACCTCTCCGACATCCCTGAGGTGAAGGCAGAGACCTACCGCATCAAGGTCGGCGGCGACGGCGCCAACGGGCATGTGGAGCTCACGCTCGACGATCTGAAGACGATGCCCGCGGTCGAGGTGGTCGCGGTCAACCAGTGCTCCGGCAACCGGCGCGGGCTGTCGCAGCCGCATGTCGCCGGTGTCGAATGGGGCTACGGCGCGATGGGCTGTGCACGCTGGAAGGGCGCGCGGCTCAAAGACATTCTCGACAAGGTCGGACTGAAGAAAGAGTGCATCGAGGTTGGCTTCAACGGCGCCGACGGACCGGCCTACGACAAGACGCCGGACTTCGTGAAGAGCATCCCGACGTGGAAGGCAGTAGATCCCGACACCATCGTCGCCTACGAGATGAACGGGCAGCCACTGCCGCACTTCAACGGCTTTCCTGCCCGACTGATCGTGCCCGGCTGGACCGGCACCTATTGGATGAAGCATCTCACCGACATCGAGGCGCGCATCTCACCGCTCGGCAATTTCTGGATGGCCACGGCGTACCGCATTCCGGTCGGCAAATTTCCGATCGTGGCGCGCTTCATCTCGCAGGAGGCCGTGGCATCGACGCCGATCACCGAGATGGTGGTGAACTCGCTTATCACCAGCCATCGCGACGGCGCGAAGGTGAATGCGGGCAAGCTCACCGTCAGTGGGCTGGCCTGGGACGGCGGTTACGGCATCCGGCGCGTCGCGGTGTCGACAGACGGCGGCAAGAGCTGGAGCGATGCCAAGCTCGGCGAGGACCTCGGCAAGTACGCGTTCCGGCCGTTCAGCTTCGGTCTCACCGCCAAGCGCGGCAGGAACACGATCATGGTCAACGCGACGAACGCGATCGGGCAGACACAGGTGTCCCAATTGATCTTCAATCCGGCCGGCTACCACAACAACGTGATGCAGAGCATCACGCTCAACGCGTGAGCGAGGCCGACATGCGCACATTTGCAATTGCGTTCGCTGCCGTTCTTCTCGCCGGCGCCTCGTTCGCGCAGGAGCAGGAGATTAAGCTCAAGCCGGGGACCGGGCTCGAAAAGGTCGAAGGCAACTGCGCGGCGTGCCATACGCTCGCCTACATCCCGATGAACTCGCCGTTCCTCGACGCGAAGGGCTGGGAGGCCGAGGTCGCCAAGATGATCAAGGCCTACGGCGCGCCGATCGACGACGCCGACGCAAAGGCGATCGCGGAGTATCTGAAGAGCAATTACGGGTCTTGACCCCTCCCCCGTTTGTCCCCGTGAAAGCGGGGGTCCAGAGCTGACGAGCCGCACTGAAAGACAGCGCTGGATTCCTGGTTTCGCGGGAATGAGCGGGGTTCGGACTCGCCCGCGTCCCCCCAACGCGACGATAGGGTCTGGCCATGTGGGCTGCGGGCGTACCTAGTCGTGCTTTTGACCGAAGGTTACCGCGCGGCACCGCGGGCGTGGTCCCTCGCCGCGCCGATCACGGTCGTCGTCTAAGTGCTGGCGAAGATGCTTACGTCGACGATCCGCTCGACCAGGAAGAGAGCAAATCGAGCTAGCTCTGGGGCGGCGGTTTGTGCAGCGTCAGACGCGCAAGCGCGGGCAAGGTCGATCCCTGCACCAGGATCGAGAACAGCACGACGCCATAGGTCGCGATCAGAATCGCGGCCTTATGGCCGGTATCCGGAAGCGAGAGCGCGAGCGCGACCGAGATGCCGCCGCGCACGCCGGCCCAGGTGAGGAACGGGACGTTGCGCACCGACAGCTTGCTGCGCCATGCCGGCCATAGCAGCGGCGGCGACACGGCGATGAAGCGTGCGACCAGCACAATCGGAATGGCGCACAGCGCGAGCCGGATCGCGCCGGGCACGTAGGGCAGCAGGACGATCTCCAGCCCGATCAGCAGGAACAGCACCGAATTGAGCACCTCGTCGATCAGCGTCCACAACGCGGTGACGTAGCCTTCCGTCCGTTCGCTCATCGCATCGCGCGGTGCGCGGTCGCCAAACAGAAGTCCTGCGGCGACAACCGCGAGCGGCCCGCTGGTGCCAAGCCGCGCGGCAAGCGCGTACGTCGCCGTCACCAGTGCAAGCGTGATCAGCACCTCGACGGCGAAGTCGTCGATCGTGCGCATCGCGCGGTAGGCGATGTAGCCGGTGACGCAGCCGAGCGCGAGGCCACCACCTGCTTCGCGCACGAGTTCAAGCAACGCGCTGCCGATCGTATGCTCCTCTCCAGGCCCTGCTGCCAGCGCGAGCAGAAACGTGAACAGCACGATACCGACACCGTCATTGAACAAGGCTTCGCCTTCGATCTCCACCTGCAATTGTTTCGGCAGGTTCACGCGACGCAACGTGTTCAGCACCGCGACCGGGTCGGTCGGGCTGATCAGTGCGGCGAACACAAGCGCCCAAGCGAGCGGCAATTGATAGTCGAACAGTCGGGCGGCGCCCCAGAAGCCGAAACCGACGATGCCCGTCGAGATCAGTGTGCCGATGAAAGCGAGGGTCACGACAGGACCCGCGCGCTCGCGTAGGAGCGGCACGTGCACGCTCAGCGCCCCGGCAAACAGGAGGAACGCGAGCATGCCACTTATCACCACGCTGGTGAAGTCGATCTGCTGCAGCGCCTCGCGCAGCGCGACATAGCCGGGAGCATCGGGCAGCACGGCGCCGACGCCCGCGAGCACGAGGGACGCGACCAGACCCATAAGCAACAGACCGATCGAGCGGGGCAGGTGCAGAAAACGGCGGTTCGCCCAGCCGAAGAGAGCCGAGAGCGTCAGCAGCAGGGCGGAGACATCGAACAGCGACATGGCCGCAAACAGCGCCGCTCGGGCGCCGGTTCCTCACATGAGGACAGTGCATCCCATGTCGGGATGCAAGCCCGCTTGATCCGGCGGAGATTTTCCGAAAATGTCGCGCCGGTGAAAACGGCCCAGTCTAAGGAGCGTCATGCCGCACTACAAAATTCTCGTTGCCGGCGCCGGGATCGGCGGGCTCACCGCCGCATCGTTCCTGCTGCAGGCGGGCCATGACGTGGAGATCTATGAGCAGGCGCCGCAGCTCGAGGAAGTGGGGGCCGGTATCCAGATCAGCGCCAACGCGATGCACGCGCTGCGCACGCTCGGGCTGGAATCGGCGATTACGGCAGCGGGGGTGCGCCCGGCAGCCTACGTCTTTCGGCTGCACGACACCGGCGAGGAGATTCAGCGCTTCGCGCTGTCGGACGAGCACGAGCGGCTGCACAGCGCGCCGTACACGCAGCTCCACCGCGCCGATTTTCATGCGCTCCTGGCGGAAAAGGCGCGTTCGCTGAAGCCGGACGTCGTGCGGCTGAACAAGCGCGTGGCGAGCTTCGAGGAGGACGCGAAAGGCGTGACGTTGCACTTCACCGACGGCACATCGGCGCGCGGCGATCTGTTGATCGGCGCAGACGGTTTGAAGTCGGTGGTGCGTAAGCAGATCGTCGGCGAGACGCCGGCGAACTACACCGGCGACGCCGCCTGGCGCATCACCGTGCCGACCGAGCGCCTGCCCGCAGGATTGATCGAGCCGGCGATGACGCTCTTTCTCGGGCCCGGGGGCCACGCGGTCTTCTATTATCTACGCGGCGGGCGGCTATTGAATTTCGTCGGCATCGTCGAGACCGACGAAGTCTTGGAGGAATCGTGGACGGTGAAGCTGCCGTGGGAGCGGCTGAAGGCCGAGTACCAGGGCTGGCATCCGATCGTGCACACCGTGATCGACGCCGCCGACCGAGACCAGTGCTTCCGCTGGTCGCTGCACAATCGTCTGCCGATCGACAACTGGAGCACCGCGCGCACGACATTGCTCGGCGACGCGTCACACGCGACGCTTCCGTATCTCGCGCAGGGTGCGGTGATGGCGATCGAGGACGGCGCGGTGCTGATGCGCGCACTCGCGCAGGAAGCGTCGATTGCATCGGCGCTGCAGCTTTATCAGCGCAACCGGATCCCACGCACGTCACGCATCGTGCTGCAGTCGAGCGAAAACCGCCGACGCTTTCACCTCGGCAGCCAGGCCGCCATCCGTGCCGAGTTCGCCAAGGTCAACGAAGGCGCCGACCGCAACAAGTGGCTGTATTCGTATAATCCGCTGACGGTGGAGCTGGTGTAGCCCGGCTGTGTCCCGGACGCGGCGCAGCACGCACCGAAGCGGAATGACGCGCCGCGCCGGGACAAAGACTCAGAGCTGCCGCTCCACCAGATCCTTCTTCAATTCGGCTATCGCCTTCGCCGGATTGAGACCCTTCGGGCAGGCCTTCGCGCAGTTCATGATCGTATGGCAGCGGTAGAGCCGGAACGGGTCCTCGAGATGATCGAGCCGATCGCCGGTCGCTTCGTCGCGGCTATCCTTCACCCACCGGTTCGCCTGTAAGAGCGCCGCCGGGCCGAGATAGCGGTCCGAATTCCACCAGTAGCTCGGGCATGAGGTCGAGCAGCATGCGCACAGGATGCATTCGTACATTCCGTCGAGCTTGGCGCGGTCCTCATGGCTCTGCTTCCACTCCTTCTCCGGAGTCGGCGTCGAGGTGTGCAGCCACGGCTCGATGGAGGCGTACTGCGCATAGAAATTGGTGAGGTCGGGCACGAGGTCCTTCACCACCGGCTGATGCGGCAGCGGCGAGATCTTCACCGGATGCTTGATATCGTCCGTCGCCTTGGTGCATGCGAGCGTGTTGGTGCCGTCGATGTTCATCGCGCAGGAGCCGCAGACGCCTTCACGGCAGGAGCGGCGGAAGGTCAGCGTCGGATCGATGTTGTTTTTGATCCAGATGAGGGCGTCGAGCACCATCGGCCCGCAGTCATTGCGGTCGACGTAATAGGTGTCGACGCGCGGGTTCTGCCCGTCGTCCGGATTCCAGCGGTAGATGCGGAATTCGGTTTCGTCGCCCGGCTTCGCCTTCGGCCCATGCGGCCAAGTCTTGCCTTCGGTGACCCTTGAATTCTTAGGCAGCGTGAATTCGACCATGATGGCGAGCCTTAGTAAACGCGAGCCTTCGGCTCGATGTAGGAGACGTCGTTGGTCAGCGTGTAGGTGTGCACCGGACGATAATCGAGCGTGACGTTGCCCTTCTCGTCCAGCCACGACAGCGTATGCTTCATCCAGTTTTGATCGTCGCGGTTCGGATAATCCTCGCGTGCATGCGCGCCGCGGCTTTCGGTGCGGTTCTTCGCCGAAGTCATCGTGACCACGGCCTGCGCGATCAGATTGTCGAGCTCGAGGGTCTCGATCAGGTCGGAATTCCAAATCAACGAACGATCGCTGACGCGCACGTCGGGCATGCCGTTGTAGACGTCCTTGATCAGCTTCTCGCCCTCCGCCAGCACCTCGCCGGTGCGGAACACGGCGCAGTTGTTCTGCATTACGCGCTGCATGTTGAGCCGCAATTGCGCGGTCGGCGTGCCGCCCGAGGCGTGGCGGAATTTGTCGAGCCGCGACAGCGCGAAATCGGCCGAGTCTTTCGGCAGATCGGGCTGGGTGTCGTTCGGCGTAAGGATTTCGGCGCAGCGCTGCGCGGCGGCGCGGCCGAACACGACGAGGTCGATCAGCGAATTGGAGCCGAGGCGGTTCGCGCCGTGCACCGACACGCAGGCCGCTTCGCCGAGCGCCATCAGGCC
>Ga0207862_1000005_pt1 | contig 50679 bp, 40 predicted proteins | sample LuqExpMetageno81_FD_187838 | JGI IMG/M metagenome (GOLD analysis project Ga0207862, IMG submission 187838) | Tropical forest soil microbial communities from Luquillo Experimental Forest, Puerto Rico - Sample 81 (SPAdes) | ecosystem: Environmental > Terrestrial > Soil > Tropical forest ... | reverse complement strand
CCCTAGATAGGGCGACATGACAAGCAATCCTCTCCTCTCCGACTGGACCGGTGCGCACGGTCTCCCCGAATTCTCCGTCGCCACGCCCGACCGGTTTCGCCCCGCCTTCGATGAGGCACTGGCCGCGCATCGGGCAGAGATCGACGCGATCGCCGCCGGGCCCGCCCCCGCCACCTTCGCCAATACCATCGAGGCACTGGAGAAGAGCGGCCGCGCGCTCGACCGCGTCTCCAACGTGTTCTTCGTCCTGGCGGGCGCGGACACAAGCGACGAGATCGAAGCCGTGGAGCGTGACATCTCTCCGCTGCTCGCCCGCCACTCCAACGCGATGTATCTCAACCGAGCGCTGTTCGCCCGCATTGCCGATCTCTGGGCGCGCCGCGACAGCCTGGGGCTGAACGCGGAGCAGGCGCGCGTGCTCGAGCGCTACCACACCCGCTTCGTCCGTGCGGGCGCGGCGCTCGATAAGCCGGCGCAGGACCGGCTCGCGGCGATCAACGAGCGGCTCGCGAGCCTCGGTACGCAGTTCGGCCAGAACGTGCTTGCGGATGAGAAGTCCTACGCGCTGATGCTGGACGAGGCCGATCTCGACGGCCTGCCGGACTTCGCGCGTGCTGCAGCCAAGGCGGCGGCGGAGGAACGTGGGCAAAAGGGCAAATACGCGATCACGCTGGCGCGCTCCTCGGCCGCGACCTTTCTGCAATTCTCCTTGCGGCGCGACCTGCGCGAAAAACTCTTTCAGGCGTTCATCAAGCGCGGCGAGAACGGCGGCGCGACCGACAATCGCGCGGTCATCGCCGAGATGGTCGCCTCGCGCGCCGAGCGTGCGAGGCTTTTGGGCTTCGAGACCTTCGCTGACTATCGCCTTGCCGATCAGATGGCGAAGACGCCGGCCGCCGCGCGCGATCTTCTCCAGCAGGTGTGGACGCGCGCGCGCAAGAAGGCTCTCGCCGACCGCGATGCGCTGCAGGCGCTGATCGCGGAGGAGGGCGGCAACTTCAAGCTCGAGCCGTGGGACTGGCGCTACTACGCCGAGAAGCTGCGCAAGGCGCGCTACGATCTCGACGAGTCGCAGATCAAGCCGTACTTCCAGCTCGAGCGCATGATCGAGGCGGCGTTCGCGACGGCCGGGCGCCTGTTCGGGCTCTCGTTCACGCCCGCCGACGTACCGCTCTATCATCCGGATGCGCGCGCCTGGCGCGTCACCGACAAAAGCGGCGCCGAAGTCGGCCTCTTCATCGGCGATTACTTTGCGCGCGCGTCGAAACATTCCGGCGCGTGGATGACCTCGCTGCGTGATCAGGAGAAACTGGTCGGCACCGTCACGCCGATCATCCTCAACATCTGCAATTTCTCAAAACCCGCTGCTGGCGAGCCTGCGCTGCTCTCATTCGACGACGCCCGTACGCTCTTCCACGAATTCGGCCACGGGCTGCACGGCCTGTTGTCGAATGTGACCTATCCGCTGCTCTCGGGCACGTCGGTGGCGAGCGATTTCGTTGAACTGCCCTCGCAGCTCTACGAGCACTGGCTGGAGGTGCCGGAAATCCTGCAGCAGTACGCGCGGCACGCACGCACCGGCGAGCCGATGCCGAAGGCGCTGCTCGACAAGCTGCTAGAGACGCGCAATTACGGACAGGGCTTCGGCACCGTCGAATACACCTCGTGCGCGATCCTTGATCTCGATCTGCACGCGCTACCGAAGCCGGACGGCTTCGATGCCGATGCATTCGAGAAAGAAGCGCTCGCGCGCATCGAGATGCCGGCCGAGATCGTGATGCGGCATCGGCTGCCGCATTTCGGGCACCTGTTCTCCGGCGGCGGCTACGCGGCGGGCTATTACTCGTACATGTGGTCGGAAGTGCTCGACGCCGACGCGTTCGAAGCGTTCGAGGAGACCGGCAATCCGTTCGATCCCGCGACCGCGCAGCGCCTGCGCGATTACATCTATTCGGCGGGCAACCTGCGCGATCCGGCCGAGGCCTACAAAGCCTTCCGCGGCCGGCTGCCGAGTCCGGAGGCGTTGCTAAGAAAGCGCGGATTGGCGGACGTCCCATGACGTTGCACACCGCCGGTCATCGTCAGGGCGTCGTCTGCGCGCCGCACATGAAAGCGGCTGAGGATGGGCGCGCCATCGTCGCCGAGGGCGGCAATGCGATCGAAGCCATGATCGCGATGGCGGCCAGCATTGCCGCCGTCTATCCGCACATGAACCATATCGGCGGCGACGGCTTCTGGCTGATCCGCGAGCCGTCTGGGCGCGTGCGCGCGCTGATGGGCGCGGGCCGCGCGGGTTCGAAGGCGACGATCCGCTTCTATCGCGACGCCGGTTACGACGAGATTCCCGCGCGCGGTGCGCTGGCGGCGCTGACAGTACCGGGCGCTGTCGCTGCATGGACGCTGGCGCAAGAAGCCGCGCGTGCGCAGGGCGGCAAGCTGCCGCTCGACGCGCTGCTCGCTCCGGCTATCAAGCACGCGCGAGAGGGCTACGTCGTGACGCGCAGCCAGGCGCGGCTGACGAAGGAAAAATACGCCGAACTCGAGACCGCGCCAGGCTTTGTCAAATCCTTTCTTGTCGACGGCAAGCAGCCGGAAGTGGGCAACCTTCTCAAGCAGAGCGCGCTCGCCGCGACTTTCGATCAACTCGCGCACGCCGGCCTCGACGACTTCTACCGTGGGGACGTCGGCCGCGAGATCGCCGCCGATCTCGAGCGTATCGGCAGTCCGGTGACGCGCGGCGATCTCGAGCAATTCCGCGCGGCGGTCGAGATCCCGCTTACGCTCGAAACGCAGGCCGGCGCGCTCCATAACGCGCCGCCGCCGACGCAAGGGCTGGCGTCGCTCATCATCCTCGGCCTGTTCGAACGCCTGCGCGTGCAGAAGGCCGAAAGCTTCGAGTACGTGCACGGCATCGTCGAGGCGACAAAGTGCGCCTTTCGCGTGCGCGACCGTGTCGTCACCGATCCGGACCGTGGCGGCGATCTCGATCGCTATCTGATGCCGGCCTTTCTCGACGGGGAAGTCGACAGGATCGATCCGCGCAAGGCGGCGCGCTGGCCGCAAAAATACGGTGAAGGCGACACGATCTGGATGGGCGCGGCGGACGCGAGCGGACTCGTCGTATCCTACATCCAGTCGGTTTACTGGGAGTTCGGTTCCGGCTGCGTGTTGCCCGCGACTGGCATCCTGATGCAGAACCGCGGCGCAAGCTTTTCGCTCGACCCGAATGCGCTGAACTCGCTCGCGCCCGGGCGGCGTCCGTTCCACACGCTCAACCCCGCGCTCGCGACGCTGAAGGACGGCCGCGTCATCGCCTACGGCACGATGGGCGGCGACGGCCAGCCGCAGACGCAGGCCGCCGTGTTCACGCGGCACGTGCTTTTCCGCCAGCCGCTCGACAAGGCCATCGACGCGCCGCGCTGGCTCTTGGGCCGCACCTGGGGTTCGACGCATACGAATTTGCGCATGGAAAGCCGCTTCGACGGCAATCTGATCGACCAGCTGATGTCGGCTGGTCACGACATGCAGGTGCTGGACGAGCCCTATTCCGACACGATGGGCCATGCCGGCGTGGTGGTGCTGCATCCGGACGGGACGCTGGAGGGCGCCCACGATCCGCGCTCGGACGGTGGCGCGGCGGGACTTTAACTGCTGGGAACAGCTAAAATCGGATCGCCTCGATTCCGCCAAAGAGCCAGCTGACTGCTTCGACCCGCATGATCAGAACCGGTTTCCTCGCTTTCGTTCTCGCCCTTTGCGCCGCCCCGGCGTTCGCCCATCCGCATGTGTGGATCACGATGCGCAGCGATCTGGTTTATGCCGCCGACGGCAGCATCACCGGCATCCGCCAGCACTGGGCCTTCGACGACATGTTCTCCGCCTTCGCCACGCAGGGGCTGGAGAGCAAAGAGAAGGGCAAGTTCACGCGCGAGGAATTGCAGCCGCTCGCTAAGGTGAATGTCGAGTCGTTGAAGGAATACGACTACTTCACATTCGCGACCGTCGACGGAAAGAAAGTGCCGCTCGGCGAGCCTTTGCCCGATTACTGGCTCGACTACGCCGACTCCATCCTGACGTTGAATTTCACTTTGCCGTTCAAGACGCCGGTGAAAGCGCGCTCGCTCAACATCGACATTTACGATCCGACCATCTTCATCGACTTTGAATTCGCCAAGGAAAAGCCGGTGACATGGGAGAACCCGCCGCCGGGCTGCAAGCTGCAGATCGCGTTGCCGCGCGAGATGACCTATGCTGAAGGCAAGGCGCTAAGCGAAATTCCCGCCGATCAGCCGAATTTGACAATGCAGTGGGGCGCGCAATTCGCCAATAAGATCCTGGTGAACTGTCCGTAGTCAGTCCGCGGGGGCGGCGGCTTGGAAGCAGGTGTTTCAATGAAGTGGTCCGCCGGGCGCTCTTGGTTGCTGGCGTTTGCGTGTCTTGCGGTCTGCGGGATTGTTCTCAGCTTGGCCGATCACGCGCTCGCGCAGCCGTTCGGAATGAGCCGGCAGGCACCGCCTGTCGAGGTCGGCGGCTTCACAGGCTGGATTCTTGCGAAGCAGGCCGAATTCTACCGCATGCTTTCGGGCACCATCCGGGCGGCGAAGGTGGACGGCAGCGCGGCCTACACGCTGCTCGGCATCTCATTTCTTTACGGCATTTTCCACGCCGCAGGTCCCGGTCACGGCAAGGCGGTGATCTCGTCCTATCTCGTCGCCAACGACGAGACCTGGCGCCGCGGCGTCTTCCTCTCCTTCGCGTCCGCCATTTTTCAGGCGCTGACCGCGATCGCGATTGTCGCCGTCGCGGCCGTGCTGCTGAACGCGACGGCAAAGACGATGGGCGACACCGTGCGCGTGGCCGAGATCGTCGGCTACGCGCTGATCATCCTGATCGGGCTGCGGCTGTTCTGGGTGAAAGGGCGCGCGCTGATCTCGCTGCTGCGGGCGAAGGAGCCCGCGCATCGCGATCATGCGCATGCGCATCACCACCACGGACATGAGCATCACCATCATGGGCATGAGCACCATCACCACGCGCATGCGCATCATCACCATCATCACGACGAGAACTGCGAACACGATGCCTCGGCCTGGGGGCATGCGCATGCGCCGGAGCCGGCCGAATTGAAGGGCGCGCACTGGCTGCGGCGCGGTCTCGCCGCCGTTGTCGCTGTAGGCCTGCGTCCCTGCTCGGGCGCGATCATCGTGCTGGTATTCGCGCTGGCGCAGGGGATCTTCTGGATCGGCGTGGCCGCTACCTTCGCCATGGGGCTCGGCACCGCCATCACCGTTGCAGCGATCGCGAGCCTTGCGGTCGGCGCGCGCAGCTTTGCCGGCCGGCTGGCGAAGGGAAAAGCGGGCAAGGGCCTGATCGTCGTGCGTGGGCTGGAAACCGCCGCCGCGCTGGTCATCATTCTGTTCGGCGTGCTGCTACTCACCGGCTACATCGTGAGCGAGCGTCTAGTCGGCGTTTAGAAAGTCCGTAATACAGGGCATTTTTCGATGTCAGCGGCCTTGATTTGGCGCCTGGGGTTACACCGGGGCTACAGGCCCTCCGGGCTAGGGCTAGGACGATGGCACTCAAAAAGAACGTGCAGCGCCGATAGACGCTGCACGAGGGAGCGGAGCCGGACGGTAATTCGACTCGGCCGGAGCAACCTCGTTGACCCCTTTTAATTTCGGGGTCGGTATTTATGTAGAGTCCATAAGAGGCGGCTCGGGATATTAGGGCCCCCCAACCCCGATCCCGAGACGCCTTCATCAGTGAACTCAGGCCGCGTGACTGCCCCTCTCGCGGCCTTTTCTTTTTTGTACTACGCGCTTCACTCGCCGGCAGCGGCTCTCAGGAAATCGAACGGCATATGACTCGGATCACATCCAGGCCCTTGAATCATGGCGTGGCGGCCAACTTCAACGAGCATCGTGACCCAAAGCGGACATGCGCGTCGCCTTCACACCATCTCCCCCGCTATGATTTGACGACGCTTTTCTACGCCAGCTGGGCACGCCAGATAGCCACCATCTTTTTCCGGATTTCTGGGTCGCTAATGGCAGCGGCGGATCAGCGCCTGGTCGACAAGGTTCCCATCACCATCAATGATTTCCCACTCAGCGATGTTGCCGACTTCGGCGCAGTGACGCGCTCGATCCACCAGTTCGAACGGTCCGTACGAGTGACCCGTCGCACAATCGATCAGTGTGTACTCCACTATATTCATGCGTCTGCCTCCTCCCGTTGCAGCGTTCTAGATAGTTGCCGTGGGGCTGGTCTTGCGTCCGCCGTGCCAGAATGTCTTGTTATCTGATGGCAATCGATTGTTTATGTGCGCCACTTGACGCTGGTGCACTGCAAATGTCTGCTTTTGACCCATCTGCGACGTCGGGCGATGTACGCTTATCCGCCGCCGTTGGGAATTGAGCGGACATCAGTCGTCGAGCCGCTTAATAAGTACACGGCCAAACCCAAATCGCCGCCGAAGTACTTATGGCGATTCCGCTGCGGCCTCTTTCAATTCGCGAGTGCCGCTGCGTAAAGCGACTCCGCGCCATACCAAACGACAAAAATTGCGATGAACACGATGGCTTGAAAGGCAAGCGCGTTGGCGACGCCAATGAGCAAAGAGAAATCGGTTTTCATTTCGCGTCGCCCGCTGATTATTGAAGATTGAGGCTCTTGCGCGTCGAGCGTTCTCATCCTGCCGTTTGCGGGTATGCTAAAGTTATCCATGCGCATCTCTGCCTCCGATCAACTCGAAGGCTTTACGCAGGCGCTTGGACAGGCCACTTGATCGACGTCAAGTTCCCGATCGGTTCCCACCGCGCGGCTAAAGCAACGATGCTCGCGGTTAGAATCGTGGTGTGCACTAAGCGACAGCGAACCGACCGTCTTGGTGTATTGCCAAAGCAAAGTCTCGCTCTCACGCGAGTGCTGAAACAAGTCCGCCACTTGGGCGATGCAGGGCTGACGACATCCGTGATGCTCAACGAGGCCGCCGATCGGCATAAATTCGAGACTGAGCCGCCGTAAGATGCGAATGAGAGGCGGCTCCATCACCGCTGCGAGATGGCTAATCTCATAATCCCGGCAGATGTCGAAGACCCCCTTCATCAGTCCGAGGGTGATATACGGCATCAAGCGCCGCTCGTTGATCTCATGAGTGCTCGTGGTTTCGCCAAATCCCACGTCCGCGAAGCGCTCCTCGCCGCGCTGCCGCCGAAACTGCTTCGATACAGCAAACCGAGAGATTTCCGCCGTTCGCGCAACCGGAAATTCGGCAAACCTGCGGAGGTCGGCGGAATGCAGGAGCGTGGAAACCGGCAAGGGGCCGCTCTTATGGGGCAGAATAACGCGGCTAGCCCCGGCAACTTCGCCCGTTCGACGATGGATCAGCAGCGTATGCGCGGAACGGTCGTCGTACTCGTCGGTCTCACATTGGTCGATTTGCTCATCTGGATTTTCGAACGGATTCTCGACGCAATAGACCTGGTACCGAAGGCGGTAGGCCTTGTGCAGAAGCTCGGGGGTTGTCGCCCGCACCACGGCGAAATGACGATCGTAATCTGAGGGCAAGTTACTCGTCGCTGGGACCGGCATTTGAGCTAACCTTCCGTCAGACGATTGTAAGTGTAGAAAAATTGCATTCGCGTCGGGCGCTCCCCGTCCATGACGGTATGCTCGCTATGCCAACGCGTGAGAACGCCGCAATGCCCGCATTCTGGGCCTGATACCCGCGAGTTCATGTCGCGAATCCGAAATAGCGACTGCGCTGTCTATAATCGAGTGCCAATTCTTGCCCATTCGCGCCGAACACTTGTTTGGAGTTTCCATTTCAGGGTTGGAGGAATTCGTCAGCAGTGGCGTTCGGCGGAAAATAGCCGACGTTGATGAGCTTCTTCGGCACTAAGCCGCGCGGCCTTTCTGTTTCCGGAGCGCGACGCCGACTGAAGACAGCCGTCCGGCCAGTCAAGTCCAGGACAAATTTTCTTCGCGCGGACAAATTTGGGTACGAGTACTGCCAGCACCTATCGGCAAAGTCGGACCACTTTCACAACCTGCCGCGTCGGTTGCGCGCGCCGCAGGCAAGCTCAATCCAGTGAGAGGGCAGCCTCTCAACCGTGCCAATCGGCCAGTGAGCTTTGCGCCGGTCGTCTAAAAGCTTGCGCGAGAGCAGCCCGAATACGAATAAAAATGTCACTGCTTTTTCGTATCTTGTTACGCGCTTACGTTACTGCAGCAACTGTATTGCTCGCCGCGGAAGCGGGACGGTATCTTTGATGGAGCGTCGTGACATTCCGAATATTAACGTTTTTGTGCAGCCAAACAGCTTGGTTCCAATTTCACATTGGGCTCGTGCTGAAGCACATAGGGAAGTTATGCATCGCTCGTTCTCTCGCGACCGCAAAGTCGCCCTTCTCCGGAAGCAAGGCCGACAATGGCTGAAAACACTTCGGATGCATGCTGGATTCGCTCAGCAACAATTGGCGAACGTTCTCGGGCTAGAGTACTACACGTTCATCTCGCAGATCGAGAATGGAATCGGCCGCATCCCTCCTGAACGGTACGAGGACTGGGCGAACGCCTTGGATGTGCCAGTCGGGGAGTTCGTGCGGCAGATACTCTGCTTCTACGATCCGATCACGTCCGATTTGCTGTTTACGGGTGGCAGGCGAAAAAAGAATCAAAAGCCCACGCCACCTGGAATGCTTCCTCTCCGTCCAAAATTGGAAGCGGTGTGAGCCGGGCATGCATGCACCGACGCTACCGACCGTAACGGGCTTTGCTGCGAGAAGGCTGACCGCGCTCCTGCGCGAGCGCAATGTCGCGCTGGCGCCACTGCTTCGGGGCGCTGGCCTTACGAAACACGATGTGTTCCAGCGGACGGACAGGATCTCTGCGGCGGCGCAGAGCAAGCTATTGGAGCTCGCCTCTGACGCACTGGGGGACGACGCATTGGGATTTCACCTTGCCAAGCGAGCAAATCCGCGCGAGGCGGGTCTGTTATTTTATGTTGCGTCAGCAGCGAAAAGTATCGGTGAAGCGCTGACACTGTTTGAGCGCTATTTCCGTATTGCAAACGAAGCCGTGCATTTGAAAATAATACAGAAATCCAATGGGGCGATATTGCAAATCGGCTTTCTCGGGCTTGCCAGGCATCGAGTTCAGCAGAACGCAGAATTTGGGATCGCCGTGATCCTGAAAGCGCTGCGCGAAGTTGCCGGCCGCAACATCTGCCCGACCGAGGCGAGTTTCGTCCTCGGGCATGCCTCCAAGCTTCGTGATTTCGAGCGTTTCTATGGCTGTCCGATAGCGTTCGGAGCACCGGCCGATTGCCTCGTGTTCGCGGCTGAGACGCTGGCTTTGCCGCTGGTCACCGAAGATGCCGACCTGCTCGAGACGCTCAAGCCGATCTGCGACGCTGCATTGCGCGAGCGGGGCACGCGAAAGGGAACGCTTCGCGCTCTGGTCGAGAATGAAGTGCAGAAAACGCTGACACGAGGCAGCATCGACAAATCGGATATTGCGAAAGGCATGGGGATGAGCGCGCGAACGCTGTCGCGAAGGCTTGCCGACGAGAATGTGACTTATTTAGAGCTTGTCGATAATTTGAGGCAGAGCCTCGCGCACCAATATCTCAAGGATTCGAGCGTGTCGCTCGCGCAGATAGCCTGGCTGCTAGGATATGAAAACGCGACATCATTCAGCCATGCTTTCCGGCGCTGGACCGGCCAGACGCCCTCCGCTCTGCGGCGCCGGCTCACTAAGATTGAAACGAATAGTTCGAAGACAGCGTTTTAATCGTCCTTCGATTTCGTTGCCGCCGCTCGGCAACCCGTTTTCTAACGTGTCCTGGACGGCGACGACTTGCGGCGGCTGACCCTGTCAGAACGAAAGCCGGTGCCCCGCGATTCGATGAAAGTCGCGGCGAGCGTGCGCTTCTGCATTACGGCCCCCTGGGGCTACGGCCGGGCGGGTATCGCCCGCCATATAAACAGATATTATAAAATGAAAAAACGTTTGTAGAAAGAGGACTTGCAGACGATTTGAGATCGTGTCGGTTATCGCCCGCTTCGGACCGATAAGCGCTGAGCGAGCGGATGGTCGGCGTTTAGTGGAAATCGTCCTCGTGTAACTCGATCGGCTTGCCGTGCGGCGTACGTTCGCAGGCATGCTCCCAGGCGTGCTTGACGCGATGCAGCGTCTCGGTGCTGGCAACGCCTTTCGCGGCGATGATTCGCTCCAGCGCGGCGAGCCAATGGCGATAATAGGTCTCGCCCATATCGGGATCGCCGGCCGCCTGCGCGCGCTTGATTTCGGCGCCCAGCGTTTCCGCCCATTCCGGCCAGGTGAACAGGCCGCGGTCGTAGAGCGCGAGCGTCATCGCAAAAGCCTGCGCTTCCCACGGCTCGCGGAAAACGGGGCCTTCCGAATCGCGTGGAAGACTGGGGATATGCTGCGCGGCAAGGTCCGCTGTACCGGCCATCACGTGGGGTCCAGATAAGGCTCGAACGCCTCGATCGAGACCTTCAAAATCGGATCGCTGTCCGGCCCCCACAACTCGCGCCCGTCGAACACGACCGTGTAGAGCCACTGCGGATTGTCGCCAAGATCGGACGCGACGGAATCCGGATACATGTGGCAGCCTTGGCAGCGCTCGATCACGCCGACCTTGCCACGGGCGTAGCGGGGTAGGCGCGTATGCGCTGCGGGGTGAATGTTCTTCGTGCGCACGCGATCGCCGGGCTTGAACCGCGCGGGCGCCTGCTGCTGGCGGTAGAACGAGCCGCGCGTGAGCTTCTCGGGGATGAGGTCGGCGGTCAATCTCCGCGGCAGCGACTTGCGCGGACGCAGCGCGCGACCGGCCTGCAACTCGTCGACGCCGGCGAGACCGCGCTCGACGACGTTGGTCCGCATCGCCAGCGCCCATTTTTGGTAATACGACGCGTTCAGATAGATGTGTGGCGGGATCCGTTCCCGCGCATAGCGCGCGTGATCGATCGTCCACGCGCCGGCGTAACCCATCGCGCGCTGCAGCGCCATGACGCGGCCCTCCCATTGTTCGTGGAACGGCGGCTCGTTCTGCTCGACCTCGATGTTGCCGAAGCCGTCCATGCCGCCCATGTCGTGGATGCCGTCCATGTTTACGGCTCCTTCGGCAAACCGGTGCCGATCATCGAGTCGCGCGTGACCAGTTCGGCGAGCTTCTCTTCGCTCCAGCCGTCCGTGCCCGCGGGCCGTATCGGCAGCACGATGAAACGAGTTTCAGCGGTGGAATCCCATACACGGATCCCGGTGTCCTTGGGCAAGGTGATGCCGAACTCGGCGAGCACGCCGCGCGGGTCCTTCACCGCGCGCGAGCGGTACGGCGCCGATTTGTACCAGATCGGCGGCAGGCCGAGCACCTCCCACGGATAGCAGGAGCACAATGTGCAGACGACCATGTTGTGCGTCGTCGGCGTATTCTCGACCGCGACGAGGTGATCGCCGACGCGGCTCACATGCGCGAGTGTTGCGACCGCCTTCGAGGCATCCGCAAGCAGCGCTTGCCGGAAGGGCGGATCGCTCCACGCCTTGGCGACGACGGCCGCGCCGTTGCGCGGGCCGATCTTTGTCTCGTAAGCCTCGACGATGGCGTCGAGCGCCGCCGAATCGACATAGCCTTTTTCGGTGAGCACGGTCTCCAGCGCGCGCACGCGTAGCTGCGTGTCCGACAGTTCGGAATGCTCGTGGTCGTGATCGTGTGCCATGCGCCGAATTTAGCGGACGCCATGGCACGGTGTCATCATCGGCGGAGGCGGATGATCCTGCGCTTCGGGCCTTGCATTACAACGCGGAGCCAGGGTTACTGGATTGCCTGCCTTCGCGGGCGATGACGGTGGAAAATGAACCGGCTCGCCAATCAGATTGATCGTCTCACCACTGCCGTGGGCCGCGCGGCCGCTTGGCTCGCGCTGTTCATTGTGCTGCTGCAGTTCGCGCTGGTGATCGGCCGCTACATCTTCGGCTTCGGATCGATCTGGCTGTCGGAGACGGTGATCTATGCGCATGCGGCGCTGTTCCTGTTCGCAGCCGCGTGGACGCTGAAGGTGGGCGGGCATGTGCGCGTGGACGTCTTCTATGCGTACGCGAGCCCGCGCACCCGCGCGTGGATCGATGTCGCCGGCGCGCTGCTGTTTTTGCTGCCGTTCGCGCTGGTGCTGTTGTGGCTGTCGTTGCCGTTCGCTGCGCGCTCGTGGGCGATCCTCGAGCGCTCGCAGGAGACGAGCGGGCTGCCGTTCGTCTTCGCGTTGAAGAGCTTCATCCCGCTGTTTGCGGCCTTGATGGCGCTGCAGGGCATCTCGCAGGCGATCCGCGCCTGGACCGTGCTGCATGACGCCCGCTGAACTTCTCGCCGTCGGCATGATCGCCGCGGTCGTGCTCGCGCTGATGGCGGGATACCCGGTCGCGCTCACGCTCGCGGGCGTGTCGCTCGCCTTCGCGGTCGTCAGCGATGCGCTTGGCCTGATGGGCTTCGGCATCCTCGGAGCCTTGCCGCAGCGCATCTATGGCGTGATGACGAACGAGATCCTGCTGGCTATTCCGCTATTTATCTTCATGGGCGTGATGCTGGAGCGCTCGCGGATCGCCGAGGACCTGCTGGAGACAATGGGGCGTCTGTTCGGCACGCTGCGTGGCGGCCTCGGCTTCTCCGCTGTGATCGTCGGCACCCTGTTGGCCGCGGCCAAGGGCGTCGTCGGCGCAACCACCGTCACCATGGGTCTCATCATGCTGCCGGCGATGCTGCGCTTCGGCTACGATCCGCGGCTCGCCGCCGGCACCGTGGCGGCGACAGCGACGCTTGCGCAGATCTTCCCGCCGGCGACGGTGCTGGTGCTGCTCGGCGATCAGCTCGGCAACGCATATCAGGCGGCGCAACTATCGAAAGGCATCTTCACGCCGCGCTCACTCACCGTCGCCGATCTCTTTGCGGCCGCACTCGTTCCTGCTTTCGCGCTGGTCGCGCTTTATCTCATCTTCCTGGTCGTCGTTGCGCTGGTCTGGCCAAAGGCATGTCCGGCGCTGCCAAGCGATCTGGACGCGCCGCGCGGCTTCGCGCTTGCACGCCGGCTGATCAACGTGCTCATCGCGCCGCTCGCGCTCATCCTCGCCGTGCTCGGCTCGATTCTCGGTGGCATCGCAACGCCGACGGAAGCGGCGTCGATCGGAGCGTTCGGTGCCATCCTGCTTGCCGCGCGCAAGACGCCGCTCTTGTCGCTGATCAGGCCCGTCGTCGAGAAGACCACGCAGATCACATCGATGATCTTCCTCATTCTCATCGGTGCGACGACATTCAGCCTCATTTTCCGCGCGCTCGGCGGAGATGACTTTGTGCAACGCTCGCTGTCGAATCTGCCTGGCGGCACGGCCGGTGCGGTCCTCGTCGTAATGCTGGCGATGTTCCTGCTCGGCTTTGTGATGGACGCCTTCGAGATCATCTTCGTCGTCGTCCCGATCGTCGCGCCGGCGCTCCTGACGTTGCCCGGTGTCGACCCGGCCTGGCTTGGCATCATGATGGCGCTCAATCTGCAGACCTCCTACATGCATCCGCCGCTCGGCCCTACATTGTTCTTTCTGCGCGGCGTCGCGCCGCCGGAGGTGACGACGCGGCACATTTACGTCGGCATCATCCCATTCGTGGTGATTCAGCTGTTCGCGCTTGTCGTGCTCTGGTTCGCACCGGGGCTTGCGACGGCGCTGCCGCATGCGCTTTATGGGCGTTGATTTCGGTCATGCGGGCATTTGGACGAGGGTTGTAAGAGGGCGTTCCATGAAAGCCTCCCAGATGTTCGATCTCACGGGCCGCGTGGCCCTGGTCACCGGTGCGTCGAGCGGCCTTGGTGTGCAGTTCGCCCGTGCGCTCGCCGACAACGGCGCTTCGGTCGCGCTGGTCGCGCGCCGCGCCGACCGCCTCTCAGCATTACGCGACGAGATCGAGGCGCGCGGTGGCCGCGCCGTGGCGATCGAAGCCGACGCTACGAACCGCGAGGCGATGCTGCGCGCCTTCGACACGGCCGAGGCGGCGCTCGGCACGGTCACCATCCTCGTCAACAATGCCGGCGTGGCACAGAAGGCGCTCCGGGCCATCGACGTCTCGCCCGAGGAATGGCGGCGCGTGCTGTCGCTCGACGTCGACGCGGTGTTCTACTGGGCGCAAGAAGCCGCGCGCCGCATGCTCGCGGCCAAGGTGCAAGGCTCGGTCGTCAATATCGCCTCGGTGCTCGCCTTCGGTACAGGCAAGGGCGTCGCCTCTTATGCGACCGCGAAGGCCGCCGTGGTCCAGATAACCAAATCGCTCGCGGTCGAGCTCGCCTTCAAGGGCGTGCGCGTCAACGCGATCGCACCCGGCTGGTTCGTGACTGAGATCAACGATAAATTTCTCGAGACCGAAGCCGGCACCGCGTTGAAACGCGACATCCCGATGGGCCGCTTCGGCGAGAGCGGCGATCTCGACGGCGCACTGTTGCTGCTCGCATCGAACGCAGGCCGCTACATCACCGGCGCGACGATCCTGGTCGATGGCGGTCAGGTCGTGCAGTTGAAGGGATAAGTGATATGGACTTCACACTCCCGCCCGAGATCGAGGACATCCGCCACCGCGTGCGCGCCTTCGTCGACGAGCACGTCGTGCCGCTCGAAAGCGATCCAAAGAATTTTGCCGATCACGAGAACATCCCGCACGACCGGCTTCAGCCCGTGCGCGAGAAGGCAAAGGCCGCCGGCCTGTGGGCGCCGCAGACGCCAAAGGAATATGGCGGCATGGGCTTGCCGATCGTCGCCTGGGCCGCGGTGTACGAAGAAGCCGCGCGTTCGATCTTCGGGCCGCTCGCGATCAACTGCATGGCGCCAGACGACGGCAACATGAATCTGCTCTCCAAGGTTGGCACGCCGGAGCAGAAGGAATGGTTCTTGAAGCCGATCGTCGAAGGCAAGGCGCGGTCGGCTTTCGCGATGACCGAGCCGCATCCGGGCTCAGGCTCCGATCCCGGCATGATGCTGACGCGCGCGGAGAAGCGGAACGACCGCTACATCATCCGAGGGCGCAAATGGTTCATCACCGGCGCAGACGGCGCGTCAAATTATATCGTGATGGCGCGTACGTCGGACGATCCGCGTCGCGGGCTCACTGCGTTCCTCTATCACAAGGACCAGCCTGGATGGCGTATCGTGCGCCGCATCCCGATTATGGGTCCGGAGGAGCACGGCGGTCATTGCGAGATCGAATATGACGGCCTCGAAGTGTCACAGGAAAACGTGCTGATGCAGGAAGGCGACGGCTTGCGTGTGACACAGATCCGTCTCGGACCGGCGCGCCTCACGCACTGCATGCGCTGGCTCGGCTTCGCCAAGCGCTGCGTCGAGATTGCGCAGGAATATGTATCCCGGCGCGAAGGTTTCGGCATCAAGCTCGCTGACCGTGAGAGCATCCAGATCAAGCTCGGCGACGTCGCGCATCAGATCGAGATCGGACGCCTGTTGACGATGCAGGCGGCGTGGGCGCTCGATCAGGGCTCGCGCGCGCGCAAGGAAGTGTCGATGGCGAAGATCCAGGTCGCCGACGCGTTGCATAATGCGGCCGATACCGCGATCCAACTCAATGGTGCGCGCGGCTATTCGAAGGATACGATCCTGGAGTGGATCTACCGCTATGCGCGCTCAGCGCGGCTCGTCGACGGCGCCTCCGAAGTGCACAAGATGGTGCTCGCGCGCTTCCTCCGCCAGCAGGGCCGCGACTTCTGGCATTGGGGCGTGGGGGAGAAGTAGGCGGCCTATCCCGCGCAATGCACCGCGATGTCGACGCGGCGGTTCTCCGGCTTCGCCGTGTTCGGCGGAGTCCACGCCTGCAGGCGGCGGTCGCCCCAGCCGGTCTCGGCGATCTGCACTTCATCGCCGAGCGCCTCGCGCAGCCTGAGCGCGACGTTGTGCGCGCGTTCCTTCGATAGATTCAGATTGAATTCCCCGTCGCCCACTGTATCGGCATAGCCGGCGACCGAGATCGCGCAGTTCGAGCGGCCCTTCAGCACTTCTTTTAATTTTGCGATCACAGCGTCCGTCTGGGCTTTGTCCTCGGTCGCGCCGACGCGCTTGAACTCGAAGCCGAGCGGCGCCATAGCGGCGCTCGCCGCGCTGCCGACACTCGCCTGCGCCGAACGGCCGGTCATCGGCTGGTCGGCGTGGATCACCACGAGATCCATCCCGCCGGTGCGCTGCCTCGCCTGGTCCACGCCCTTCTTGATATCGTCGAGTGTGTCCGCCAGCTGTGGAGATGGCGCGGGGATGCTCGTCTTCAACGCCGCGAGCGAGGCTTCGAGCGCTTCGAAACGTTTGGCCGTTTCGGCCAAAGCTGTGGTCTTTTTCAATTCGGCAAGTTGAACCTCCAGGGCCGTGAGATTTGCCTGCACTTGTCCGATCTGCTTGCTCAGATTGGCCAGCGGCACGGACTTTTGCACGGCCGCCACAGCATCGGCATTCGCCTTGAGATCGGCATCCATATGGTCGAGCCGGTCCGCGATCCTGTCGAGCGAGGCACGCTGGATCGACGCGGATGTCTTCTGCAGTTCGGCCAGCGCTTCGTTCGCGGTTTTGATCCGCGTGTTCAGTTCTTCGAGCTGCCGGGTCACGCCGGCGAGCGCCGCCGCCTTCTGCATCTCGGCCATAGCGTGATTGTTCTTGTCGAGCTCCTGCGCGAGTTCGGCGAGTTGCTTCCGCGTCGCGTCGCGATCGGCCGAATAGGCATTCCAGAACAACACTGCGCCGGGAGCCACTGCGGCCGCGATCACGACGCCGGCCACACCGCCGATCCAGAACGGACGGCGTGCTTCATTCATAACGGCTCCCCCACGCATTTCGACTGTGTGAAAGAATATACGGAAAACTTATTCCGACAAGCGCGCACTTTTTCGCAGCGCTGCAAGGTCGTTGCGCCCGGCGGACAGTAGATATTGCACGTCCGAGCCGGCGATCACGAAGCGGGCGCCGAGTGCGATGAGTTCCGCAACGTGTGCGGGATCGCTGCGGATGCCGCCGATCCCGAGATGCTTATCGTGCTTGCGGCAGGCGGCGGAGACGGCCTCATAGGCTGCGCGCAGTTTTGGATGCCGTGTCTCGCCGGGAATCCCCATCGCTGTGCAGAGATCGTTGGAGCCGATCAGCAGCACGTCGATGCCGGGCACGGATGCGATCGCGTCCGCGTTGTCGATGCCCTCCGACGTCTCCAGCGTCGCGGTGAGGAGTGTTGCCGCATTGCCTTGCGCATTGATGTCTCGGAGCGGTGTCGGCCGGTAGCCCTGCAGCGCACCGGCGCCAGAGACCGAGCGCGTCCCGAGCGGCGGAAACCGACAGGCGTCGGCGAAGGCCTGCGCCCGCGTGTCGACGTGCGGCGCAATGATATCGAGCGCGCCCATGTCGAGGAGCCGCGTCGCATCCTCAAAGCGGTGCCCTGCGATGCGCGCCATCGGCGCAATGCCGAGAGGCAGCGCGGCTGTGCAGATAACGGCTGCTGTGTCGAGGCCGATTGCGCAATGCTCCATGTCGATGAAGAAGGCATCGAACCCGCTCGCCTGCGCGATCATCGCGATCTCGGGCGTGCGTGCCAGACGCAATGCCATGCGAGAATGCGACCTCGCCGCGCGCGAGTTTCCGGCGGACCGGATTAGTGAAGGCGCTCATGCGACAGCTCGCGTTTAATTTGCCTTGCGTGCACCGTAGCACAGCTCTGCCGCTTGGCCAGTTCGCGCGACGCAGCTATAGAGACCGTTGCGTAATTCGGGGGGAGCATGAGCGGGCCAATAAGAATTCACATGGGCGGATACGGGCCGGCAACGACCGGCTTCAGCAAGGCGCTCAAATTCATCGGTGACAAATTGCAGGCGCGCTTCGGCGAGCGTATTGCCGTCGATTACGTCTGGAACGTCATGGACCATGGCCACAAGGCCGAGGACATTCTGGGTTTGGTCGAGAATGGTAAACTGACGCTCGGCTATCAGTCGTCGAGCTACCTGACCGACCTCGTACCCGAACTCGGCTTCGTCGACCTGCCGTTCCTGTTCCGCGACAACGCGGATGCGCGCGAGGCGATGGATGGCGAGCTCGGTCGCTTCCTCGCGCAGAAGATCGAAGAGCGGAAAGGCTACCGCATCCTCGGCTGGTTCGAGAACGGCTTCCGGCACATCTCAAATCGTCTGCGCCCGCTACATGCGCCGGCCGACCTGAAGGGCATGCGCATTCGCGTGCTGCCGAGTGAAGTGCACCGGCGCACGTTCGAACTGCTCGACGCCGTGCCGATGCGCATGGACCTCAGTGAGGCGATCGCGATGATCAAGGCGGGCACGCTCGATGCGCAGGAAAACCCGCTCGCCAATACGGTCACCTATGGCGTGCATCATTTCCATAAATTCCACACGCTGACCTCGCATTTCTATGTTTCGCGGCCGGTGTTCCTCGATCGTGCGGCATTCGACGCGTGGCCACCTGACGTGCAGGACGCGATGCGCGAGGCAGTGCAAGAAGCGGTCGTGTTTCAGCGCAAGCTTGCGGTCGAGGAGCATGAGTCCTCGCGCGCGGAGATCGAGCGCGCCGGTTGCGAGATCGTGAGCTTGAGTTCGCGCGAGCACGAAGCGTTCGTCGCAGCGATGCAGCCAATGCTGAAAGAGGCGCGCGCGACCTACGGCGACGCGATATTCGCGATGCTTCGCTGAGGCTAGGTGATAGCCAGTTTCGCCCGCTGCCGAAACACCAAGGTCCCGACGATCAGGACGTTGAGGATGTTCGCGCCGATGCCAGTGGCGAAAGCCGGCGCGTAATAGCCGAAGTGGTCGTAGAGTAGTCCGGCGAGCCAACCGCCGAGCGCCATTCCGCCGCCGCTGAACAAAAGCAACGTCGGGATGCGCCATGACGCCTGCGCGGCCGGAAACAGTTCGCGCAGTGCGAGCACGTACGCCGGAATGATGCCGGAGAAGCCGAGGCCGAACGCGCCGGCGATAGTGAACAGGCCGATTTCGTCCTGGGTGAACAGGAAGGCGGTGAGGGCGCTCACCTGCCACACCGAGCCGATCAGCACGGTCGGGAGGCCGCCGATGCGGTCCGATATCGCGCCCCAGACCTGACGGCTGAGGAAGGCCGTGCCGAGCAGCACCGAGACCATCAGCGCGCCGACCGAGCGGCTGATGCCGAGGTCGCTGCAGAAGGCGACAAGATGCTGCTGCGGCATCGCCATCGGCACACAGCAGAGCACGGCCGCGGCGCACATCATGACGAATACGACGTTTGCCGGCCAGCCGAGCACGCGCGCTTCGCCGGGCAGCCCCTTCGATGCGACCGGAGTGATGACCTCGGGCGGCTCGCGGAAGAACCATGCCGCAAGCGGGACGACGACGAGGACTTCGAGTACCGCGAATCCCAGCATCGTGTGCCGCCAGCCCGTGTATGAGATGGCGCGCTCAAACAGGGGCGGCCACATGGCGCCGGCGAGATAGCTGCCGCTCGAAATCAGTGCGAGCGCGGAGCCGCGGCGGCGGTCGAACCAGCGACTGACGTAAATGTAAAGCGGCGCATTGATGCCGCCGAGCCCGATCAGCCCCATGAACAGGCCGTGCCCGATCCAGAGCGGCCACGGCGGCCCGAAGGTCGACAGCACGAGACCCGTCGCGACCATGCACGCGCCGAATATGACGACCCAGCGCGTGCCGATTCGGTCAGCGATGCGGCCCATCAGGATGCCGCCGAAGCCGTTGCCGAGCCATGCAATCGCTGTCGCAAGCGCCGGGACCGAGCGGATGCCTCCCGATTCGGCGGCAATGTCCTTCAGCGCGACCGGCGTGATCCAGGCGCCGCCGAACGCCATCAGCATGGCGATCAGCGCGACGGCAGCGACGGCCCAGGAGTCTTTGGTCTCGACGGAGGAGTGCATTGCGAACCCGGCAGGAGGGCCCTTCTACCCCGTGCCGGCGAATTGGCCATCTCGAATTGCGTTGTGCGATGCGCCAAAATGCGCGGTATCCCGTGATGGTGAAACTTCATTCCTCGCACGCGGTGCAGAACGAAATTGACCCGGCGCATATGCGGTGCGAGCCTTTCCGCAGGCGCGTCCGTTTTTCGCCACCGCGCGCTCCTATATGAATTGCCGCACCGCGTATAAGGCCCTCGATGCCGCTCCGAAACGTCAGCCTCGATGACAAATACGACCTGTCCCAGACGCGTGTGCTGGTGACGGGCTATCACGCGCTGATTCGCGCGCTGCTGATGCAGAAGGAGCGCGACCGGCGCGCGGGGCTGAATACGGGCGGATTTATCACCGGCTATCGTGGCTCGCCGCTCGGCGGCCTCGATCAGCAGATGATGCGTGCCGGCCGGCAGCTTGCCGCGTCCGACATCAAGTTCCAGCCGGGCCTCAATGAGGAGCTGGCTGCGACAGCACTCTGGGGTTCGCAGCAGGCGGAACTGCGTGGCGAAGGCAAATTCGATGGCGTCTTCGGCATGTGGTACGGCAAGGGGCCGGGCGTTGACCGCTCCGGCGACGTCTTCCGCCATGCCAATCTCGCCGGCACGTCGAAGCACGGCGGCGTCATCGCGCTGATGGGTGACGATCACACGGCGGAATCCTCCACCACCGCGCATCAGTCCGAATTTCATTTCGTCGACGTGATGATGCCGATCCTGAATCCCGCCGGGGTGCAGGAGATCGTTGATTACGCTCAATACGGCTGGGCGCTGTCGCGCTATGCCGGCGTCTGGTCAGCGCTCAAATGCATGCACGAGACGGTCGAGTCGACTGGCGTGATCGACGGAGGTCTCGACCGCATCCAAATCGTCACACCAAACGACTTCGCAATGCCTCCGGGCGGACTCAATATCCGCCTCGTCGACACGATCCTCGGCCAGGAAGCGCGGCTGCACGACTTCAAGCGTGACGCGATGCTCGCTTTCGTGCGCGCGAACAAGCTCAACAGGATGATCACCTCGGGCGGACGCAATCCGCGCATGGGCATCATCACAACCGGCAAATCCTATCTCGACGTACGCCAGGCCTTCGACGAGCTCGGCCTCGACGAGGTGAAGTGCAACGAGATCGGCGTGCGGATCTTCAAAATCGGCTGCCCGTGGCCAATCGCGCGGCAGGAACTGGCCGAGTTTGCCGCCGGTCTTGACCTCATCATGGTGGTCGAGGAGAAGCGCTCGCTGATCGAAGTGCAGGTGCGCGAGGAGCTGTACGGCACGGCGAACCAGCCAGTCTGCGTGGGCAAGAAGGACGAGCAGGGCAACTGGCTCTTCCCCGTCAAAGGCGCGCTCGACACCAATGACATCGCGGTCGCCATTGGCGAACGCCTGCTGCGCTTCGGTGGCAACGAGGAATTGTCGGCCGCGATCGCGCGGCTGAGAGGTGCGCAGCGCGCGCTCGCCGAAACGACGGATGTAGCGGCGCGAATCCCATATTTTTGCTCGGGCTGCCCGCATAACACCTCCACGCGCGTGCCGGAGGGCAGCCGTGCCTATGCGGGCATCGGCTGCCATTTCATGGCGCAATGGATGGACCGCAGGACGCTCGGCTTCACGCAGATGGGCGGCGAGGGCGCCAACTGGATCGGCGAAGCGCCGTTCTCCAAACGCGAGCACGTTTTCCAGAACATCGGCGACGGCACCTACAATCACTCCGGCTATCTCGCGATCCGTGCCGCGATCGCGTCCGGCGTGACGATGACTTATAAAATCCTGTTCAACGACGCGGTCGCGATGACCGGCGGCCAGGCGAACGACGGCGGGTTGACCGTTCCGCAGATCGCGCAACAGGTCGCGGCGGAAGGCGCCAGGCGGGTCGTCGTGGTCACCGACGAGCCGTGGAAATACCCGAAGGACACCGAGTGGCCGAAGGGCCTCACCATCCATCACCGCGACGAACTCGATGCCGCGCAGCGAGAGCTCGCGACGGTGCCGGGCGTCTCCGTGCTAATCTACGACCAGACCTGCGCGGCCGAAAAACGCCGCCGGCGCAAGCGCGGCGCGTTCCCCGATCCGGACAAACGCGTCGTCATCAACGATCTCGTCTGCGAAGGCTGCGGTGATTGCGGGCAGAAATCGAATTGCGTGTCGGTGCAGCCCCTGATGACAGAGTGGGGCCGCAAGCGGACTATCGACCAGTCGAGCTGCAACAAGGACTATTCCTGCGTGAAGGGCTTTTGCCCGTCCTTCGTAACGGTGCACGGCGCGAAATTGAAGAAAGGCGAGAGCGTCGCCGAGCCGGCGCATTGGGCCGCGCTGCCCGAGCCTTCAAAGCCGCTCGCCAATCACCCTTACAGCATGATCGTCACCGGTGTCGGCGGTACCGGCATCGTGACGCTCGGCGCTGTGCTCGGCATGGCTGCACATCTTGACGGCAAGGGCGTCGGCATCATCGACATGGCCGGCCTCGCGCAGAAGGGCGGCGCGGTCTTCAGTTATATCCGCATCGCCAACACGCCCGAGGACATCCATGCCATCCGCGTGTCGGCCGGCGGTGCGGACCTGGTGCTTGGCGGCGACATCGTCGTCGTCGGCAACAAGAAGGTCCTCAGTGCGATCAAGCCGGGCAATACGCGCGTCATCGTCAACACCGCCGAATTCCTCCCAGGCGATTTTACGCGCAATCCGGATTTCTCGCTGCCGACCGAACGGCTCAAGCGCGCGATCACGGGCGCGGCCGGCAATGCGAACAGCCATTTCGTCGATGCGTCCCGGCTCGCGGTCGCGCTGCTCGGCAATTCGATCGGCGCCAACATGTTCATGCTCGGCTACGCGTATCAGCTCGGCGCGCTGCCGGTGTCCGGCGAAGCGCTGGAGAAGGCGATCGAGCTCAACGGCGAAGCGGTGGCGATGAACCTCGCCGCGTTCAGCTACGGCCGGCGCGCGGCGATCGATCCGGCGGCCGTACAGGCCTTGGTCGCGCCTGCGCAGACCGAGGCGAATGATTCGTTGAAGCTGTCAGAAAGCTTTGACGAAGCGATCGCGCGCCGCGAAGCCTTCCTCACCGCGTATCAGAGCCGCCGCTATGCGCGGAAGTATCGTGCGCTGGTCAACGCCGTCGCCAAGGCCGAAGCCGAGAAGACGCCCGGCATGACCGGTCTTGCCGAAGCGGTCGCGCGTTATCTGTTCAAGCTGATGGCGTACAAGGACGAATACGAAGTCGCCCGGCTTTATACGGACACTGGATTTTTGCAGCGGGTGAGGGCGCAGTTCGACGGCGATCTGCGGCTCGAATTCCATCTTGCGCCGCCGATGCTGGCGAAGGCCGATCCGGCGACCGGCGAGCCGAAGAAGATGTCGTTCGGTCCGTGGGTGCTGCGGCTGTTCGGCGCGCTCAAAAAATTCCGTTTCCTGCGCGGCACGCCGCTCGATCCGTTCGGCTACAGCGCGGAGCGGCGCACCGAGCGGCAGTTGATTGCCAGTTATCGCGCGCTGATCGAGACGGTGCTTTCAGAGCTCAGCCCCGGCAATCACGCCACCGCCGTCGCGCTCGCCTCGATCCCCGAAAAAATCCGAGGATTCGGTCCGGTCAAGCAGCGCCATCTCGCGGCGGCCAAGGCGGAAGAAGTCGCGCTGCTGGAGCAATTCAAGGCCAGCCCCGCGCCGCTCTTGAAAGCGGCGGAGTGACCGAAAGCCGACATCGACCGCTCGGCCATAAGCGGTTGTCGTGCGACGTTTTTCCAATACCGCGAGGCTTGACCGTCCTCCTGCGGTGTTTTCATACTGAGACAAACGCGATCGCGCTCGAAGACGCGACCGATAAGGGATACGCGCCGTGTTCGTGGGGAACGCGGCTCAGGGGAGGACGGGACCTTGGCGCACGACGCCGGCGGTCTGCCCAATACGTTCACCAAGCTGCTGATCCGCAACGCGGATTTGTACGGCGCACGCCCGGCGATGCGCCATAAAGACCTGGGAATTTGGCAAACCTGGACCTGGGCCGAGACGCTTGAGGCCGTCCGCGCTTATGCTGCCGGCCTGCATCGGCTTGGTCTCAAGCGCGGGGACACCTTCGCGATCGTCGGCGCCAACCGTCCGAAGCTCTACTGGTCGGTGATGGCGGCGCAGATGCTCGGCGCGATTCCCGTGCCGGTCTATGCCGATGCCGTTGCGGAAGAATTGTCCTTTGTGCTCGCGCACGCGGAAGTGCGCTTCGCGGCCGTCGAGGACCAGGAGCAGGTCGACAAGGTCCAATCGGTGCAGGAGCGCCTGCCGAAGCTCGAAGGCATGGTGTACGACGAATCCCGGGGATTGCGCGACTACGACCATACGCGCCTGCATTCGATCGAGAGCGTGATCGCGGACGGGCGCAAGGCGCTTGCCGAGCGCGCCGAATTGCGCGCCTGGCTGGACAATGAAATCGAATCCGGCAGGGGCTCCGACCCGTCGATCATTCTCTACACCTCCGGCACGACGGGTACGTCAAAAGGCGTGGTGCTTACACACGAGCGCTCTATCGCCGCGGCGGCGGACACGGTCGCCTTCGACCGGTTGACCGAGAAGGACGTCGCGCTGGCCTATCTGCCGCTCGCCTGGGTGGGCGACCATTATCTCAATTATGCGCAGGGTATGGTGGCGGGCTTCTGCATGGCCTGCCCCGAAAGCAGCGAGACGGCGATGGCCGATCTGCGCGAGATCGGCCCGAGCTTCTATTTCGCTCCGCCGCGCACGCTGGAAACGCTGCTCACGCGCGTGATGATCCGCATGGAAGACGCGGGCTTCATCAAGCGCAAGCTCTTCCACTATTTCCTCGGCGTGGCGCGCCGTTACGGCGAGGCGATCCTGAACAAGAAGCCGGTGCCGCTGGTCGGACGGCTTCTCTATTCACTCGGCGAACTTCTGGTCTACGGTCCCTTGAAGAACGTGCTCGGCTTTTCGCGCGTGCGCGTGGCCTACACCGCGGGCGAGGCGATCGGGCCGGACCTGTTCGCGTTCTACCGCTCAATGGGGCTGAATTTCAAACAGCTCTACGGTCAGACCGAAGCGTTCCTCTATGTCACGGCCCAGCCGAACGGCGCGATCCATGCCGATACGGTCGGGCCGGCTTGTCCGAACGTCGACATCCGCATTGCCGAGAATGGCGAGGTGCTGTTCCGCTCGCCCGGCATGTTCACCGGCTATTTCAAGGACGCGGCGAAGACCGCCGAGGTGATGACGCCGGACGGCTTCGTGAAGACCGGCGATGCCGGCTTCTTTGACGAGAAGACCGGACATTTGAAGATTATCGATCGCGCGAAGGACGTCGGCCGTCTGAACGACGGGACGTTGTTTCCGCCGAAATACATCGAGAACAAGCTCAAGTTCTTCCCGAACATTCGCGAGGCGGTCGCGTTCGGCGACACGCGCGATTTCGTGGCGGTCATGCTCAACATCGACCTGACCGCGGTCGGAAGCTGGGCCGAGCGCAACAACGTGGCTTATGCCTCGTATCAGGAGCTCGCCGGGCATCCGCTCGTCTACGACATGATCGAGAAGCATGTCGCCGAGGCGAACCGATCGCTCGCTGCCGACAGCAAGATGGCCGGCGCGCAGATCAAGCGCTTCCTGATCCTGCACAAGGAACTCGATGCCGACGACGGCGAACTCACGCGCACGCAGAAGGTGCGTCGCGGCTTCATCGCCGAGCGCTACGCGCCGCTCATCAAGGCGCTGTACGACGGCTCGCATGAGGCGGACATCTCGACAGAGGTCACCTTCGAGGACGGCCGCAAGGGCGTCATCAGCGCGCGCGTGAAGATCCGCGACATGCAGCCGGTCCGTACCGCTCCCGCGCTGGAGAAGGCGGCATGAGAGCCGTCGGCGGAGGCGCGCAGGCAGCCGTCGGCGACGTCCTTCTGTCGGTCGAGGACGTCTCGCTCTCGTTCGGCGGCGTCAAAGCCGTCAGCAACGTTTCCTTTGACATACGTAAAGGCGAGATCCGCGCCATCATCGGCCCGAACGGCGCGGGCAAGACCTCGATGCTCAACATCATCAACGGTTTTTATCATCCGCAGCAGGGCCGCATCACGTTCAAGGGCGCGACGCGGCACAAGATGCGGCCGCATGAAGCGGCCATCGGCGGCATTGCGCGCACGTTTCAGAACGTCGCGCTGTTCAAAGGCATGACCGCGCTCGACAACATCATGGCCGGGCGCACGCTCAAGATGCGGCGCGGCATGTTCTGGCAATTGGTCCGCGTCGGCCCCGCGCTGCGCGAAGAAATCGAACACCGCCATGCCGTCGAGGAGATCATCGATTTCCTCAAAATTCAGGAGATCAGGCGCGTGCCGGTGGGACGCTTGCCGTATGGCCTGCAGAAGCGGGTCGAACTGGGCCGAGCTTTGGCGATGCAGCCGGAGCTGTTGCTGCTAGATGAGCCGATGGCGGGAATGAACCTCGAAGAGAAGGAGGACATGTCGCGCTTTATCCTCGACGTGAACGATCATTTCGGCACCACGATCGCGCTGATCGAACACGACATGGGCGTGGTAATGGACCTGTCCGACCGGGTCGTGGTGCTTGACCACGGCATCAAGATCGCTGACGGCACGCCCGATGAGGTGAAGAACGATCCGACGGTGATCGAGGCCTACCTCGGGGTGGCACACTGAAATGATTGCGCTAGGCCAATTCCTCGAAGTGCTGATCAGCGGTCTGCTCGCGGGCGTCCTCTACTCGCTCGTCGCGCTTGGCTTCGTGCTGATCTACAAGGCGTCGGGCGTGTTCAATTTCGCGCAAGGCTCGATGGTGCTACTCGCCGGCCTCGCGCTCGTGCGCTCGCTCGATTTCCTCGTTTCGCACGGCATGCCATGGTGGGCCGCGGTCATTGCTGGGCTGCTGTTCGCCGGGCTCATCATGGCGATCACCGCCTGGGTGGTGGAGCGCTTCGTGCTCGGGCCCCTGGTCAACCAGGATGGCCTCACGCTGTTCATGTCGACGATCGGCATAACATTCATGCTCGACGGCGTCGCTCAGATGGTGTTCGGCTCCGACGTCTACCCGCTGCCGTTGTTTCCCAGCGACGCTTGGTTCATCTTCGATAACGTTTTCGACGGCGGCATCCTGCTCAACAAGTTGGACGTCTGGGGCGGGCTGATCGCGGCCGTGCTCGTGGTCGCGCTTGCGCTGTTCTTTCAAAAGACGACGACCGGCCGCGCGTTGCGAGCGGTCGCGGACGATCATGCGGCCGCGCAGTCGGTCGGCATCTCGCTCAACTGGATCTGGTTCGTGGTCTGGCTTGTCGCCGGTCTCGTCGCGCTGGTCGCCGCGACCGTGTGGGGCACCAAACTCGGCGTGCAGTTCTCGATCACGTTCCTCGCGCTCAAGGCGCTGCCGGTGCTGATCATCGGAGGCTTCACCTCGGTGCCGGGCGCGATCGTCGGGGGGCTGATCGCGGGCGCGGGCGAGAAGCTTGCTGAAGCCTATCTCGGGCCGCTCATCGGCGGCGGCATCGAGTACTGGTTCGCCTATGTGCTGGCGCTGGTCGTGCTGCTGCTGCGGCCGCAGGGCCTGTTCGGCGAACGCATCATCGAGCGGATCTGAGGGGGCGGCCTTGTTCTATCGCGAGACCGGCCAATTCAAGACCAGCTACGTGGCCGACATGGCGATCTTCCCGATCCGCCAGGACCGAATCGCGCTGTGGATGATGTTGGCCATCGCGTTCATCGGCGTCCCGCTAATGGATGCGTTCCAGGTATGGCCGTTCGCGAGCGAGTATCTGCTGCGCGCGATCCTCATTCCGTTCCTGATCCTGGCGCTCGCCACGGTAGGCCTCAACATTCTCACCGGCTATTGCGGCCAGTTGTCACTCGGCAGCGGCGCGTTCATGGCGATCGGCGCCTACAGCGCGTACAAGTTCGCAACCGGCGTAACGATCGGTGTCGTTTCGCTTCCGGCCTTGCCGGTCCTGCTTTCGATATTGCTCGGCGGATTGATGGCAGCGCTGGTGGGCATCCTGTTCGGCGTGCCAAGCCTGCGCATCAAGGGACTTTATCTCGCGGTGGCGACGCTTGCCGCTCAGTTCTTCTTCGACTGGGTGTTCATCCGCGTGCCCTGGTTCACGAACTATACGTCTTCCGGCTCAGTCACCGCGCCCGCACTGAAATTCTTCGGCCTGACGGTGAACACGCCGATCGAGCGGTATCTTCTGTGCCTCGTGTTCGTGTGCGTTTTTGCGCTGCTGGCGAAGAATCTCGTGCGCGGCAATATCGGCCGGCAGTGGATGGCGATCCGCGACATGGATATCGCCGCCGAATTGATGGGTATCCGACCGCTCTATGCGAAGCTGTCGGCCTTCGCGGTGTCGTCCTTCATCATGGGCGTCGCCGGCGCGCTCTGGGCCTTCGTCTATCTCGGGTCGTGGGAGCCGCTCGCGTTCAACATCGACCGCTCGTTCCAAATTCTGTTCATGGTGATCATAGGCGGGCTCGGCTCGATCCTCGGCTCGTTCCTCGGCGCGGCCTTCATATTGATCCTGCCCATCGTGCTCGATCAGATTCCGCACGCGCTCGGCGCGCCGATCTCCGTCGAAACCGTGTCGCTGCTCGTGTTCGTGGTGACGGGCGCGCTGATCTGCTGGCTTTTGATCGTCGAGCCGCACGGATTTGCGCGGCTCTGGGCAACCGGAAAGGAAAAACTGAGGCTCTGGCCATACCCGTACTGACGGCCTAGGCTTGCGGCCTCTCACCGGGGCGCTTCCCCGTAAAGACGATAAAGATCGCTTCAGCTCGCCGGCGCACGCCGGCTGAAAGGGAGGTTGGAAATGAAAAAACTGAGCTTGGGGCTCGTTGCAGCCGCGCTTTCGGCGGCGGCGATGAGCGTGCCCGCGATGGCACAGCAGAACGAGCAATTCTTCCCGCTGCTCGTCTATCGCACCGGCCCCTACGCGCCGAACGGGATTCCGTTCGCCGACGGCGTCGCCGACTATCTTACCCTTCTTAACGAACGCGACGGCGGCATCAACGGTGTCAAGCTGACGATGGAAGAATGCGAAACAGGCTACGCGACCGACAAGGGAGTGGAATGTTATGAGCGCCTGAAAAGCAAAGGTCCGACCGGCGCCAGCTATTTCTCGCCGCTCTCGACCGGCATCACCTTCGCGCTGACCGAGAAGGCGCCGGGCGACAAGGTCCCGCTATTGACCCTGGGTTACGGCCGTTCGGAAAGCCGCAACGGTGCGGTTTTCCCGTGGAATTTCATCGCGGTCGGTAGCTATTGGACCGCAGCGGACGTGGCGATCCAGCACATCGCGAACGAACTCGGTGGTTTCGACAAGCTCAAGGGCAAGAAGATCACGCTCGTTTATCACGACAGCCCGTATGGCAAGGAGCCGATCCCGGCGCTCGAAGCGCGCGCGAAGATCAACGGCTTCACGTTCAAGGCCGTGCCGGTCACGCATCCTGGCGTCGAACAGAAATCGCAGTGGCTCGCGATCCGGCAGGATCGTCCCGACTACGTGCTGCTGTGGGGCTGGGGCGTGATGAACTCCACTGCGATCAAGGAAGCGGCGGCGGTCGGCTATCCGCGCGACAAGATAATCGGCGTTTGGTGGTCGGGTGCGGAGCCTGACGTCACGCCCGCCGGCGATCAGTCGAAGGGCTACAAGGCGTTGATGCTGCAGCACCCCGCGGGCAAGTTCGCCGTTCACGGCGATCTGGACAAGTTCGTGCTCTCCAAGGGCAAGTCCGCGTCGAAGGACGACTATGCGCAGGTGCTGTACAACCGCGGTCTGATCAATTCGATGATCGGGACCGAGGCCATCCGCACCGCGATGAAGAAGTTCGGCAACAAGCCAATGACCGGCGAGCAGGTGCGCTGGGGATTCGAGCACCTCAACCTGACCGCCGACCGCATCAAGGAGTTGGGCTTTGACGGCATGATCCAGCCGCTGCAGTTCAGTTGCCAGGATCACCAGGGCGCGGACCTTGCCCGCGTGCAGCAGTGGGACGGCAAGGAGTGGAAGATCATTTCCGGCTACTACAAGGCGGACCTCTCGATCCTCGATCCGATGGTCAAGGAAGCCTCCGACAAGTACGCCAAGGAGAAGAACATAACGCCGCGCGACTGCTCAAAGGAGAGCTGATCGTAGCGTCGACGGAGGCGGCGCTGCCGCCTCCGTTTTTCGATTTGGAGAGTGTCTTGTCCCTCGCCGCGCCAGCCGCAACGCCTGCGCCAGATCGCTTCCTCGTGTTGAACAACATTGAGGTGGTCTACAGCCACGTCATCCTGGTGCTGAAAGGCGTGTCGCTGTCGGTGTCGAAGGGCGGCATCGTCGCGCTGCTCGGCGCGAACGGCGCCGGCAAGACAACGACGCTGAAAGCGATTTCCAATCTTCTGCGCGCCGAGCGCGGCGAGGTGACGAAGGGCTCGATCGTCTTCGACGGGCACGAGGTGCACGAGCTCTCGCCCAACGATCTGGTGCAGCGCGGCTGCATCCAGGTGATGGAGGGGCGGCGCTGCTTCGCGCATCTCACCGTCGAAGAGAATTTGCTCACCGGCTCGTTTACCCGGCGCGACGGCAAGGGCGCGATCGCGGCCGACCTCGAGCGCGTCTATGCATATTTCCCGCGCCTGAAGGAACGGCGCAACTCGACCGCCGGCTACACATCCGGCGGCGAGCAGCAGATGTGCGCGATCGGCCGCGCGCTGATGTCGCGGCCGAAGATGATCCTGCTCGACGAGCCGTCGATGGGTTTGGCTCCGCAAATCGTCGAGGAGATCTTCGAAATCGTGCGCGATTTGAACGAGCGCGAGCATGTGTCCTTCTTGCTCGCCGAGCAGAACACGGCAATGGCGCTGCGCTACGCGCGCTACGGCTACATTCTGGAGAACGGCCGCGTGGTGATGGACGGCGAGGCCAACGCACTCGCCGCCAACGAAGACGTGAAAGAGTTCTACCTCGGCATCTCGCAAGGCCGCCGCAAGAGTTTCCGCGACAGCAAGCATTACCGGCGCAGGAAGCGGTGGCTGGCCTAGTCCGACGGCGCAATCGAGATGTCCGAGTATCACGATTCCCTCGAAACCCGCGATCCGGCGCAGCGCGAGCTCGACGAAGCCGCGCGGCTGCCGGAGATCGTCGCGCACGCGATGCAGGCGCCGGGCTGGGCGAAGCAACTCGCGGGCGCCGATCCGCGTCAGGTCACGTCACGTGAGGCCCTTGCAAAGCTGCCGGTGCTGCGCAAGGCCGACCTCGCCAATTTGCAAAAAGAGCATCCGCCGTTCGGCGGCTTCAATGTCACTCTGCCCACCAAGGCCAAGCGGCTCTTGATGTCGCCGGGACCGATCTTCGAGCCGGAGGGGCAGGGCGCCGATTGGTGGGGCGCAGCGCGCGCTCTGTTCGCCGCCGGCTTCCGCGAAGGCGACGTGGTGCACAATTCTTTCGCCTATCACCTCACGCCCGGCGGATTCATTCTAGAGTCAGGCGCGCATGCGCTCGGCTGTGCCGTCATTCCCGGCGGGGTCGGCAACACCGAGCAACAGATCGAGGCGATCGCGCATTACAAGCCGTCCGGCTATGTCGGCACGCCGGACTTTTTGAAAATCCTGCTCGACACGGCGGAGAGGACCGGCAACGACGGGTCCTCCTTCAAGCGCGGGCTCGTCTCCGGCGCGGCGTTGCCGGCGAGCCTTCGCGACGAGCTCGGTAAGCGCGGCGTCGCCGTGCTGCAATGCTACGCGACGGCCGAGCTCGGCGTGATCGCCTACGAGAGCACGGCGCGTGAGGGCATGATCGTCAACGAGCACGTCCTGCTCGAGATCGTGCGACCCGGCACCGGCGATCCCGTGCCGGATGGCGAGGTGGGCGAGGTCGTTGTCACCTCGTTCAATCCGGATTACCCGATGATCCGGCTCGCCACCGGCGATCTGTCCGCAATCCTTCCGGGCGCGTCGCCATGCGGCCGCACCAACCGCCGCATCAAAGGCTGGATGGGCCGCGCGGACCAGACCGCCAAGGTGAAGGGAATGTTCGTGCATCCCAAACAGGTCGCCGAAGTCGGCGTGCGGCATCCTGAGCTCGGCCGTCTGCGCCTTATCGTCGGGCGCGCCGCTGAGCAGGACACGATGACGCTCATGGCCGAGTGCTCTGCGGCGGGTGGGGGCCTCGCGGACGCCGTTGCCACGACGCTGCAGTCGATCACCAAGCTCAAGGGCGAGGTGCGGCTGGTCGCGCCGGGGTCGCTGCCGAATGACGGCAAGGTGATCGCCGACGAGCGGCCAGTGGGGTAAACGGTCGAGGCTCTCAAGTCTTGACCGAGCGCGTTGATTCCCCCTCATTGCCCGTATGAGTGTCCCGCAAAACCACCCCAAGCTTCCGCCGCGGCGCATCGGCGTGCTGCTGGTCAATCTCGGCACGCCCGACGCGACCGACTACTGGTCGATGCGGCGTTACCTCAAGGAATTCCTGTCCGACCGCCGCGTCATCGAGGAAAACCCGGTCAAGTGGTGGCTGATCCTCAACCTCATCATTCTGAGCGTGCGTCCCGGGGGCAAGGGCAAGGACTATGAGAAGATTTGGAATCGGGAGAAAAACGAATCCTTTCTCAAGACCATCACGCGCGCGCAGGCGGACAAGCTTGCCGCGTCTCTTCCTGACGAACGCATTCTGGTCGACTGGGCGATGCGCTACGGCAATCCGTCGATCGCCTCGCGCCTCGAAGCGATGCAAAAGAACGGCTGCGACCGCATCCTGCTGATCCCGCTCTATCCGCAGTATGCCGCGGCGACGACGGCGACCGTCTGCGACAAGGCCTTCGACGCGCTCGCCGCCATGCGCTGGCAGCCGGCGTTGCGCGTTGCGCCTGCCTATTACGATCAACCTTCTTACATCGACGCACTGGCCGGTTCGCTGGACGAGGGCCTGGCTGGGCTGCCGTTCAAGCCGGACGTGATCATCGCCTCCTTTCACGGCATGCCGGAGGAGTACCTGCACAAAGGCGATCCGTATCACTGCCAGTGCACAGTGACGGCGCGGCTGTTGCGCGCGAAGCTTGGGCTGGACGACAGCAAATTGATGATGAGCTTCCAGTCGCGCTTCGGCACGGCCGAATGGCTCAAGCCCTATACCGACGCGACAGTGAAGAGTCTCGCCGAAAAGGGCGTGAAGAACCTCGCCGTGATCACCCCCGGCTTTGCGGCCGATTGCCTCGAGACGCTGGAAGAGATCGCGATGGAAAACGCGCATATCTTCAAGAGCGCGGGCGGCGAGAACTTCGCGCACATTCCCTGCCTCAACGAGTCCGAGCGCGGCATGACGGTGATCCGCGATATCGCCCGGCGGGAGCTCATGGGCTGGCTATAGGCGTGCCCCGAGCTAATCGCCCGTTAACCATGCGCTTTTAACGTCCGTTAACCACGTCCGCGCGCTGCGTTCGGGCGCGTATCCGCGCGGTTCGACGGACGTCCGCTATCGTCCCGCAGCGCACAGGCATGCAATTCTGCCGGCAAGCGCGGCGCAGCTGGCCGCTTGCGGGCGCGTGCGCGCTATTGGCCTGCGCGAGCGCGGGCGCTCAGAATGCTTTTCCGCCTCCCGATCCGCTCTCGCCCAAGCCAGCGCTGCACCCGCACGCAGTGACTCGGTCACATCCAGGCGGCCGTGCCGGGCACCAACTCGTAGCCGACGCTGCACGGCACCGCCCAACTGATTATATTGCCGATCGCATTCGCACACGGGTGAGAGGTCGTTCAAACGGCGTGAACCGTCCGGCCTGACGCGCGACTACCGTCCGTTTTTCAAAATGCGCTCGATCTCGGCGCGGAATTCCGGCGCGATGTCGGGACGCGCGAGCCCATAGGCGACGTTCGCCGTGAGAAAACCGATCTTCGAGCCGCAGTCGTAGCTGCGGCCTTCGAATTTCAATCCGTAGAAAGGCTGTGTGCCGGCGAGCGTGAGCATTGCGTCGGTGAGCTGGATCTCGCCACCTGCACCGGCGGCCTGCTTTTCCAGTATCGCAAAAATCTCCGGCTGCAGGATGTAGCGGCCGGTGATCGACAGGTTGGACGGCGCCTCGCTTGCCTTCGGCTTCTCCACCATCTTGGTGATCGAGAACGCCTTGCCTCTCGGCTCGCCGACGCCCACAACGCCGTACATGTGCACGCGTTCGGTCGGGACTTCCTCGACCGCGATGATGTTCGCCTTGGGCTCGAGGTCGCGCGCCGCATCCATCATCTGCGCAAGGCAGCTGCGCGAGTGCTGCACCAGAACGTCCGGCAAGAGCAGCGCGAACGGCTCGTTACCGACGATCTCCCGCGCGCACCACACGGCGTGGCCTAGCCCGAGCGGCGACTGCTGGCGCGTGAAGGTGACGGTGCCCGCAGCCGGGAGCGCTTCCGACAGCAGATTGAGCTCGGCCTTCTTGTTACGCTCGACCAAGGTGACTTCGAGTTCGAACTGGCGGTCGAAATGATCCTCGATGACGCTCTTGTTGCGCCCGGTCACGAAGACGAGGTGCTCGATGCCGGCTTCGTAGGCTTCGTCGACGACGTGTTGGATCAGCGGCCGGTCAACGACCGGCAGCATTTCCTTTGGCATGGCCTTGGTGGCTGGAAGGAACCGAGTTCCAAGGCCAGCGACGGGAAAAATGGCTTTGCGGATACGGCTCATTAGGCGGGACGTCACTTTACCGCCGGAATGGCGGCATAGATGGTGGAGGAGAAAGCATGCAGCGGCGGCCGGGTCTAGTCGGTAGCATACCGAGTCGGGGACGATAACACTCGCGCGAGCATGCCCTTTAACCGCACCGAAACGATATCGGGTCTCCCATAGGGACCGGGTCGACATGGGGACGCGCGAGCGCGCATGGGGAAGCAATATCTTTTTGCAGCAGTTCTGCTGGCTTCGCTGAGTTCCACTGCCGTGGCTCAGGAGCGGCGCGCGGAGCTTTATACCGGCACGATACCGACCAGAAGCCTGCCGCCGAGCGAGGGTTCGGGCGATCCCCTGATGGGCGAAGAAGCCATCGCCAGCGCGGCGGCGAATTTCCAGTCATGTCTGGCGGGTCTTTGGCCCGAAGCCGCACGACGGGGCGTTTCGCGCCCGGTGTTCGATCGGGTGACGGCGTCGCTGACGCCAGACCTGCACATTATGGATTTGCTCGACGCGCAGCCCGAATTCACGAAATCGCTGTGGGACTACCTCGACATCCTGGTCACGGACGACCGAATCGCCAAAGGCCGCGCGATTCTGGCGAGGTATGCGCCCCAATTCGACGCGGTGGAGCGGGCCTACGGTGTCGATCGCCATATCATCGCGGCGATCTGGGGCGTCGAGACGAACTACGGCACGCAGGTGGGCTCCAAGCCGGTCCTGCGTTCGACGGCGACGCTCGCCTGTGTTGGCCGGAGACAGAGCTATTTCCGCGGCGAGTTCCTCGATGCTCTGGAGATCGTGCAGCGAGGCGATTTGCGGCCCGAGCAACTGGTTGGTTCGTGGGCGGGCGCCTTCGGTCCGACGCAGTTCATGCCGAGCGCCTTCAAAAAATACGCCGTGGATTTCGACGGCGACGGCCGCCGCGACGTGGTCGATTCAGTCCCGGATTTGATCGCGTCCACGGCGAACAATCTAAAGCTCGACGGATGGGTGCCCGGCGCGACCTGGGGCTATGAGGTCGTCGTCCCGGCGAACTTTGATTTCCGCCTGGCGGACAATCACCGCAGCATGACCATTCGGCAATGGGAGCAGGCCGGGCTCACCCGGGCGAACGGCGCTGCATTTCCAAAGCCGGATGACCAAGCCTTCCTGCTGGTCCCGGCCGGTGTGCAGGGTCCCGGGTTCCTGATGCTGCAGAATTACCGCGTGATCATGAAATACAACCCGGCCGAGGCCTACGCCCTCGCCATCGGGCATCTGGCCGACCGTTTGCGCGGCGGCATGCCCTTCGTGCAGCGCTGGCCCCGCTATGAGCGCGTCCTGAGCCGGTCGGAGCGGTTGGAGCTCCAGGAGCAGTTGGCACGGCATGGCTTCGACGTGCAACCGGACGGCCACTTGGGAAGCCGGACCAGATCCGCGATTCGTAACTTCCAAAGCGAGATCGGCCGCGTCCCAGACGGTTTTGCCTCGATCGGCCTCCTCGACGAATTGCGCGGCCAGCGGTAACTAGGCGCCCACCTTCGCGTTTACATCTTTGCTGTGTTAAACGAGCCAATGGGCGGGGCCGCCGCCGGCCGCCCCGCTTGGCCTCCGGACGACTGTTGATGTTGGGCAAGATGCCGCGCTGGCTGCTGATCGTGGGTGGGTTGGCCCTGACCCAGGCTGCCGGCCTCGTCATCCCGGTCGCGCCCGCGCAGGCACAGTTTTGGGGCGGCGGCCAAGGCGGCGGTGGCGGTTTCTTCGGCGGTTGGTTCGGCGGCGGACCGCGCTATGCCCCTCGCTATGAGCGCGCGCCGCGCCAACACCGGGAGTACGAATATTCTCGCCCGGAGTCCGATGCTTCACACGCTCCGCCGCCGCGCAAGGCTGACAAATCCGACGTCGCTCCGACGACGAGCATCGTCGTGATGGGCGATGCTATGGCCGACTGGCTGGCCTATGGCCTCGAAGACGCCTTCGCCGACGCACCGGAAGTGGGGATTGTCCGCAAGAACAAGACCTATTCCGGTCTGCTGCATTATGACGTGAAGGGAGACCTCGATTGGTGGCACGTCGCGCGTGATCTGCTCGCGCAGGAGAAGCCGAGCTACGTCGTGATGATGATCGGTATGAACGACCGGCAAAACATTCGCGAGCGCGATCTCGCCAAGGAAGCCGAGAAAGAGGCGAAAGAAAAGGAAGAGCAGAAAAAGGCCGCCGAGAAGAGACCTGCCGATGAGAATAAGCCGGTCGATGAAAAGAGGACGGCGGAGGAGAAAAAGCCCTCTGATTCCGAAGCTGAGTCTGATCAGGCAAAGCCTGCCGATCAGAAGGCAACCGAAGAGAAGAAGTCCGTTCGTCAGGCGAACGGCACGCTCGAGTTTCGTTCCGAGCAATGGGAGCGGGTCTACAATAAACGCATCGACGACACGATCGCGGCACTTAAGAGCAAGGGCGCGCCGGTGTTCTGGGTCGGACTGCCGGCGATCAAGGGCGCGAAATCGACGTCCGACACAAGCTACCTCAACAACCTTTATCGCATGCGCGCGCAGCGGGCAGGCATTGTCTTCATAGACGTGTGGGACGGCTTCGTCGACGAGAACGGTCGCTACACGAGCTATGGACCGGATTACGAGGGCCAGCAGCGACGTCTTCGTACCGACGAAGGCGTCTTTTTCACCAAATACGGCGCGCGCAAGCTCGCGCATTACGTCGAGCGCGAAATCCGCCGCTACATGGGCAACCGCATCGTCTCGCTGCCATCACAGCCGACCGCGCCAGTGGCTCCGTCGAACGGCAAGCCCTCCGACCGGCCGCTGGCTGGACCGGTCGTGCCGCTTGCTGACGTGCCTGCGAATTCGGATGAGTTATTGGGCAGCAATGCTGGCGGACGCGTGCAGGGCGACGCACTCGCGACGCAGGTGCTGGTCAAAGGCGAGCCGACCGCTCCGCAGCCCGGCCGCGCCGACGATTTCATCTGGCCGCCCGGCAGTACGTCGCGTCCGGTTGCGGTCGAGCGGCCGCAGGCGTCCGCGCCTGAACCGGCTCCGGGAGATCACGAGAACGCCGCGCCCGAACCGCCTGCGACTGCCGAGCCGAGCGCGGACGAGGCGAAGAAGAAGCAACAGCGTCCGAAACAAGCCGAAGCAAAACCGCGGCCGGCGCGGCAGCACTACGACCAGCCGCGCCCGCCGCAGCCCGCGCAGGCGCAACGGCCGGATCCCTTCCGTCAACTGTTCGGCATTTTCCGCTAGCTAAGCCGTCACCGCGGCAGCGTCGTCGACCCCATCAGGAATCTATCGACCGCGTGCGCGCACTGGCGGCCTTCGCGGATCGCCCAGACGACGAGCGACTGGCCGCGCCGGATGTCGCCGGCGGCGAACACCTTGGGCGCGGAAGTGACATAACGCGTCGTGTCGGCGCTGACATTGCCGCGGCTATCGAGCGCGACGTCGAGCTGCTGCAGCAGTCCCTCGTGCACCGGATGTACGAAGCCCATTGCCAAGAGTACGAGATCGGCCTCGATCTCGAATTCCGCACCGGACACCGGCTGGAATTTGGCGTCCACGTGCACGCATTTGAGCTTTTTCACGTGTCCGTTCTCGCCGACGAATTCCTTTGTCAGCACGGCAAAATCGCGTTTTGCGCCTTCCATGTGGCTCGAGGAGATGCGCAGCTTCAGCGGCCATTCCGGCCAGACCATCAGCTTGTTCTCGCGCTCGGGCGGCTCTGGCATGATCTCGAAATTGACGACAGAGACCGCGCCCTGCCGGATCGACGTGCCGATGCAGTCAGAGCCGGTGTCGCCGCCGCCAATCACGATCACTTTCTTGCCGCTGGCAACGATCGGCTGAACATCAAGGATCGCTTCGCCCGAGATCCGCCGGTTCTGCTGCGGCAGGAAGTCCATCGCAAAATGAATGCCCTCGAGGTCGCGGCCGGGGATTGGGAGATCGCGCGGCTTCTCCGCGCCGCCCGCTAGCACGACGGCATCGTGTTCGTTCACGAGCTTCTCAACGGCGACGTTCACCCCGACATGCGCGCCGTAATGGAAGGTCACACCTTCCGCCTGCATCTGCGTCACGCGGCGGTCGACGTGGATCTTCTCCATCTTGAAGTCGGGGATGCCGTAGCGCAGTAGCCCTCCGGCCTTCGCCCAGCGCTCGTAGACATGCACGTCGTGGCCGGCGCGCGCGAGCTGTTGCGCGCAGGAAAGGCCCGCGGGACCGGAGCCGACGATGGCGACTTTCTTGCCCGTCTTCTGCGACGGCTTTTCCGGCTCGAGCCCCTTCGCGACCGCATAATCCGCGACTGCGTGCTCGATCGATTTGATGGTTACTGGATTGTCCTCGAGGTTGAGCGTGCACGAGGCTTCGCACGGCGCGGGACAGACCCGCCCGGTGAAATCAGGGAAGTTGTTGGTCGAGTGCAGATTGCGTGCCGCTTCGTCCCACTTGCCACGGTAGACGAGGTCGTTCCAATCCGGAATCTGGTTGTTCACCGGGCAGCCGGTCGGCGCGCCGGTGATGCGGCTGGTGCCGTGGCAATACGGCACGCCGCAATCCATGCAGCGCGCCGCCTGCTTGCGCAGTTCATCTTCAGGCGGCGCCAGGACGAATTCCTGCCAGTGCCTGACGCGTTGTTCGACCGGTTGGTAGTCCCGATCTTCGCGCTCGAATTCCAGAAAGCCGGTGACCTTACCCATCTTACTCCGCGGCCTGCATGGTGGCGGCCTTCTCCTTTGCCATCTCGGCGAGCGCGCGGCGATATTCGACCGGCATCACTTTCCTGAACAGACCGCGATAGCGCGGCCAATCGGCGAGTATCTCCTGCGCGCGGCGCGAGTTGGTATAGCGCGCGTGCTCGGAGATCAACTTGTGCAGGCGCATGGCATCGTTGTTGCTGAGGTCGCCCATGACGTCGACGCGCCCGTGCGACGCAAGGTCGTTGCCGTGCCCGAACTCGCTCTCGGAAATGCGTTCCTCGTCCGGGATCGGTTCCAGCTCGACCATCGCAAGATTGCAGCGTGAGGCGAAGGTGTTGTCCTCGTCCAGCACGTAGGCGATGCCGCCCGACATACCGGCCGCGAAGTTGCGACCCGTGCGGCCGAGCACGAGCACAACGCCGCCTGTCATGTATTCGCAGCAGTGGTCGCCCGCTCCTTCGACGACCGCCAGGGCGCCGGAATTGCGCACGGCGAACCGCTCGCCGGCGACGCCGCGGAAATAGCATTCGCCGCTGATCGCGCCATAGAGCACGGTGTTGCCGACGACAATGGACTCCTCCGGCACGATGCCTGCATCGGCCGGCGGCCGGATGATGATGCGGCCGCCCGAGAGGCCCTTGCCGACATAGTCGTTGGCATCGCCGTCGAGCTCGAAGGTGATGCCGCGCGCAAGCCAGGCGCCATAGCTCTGGCCGGCGGTGCCGGTGAAGTGCACGTGGATCGTGCCGTCGGGCAATCCTTCGTGCCCGTAACGCTTCGCGACCTCGCCCGACAGCATGCCGCCGCACGCACGGTCGATGTTCTTGATCTTCGCCTGCAGGCGCACCGGCGCGCCTCGGTCGAGCGCGGGCTGGGACTCGGCGATGAGCTGGCGATCGAGGATCTTGTCGATCTGGTGATCCTGCGGTTCGCACTTGTAGATCGCGACTCCACGACCGGCCTTCGGTTTGGTGAACAGCTTGGAGAAGTCGAGGCCCTTCGCCTTCCAGTGCGCGATCAGACGGTGCTGATCGAGCATCTGCATCTGGCCGATCATGTCGTCGAAGCGGCGATAGCCGAGCGCGGCCATCAGTTCGCGCACCTCCTCGGCGACGAAGAAGAAATAATTGATCACATGTTCGGGCTGACCCTTGAAGCGCTTGCGCAGAACGGGGTCCTGCGTCGCGACTCCGACCGGACACGTGTTGAGATGGCACTTGCGCATCATGATGCAGCCCGCTGCGATCAGCGGCGCGGTGGCGAAGCCAAATTCATCGGCGCCGAGCAGCGCGCCCACGACGACGTCGCGGCCGGTGCGGATGCCGCCGTCGACCTGCACGGCGATGCGGCCACGCAGCCGGTTGGCGACGAGCGTCTGATGCGTTTCGGCGAGCCCGATCTCCCACGGCGAGCCCGCGTGCTTGATCGAGGTGAGGGGAGACGCACCTGTGCCGCCCTCGTATCCAGCAATGGTCACGTGGTCGGCCCGCGCCTTGGCGACACCGGCGGCAACCGTGCCGACGCCGACTTCCGAGACGAGCTTCACCGAGACCTCGCCCGCTGGGTTCACGTTCTTTAGGTCGAAGATGAGCTGGGCGAGATCTTCTATCGAATAGATGTCGTGATGCGGCGGCGGCGAAATCAAGCCGACGCCAGGCGTCGAATGGCGTACCTTGGCGATGGTCTTATCGACCTTGTGGCCGGGCAGTTGTCCGCCTTCGCCGGGCTTGGCGCCCTGCGCCATCTTGATCTGCATCATGTCCGAGTTGACGAGATACTCGGTCGTGACACCGAAGCGGCCCGACGCGACCTGCTTGATCGCCGAACGCATCGAGTCGCCGTTCGGCAGCGGCTTGAAGCGGTCGGATTCCTCGCCGCCTTCGCCGGTGTTCGACTTGCCGCCGATGCGGTTCATCGCGATCGCGAGAGTCGTGTGAGCTTCGCGCGAAATCGAGCCGAACGACATCGCGCCGGTGGAGAAGCGGCGCACGATGTTCTTGGCCGACTCGACTTCCTCGAGCGGCACCGGCTTGCGGTTGTCTTCCTCCGCGCTCTTGACCCGGAAGAGACCACGCATCGTCAGCAGCCGCTCGTCCTGGTCGTTGATCAACTTCGCGAAGGCGCGATACTGATCCTGCGCATTGCCGCGCACCGCGTGTTGCAGGCGCGCGACCGTCTCCGCCGTCCATACGTGCTCCTCGCCGCGCACGCGCACGGCATATTCGCCGCCGACGTCGAGCATCGACTTGTAGATCGGCGCTTCCGAAAAGGCGTCGCGATGCCGGCGCACAGTCTCCTCGGCGATCTCGGAGAGGCCGACGCCTTCGATACGCGTATGCGTGCCGGTGAAATAGAGATCGACGAAGTCCTGCCGCAGGCCGACGGCGTCGAAGATCTGCGCGCCGCAATACGACTGGTAGGTGGAGATGCCCATCTTGGACATCACCTTCAGCAGCCCCTTGTCGATCGCCTTGATGTAGCGCTTGACGACTTCCTTGTCCTCGAGCTTCTGCGGCAGATCGTTCTTCGCCGCGATCAAAGTCTCGAATGCGAGATATGGATTGATCGCTTCCGCGCCGTAGCCGGCCAAGCAGGCGAAGTGATGCACCTCGCGCGGTTCGCCGGTCTCGACCACGAGACCGACCGAGGTGCGCAGGCCCTTGCGAATCAGGTGGTGGTGCACGGCTGCGCAGGCGAGGAGCGACGGGATCGGGATGCGGTCGGCTCCGGCGTTGCGGTCGGACAGGATGAGGATGTTGCAGCCCTGCCGCACTTCCTCTTCCGCGCGTTCGCAGAGATTGTCGATGGCCCAGGACATGCCGTCGGCGCCATGCTCGGCCGGATAGGTGATGTCGAAGGTGTGCGACTGGAAATGCGCGCCGCTCATCTCGGAGATTGAGCGGATCTTCTCCAGGTCCTCGTTGGTGAGGATCGGCTGGCGCACTTCGAGGCGCTTGGCCTTTGAGGTGCCTTCCAGATCGAAGATGTTCGGTCGCGGCCCGATGATGGAGACGAGGCTCATCACCAGCTCTTCGCGGATCGGATCGATCGGTGGATTGGTGACCTGCGCGAAGTTCTGCTTGAAATAGGTGAACAGCGACTTCGGTCGGTCAGACATTGCCGAGATCGGCGTGTCGTTGCCCATCGAGCCGACCGCTTCTTCGCCGGTAGTCGCCATCGGCGACATCAACATCTTCAAATCTTCCTGCGTGTAGCCGAAGGCCTGCTGGCGATCGAGCAACGAGAGATTTGACAGAGGCCTCCCGTTCTTGCTCTCGGGAAGGTCCTCGAGCACGATCTGAGTTTGCGAGAGCCACTCCTTGTAGGGATGGCTTTTCGCCAGCGTTGCCTTCAATTCCTCGTCGGGGATGAGCCGGCCCTCGTCGAGATCGACGAGCAGCATCTTGCCCGGCTGCAGGCGCCACTTCTTGACGATGTCCCTCTCCGGAATGGGTAGCACGCCCATTTCCGATGCCATGATGATTCGGTCGTCGCGCGTGAGCAGATAGCGCGCGGGACGCAGGCCGTTGCGGTCGAGCGTCGCGCCGATCTGGCGGCCGTTGGTGAACGCGATCGCGGCAGGCCCGTCCCAGGGCTCCATCAGCGCCGCGTTGTATTCGTAGAACGCGCGCCGTTCCTCATCCATGAGCGGATTGCCCGCCCAGGCCTCCGGAATCATCATCATCATTGCGTGCGCGAGCGAGTAGCCGCCCTGCACGAGGAATTCGAGCGCGTTGTCGAAGCAGGCGGTGTCGGACTGGCCTTCGTAGGAGATCGGCCAGAGCTTGTTGATGTCCTTGCCGAACAGCGGCGAGGAGACGCTAGCCTGCCGCGCCGCCATCCAGTTCACGTTGCCGCGCAGCGTGTTGATTTCGCCGTTGTGCGCGATGAAGCGGTAGGGATGCGCCAGCGACCAGGTCGGGAAGGTGTTGGTCGAAAAACGCTGGTGTACAAGCGCGAGCGCGCTTTCGAAATCCGGGTCGTGCAGGTCGGGATAATAAGTGCCGAGCTGATCGGCGAGGAACATGCCTTTGTAGATCACCGTGCGGCAGGAGATCGACACGGGGTAATAGCTCGCGACGCGCCGCTCGCGCTTTTTGTACACGGCATTCGAGATCGATTTGCGCAGGATGTAGAGCTTGCGTTCGAACGCGGCCTCGTCGAGTTTCTTCTTCCCCTGGCCGATGAACACCTGCATGTGCCGCGGCTCGGTCGGCTTCACCGATTCGCCCAGCGTCGAATTGTCGGTCGGTATCTCGCGCCAGCCGAGCAGGGTCAATTCCTCGCGGTGGATGATGTCGGCATAGATGTCGCGGATGATCTGCCGCCAGTTCTTCTCGGTCGGCATGAACAGTTGGCCGATTGCGTACTGGCCCGGTTCCGGCAACGTGAAACCGAGTTCCTTCGCCTTCTTGGCGAAGAACTTGTGTGGCATCTGCACCAGAATGCCGGCGCCGTCGCCCATGCGCGGGTCCGCGCCCACTGCGCCGCGGTGCTCGAGATTGCAGAGGATCCGCAACCCGTCCGCGATGAGCTGATGCGACTTGCGGCCCTTGAGATCGGCGATGAACCCGACGCCGCAGGAATCCTTGTCGAGCGCAGGGTCGTACAGGCCCTGGCCTGATGGCATGCCGGGATCGAGCGTCGCCTCGCGCGAGAACATGGGATCGCGCGCGGCGATCTCGCGTTCGATCAGGCCTTTCTGTCGCGTCGTCATCTTGCCCTGCCTCGCCGCGCGCATCGTACGCAGCGTACCCGTCCTGTCCGCGGCGCCCTCGCGGCGCCTACGTCGTTCGAAAGCAACCGGTTCGAGAAGGACAGCCTTGCCCGGATCGCCCGGTGCGGCTCGTCCGTTCCGTCTGCCGCCCATGCCGCGCCCCGCTCAGGCGCCGGCAATCGCTGGCATCCGTCATTAGGACAGCATTGCTGTCCTAATGCACCTTGCCAAATTTTGCCCTGCCACACAAGGCCGGTCCACGCCCTATTAGACCCGGCCAATCGTTTTCTGCCGTATCCGCGGGACGCAACGCAAGAAGCCGTTTGCATGACTGGCGTAGCCCGCAATGCCGTTGCGCGCCGCTGGCGCTGCTGTGTCTCAACGCGCCACGGGGTTAACCGTTTTATTGTGAATCGGGGAAATCGCCACGTCCGCGCAGGGCGACCTGGCGCGAATTTGATCTCTTCATCGTGCTGCCGATGCAGGTTAAGGCAGAAACGCCACCGGTTTCTCACTCAGGTTCCGCCGCTTTCGGTCGCGCCGCTGTTCGCGCCGTGGGCCAAGGCGGCGCGAGCCCGGCGGATATTGCAAAGCAGTGCAATTCGCTCAGCCGCTCAAGCCTGTTGCAGCAAGACAATCTGAAATTAAAGAAGCGCCCCGAGGGCCGGGGCGCTCCACGACGGTCGAACAGCGAAATTTAGGCGGCCTTGGTGTCGATCACCTGCGGCTTCGCCTGGCCGTTGCCGATTGGTATCTGGCGCGGCTTCTTCGCTTCGGGGATCTCACGCACGAGGTCGACGTGCAGGAGCCCGTTCTCGAGGCGCGCGCTCTTGACCTGGACGTAGTCGGCGAGCTGGAACACGCGCTCGAAGGCGCGCGCGGCGATGCCCTGGTAGAGCACCTCACTGGTCTGTTCCTGCTTCTCCTGTTTGGCGCCCTTGATCGTCAGCGCGTTCTCTTTCGCTTCGATCGACAGATCGTTCTCGCCGAAGCCGGCGACCGCAACGCTTATGCGGTAGGTGTTCTCGCCGGTACGCTCGATGTTATACGGCGGGTAGCCCGGGGTGGACTCGAACCCATCCAGCATCGAGAAGAGCCGGTCGAAGCCGACGGTGGAACGATACAGCGGAGCAAGGTCGAACGTACGCATAAGCATATCCTCCTTCGTTTGAGCGACATGCGGCGGGTCCGCCAGAATGGCCGGACCGAACCGTCGCGCAGCCGCAAAGGGCCTGCGCGACACCTGATATGGGAACCGGCGGAAACGGCTGCAAGCCCTGCGGCACAGGGCCAAAATGCGCCGGCTACCGGCCAAGTTGAGCGTCCCTCCGGCCCTGATATAAGCCTCTCGCAAGGGGCGCTGCTGCCACGGCCCCAGCGGCCGCCATGAAACTCGTCTCGACCCCCGCCAATCCGGTTCCCGACCAGGTCGTCACCGGCGCCATCAAGACGCCCGACGGCGTGACGCTGCGTTTTGCGCGCTGGGCGCCGCCGCGCGGCCGCAAGGGCACCGTTGTGCTGCTGCAGGGCCGCGCCGAGTTCATCGAGAAATATTTCGAGACGGTGCGCGACCTGCGCGCGCGCGGCTTTGCCGTCGCGGCGTTCGACTGGCGCGGGCAGGGGCTCTCCGACCGGCTGCTCGCCAACCGGCAGAAAGGTTATGTGCGCAATTTCTCGCAGTACCTGACCGACCTCGGCGCGATGATGGAGCAGATCGTATTGCCCGATTGCCCGCCGCCGATCTTTGCCCTCGGCCATTCGATGGGTGGCGCGATCGCGATCCGCGCCTGTCATGACGGCAGCCGCTGGTTCGAGCGCGTCGTGCTCTCCGCGCCGATGATCGCGCTGCCGCAGACCGCCGCGATCCGCATCGGCGGGCCGCTCGCGCGCACAGTGCGTCTGTTCGGCGGCGGCGGCGGCTACGTCCCGCGCAAGGATGCGCACGAACTCGCAGGCCGCACGTTTCTCGGCAACCCGCTCACCTCGGATCCCGTGCGCTTCGCGCGCAATGCGGCGATCCTCGACGAGGATCCGGATTTGGGATTGGGGCCGCCGACGATCGCCTGGGCGGATGCGGCGCTGCGGCTGATGAAGCAATTTACAAATCCCGCTTACGCCAACCGCATCCGGCAGCCCATGCTGCTGGTCGCCGCCGGTCGCGACGAGGTCGTCTCGACGCCCGCGATCGAGGAATTCGGCGCGCATCTGCTCGCCGGCCGGCATCTGCTCGTGTCCGGCGCGAAGCACGAGCTCCTGCAGGAGCTCGACGTTTATCGCAGTCAGTTCTGGGCGGCCTTCGACGCGTTCGTCCCCGGCACGCCTCGGTATTGATTTAAGATTCGGGATTGCAATTCGTATTCGGTGTTGTCGCGCGGAAAATTCAGCAAGCAAGACGTGGATGGCCGGGACATAGTCGTTCTGGAAGAACGCCGTACGGCTTTGCCCGGCCATGACGAATTCGGTTCTGCAGAGCCGCTTTCGGGGATGAGCGGAATCAGCCGCGATTCAGCATCTCCAGCGCGGCGGCGTGTACGCGCTTGTCGCCCGCGGCGACGATACGGCCGCCGCGCTGCGCCGGCTCGTTCTCCCAGGTCGTGATGACGCCGCCCGCGCCGGCGATAATCGGGATGAGCGCGACGACGTCATGCGGTTTCAATTCGGTCTCGATGATGAGATCGATCTGCCCCGCCGCCAGCATGCAGTAGGCATAGCAGTCGCCGCCGTAGCGCGACAGGCGCACGGCATTCTCGACGCGGCCGAAGCGCTCGCGGTCGGCTTCTTCCATCAGCAGCGGGCTGGTCGTGAACAGAAGCGCGTCGACGAGGCTCTCGCAGGGGCGCACGCGCAAATCGCGATCGCCGCCGGGCCCGCGGTAACGCGCTGCGCCGCCGTCGCCGAAGAAGCGCTCGCGCGTGAACGGCTGATGCATGCTGCCGAACACCGGCTCGCCGAAGCGCATCAGCCCGATCAGCGTCCCCCAGACAGGCATGCCGGCGATGAACGACTTCGTGCCGTCGATCGGATCGAGCACCCACACGTATTCGGCGTCGGCGCGCTCGTTGCCGTACTCCTCGCCAATGATGCCGTGCGCAGGAAAGTGCATGCGGATGAGCGCGCGCATAGCGTTCTCTGCCGCGCGGTCGGCGGCGGTCACCGGATCGAAGCCGCCCGTCTTCTTGTTCTCCACCGCGAGCGCGGTGCGGAAAAACGGGAGAATTGTGTCGCCCGAGGCGGTTGCCAGCCGATCCAGGAAGGAGGTGAAATCGACTGCCGTCATTCGTGCCGCTCCGGATCACAAGTCCCTGATGCAGGTACCGAGGTATTCAAACTTGCAAACCTCGTAAGCATTGCTCTGCAGCAAATATAATAGATTCGATCTGTTTTTCGTCGCTTGCGGCGAGTGCGTGCCAAAATTTTCGTCAAACGAGCACAAATCCACCGAATTCATGCCCAGCGACGGATCTTAGGTATGCGCATTATGCATGGGATTTTGACCGAATACCCTTGCATTTTGTGCGCCGCGGTGTAGATTATTGCAATGCGGTAGCGATACCGCTGCCCTCCTTGGGCGTTTCCTCCCTAGACTTGGGCCGTTTGCATCCGCGAGCGGCCCCTTTTTTTGTCCGCATGGACTCGTGATCGGCGAGCGCGCCGCTATTCGGCGGCAGCGCGATAGGGCCGGAGCGCGTCGAGCGGAATTTCTCCGATCCGCCGCGCCAATGTCTGCATGTCGGCCGCAACGCGAGCGAAGCCGGATGAGCGGACGTATCGGCGCTCGTCCATGTACAACGCGCGATTCACCTCGAGCTGGATCGCGTGAAGGCCGGCGGCCGGATTGCCATAGTGCTCGGTGATGAAGCCGCCGGCGTAAGGCTTGTTGCGGCTGACCGTGTACCCGAGCCCACGCAGCGTCTGCTCGGTCACGTCGGCGACGACATCGACGCAGGCCGTCCCGTAGCGATCGCCGATGACGAATTCCGGCCGTGCGCGCTCCTCACGGATGCCGGCGTTTGACGGCATAGAGTGGCAATCGACCAGCACGGCCGCGTCGAAATCGCGATGCAGCGCGGTGAACAGGCGCCGCAGCGCGCGGTGATACGGCTTGTACAGGCTCTCGATGCGCGCGAGCGCGTCGTCGACCGGAATTCGCCGATCGTAGATTTCCTGAGCGTCGCCGACGACGCGCGCAACTGTGCCGAGCCCGCCGGCAACGCGCATCGAACGAGTATTCGCGAAGGAGGGCAGGCGGCCTTCGAACATGCGCGGGTCGAGTTCGTAAGGCTCGCGGTTCACGTCGACATAGCAGCGCGGGAAATGCGCCCGCATCAGCGGGTAACCCTGCGCGACGACGCCGGCGAACAAGTCGTCGACGAAGGTGTCCTCGGACCGGCGCAGCGTGGCCATGTCGAGCCGCGAGTTGGCGAGGAAGGCGCGCGGATAGGTCGAGCCGCTGTGCGGCGAGTTGAACAGCACGGGTCCCTGCGGGACCGTCGGTTCGATGACCTCGAACGGAGGGTCGAGTTCGTCGCGAACGTCGCTCATGGGTGGTGACGGGCCTTACTGCTCTCGGCTAGAGGAATCGGCTCGGGCCGCCGGCCCGGACCGTATTGTTCATGGGCCGGAGGACAATGCCAAGGGGTGGGTTCGGTTCACCTGATCTTTACCCAGCGAGCGTCTAAATCCTTCAAGGGTTTGCGCCGGCGCACCACCGGCGAGGAATGGGGTTCTCGATGTCGAAGATCCTGCTGGCGGAAGACGATACCGATATGCGCCGTTTTTTGGTCAAGGCGCTGCAGAATGCGGGCTTCGACGTCACCTCCTATGACAACGGGCTGTCCGCCTATCAGCGGCTGCGCGAGGAGCCGTTCGAGCTGCTGCTGACCGACATCGTGATGCCGGAGATGGACGGCATCGAATTGGCGCGCCGCGCGGCGGAACTCGACCCCGACATTAAGATCATGTTCATCACCGGCTTCGCCGCGGTCGCGCTTAATCCGGATTCCAGCGCGCCGAAGCAGGCCAAGGTGCTGTCGAAGCCGATCCATCTGCGCGAGCTGGTGACCGAAGTGCAGAAGATGCTGGCCGCGGCCTGAACGTCCATCGCGGCGGCTTGCCTCGCCCGGGGCGACCCGATATGAGGACCCCTGACTGGACCGGGCGCGTAGCTCAGCGGAAGAGCACTACCTTGACATGGTAGGGGTCACAGGTTCGATCCCTGTCGCGCCCACCAGGATTATCAAGCACTTATCTCAAGCGCCGCGGCGCAAGCCCTGCGCGAGCTACCACATAGCTACCGGCTTCGAGCGATTGCGCGACCACACACGCACAATCTCGAACAGGAGTGAGCGGGCATAGGGACCCAGCACGTCAGGCTGATTGCTCACCGGATGCACCCCCACCCCAACTGGACAGGCCCCCACCCCGGGGGGTGGCGCGCACGCAGGGACCCGAGAAACAGAGAGTCCCAAAAACCAAGGTATCACTAAGGTAACATCGCATCGAAGCGAACGGGCTTTGTCGCGTGCGACTATTGCTCTGGCGCGCTACCATTTCGCGCCAATGGGGAGGGGGCGCCGATGGGGGTCAATTTGATCGTCGCGGTTACAGACCGCGATTGGTTTGAGACGTTAAGGCGAGCCGCCGAACTGCCCGAGGTAAACTTCTGGGCTCCGTCAGCGGGTAGCTTTCGTGCCTTGCAGCCGGGTGAGTTGTTTCTGTTCAAGCTGCACGCTCCGCACAACGCAATCGTTGGAGGGGGTGTTTTCGCATATGCCAACGTCCTTCCATGTTCGCTGGCCTGGAGCGCGTTCGGGGAGGCAAATGGCGCACGATCCTTGAAAGAAATGCGCACTCGGATTGCGCGATACAGAAGGGCCAATCCTGACGACCGGACAGATTTCGAGATCGGCTGCCGGATACTGACGCAACCCTTTTTCTTCAATGAGTCAGATTGGATATCGCCGCCGCCTTCCTGGTCCCCCAACATTGTTACGTTCAAGACGTTCAACACTAACGAAGCGGAGGGGTTAGGTTTGTGGGAGGCCGTTCACGGCCGCCTGCAGCCTCATGTTCAAACACAGCTTGCGACGAGTGCCGCTCGATACGGCGAACCGGTACTTGTCCGTCCTCGGCTTGGTCAGGGCGCGTTTCGCGTGCTTGTAACGGATGCCTACCATCGCCGCTGTGCTGTGACACACGAAAAGACGCTCCCCGCGCTGGAAGCTGCGCATATTCGACCGTACGGGGAAGGTGGCTCACACGAGGCGAGCAATGGCCTTCTCCTGCGCCGCGACATCCATAGTCTGTTTGATGCGGGTTACGTGACGGTCACGCCCGAACTGCGCTTCGAGGTAAGTCGCCGGATACGAGAAGAATTTGAGAACGGCAGGCACTATTATGCTCTGCAGGGGCAACAAATCGAATTGCCTTCCCATCTATATCATCAGCCCCAGCGCGAGGCTTTGGTTTGGCACAACGAAAATTGCTTCCGAGGATAGCGAGCGACTGCCGCCGACCCAACCCTCAAACCCTTGAAACACTACGCGACGGCGCGATGGAAGGATCTGAGGGTTTGATGTCCGGTTTCGAGGGTGGTCTCAACCGGTCGCCGCAACACTCTATCCTGAAAGGGAAAGGAGTGTACGGCGATGGGGCGAGGATATTTTCGAGGCTTTACGGCGGCAGAGA
>Ga0207862_1000004_pt1 | contig 51933 bp, 54 predicted proteins | sample LuqExpMetageno81_FD_187838 | JGI IMG/M metagenome (GOLD analysis project Ga0207862, IMG submission 187838) | Tropical forest soil microbial communities from Luquillo Experimental Forest, Puerto Rico - Sample 81 (SPAdes) | ecosystem: Environmental > Terrestrial > Soil > Tropical forest ... | reverse complement strand
CGGGTCGCGACCAACATAGGAGAGGAGCCTCGGCTGGAGTATCTTAGGGTGTGAGACACAGGATTTTTCGGAACTATTTGAGCCGGGAATGGGGCACAATCGGGGAAATCATTGAACATCCCCACATACAAAGGGTTAACCGCGGCCGATTTGTCCCCGGTCCTCGGCGAGAGGAACGGCGCAGCGCCGATCGAATCACCTGCGTCGCAATATGCTCACGAAAAAACCGTCAGTCTCGGTCCGCCGCGGCGTCATCAACAACCCTTCTGCCGCCAGCTGCGCGGCCTTGTTGAACAGGAAGGCGCGTTCGCCGAGGGGAGCCGCGATCATGTTGGACGGAACCGGTTCGAACTCCGGATGGCGCGCCAGGAACGCGCGCACCTGCCCGCCGTTCTCGTCGTCCAGCACTGAACAGGTGATGTAGACGATGCGGCCGGCCGTTTTGACGAACGGTACGGCGCGGTCGAGCGCCTCAGCCTGATCCTTCAGCCGCTGCTCCAACGCACCGGGCCGCATCCGCCACTTCGCATCCGGATTGCGCCGCCAGGCTCCCGTGCCGGTGCACGGCGCGTCGATCAGCACGAGGTCCATGCGGCCGGCGAGGTCGTCGAGCTCGCCACCGACCGACCTCGGCGTGCGCACCTGGATGTTGCGCGCTCCGGATCGCTTGATGCGGTCGTGAATGGGCGCGAGCCGCCTTTTGTCCTCGTCGGTGGCGAATATCTGGCCCTTGTTCTGCATCGCCGCCGCAAGCGCCAATGCTTTTCCACCCGCGCCGGCGCAGAGATCGAGCACCTGCTCGCCCGGCTTCGCCGAAGACAACAGAGCGGCGACCTGCGAGCCCTCGTCCTGAACTTCCACCAGACCTTTAAGAAACGCCGGCTCGGCATGGATCGGAGGGCTTTTTGCGTCGGCACCGAGTACGATACGCAGGCCCCACGGCGACCAGCCCAACGGCGCTGGCTTGAGATCGGTGAGCATCGAAGCGGCCTGCTCGCGATTGCCCTTGAGCGTGTTGACGCGCAGGTCGAGCGGAGCGCGCGAGGCGAGCGCAGCGCCCTCCTCCGCACGGTCGTCACCGAAGCTCTTGGTGAACTGCGCATCCAGCCATTCCGGGTAGTCGCCTGTGATGTGCGGCGGCGCGCCGGCGAGGTCGGCCGCGTCCAGCCGCCGCCGTTCGTCCTCGCTCAGGGGCGCGAGCGCAAAGCGCGAGCCGTCCGCCAGCCGCGCGATGGCGTCCGTTTCCATCCCGCGCTCGCGCTTGAGCATACCGAGCAGAACGCCGCGCGCGCTGTCCTGGCGCATGAGGAAGGTGCTGGAGGCGCGACGGCGCAGCGCGTCGTAGACGAGGCCCGCGATCGCCGCGCGATCGCCCGACCCGGCAAAGCGATGCGAGAGGCCCCACGCCTTCAGCGCATCGGCGGCCGGCCGTCGTTCGCTCTCGATCGCAGTGAGGACTTCGATGGCAGCGGAAAGCCGTGCGCCCGGCGTCATGGCAGGCCGGCGACGATACGCACGATGAAGATGATCCACATCGCTAAGAGCACCAGTGCGCCGACGCCGTAGAAGCTGCCGCGCCAGCGCACATTGTTGTTAGTCACGTGCACGTAGGCCTGCATGATCCGCGGGATCACGAAAATCCAGGCCAGCACCAGGAAAACGATATCGGCATGGTGCGTAATAATCGCCAGGATCGTCAGAACATAGAATAGAACGGGCAGTTCGAACTGATTGCTGAAGGCATAGGCGAATTGGGTGGCGCGCACCGGCCAGTTCGGCTCGCGCATTGCGATCTGCTCGAACCGCGTTTCGCCGCGCTGCAACGAAGACGTCCGGAAGTACATCATCCCGAGCATCAGCGCGAAGGTGAGCAGCACCTCCACGAACAGCGGAAGGAGGACAGTCGCGATGGACATCAGCCCCGGCTCGGATAATTCGGGCTCTCGCGCGTGATGACCACGTCGTGCACGTGGCTCTCGCGCAAGCCCGCACCGGTGATGCGCACGAATTCGGCCTTGCGATGCAGCTCGGCTATCGTCGACGCGCCGACATAGCCCATCGCAGCACGCAAGCCGCCGGCCAATTGATGCAGTACGGTCTGTGCGGAGCCCTTATACGCGACCTGGCCCTCTACGCCTTCCGGCACGAGCTTGAGCGTGTCCTTAATGTCCTGCTGGAAGTAGCGATCGGCCGAGCCGCGCGACATCGCGCCGACCGACCCCATGCCGCGATAGGTCTTGTACGAGCGGCCCTGATACAAGAATACCTCACCCGGCGTCTCGTCGGTGCCAGCGAGCAGCGAACCGACCATGGCGCAGTCGGCGCCGGCCGAAATCGCCTTGGCGAGGTCGCCGGAATACTTGATGCCGCCGTCGGCGATCACTGGCGTGCCGTTCGCCTTCGCCGCTTCGACGCAATCCATGATGGCCGTGAGCTGCGGCACGCCGACGCCGGCGACGACACGCGTCGTGCAGATCGAGCCGGGGCCGATACCGACCTTGATCGCGTCCGCGCCGGAATCGATGAGCGCTTTCGCCCCGTCGGCCGTCGCCACGTTGCCGGCGACCACCTGTACGGCATTGGACAGTTTCTTGATGCGGGACACGGCCTCCAGGACCATGCGCGAGTGGCCGTGCGCGGTGTCGACCACGACGAGGTCGACACCCGCCGCAATCAGTGCCTCGGTGCGGGTAAACCCCTTGTCGCCAACGGTCGTCGCTGCTGCGACGCGCAGGCGCCCCTGCTCATCCTTGCAGGCGTTCGGATTGGCGACCGCCTTCTCGATGTCTTTCACCGTGATCAGGCCGACGCAGCGGTACTGGTCGTCGACGACGAGCAGCTTCTCGATCCGGTGCTGGTGCAGCAGCCGCTTGGCCTCGTCCTGGCTCACGCCTTCGCGCACCGTGACGAGGCGATCTCTGGTCATCAACTCGGAGACGGGCTGGCGCGGATCGGTGGCGAACCGGACGTCGCGGTTGGTCAGGATGCCGACGAGCTTGCCGGGCTGACCCGTGCCGCCGTTCTCGACCACCGGAATGCCGGAGATCCGGTTGTCCTTCATCAGGTCGAGCGCCTGCTGCAGGCTCGCCTCGGGCCCGATGGTGAGCGGGTTCACCACCATGCCGGATTCGAATTTCTTCACCTGCCGCACCTGCGCGGCCTGCTCGTTGGGCTCGAGGTTGCGGTGGATGACGCCGATGCCGCCCGATTGCGCCATCGCGATCGCCATCTGGCTCTCGGTAACGGTGTCCATAGCGGAGGCGACGATCGGCAGATTGAGCGGGATCGTGCGGGTGATGTGCGAGCGGACATCGACTGCGCTAGGCAGGACTTCCGACAGACCGGGCCGGATCAGCACGTCGTCGAAGGTCAGCGCCTCGCGCAGCACCGTTTGGTTTATGTTCGCCATCGCCAACTCCGTCTCGCCCGCGAAGGGCATATAGGACCGGCAGGAAAATACGAAATGCCTGCCGCGAGGGGGTTCCCGCGCGTTTCGAAAGCCCGCTTTTGGGTTGGCGTGGGTCGATAGCATGGAGCCCCGATGATTCCTAGGGTTTTGCCTGGATGGCTGTTATGAACGCCGGTTTCCCCACCGGCCGGCGTTTCAAGACCAGTGCCCGCCCCCTTTCAAATGCGCCCCGACCGCATCGTCCCGCTCATCATCGCGGTCGCCCTGTTCATGGAAAACATGGACTCGACCGTGATCGCCACGTCGCTGCCGGCGATCGCGGCGGACATTGGGACCAATCCGCTCGCGTTGAAGCTCGCGGTCACCTCTTACCTGTTCTCGCTCGCGGTCTTCATCCCGGCAAGCGGCTGGACCGCCGACCGCTTCGGCGCGCGCACGGTTTTCCGCGCGGCGATCGCGGTCTTCATTATCGGCTCGATCGGCTGCGCGATGTCCGGCTCGCTGTTGGACTTCGTGATCGCGCGCATCGTGCAGGGCATGGGCGGCGCGATGATGACGCCGGTCGGGCGTGTGGTGCTGGTCCGCACCATCGCCAAGCGCGACCTGCTCAATGCGATGGCTTGGGTCACCATGCCCGCGCTGATCGGCCCGGTGATCGGCCCGCCAGTCGGCGGCTTCATCACGACATATGCGAGCTGGCACTGGATCTTCATCATCAACGTGCCGATCGGCATTATCGGCATCCTGCTCGCCACGCGGTTCATTCCCGAGGTGCGCGCGGAGAAGCACGAACCGTTCGACACTGTCGGCATGGTGCTGGCGGGACTCGGCATCGCTGGCGTCGCGTTCGGCTTTTCCGTGCTCGGACTGAACTTCCTGCCATGGACCGTGGTCGCTTCGCTGATCGGCGGCGGCGTCATTTTCTTTTCCGCCTATCTCGTGCATGCGCGGCGCACGCCCTACCCCGCGCTCGACCTCGCGCTGTTCCGCATTCCGACGTTCCGCGCAAGCGTGGTCGGAGGATTCGTCTTCCGCGTCGGCATCGGCGCATTGCCGTTCCTCTTGCCGCTTTTGCTGCAGGTCGGCTTTGGCATGACGCCATTCCAGTCCGGCCTCATCACCTTCGTCTCGGCCGTCGGGGCGATGTCGATGAAGATGGCCGCCGCGCCGCTGTTGCGTCGGCTCGGCTTCCGCACGGTGCTGGTGGCCAATGCGATCATCAGTGCAGCCTTTCTCGGCGCCTGCGCGGCGTTCACGCGGAATACGCCGGTGTGGGTGATGCTGATGCTGCTCTTGGTCGGCGGGTTCTTCCGCTCGCTGCAGTTCACCTCCATCAACACGCTCGCTTACGCCGACGTCGAGCAGGCGCGGGTCAGCCGCGCCACCGCGCTGGTGAGCGTCATGCAGCAGCTTGCTATCTCGACCGGCGTCGCCTTCGGCGCGCTGGCGGTCGAACTGACGCTGCATGTCCGCGCCCAGCCGAATCTTACTGCGGCCGACTTCCCGCCCGCCTTCATTGCGGTCGCTGTGATCTCGGCCGCCTCCATCTTCATGTTCGCGAGGCTTTCACCGGACGCCGGCGCAGAACTCGCCAATCGCGCGACGGCAAAGGCCGAAAACGAGAAAGCCCCTTAAGTTTCAGCGCTTTTGGATTCGATTCATTTTTTTAATTTCTGTTCGATCCACGGTCAGCGCCGGGCGCGAAAGCCGGTGGCAAGCAGATAGAGCTCGGCCGAGTCCTGCCGACTTGCCGGCGGCTTGATGTGCTGCACCTTGGCAAAGTCGCGCTTCAGGCCCGCGAGCAGCGAAGCCTCGGTGCCGCCCTGCAACACCTTGGCGAGAAACGCGCCGCCCGGCGCGAGCACCTCTCGCGCAAAATCCGCCGCCAGTTCGACCAGTGCCATGATCTTCAAATGATCGGTACGCGCGTGGCCGGTGGCATTCGCGGCCATGTCGGAGAGCACGACGTCGGCCGGACCGCCGAGCATTTCTTTCAATTTATCCGGCGCCGCGGCATCGAGAAAATCGATCTTGGCAAAATCGACGCCCACTACCGGCTCCATCTCCAGGATGTCGATAGCAACAACACGCCCCTCCTCCGGCGCACGCACGCGCTTTGCCGCGATCTGACTCCAGCCGCCGGGCGCGGCGCCGAGATCGACCACGCGCGCGCCTTTCTTCAAAAAGCGCGCCTTGTCGTCGATCTCGATGAGCTTGAACGCGGCGCGCGAGCGGTGGCCTTCGCGTTTCGCCCGCGCGACATAAGGATCGTTGAGCTGCCGCTCGAGCCACAGTTTCGACGACAGCGAGCGCTTACCCGCCGTCTTTACGCGCACCTTCAGCGCGCGCGTGTCGCCGCCCTTTGCCGATTTGCTCACGGCGTCGCCGTCGCCTGCTGCCCGCCGCCCCAGGCGCCGTCCTCGCGCATCATCTGCACCAGCATGCCTTCGCGCAGGCCGCGATCGGCGACCCGCAGGCGCGGACAAGGGAATGCGCGGCGAATCGCTTCCAGGATCGCGCAACCCGCAAGGACGAGATCGGCGCGCTCCGCGCCGATGCAGGGGCTCGCGACGCGCTCGTCGTAGCTCATCGCCAAGAGGCGATCGACCACCGCGCTGATCTCCTGCATGCTCATCCAGCAGCCGTCGACGCGATTACGGTCGTACCGCTTTAAATTCAGATGCACACCGGCGATCGTCGTCACGGTGCCGGAGGTGCCAAGCATGTGCAGGCCGCGCTCCGCCGCTCCCCCGTGCTCGCGCACGAAAGGCGCAAGCAGATCGCTGACCTCCTCCACCATGCGTTCGTATGATCCGGGGGTGACGGTGATGCCGCCGTAGCGCTCCGCCAGTGTGACCACACCCGTCGGCAGCGACGTCCAGCCGCGGATGCGCGGCAGTGGCGGACCGCGGCGCATAGTCTGCGAGCGATTGAGCCGCACAAGCTCCGACGAGCCGCCACCGATATCGAACAGCACGCCTTCGGCCTGCGGGTCCATCAAAGGCGTACAGCCGGTCGCGGCGAGGCGCGCTTCGGTTTCGCGATCGATCACTTCCAATTCGAGCCCGAGCTCATCGGCGACGCGCACACGAAATTCCTCGCCGTTCTCCGCCGCGCGGCATGCTTCCGTCGCAATCAAACGCGCGCGCGTTACGCCGCGGCTGTTCATTTTGGACCAACAGATCGCCAGCGCGGCAATCGCGCGCGACATCGCCGCTTCGCTCATGCGGCCGGTGAGCGAGACGCCTTCGCCCAGGCGAACGATCCGCGAGAAAGCGTCGACGACGCGGAATCCATCGCCCGCGGGTCGCGCGACCAAAAGCCGGCAATTGTTGGTGCCCAGATCGAGCGCGGCATAGGTCGCGGGCCGGCCATCAGACGCGCCGGACTGAAAATGCTCAGGCGACCGCCGACCCCAACGGGCGCGTGCAAGCGGCGCCCGGTCGATCGCGGGGTCGAGGCCTGGCACATCACCGGCCTCGCCGCTCATACCTTCAAAAACCTTCCTGCCGCCCCACGCCTGCGAGCGGGTTCCGGCAATGTTCCGTTATCGCGAAAAGTGTAACAGCCTTCCCGCATGGTGCAACCCTTGGCCTCGTCGCTCATTCTTGTGCGGCGAGAGGCACTCGCTTATTTCAGGTTTTCGCACGAGAGAGAAAGCATCCCCGCATGGACGAGAGGACAGAGGCCGCGCTGGCCGTGACCAAATTCGGTATCGGGCAGCCGGTCAGGCGCACGGAAGATCCGAAGCTCGTGCGCGGTCAGGGCCGTTATACCGACGACATCAATCTCGACGGCCAGGCGCATGCGGTGATGGTGCGCTCGACGGTGGCGCACGGCGTGATCCGCGGGATCGATACAGCGGCGGTGAAGGAAATGCCGGGCGTGCTCACGGTGATCACCGGCGAGGATTTAGAAAATTACGGCGGCTTGAAGTGCAATTTGCCGCTGAAGAGCCGCGACGGCTCGCCGATCAAATACCGCCCTCGCCCCGCGCTGCCGACCGACAAGGTGCGTTTCGTCGGCGATCCCGTCGTTTGCGTCGTGGCCGAGACGATCGCACAGGCGAAGGATGCGGCCGAAGCGGTCGTGCTCGACATCGAGCCGCTGCCGGCGGTGCTGAGCGCGCGTGAGGCGGCAAAGCCGGGCGCGCCGGTTCTCTATGACGAAGTGCCGGACAATGTCTGTCTCGATTACCACTCTGGCGACAGCGAAGCGGTCGCAACCGCGCTCAAGCAGTCGGCGCACGTCGTCAGGCTGCCCATCGTCAATCAGCGGCTGGTGGTAAATTCGATCGAGCCGCGCTCGGCCATCGGTGAGTTCGATGCCGCGAACGAGAAATGGACGCTGCGCTCGTGCAGCCAGGGCGTGTTTGGCCTGAAGACGGCGCTGCGCGACATTCTCGGCGCACCGGCGGACAAAGTGCGCGTACTGACCGGCAATGTCGGCGGTTCGTTCGGCATGAAGGCGTCAATGTATCCAGAATATGTCTGCATCCTGCATGCGGCGCGTGTTGTCGGCCGCCCGGTGAAATGGACCGACGAACGCTCCGGCAGTTTCGTTTCGGATCATCACGGCCGGGACTTCGACATGACGATGGAGGCCGGCTTCGACAAGCGCGGCCGCATCCAGGCAGTCCGCCTCACAGGCTACGGCAACATGGGTGGCTATCTCGCCGCATTCGGGCCGTTGTTGCCGACGCTGAACGTGGCGAAGAACACGATCGGCATGTATGGCACGCGCTTTTTGGAAGTGTCGACCAAATGCGTGTTCACCAACACGACGCTCGTCTCGGCCTATCGCGGCGCCGGCCGCCCCGAAGGCGCGATGCAGATGGAGCGGTTGATGGACTACGCCGCGCAGCAGATCGGCATCGACCGCTTCGACCTGCGCCGGCGCAATTTCATCGAGCAGGACACGATTCCGTACAAGGCCGCTTCTGGGATGGTCTACGATTCCGGAGATTTCCCGGCCCTGTTCGAATCGGCCGTGGAGGCCGCCGATGTCGCCAATTTCAAATTACGTCAGCGTGAAAGCCGCCGCGCCGGAAAAGTGCGCGGCCTCGGCGTCGGCTGTTATGTCGAGACGACCGCCGCCGGCACGACCGAGATGGGCGGCATCCGTTTTGAGGACGACGGCACCGTCACAATCGTCACGGGCACGCTCGATTACGGACAGGGTCATGCCACGCCCTTCGCGCAGTTGCTGGTCGACAAGCTCGGCATTCCGTTCGACCGCATCCGCCTGGTGCAGGGCGACAGCAATCGCCTGGTCACCGGCGGCGGCACCGGCGGTTCGCGCTCGGCGATGCTCAGCGGCACCGCCATCATGCAGGCCGCCGACAAGGTGGTCGCGAAGGGCAAGGAGCTTGCCGCGCATGTGCTGGAAGCGTCAGCGGGCGACATCGAATTCCGCGACGGGCGCTTCGTGATCGCCGGCACCGACCATGCGATCGACATTTTATCCTTGGCGCGACGCGTGCGCGAACTGAGCCTGCCGGAGGGCAATTCGCTCGACGTCACGCATGTGACCGCGCCGGTGCCCGGAACGTTTCCGAACGGCGTGCACATCGCGGAAGTCGAGGTCGATCCGGAGACGGGTCTCACCGATGTCGTCAAATACACGGCGGTGAACGACTTCGGCACGGTGATCAATCCGATGCTGGTCGAGGGACAAATTCAAGGCGGTGTTGTTCAAGGCTTGGGCCAGGCTCTGCTCGAAGGCGCGATATACGATTCCGACGGCCAACTGCTTACCGGCTCGTTCATGGATTACGCCATGCCGCGTGCGCATAACGCACCCGACATCACGGTGATCGACCGGGGCGTACCGACCGCCACCAATCCGGTCGGCGCGAAGGGGTGCGGCGAGGCTGGCTGTTCCGGCGGACTGCCGACGGTGGTGAACGCGGTGATGGACGCCTTGTCGACCTACGGCGTGCGCGACCTCGAGATGCCGTTCACGCCGGCGCGCGTCTGGCATGCCATCCAGAAGGCGCGGCGGAAAAGTGTATAGCAGCGCGCCCGCCGCGGGATCTTGATGACGCAAGCCGTCCTCTCCACCACCGGCCCTTCGTCCACGCGCATTCTCGGCGCGATCAGCGCGGCGCATTTCGTCTCGCATTATTATATTTTGCTGCTCGCTCCACTGTTGCCGTTCGTCCGCGCCGACTATGGCGTGAGCTACACAGAGATCGGCTTCGCGTTCGTCGCGTTCAATGTGATCTCTGCAGCTTTGCAGACGCCGGCCGGCTTTCTCGTCGACCGGCTTGGTGGACGCACATTGCTCGTGGCGGGCTTGATCGTCGGCGCGGCCGCATTCGTGCTGGCCGGGCTCGTCCACTCGTTCTGGTTCATGGTCGCGATGTTTGCGCTCGCGGGCGTCGGCAACACGATCTACCACCCCGCCGACTACGCGCTGCTGTCGCAGCACATTTCCCCGAAACGTATTGGCCAGGCGTTCTCCGTGCATACCTTCGCCGGCATGCTGGGCTCCGCCGTCGCGCCTCCGGCGCTCCTGATGATGCATCAACTGTGGGGCTGGAGGAGCGCTTTCATCGTCTCAGGGCTGTTCGGCTTGGCGATTGCGGGATTCGTCGCCGCCATGCCGGAGGCGGCCGCGCCGGCGCAGAAGAAAGCGGATTCAACCGGTCCAAACGGCAAGCCGGATTGGCACGTCCTGATGTCGGCACCAATCCTGCTCAATCTGTTCTTCTTCATGCTGCTCGCGATGATCACCGCGGGCATCTACAACTATTCGGTCGTCGCGCTGAACGATGTCTACGGAACGCCGATGACGACCGCGAATGCGGGGCTGACCGGATTTCTGCTGGCAAGTGCAGGAGGCGTGCTGCTCGGCGGCCTGCTGGTCGGCCGGACGAGCCGGCACACGCTCGTGGCCACGTTGTGCCTCATTGTAACGGCTGCTTTCGTGCTGCTCGTCGGCGTCGTCGATCTGGGCAGCCTCGGCCTCGTCGGCGCGCTGTCGGTGGCAGGCCTCTTCTCCGGCGTGATGATGCCATCGCGCGACATGATCGTGCGGGCCGTGACGCCGTCCGGCTCGTTCGGCAAGGTATTCGGGTTCGTGACGACCGGCTTCAACCTCGGCGGCATCGTCGCGCCGCTGGTATTCGGGCCGATCATGGACCACGGCAGCCCGCGCCTGGTCTTTGCTGCGGTGGCCGCGCTGTGCCTGACGTCGATGGCGACCGTGGTGGGAAAAACGCGGATCTGAGTTCCTCCATCCGGCACTTGTCAATCCGGGCGTTTTAGCCCATGTGAGGGGGCCGATACGCCCCTCCGCGGCCGCTTTCGTCGGCCCGGCACCGGCTCCTGCTGGGGAATAGTTCAACGGTAGAACATCGGACTCTGACTCCGAGAATCTAGGTTCGAATCCTAGTTCCCCAGCCACATCTAACTGGTTGCTTTCATTAGCTTTTCCGCTCTCTCCCGCCACTCTCGGCGGCCGTTTTCATGTTGCATGTGCCGCAAGATTTTCTCTTTTTGTCTCCACGTCTCCCCCGGGCTACCAACGACTCCACGCGACACGCTTGCGGACATACGCCATCCTTCTATCCGCGCCCCACGCGTTTCTCGCAGAGTGGTACAGCTTGGTCGGATTTAGCTCCCGCTGAACAGGTCGAAGTCTACGTCTCGCTCAATCTTCGGGCCTGAGGCAAATCGGCTCATGCGCATACATTGACGTATGGCCGAACCGCATCAACGCACTCTGGCGTCGATCGCCTGGCCTAGATTTCCGGCGCGGGATCGTCTCCGGGATGGGGATGTTTGAGCGCTTCTATTTTCATTTGGCGCATAAGCTGCCTCGCCTCTTTCGGTGCATTGGGCAGATGCCAGAGCGCAAGTTCGGCGATTTTCCGCAGCAACATAATCTGATCCGGCGATGGCAGCTCCTCGGTCGCACGCTCAGAAATCCGCATAACGCCACCTACGATGTTATGGGCGCACGCCTTTGCCCACGCTTCGCGCTCGTGCTCGTCGCGGTGTCTCAGTGGATCAGCATGGACGGCCGGCTCAGCGCCTAGCGCGATGGCACGAGCCAAGCGCCAAACATCGTAAGCAATTTTAGCACGCTGCTCTCGGTCTTTACCGTCGCAAAGGAATTCGATGGCGTCCCGTATTTGCTGCTTGGCATGGCTCAAGCCTTTGATATTCCATTTATTGTGCTCGGCCATTGTCGTTTCCGCGTAGAAAAAACCTGCCGATTCAATCGTGCTCGGAGCGCCAGTGTGGCAAGCGGTCCGGTTGGTCCTCTGCTGCGCAACTTGCAGCTTGCTTCGGCAGCGCCGGGCGTGCGATCTGGCGCACAACCTCAGCAAGAAAGTTGGCAAGCCGCTTATCGTGCTTGCGACGGGCAGCGCGCTCGGCGGCTAGTGCTTGCTCGTAAGCCGCGGGACCAAATTCTTCGATTAATCGCTGAGCTTGCAGCGTTGCCGCCTTGCGTCGCATTTGTTGAGCCCCCGAGAGCGCCGAATGACTCGATATGTAAAAATTGGATGAAAATACATATCAATCTTGCGTTAATATTAATCGAGGACCGTCCCGCCGAATACTTAGGCGAACGCTTCGGCGTCCTCGCAAAGCGCAAACAGCCAGCGCCTGATGTCCTGCTCACCTTCGCGTCGCCGGCGTCCGTGGTGATACGCCACGCCATGCAAATGTGCGTGCATCGTATCGAGCTTTCTGCCAAAGCAGCTAAGCGGCACGACGATCTCGACGACATGAGGAAAGTCAGTTTTTTCGGACGAGCGCCCTTTGTAGCGCATGTGCCTGATCTACCTAGATTAGCCCCAACCTCGGTCTACCCGCCGCCCATGTTGCGTCGTGCGCGTGGTGCTCAGGTGCGGTCTTAACTCGCACCACCGGCCGACCCTCTCCAAAAAGCCGGCCACGGGCGGAGCTATGGCTCCATGAGGTGAAGCATGACGGGTACCGACTCCAAGTACAGGACCGAACGCTATCCGCGCATCGTGGAGGAAGCGGCACGGCTGAAACCCGATGCGGTACTCGATTGCAAAGCGATCTGCCAGGACGAACAAGGCCGCGCCGATTTTGACCGGTTGCACTCGCGCTGCTTTGAGGATGAAGCGACTGCTTGCGCGTTCGATCTGCTGAAGTTAGACGGCGACGATCTGCGCCGACAGCCACTTTCAGAACGTAAGGCGGCACTCCGAAAACTGCTGAAGCGGAGCAACGTCGGAATTCAATACGTCGCCCATTGTGATCTGGATGGCGAAGAAGCTTTCCAGGCGGCTGGCGAGCTGGGTTTAGAGGGGATCGTGTCGAAGCGGCTCGCAGGTCCTTACAGGTCCGGCCACTGCAAAAGCTGGATCAAGGTCCGCAATTCGAAGTCGCCTGCATACCTGCGGATCGGCGACGGGACGTTCTGAATCGGCTCGCAGCAGAGTTGTAGTTCTATCCACGTGGATGGGCCACAAGCCCGAGTGGCACCGAAAGAAGGAACGTTCTGGAGCGCCTCACGTTTTGCCCGCAGTAGAGCCACCATTTGAAGGTTCCAATGCGGAAAGTGGCAGTTGGACTGCTTGCATCTGCGGGCATAGCTCTGGCCGTGCCTGCGCATGCACAGGGATTCTGGTTCGGCGTCGGTCCGGTTGGCGCGGGCCCATACGCTTACGACTATCGCCCGTACTGGGGCGGCTCGTACGGTTATGCACCCGACTATGCTTACGGATATGGCTACACGCCGGGATACACGTATGCTCCTGCTTACGCCGCGGATTACGGGTATGGCCCGCCTTACGAATATTCATATCCTCCCGATTACGCGTACGGCACCATCTACGCCGCGCCCGGCTACGTCTCAAGCTACGCGTACGAGCCCAGATATGGATATGGCCGCTCAGTCATGTGGGTTGGAATCTCGCATCCAGTTGCAAGCCGACATATTGAATATCGCTCGGCGCGCATTTCCGGTGAGGCCTATCGGGCCCAAGCCAGCGTACCGGTTCGGCACGTCAACAGGCACTCGCGATCTGTGACGATCCGATAGTAATCACTCCTGCCCTATCGTCGACGTGACGAAGGAGACAAAGGCCGCCAACTAGGCGGCCTTTTGTCGCGCCAACCTTGGTGAGAGTGGCACGCATGGGAATGGGCGCCGATCGAGGGAGGGGGCGGACTGATTAGGCGGCCTCAATTCGCAGAAAAAACATCGCCCTAGGATCATAGTTGCCCGATGTGGCCGCAGCCTGTGGAAAGGCTTTGCCAGCGCGGTTGGAATTTGGATGGGCATCGGTTGCCCCGTCGCGTCCGTCGCCTTGCATCTCAAAGAAAAGCCGCGCAGCGGGGGCGCGCGGCTGAGTGCTGTACCGAACCAGGGACAGACTGGTTCGGATTGCTGCGATCCTGCGTCAGTGAACGGGTCCTGTCCACCACCATTTCGACAATGTGAAAAAGCCACCTGCTTCATCTCGCACCCGACCGCGGCGGCAAGCAAATTCGAGAGCCGAGTTCCCTCCTGAGTTCGCAGCGCTCTGCCCTTACTGTCCGGCAGAAATGTGGGCCGGCACATCTTGTTTTAGCGCGCGTTCGACAAATTCTTGCGCTGGTCGAGACAACTGCTCCGCCTTCCGCAGCGCGTGGTGCATAATATCGTTCGCAATATCTTCGGTGGCGTCGCGAGCCCAACCTTCGGGGATATTAAATGCGATGACGCGCACCGCTTTATTGAATTGCCCTTCGGTGATCTGCCGAATGACGTCCGCGCGGTTCGCTTCAACTTCGTCGGCTTCCCGGTAAACAGAGCACGTTTCGAGCTCATCGACGACAAGATAAGTGTCAAAGTTGAAGTCTGGCGCAAGGCTTGGCGTCTCGCGTGTCATGAACTTACTCCCACGCAACTAACTGCCAATAAGCGCGCATGACCCGCGTCATGCTCGATCTATTACGGTACAGAGATGATGCCCGAAGAAGCGTGAAACAAAAGCCATCCCTCTGGCCAGTGGTCCGAAGACGATTACGACGTGCGCGACGGCGCGCCTGACGGGACTGTGGTGGGTAGGATCTACAAGCAGTCCTATTCGCCTTCGGGCGGGCCGTAAAAGCGGGGCTGCACGTCCGCCAGCGGGCCGACAAGTACCACAAGATCGACAAGCCCAATTCGGAAGCGGGTGAAGAGTGAACTCGATCTCGTATTCCCTAACGGCAAGGGCAACATCGTCTCTAGTCTCGTAGTGCATCGATCGGAAGGCGGACGGCGGATTAGAACTGCCAGCCAAGGTCGTGCAGCGTCGGATGGGCCATTCGAGCATCACCGTTACGCTCGACACGTACGGCCATCTGTTTCCGAGAGGGGACGAGGGGCCGGAATTGGCGGCTGCCGAAACTGCCTTGCTTGGGTAGGACTGCGCGGCAGGAGATTGGAGACGTTCGCCGCAAGCCCTCGATTATTCTTGATCTGAGTGAAGCGACGCTCGAAAGGAACGATGGACCCGGTTTTTTGTTCGTCCTGCATGGCAGCAAACCCCCTGCGCAGGAAGTGGCAACATGAGATCGAAAACCCTCGTTTTGGCAACCGCGCTCGTCTTATGCAGCGGGTCTATCTCTTGGGCGCAAAGCTCTCCGAATTTTGGTCCGAACGCGCCGACGCGGGGTGATACCTACGGCAAGCCACCGAGCGGAACGTACAGGCCGCCGAGCGGCGCGAAAGCCCACGCTTATCGCTCGCACAACTATGCGATGTTGAAACGGCATAACTACGCGCGCCTGCATCACCCGCATCATCATCATCATCATCGTACACACACCAAGACTTAAGAGCCGACTTTCAGCGACTCGATAAGCACGCGACACAAACGCGACATGCCGCCAAATTCGCTAGCAACTTCAATGCTATTCGACGGACTCTGGCTTCGAGAATCTAGGTTCGAATCCTAGTTTCCCAGCCAAACCTCATTTCGGCGCCCAATACCGGCTTGAGCTTGCCGCCGCTCATCTCGCGCGCGGCTCTCGGCCACATGACAGTTTCATGACAGTCAGATGACAATCCACATTATTTTTGCGGCTTCCTGCCCTAGATCAATGCCGCCGATCTTGTGCATCTTATAGCATCTGGTGTGACTTAAGTGTTGCCCCTAGAGTTGGGTCGCGATGGCTGTAGCGAGAGAAGTAGAGTTAAAACTCGAGGTACCCTCGGACTGCCTCGAGCGGCTTCGCTCAGACCCGCATTTTCGCGAAAAACTGAAAAAGCCGACCGCCGACCAGACGCTCGATTCCGTCTATTTTGATTCAGACGATTTTTATCTTCGCCATCACGGGATTAATTTGCGCGTCCGCCAAATCGGCGATCAGCATCTTCAGACATTGAAGATTATGGGACCGTCCGCTACGCATTTCGATCGTACTGAAATCGAGGCGAAGATTTCCGGCGAAACGCCCGACCTGGATCTGGCGATACAGGAATGCCCCGAACTGTCGCCGATCGCAGCCGACGTGCGCGACGCGATCAAACCGGTGTTTACGACGCATGTCGAGCGCAAGTCGTACCGGATCGACGAAAGCGAGTCCGAGATCGAACTCGCGCTCGACAGTGGCAAAATCGTCGCCAACGGTTCGGCCTTGCCGATCTTCGAAATCGAATTGGAGCTAAAGCGCGGACGGCCCGCGGATCTTTTCAATCTCGCGCGCTCGATCAGCACGATTGTCCCTGTTCAGCTCGGGCTTGAAAGCAAAGCGGCGCGCGGCTATGCGCTGCTGGATTCCCGCGATCAGGTGGCAAAAGCCGAGCCGGTGCTCCTCACGCCGTTCGGGCCGGTGGACGATGCATTCAAAACGATCGCCCGATCCTGCCTGCATCAAGTTCTTGGAAATGCGGCCGCCGTTCGCGTGCGAAATCCGCGGGCTGTCCATCAAATGCGCGTGGGCATGCGCCGGCTGCGGGCGGCGATTTCGGTCTTTTCCGGAATTGTCCGCGACGATCAGGTCGATCAGATCAAGGACCGCCTGAAGTACTATGCGGGCGAGCTTGCTCCGGCGCGTGACCTGGAAGTTATGATCGCCGACGTTTTGCGCCCATTCAGCCGGCGACATCCCGAAGACAAGGGTTTTGCGGCGTTAATCCGTTCCTACACGCGACGCAGGACAAAGGCGTACGAGCGGGCCATTCAGGCGATCAACTCTGACGAGTTCCGCAAATTCACCGTCGAGTGTGCCGCTTGGATCGAAGCCGGCCACTGGACCGACAGGAATGTCCAGAGCAACGACAAGGGCTTGGCCGGATCGATCAACGTCTATGCGGCACACCAGATTGGGCGACGGCGCAAAAAGCTGGTTCGCTGTGGGCGGCACCTCGCCGGTCTGAAACCGCACGAGGTACATCAGCTCCGGATCCGGGCCAAAAAACTGCGATATGCGGCGGAATTCTTCGAATCGCTTTACGGCGAGGGAAAAACAGCAAAGCGGTCGAAGCGATTTGTCGCAGCTATGAATGACCTGCAGGAAGCGCTCGGCGCATATAACGACATGGTGGTCCGGCGCACCTTGTTCACAGAGCTCACGGCGGGGCCGCAAGCGAAAAGGAATCCAGCCATCGCGTTCGCGGCGGGCCAGATCGTCGGGGAACAGCACGGAGTTGGACGACAGCTGTTGAAAGATGCCACGAAGGCACTTTCCAAGTTGGAAGATATCAAGGCATTCTGGAAAGTCGAAGAGACTCAGCTGGAGGCTCAAGCGGAGCAGTCATCCCAACTGGAGCAACCTGAAGGGACCACGCAAGCCTCCGAATTGACGCCGCAACCTGATGCGGCCTGACGGAAATAGATGAGCCGGGAATGAGCGGACGGGTGATCTTGGCAGCGGGCGGCGTCGTCTTCCGGAAAAAAAAGCGGCCCGAAATCGCCGTTGTCCAGCTCCGCAAGTACCCGCATTGGGTACTGCCAAAAGGAAAGCTGAAGCGCAACGAGAAGCCGCGATCAGCCGCGAAGCGAGAGGTGGTCGAAGAAACGGGCCACAATGTCAGCGTTCAGGAATTCCTCGGTGCAATCGCCTATGAGAGCAGCGGCCGCTCCAAGGTCGTTCAGTTCTGGCGCATGAAGGCGGATGGAGACGCCATTCGGGGACCGGCCTCCGACATTCGCGAAGTCCGCTGGCTGAGCGTGAAAAAAGCCTTGGAAACGTTGTCGCTTCCGCGCGAACAGATCTTTTTGCGCCACGCGCTGGCACCCGCCGAAACGAAGAAAAGAACCCGGCGCAAACGCTTGCGGAACGGTCATTGACCGGACGCACTTCCGGCGGCTGACGGTGACCGCGACTGGTCCGTTTTTCATCGCGCCTCCGCGCAGTGATTGACACTCCCTCGTGTGCGGTCATGATTCCCGCATTCGGAGAGACAAGCATGCATAAGACGTTCGTACGCGGCACGTGGCAGCAGACGCGGGCCTTTTCACCCGCCGTGATCGCCAGCAGCGAAACCAAACGATCTACGTCGCCGGCCATACTGGGCAGACCCCGGAAGACGGCCGCTCGCTCGCCGGCGACTTCGATGCGCAATGCCGCCAGACATTTCGCAATATCGAAAAGACGCTCGCTGAAGCCGGCGCCAAGCTGGCCAACCTGGTCACGATGACCGTGTTTCTCATCGATTCCTGCTACTCGACGCGCATGACGGAGCTGCGCACCGAGAGCTTCGGCAAGGACTGTCCCGCCAGCGCCCCTATCACCCGTAGTGACTTTGCGCAGCCATCGATCATGATCGAGATTCAGGGCATCGCGGTCGTGGCATGAGCGCTCGCGCGACCGGACTGACTATGCGTTCTATTCTTCCGGCTCGGTGGTGAAGAACAGCGGATAGCCTTTCGCCTTGCCGAGTTCGGTCCCCTCTTTCGCCTTCGTTTCCGCCACATCGCGCGTATAGACCGCGATGACGCACGCGCCCTTTTGATGCGCGGTGAGCATCACCTTGTGTGCCGTGCTCTCGTCCATGCGAAACACGGCTTTGAGCACCAGCACGACGAACTCGCGCGGCGTAAAGTCATCATTAAGCAGAATGACCTTGTAAAGCTTCGGCCGTTCGTTCTTTGTCTTCGTGCGCGGCTTGAGGACCGTCTGGGCCATTACATTTCCCTCACGTCCGACCAAGATCATTGTACCAACACGCGGCACGTTCCGCGCGAGTTCCCGCGGCGGCGACGATGTGCACTACTTTTTTCGGGTTACGTCAGTAGTGCTGCTTCATCTGCCGCGGAGACTCTGTAGGTTGCCCGCCGGGTGAGAGGTGGGAGCCGCGGCCGACTGGTTACAGCAAGCGCGATCATTGTGTTGTGTACAAGCGACCTTGTGGTCGTGCGCGTTGTGCCAAAGCCGCGCCTTTTCCGCCGAGTTGCGGCGAGGCGCATTCAACGCGCGAGGAGCCGATGCAACTCACCCAGCGCCGACGAGACTTCCGCAGACCGTTCCAAGGAGCAAGGCCACTCATCGAGTGCGCCCAATGCGGCGAACGGCTGTATATGCCGGAGTGGTCGGAGTGCATGGATCGCAATCGCGTACGGCATCTCTGGGCTTGCGACGCGTGCGGTTATGCGTTCGAGACGACGGTGCAGTTCGAGCTGGAAGCCGAACCGGCGTAATAAGGGACCAAAATCGTAAGCGGGTTCGTCCGCGCGTCTTGATGAGCACAGTTCGGCGGAACGGCCTTTTACGCGATCGCATTGTCCCCAAGCGTATCCGTCCATTACAGCCGCTGGAGCAAACGCGAAGTGCGCGAACTGCGCCAGTTCGCCCACGCCAAGATGCCGATGCGCGATATCGGCCGAAAACTCAGCCGAACGGAAATCTCCATCCGTGGCAAGGCGCAGCGCGAAGGCATTTCACTCGCGCAGGGGGATATCGGCGGCTTCCGCCGCCGGGCGCGGCGCACATCCCGTTGACGAATCGCGGCGGGCGTGGGCCGACTACGATCAGCAGATTAGGTCACCCAGGCCGCTCGGGCGCCGCCCGTCGAGGTTCCTCCCGCGTGGCGTTCTAACTGGGTGGCCGCGAAGTCGCCCTTTTTTTGTGCACTCAGTGGCAGTAGCGATAATGCACACGGTGATAGCTGCCGTCCGGCCAGCGCCGCCAGCAGTCGCCGTGGTAGTGGTAGTAGCCGTGGGGCCGCGGCTCCATCTGTGAGCCGATCATCGCGCCGGCGGCCGCACCGATTATGCCGCCTGCTACCGCGCCGCCCGCTTTGCCCGTCGCCGCGCCGCCGACGATCGCGCCGAGACCGCCGCCGATGAGGGCGCCGCCCAGCGCACTGTCCTGCGCCGCAGCAGGACGCAACAGCAGCATGGGCAACGACGCAAGCGCGACGATGGCCAGAATCTTTTTCATGAGATCATCCCCCGTTTCGGACAAACGACTAACGGAACCCAAGTGTCGAATGTTTGACAGCCGTCAAAGCCTCACCCGGCGGCTGCAGCTTCTACTTCTGCCGCGTGCGCCGGATCAATTGCATGCACAAGTTGCAGGAACGCGCTACAGCGGCGGCGCAAACAGATAGCCTTGCGCCGACCGGATGCCGACCTCGCGCAGGTGCATGACCTGCTCGAAGTTCTCAACGCCTTCCGCGACGACGTCCATCCGCGTGTTGTGCGCGAGATCGACTAGCGTCTCGACGATGGTCGTGGAATTGCATTCCGTACCGGTCGCATCGACGAACATCTTGTCGATCTTGATGATGTCCACGCTGAGCTTGAGCATGTGGCACAGGCCGCTGTGGCCGGCGCCAACATCGTCGATAGCGATGCGGACGCCGAGTGCGAAATTCTCGATCGAATCGAGTTCGGTCAATTCGAACACGACCGGCGAGAATTGGATAGCCGAATTGAGGAAGATGTTGCCTCGTCATGAAACTGCTTGGCGAACAGATTAAACGAGATCTTGAGCGCAGGCCGGCAGCCGAGTCGCTGTGGCCGCCTCCGGCAAACCGACTGCATGAGGTCGCGAATGAGCCAGCTCGATTTCCGCAAGGGGGGACGAAAGTGCTCGGGCAATTCGAGCGAACCGCCGGGCTTGCGCCAGCGCATAGCAGCGCACGATAGGTGGCGCGCAAGAGCGCCCTGCGGCAGGCTGAACCCACCTGCCCCTTGTCTATTGCGCGCCGCGCACCGACATTTCCGGCATCGACAGCCCCGACGGAGCACGTCATGAGCTTCTTCCCCGGCAAGGATCCGAAGGCGGGCGACACCTATGCCTGCGAGGCCATCGCCAACGTGATCGTGCCGCGAACCGCCGACCTCGGCGCCTTCGAGGTGCGGCGCGCACTTCCGTCGGCGCGCACGCGCATGGTCGGTCCTTTCATCTTCTTCGACCATTTCGGCCCGGCGGAATTCCGTGGCGGCAACGGCCTCGACGTGCGCCCGCATCCGCACATCGGGCTTGCCACCGTCACCTACCTCTTCAATGGCGAGATCATGCATCGCGACAGCCTCGGCACCGCGGTCGCGATCCGGCCGGGCGAAGTGAACTGGATGACTGCGGGCCGCGGCATTGTGCATTCGGAGCGCACCCGGCCGGAACGGCGCGTCGAGGGCGAGCCGATCCATGGACTGCAGATGTGGGTGGCACTGCCCGCGGCGAAGGAGGAGATGAACGCCGCCTTTGCGCACCACGACGGCACCGATTTTCCACGCATCATCGAGAACGGCACGTCCGTACGCGTGGTCGTCGGCTCGCTGTATGGAAAATTATCTCCTGTGCCGGTCGTGCACGAGACGTTCTTCGGAGACGTGCATCTGGGCGCCGGCAATACACTGCCGCTCGACGCGGATCACGAGGAGCGTGCGCTTTATACGATTTCCGGCAAGATCGACATTTCCGGCGACATATTCGAGCCAGGGCGGCTGCTAGTGTTCAGGCCGGGCGACAAGCTCACGGTCAAAGCCGAGACCGATACGCATTTCGTCATCCTTGGCGGCGCGCCGATGGACGGCCCGCGGCATATCTGGTGGAATTTCGTTTCTTCACGCAAAGACCGAATCGAGCAGGCCAAGGCCGAATGGAAGGCTGGCCATTTCGGCAAGGTCCCCGGCGACGAGATCGAATTCATTCCGCTGCCGGAGCAGTAAGCCCCTTCCATTTTCCCTAATGCTCCCCCTCACCGCGACACAGACTCTCTCGACCTCGGCGTCGCCCGCCGAGGTCTGGCGTGCGTTCGAAGCCGTGGCGCGCTGGCCGAAGACGATGCGGTCGCTGCACGAGGTCTCGATCGAGCCGGATGGGCCTCTCGCCGTCGGCAGCCGGATCGTCTCGGTGAGCGACAGCGGCGCGAAGCGGAACGAAGAAGTGGCCGAGATCGATGCCCCTCACCGTCTCGTGCTCGTCATCAAGGATGAGGACTACAGGTCGCGCACCGAGTACCGGATCGGACAGCACGATGATGAAACGGAAGTGACCGTTACCGGGCGTCTGGAAGCGCGCGGCATCGGACAGAGCATCCGTTTCCTACTCTGGCGCGAGCGGATGACGCCGATGCTGAAGACGACCTTGCGCGAGCGCGCGCAGGCGATCATCGATCTTGCCGAGTGGATGCGCGCGGAGCGCTGATTACTCCTTCACCGCGCCAGTCATCGCCGACACGTAGTGCTCGACGAAGAATGCATACAAAATCACGAGCGGCAGCGAGCCGATCATCGCGCCCGCCATCAGCGAGCCCCAACGATAGATGTCGCCGTCAACCAGCGCGGTCACGATTGCGACCGGCACCGTCTTGTATTGCGTCGAGGAGATGAACGTCAGCGCGTAGATGAACTCGTTCCAGCACAAGGTGAAGCAGAAGATGAAGGCCGAGATCAGCCCGGGCACCGCGAGGGGCAATACGATGCGCACCAGTATCTGCCAGCGGCTTGCGCCGTCGATTAGCGCGCATTCTTCCAATTCGTACGGGATCGTCTTGAAGTAGCCCATCAGCAGCCAGGTCGAGAACGGGATCAGGATCGTCGGATAGGTCAGGATCAGCGCGAACGGCGTGTCGAACAGGCCGTACTGATAGACGACGGTGGAGAGCGGAATGAATAGGATCGAAGGCGGCACCAGATAAGCGAGGAAGATCGCCCCGCCGACCCACCGCGCGCCTTTGTAACGCAGGCGCACGATCGCATACGCCGCAAGTACACTTGCGATGATCGACAAGGCCGTCGCGCAGACTGCGACCAGCATCGTGTTCCACAGCCAAACCGGATAATCCGTCTCGAACAGCAATTTCTCGACGTGCTTGAGCGTCGGATTCCAGGTCCAGAACGGACTGTAAGTCTCGAGATCAAGCAGCTGGTTGTCCGGCTTTATCGCTGTGAGCGCCATCCAGTAGAACGGAAACAACAGCACGAGCAGTATCAGCCCCAGCGGCAGATAGAGCGTTACCAGCCGGCGCGGCACGCTCTCCAGATAGCTCATGCCCTCGCTGTGATCGGCGGACGAGTCCGCGAAGATGCGCTCGGGATGCGATGCCCGTTTGGCGAGGGCGTCAGTCATTGTCCTCGCCCTGCTGCCATTTGCGCCGCTGCAAGCCGAACCAGGACACCAGGATCGCGAGCAAAAGGAACGGGATCATCGCGGTGGCGATGGCTGAGCCCTCGCCGAGATAGCCGCTCATGATCGCGCGCTGATAGGAGAACGTCGCCATCAGATGCGTCGCATTCACCGGCCCGCCGCGAGTCATCACCCAGATCAACTGGAAGTCGGTGAAGGTGAACAGTACGGAAAAGGTCATCACGACCGCAATGATGGGCGTCAGCAGCGGATAGGTGATGTAGCGGAAGCGCTGCCACGGTGTCGCACCATCGATGGTGGCAGCCTCGTAGAGCGAAGGCGACACGGTTTGCAGGCCCGCGAGCAGCGTGATCGCCACGAACGGCACGCCGCGCCAGATGTTGGCGAAGATCACCGACCAGCGCGCGTTCCACGGGTCGCCGAGGAAGTCGATGTTGTGGCTGATCAATCCGAGTTTGATCAGCGACCATGAGATGATCGAGAACTGCGGGTCGAACAGCCACCAGAACGCAATCGCCGACAACACCGTCGGCACGATGAACGGAATCAGCACGATCGCGCGGATGATCGCCTTGAGAGGCAGATGCTCGTTGAGCAGCAGCGCGAGATAAAGCCCGACGGCGAATTTGATGGTGCTCGCCACCGTCGTGTATAGCAGCGTGTTGAAGACGGTCAGCCAGAAGGTCGGATCGTCGGAGAGGAAATCGTAATTCTCGATGCCGACGAACTCACCCGGCCGTCCGAGCCGCGCGTCGGTGAACGACAGCCAGATGCCCAAGCCGAGCGGATAGGCGAGAAACAAGATCAGAAACGCCGCCGCCGGCAGCATAAACCAGAAGCCGAGCCAATCGCGGTTGGTCTTCAGCCGCTCCCAGAGGGGCGGCAGGTCCAGTTGCGCGGCTGGTCGAAGTGCGGCGTCGGTCATGCGGTCCTTCTGTCCCTCCCCGCTTCAGCGGGGAGGGTGGCTTCGAGCGAAGAAAGAAGCAGGGCGGGATTGTTCTTGCAGTCCGCCCCACCCGGCTCGGCCTGCGGCCGAACCACCCTTCCCCTTCGGGGAAGGTATCACTCTCACCGATAAATCCGCTTCAGCTGCCGTTCCGCGATGGCGATCGAGCCTTTCACATCCTCGCGACCGGTGCAGTAGTTGGCAAACATGTCGAGCACGACGAAGTCAGAAATCGCGGTCGCCGCCTTCTCGCCTACCGAACCGAGCCCGCCCGCGGTGAGCGTGCGCTTCGCCGCTTCGCCGAACACCTTGTTTTTCGGGTCCGCGGTCCAGATCGGGTTCTTGTCGTACGCATTCAGACAATGCGTCAGATAGCCCTGCGCCGCCTCTATCCACGGATTGAAATTGTCCGCCTCCAGCATGAACGCCATCAGCGCCTTACAGGCCTGCGGATATTTCGTGTAGGTCATCGCCAGCACCGGATACATCAGGTGCAGTTCCGTCGGGTGCCCGATCGGGCCGACCGGCCAATAGGCATGGTCCATGTCTTCGGCGATCGCTTTTTTCGTCTCGTCTTTCTTGGCCGCGACGTAGATCGAGATGCCGTTGTCGGTCCAATTGATTTCGCCGGCGAGAAACGCCTTGTTGTTCGACGCGTCGTTCCAGGCGGCGACGCCCGGAATCATCGCGTCGGTGAGTTCCTTTGCATATTGTAGGGCCTTCGCCGTCTCCGGTGTGTTGATGATGACCTTGTCGTTCTTGTCGACGGTATTGCCGCCGTGCGCCCACAGGCACCAGTACACCCATGCATTGCCGTCGCCGGACGCATGGCCGAGCGCGAAGCCGCCGGGCGTGTTGTTCTTTTTCATCGCCTTGGCGTATTCGAGGAAGGCATCAGTCTTGTCAGGAAATTTAGAGAAACCGGCCTTGTTCGACGCCGCAATCCGGTAGTTGATCATATTGCCGGAATAACAGACCGGGATCGCAATCCACTTGTTGCCGCTCTGGCCGTATTTGACCGCGCTCTCGACCCAGCCGCCGTACTTCTTGCCGAGATAATTCGCGACGTCGGTGACATCCATGCACTTCTGCGGGAAGAGATGCGGCAGCGAATAAAGGCCCCAGAACAGGTCCGGGCCTGTGCCCGTGTTCGCGGCGACGGACGCCTTCGGCTGCACGTCTTCGTAGGACTCGCGCGAGATCTGCACCGGTACGCCGGTCGCCTTGCTGAATGCGTCGATCAATTTGACGAAGGCGTCATCTTCCGACTGCACGAAGTACTTCCAGCGCAGCATCGAGAGCTTGGCGCCCTTCTCCGGCTTCCACGGTGCCGCCTGCGCCCAGGCTTTCGCCCAATCGAGCAGTGCGGGACCGATGAGCGAGCTGGCGGCGGCAGCGGCCGTGCCGGCCTTGAGCAGAGTGCGGCGAGTGACAAAGGTCATTGGTGTTCCCCTCCGATTGTTATTTTGTCAGGCGTTGGCCCGACTGCGCGTCGAACAGATGCACCAGCCGGGGATCGGGTTTCAGCCGGATCGTCTCGCCCGGCTTGAATGGATGACGCTCGCGGAAGGCGGCGACAATTTCAGTACCGCCCATCGCTGCGACAATTTGGATTTCGGAGCCGGTCGGCTCGACGACTTGGATCGTGGCTTCCGCGCCGTCGTCGGCAAGCGTGAAATGCTCGGGCCGAACGCCGTAGACCGCCGGACGTCCGTTACTGCCGGACGGCGCCGCCGCGAGCGGCAGTTGAGTCCCGCCCGGGCCTTCGAACGCCAGGCGGCCGTTCGCGCGGATCAAGCCCTGCAGGAAATTCATCGCCGGCGAACCAATGAAGCCCGCCACGAACTGGTTCTGCGGCCGGTCGTAGAGATCGAGCGGCGCGCCGATCTGCTCCACTCTGCCGCCATGCATCACCACGATCTTGTCCGCCATGGTCATGGCTTCGATCTGGTCGTGCGTGACGTAGACCGTCGTTGTCTTCAGCCGCTGGTGCAGTTCCTTGATCTCGGTGCGCATCTGCACGCGCAGTTTGGCGTCGAGATTCGACAAAGGCTCGTCGAACAGGAAAACCTGCGGATCGCGCACGATCGCGCGGCCCATGGCGACACGCTGGCGCTGCCCACCGGAAAGCTGCCGCGGGAAGCGTTCCAAGAGCTCGGTCAAACCCAGGATTTCGGCCGCGCGTTTGACGCGCAACTCCGTCTCGCCCTTAGGCGCGCCGCGCAGCTTCATGGAAAACGCCATGTTTGCCGCGACCGTCATGTGCGGATAGAGCGCGTAATTCTGGAACACCATCGCGACGTCGCGCGCCTTGGGCGGCAGGTGGTTGACCACTCGCTCGCCGATGCGGATCTCACCACCGGTGATATTTTCGAGCCCTGCAATCATGCGCAGCAAGGTCGACTTGCCGCAGCCGGAAGGGCCGACCAGAACGACGAATTCACCGTCCTCGATCGCGATATTGACGCCATGGATCACCGGCGTCAGCCCGAACGACTTCCGCACGTCGTGAATGACGACGGACGCCATTGATCCTCCCTATGACCCGGGCTGTCGGATTGTTTGTTAGTGCCCGGGCAGTGGCATCTTACCGGGGAAAACGGAAATCCAAAGAGGGATTTACGAGGAAATCAGGGCCCCCGGCGCCGGTTCGCCGACTTGTCTTCGGTAGCGGGGAACGCCGTCGCACGTGATCACCTTTTTTGACCTGTCGGCATTGGCCGCTTGATCTTCATCAATCCGCAGATTGCAGGGCCGGGCTAGCGTCGTGGCAAGTCTTAAGGATAGCCGATGCGTCCCAGCGAACACGAACTCGTCCGTTCATTGCCGCTCTTCCAAGCCGTCAGCCCCGAACAGTTCGAAGTTCTGATGGGCGCGGCTTTCCTGCAGCGCTTTCCGCAGGGCGTCACCCTGATCAATGAGGGGGACCTGCCCGACTTCCTGCACGTGGTCGTCGAAGGCTCGGTGGAACTGTTTGCGAAGCACGGACGGCACGAGACGACGCTCGACATCATGCAACCGGTGACGACATTCATTCTCGCGGCCGTCATTCGCGACGAGGTCTATCTGAAATCCGGACGCACGCTGACGTCCGCACAAGTGTTGATGATTCCGGCACAAACCGTGCGCGACGTGTTCGATAACGACGCCGGATTTGCGCGCGCGATCGTCAACGAACTGGCAACCCGCTATCGCGTCGTGGTGCGCTCGCTCAAGAACGAGAAGCTGCGCACCAGCGCCGAGCGGCTCGCGAATTGGATTCTCCGCCAGGACGCGCGGCAAGGCGAGCGCGGTGTTGTGGAACTGGACATTGATAAACGGACACTCGCCTCGCGTCTCGGCATGACGCCTGAGAACCTGTCGCGCAATCTCGCGCAACTTGCAGAACACGGCGTCCGCAACATGGGCCATAGCTTCGTGGTCGAGAACAGAACTGCTCTGGCTCGCTTTGCCCATCCCAACCCGTTGATCGACGAATAGGGCCGCCTGTCTCCGCGCTCGGACAGAGCGCCACCTTCTCTTTCACGTCCCGAAAACGGGCCGGTGCAAATCGGCACGATTGCGCTGGCAATGATCCGCAAGCTGGATCATGCTCTCTGCCGGGGTATTGCCCTCAAACGACAACAGTCAGTAATGACGCTCTAGAATCGGGGAAACGCCGTGGCTCAGACCATCGAGGCCTATGTCGGCAACGCCTTGGATCAGGCGAAGCTGTCATCGCTGCATCGGAAAGTGATCGCGCTCATCGCGGCGGGATACTTTTTCGACGTGATCGACTTCACCGTGTTCGGCTCGCTCGTGCCGTATCTTTTGCAATCCAAATTCGCCACCGGAGCGGAAGCCGCCGCGATCGGCAGCGCCACTATCTTCGGCATGTTTATCGGCACCGCCGGGCAAGGCCAATTCAGCGATCGGTTCGGACGCCGCTTCATTTATCAATTCAATCTGCTGCTGTTCGGAGTGTTCACGATCCTCGGCGCGCTTGCTCCGAATATCACGCTGCTGATCGTCTGCCGCTTTATCGCGGGTCTCGGCCTTGGCGCGGAGCAGCCGCTCGCATTCGCCTACGCAGGCGAATATTCGCCCAAGGCGATCCGCGGCCGTATTCTCGCATTCGTCCACTTCGTCGGCGGCGCCTGCGTGTGGCCGATCGGAACGGCTTTGGTGCTGCTGTTTGGAAGCTCGGTCTCCTCACCCGAAATGGCCTGGCGCGGTGTGTGGCTCATCATCGGCGCCGGCGCGCTGGTCGTGTGGATCTTCCGCTTCTCCTTGCCGGAATCCCCGCGCTACCTCGCGACGCACGGCCGCGGCGACGAGGCGCTCACGGTGCTCGAGCGGCTCGGCCTCCCGCGTCCGGCGGAGGAACTGACGCACAGTGCGGCGAGCAACAGCAAGAGCGATCCGTTCGGCGTGGTGTTCAGGCAATTCCCGACCCGCGTCATCGCTGGCATGATCTGCTTCACAGCGTTCTTCGGTGTGGCGATCGGACTTGGCGCGTGGCTGCCGAACATGATGAACGCGAAGGGCTTCACCATCACGAAGTCGCTGCAATACACGCTGGCGATGAACTTCGCGGTGCCCTGCGCCAGCCTGTTCATGATGTACGCGCTCGACAAATACGGGCGGAAGATCACGTCGGTCTGTGCATTCGTAGGCGCCGGCATCATGGCGATCGTATTCGCCAACGCTGCGACCCCGACACAGCTGATGATCGCCGGCTTCGTGATGATCTTCTTCGTGCAGGTCGCCGGCAACGCGATGCAGATCTTCGCCTCGGAGGTGTTTCCCACCAATGCGCGCGCGTCGGGCTTCGGGTGGGCCGCAGGCGTCGGAAGGCTGGCGACCGCGTTCATCATTCCCACCATTCTGTGGATCCAGAACGGCTACGGGCTCACGACCGTGTTCGTCTGTCTCGCCATTGTGCTGGTCATCGCGGCGGGCTCCGTCACGCAGCTCGGTCCTGAATCGCGGCAGAAGGGACTGGACGAAATCGCGCCGCCGACCGGCTGACGCTGGATGAAAAATAGAGGCCCGGCTCAGGCAATGGGCCGGGCCTCGCATTTCTGTAGCAAGTGAGGGGTCGGTGAACGATCCGGCAGTCGCGCGCAAAAATATCCGCTTCGTCGGCCACAGCGACCAAGGCGGCCGGCCCGACGGCACGCAGGTAATGCTGCACAAGGGCCATGCCTTCGTCGGCCACATGTTCAGCGACGGCTTTTCCGTCATCGACGTGCGCGATCCGCGCGCGCCCAAGCCCGTCGCCTTCATCGCCAATCCGCCGAATACGCGCTCACACCACATCCAGGTGCATGACCGCATCCTGCTCGCCGTGCAGGGCGCGAATGTCTGGGCGCTAGCAAAATACAATGACGTCAAGAAATACTTCACCGCGTCGCTGACGGAATCGTTCAGGGCGCAAGCCGAGTTCGCCGCGGGCCTGCGCGTCTATGACGTTTCGCGTCCGGAAGCGCCGCGCGAAATTGCATTTCTCGACGTGCCCGGCCTCGGACTGCACCGCATCTGGTGGGTCGGAGGGCGCTATGCGTATGCCTCGGCGCACGAGAAGGGCTTCCGCGATCACATCATGATCGCGATCGACGTGTCGGACGTTACCCATCCGAAGCTCGCCGGCCGCTGGTGGCTGCCGGGCATGGCCGATAACGAAGAGCCGCAGGCACCGAAAGGAAAGCGCTGGGCGGCGCATCACACCATCATCGCCGGCCATCTCGCCTACGGCGCCTGGCGCGACGGCGGATTGACGGTGCACGATATCAGCGATCCGGCCCGCGCGCGCCAGGTTGCGCACGTGAACTGGTCGCCGCCTTTCGCGGGCGGCACACATACGCCGCTTCCCCTGCCCGACCGCAATCTGCTCGTCGTCGCCGACGAGGCGACATCGAACAACTGCGCCAACGGGATTGCCTATTCGTGGGTCTTCGACCTGCGCGCGCCGGAAAACCCGGTCAGCATCGCGACGCTGCCAACGCCAAACGAGGCCGACTACTGCGGCAAAGGCGGCAAGTTCGGCCCGCATAACCTGCATGAAAACCGGCCCGGCACGATGCAGCGCTCCGACCTGATTTTCGCAACCTATCACAATGCAGGCGCGCGCGTATTCGACATCTCGAACCCATTCCAGCCGCGCGAGGCCGGCTATTACGTTCCGCCGGGTCCCGAGCGCATCGTCGACATCCGACCGAATGCGGCGAAGGTGATCCAGTCCTGCGATGTCATCGTCGATCCGAACGGATTGATACTGGTGACGGACACGAACGCGGGACTGTACATTCTGCAATACGAAGGCTGAGGAGGACTTGTGAAACAACCGTTCGGGCGTCTCGCCCTGCATATGTGGACGATCGATACGACGCCGCTCGCGACCGCCCTCGATGCGGCGCGCGAAGCCGGCTTCGACGCCGTCGAATTGCGCCGCACTGACTTCAAGCGCTGCTACGACGCCGGCATGAGCAACGCGCAGGTGCTCGATCTCATCCGCGCCGCGCGCATCCCGGTCGGCGTACTCGGAGTTGAATACGGATGGCTGTTCGCGACGGGCGAGGAAAGCGAGCGACTGTTCAAGGTTTTCCGCGAATCCTGCGAGAACGCGGTCGCGCTCGGCTGCGACACCTTGATGAGCGCGCCCGGACCTGTGGGCGGGCCTATTCCACAGGCGATCGACTATCTCAAGCGCGCGGGCGACATCGCGGGCGAATTCGGCCTCAAGCTTGCGATCGAGTTCAATTCGCAGCACGATGTGCTCAACAGCCTCTCGGTGCTGACACGTCTGATCGAAGGCGCCGACCATCCGAATTGCGGCTATCTCATCGACGCCTATCACTTCACCCGCAGCGGCGCCGGCGGGCGCGGCTTCGCGAACGTCCCTGCCGACAAGATCGTCTGCTTCCAGTACAGCGACGTACCGCCGCAGCGGGTGAGCGAAGGCGTGCGCCGGCCGACCGATCGGCTCGCGCCGGGCAAAGGCGTAGTCGACTGGAAAGGCATGCTCGGCCTGCTCGCGGAGAAGAACTATACGGGCTACCTCTCTTATGAAGCGCCCAATCCGGAATTATGGGCGCGCGCGCCCTACGAGGTCGCGAGCGAGGGCGTCGAGTTCACGCGCAAACTGTTGCGCGATGCGGTCCCCGGTTATCAAAAATAGAGGTGCAGCATGGCGTCAAAACAGGAGCTTCCGCTCTTCCTCGGCCTGAACGACAAATCCATCACCGATATTCCCAAGACCGTTGAGAAGCAGCGCTACATGACCAGCGTTGCGCCGGCGGCGAAGAATCCCGGCCGCTGGGTCGAGATGCCGCGCCTGCCGGTGCCGACCGGCGAACATGCGGTGATCGAATGTCGCGGCAACATCCACGTGATCGCTGGCTATGCGAAGCATCGTGTCGACGGCAATTTTCATCAGGTCTACGGCAGCAAGTCGAGGACTTGGTCGTTGAAGGCGCCCTTCCCCCTTCCCTGCAACCATGTCGCGGGCGTCTCGATCGGATCAAAGATTTACACGTTCGGCGGCTTCATCGAGCAGAACCGCTGCCCGCATTCCAAATGCTTCGTGTATGACACCGAGACCGACACCTGGTCGCCGATCGCCGCCTTGGCGCGCCCGCGCGGCGCAATCTCCGCGATCGTGCTCGACGGCAAAATCCACCTGCTCGGAGGGCGCGACGTGCGCTCGGTCGAGTGGCACGAGATCTATGATCCGCAGGCCGACAAATATACGTTCCTTGCCGGTATGCGCGGCTCGACCGGAACGCAGCCCTTCGTCGGCCAGCGCGACCATATGGGCGTGGCGGTCGTCGACGGCAAACTCCATGCGATCGGCGGGCGCATGGATTCGTACGATTTCAACACGTCGCTGAACGCGGTCTACGACCCAAAGACGGATGCTTGGTCCTTCCGCGCACCGCTGCCGACCGCGCGCAGCGGACCCTCCTGCGTCTATTATAAAAACAAGATCGTCGTGTTCGGCGGTGAAGCCACCGGCCGCGTGTTCGGCACGAACGAAATTTACGATCCGGCGACGGACTCGTGGGAGGCCGGAACGCCCATGCCCGTGCCGCGGCACGGGCTGCACGGCGCGACCTGCGCGCTGATTGGCGACAAGGTGCATGTGCCCGGCGGCGGCCCCGTGCCGGGCGGTAGTGTGCAAGGCGCCTATCACGACGCCTTCGTGCTGGATTAAACGGCCTTCGCCCGCCCGATTTTAAGTCGAGCAGCGGCCCGGAATAGAGGCGTGCGTCGACGACAGCGGGCTCGTCGCGGATTCACATCCAGCAAGGAGTTTCGGCACAGGGATCGTCGGCTGTTTGCCCACGCGGGTGGCCGAACGTGGATCGAGCCGGTCACTCTTAAAAGTTCGGTCGACCCACTGCGCCTCGCCAGCACTGGGCGTGGCGGCATTCACGGCGAAGCGCCAGTCGAGAACCGGGCCCGTGTAGGAAATTGCAAGTCCCGTAAACACACCAAGGATCAACGCCCCGAAAACACGCATCACCCGCTCCGTCGGAATCCCCCCGAAGGAGACGCAGAGTTAACGTACGCCGCAAAATTCCGTTCCTATGGACGTCCGGCGGATGCGTTTTCCGGGCGGTCGAGCAGGTGCACGGCGGGGATGACGATCCGGCAGTGCACGCCCACCGGATCGAAATCGAGCGAAACGTCCGCCGCCAGCGCCAGCGCCAAATTCCGTTCGATCGCCGCAGCGCCAAAACCCCTTTTCCGGCGGGCCTTTACCGGCGGTCCGCCCTCCTCGCGCCAGTCGAGCACTAGCGCTTCGTCGCGCGGGCTCTGCGTGCGCTCCCAGGCGATCGCGACACGGCCTGCATCAGCCGAAAACGCACCGAAACGCGCTGCGTTTGCCGCCAATTCGTGCAGCGCGAGGCCGAGGGTCTGCGCCGCTTCCGGCTTCAGCGCGATCGCCGGCCCGCTCATACTCACGCGCTGCCCTTCATCGTCGATGTAGGCGGCAAGCTGGGCTTGGATCAATTCGCGCATCGAGGCACCGCGCCAGCTATCCCGCACCAGCAGATCATGCGCAGCCGCGAGCGACTGCAGCCGGCCGCTGAATTGACTGAGGAATCCGTCCATGGACCCGGCATGTCGTGCGGTCTGCCGCGCCATCGCCTGGATCACTGCCAGCAGATTTTTCGACCGGTGCGTCAGTTCGCGCAGCAGAAGCCGGAGATGCGCCTCGTCCTCTTTCCGCTTGCTGATGTTGACAGCAGCGCACGCCAGTCCACCGAGGACGCCGGCCGGATTTCGCAGCGGCTCGACGTGCAAATCGAACCAGCGCTCAGTCGCGAAGTCTTCTACCAAAACCTCGCCTCGCGCTGGCTGACCGTTGTCGAGCGCCGCGCGCTTGAGCGCGACCATTGCGGCTCCGGAACGGCCCGGAAACAGCTCGTCGTCCGTGCAACCCAAAATCCGTTCGACGGTGCGGCCGCAGAACGGATTGCTGATCGAGGTGTAGCGGAGGTCGCGATCCTGCGTAAAAACCGTAACTTTGGAGCCGCGGAGCGCGGTCTCATATCGCGCAAAATGCGATTTCAGTTCGGAAAAATCGGCGTTCTGGGCGTCGAGCCTCTCGCGCAAGCGCTCGATGTCCGCTTTCAGCCGCTCGTTCTCGCGTCTGAGCACTGCGTCGGAGCCATTGCCAAAATCGGATTCAGAACGCTTCGTCGACACATTCATGATTTGGCCTGCAATGGCCCGCTCCTTAGGCTCAGAATGGCTGATGTTCCTCCTGGGAAAATCCAATTCCCGCGCACCATGAAAGACTTAACTCGCACCGTGTCGCTCTGTTCAAAGTTTCCAATATGTTTCAGATCTGCCATCGGAAAAAACGGGGGCTCATTCCTCCCGGGAACGAGCCCCCACAATCATGCAATCCTCATCAGCTCGCGCGGCGTTCCCGCCGACGCGCGTTGCGTTCGAAGAACAACGCTTGGCTGAGCACCGCCGAGACCGTGGCCGGCTGGAACGGCTTGGCGATTAGGAACGCTGGTTCCGGCCGCTCGCCGGTGAGGAACCGCTCCGGATAGGCCGTGATAAAGATCACTGGCACTTCGAAGCTGCGCAGCATCTCGTTCACGGCATCCAGGCCCGAACTGCCGTCAGCAAGCTGGATGTCGGCAAGGATAATCCCCGGCCGCTTGGCCTTCGCCAGGGCGACCGCCTCGCTGTGCGTGCGGGCAACGCCGAGCACCCGATGGCCGAGGCTTTCGACGAGTCCCTCCAGGTCGAGCGCGATGAACGTCTCGTCCTCGATGATCAGGACATCTGTCGCGATCTCGGCGGCGAGTTCGCGTCCGGATTCCTCGACCAGTTCGCGCAAGGTCGGCACGTCCACGTCCAGCACTTTGGCGGCGTCGTCCTCGGACAGTCCCTCAAGCGCGATCAAAAGAAAGGCCTGCCGCGGTTTGGGCGGGATGTGGGCAAGATGCCGTTCGACCGGCTGGTTGACGTCGCCGGCGCTCGGCTGGCCGTTGAGGGCCACCGAATTCCAGATTTTCGTGAATAGTTTATAGAGCGCGATACGCGTCGAGGAACTGGCCTCCAGAAGCTTGGGATCCTGGATTACCGCCTCGAGCGTGGCGGCGACGTAGGCATCGCCAGAGGCTTGGCTTCCTGAGAGCGCCCGCGCATAGCGGCGAAGATACGGAAGATGCTGAGCAACTGCTTGAGATTTCGACAAGAAAATCCCTCCCGAAGCGAATGAGCGGGCCCCGAGGGACCCCGGCCCCCAGCCGACTGACGTTACTGCGGCGAACAACGTGTCGTCACCCAGAAAGTTCCTTGAGCATGAGGAACCATATGGCAGGTCATGGGTTTTGAAAGGACACGCAAAGGGGTGGCAGTGGCCGAACCGGGGTCATCGCGGGGGGACTTGAACCGATGAACGAGCGCAAGCCCGTGGGACAGCAAAATCCGATCGAAACTGCAGCAACCCGCAAGCGAACCGGCGCCAAACCGGCGAAACTTGGCCGTGACGTGCAGGCCCGTCTCGGCCAGCAGTTGCGCGCGATGTACGATGAAGTGGTGAACCAGGGGGTGCCAGATCGCTTCAGCGAGCTTCTCAACCGCCTGGACGCCAACGGAACCAGCAGGGACAAGCCTTAATGGCGATGGACGAATCAGTCCGCAAAGCCATCTTGGGCGCGGTACCAAGCCTCCGCGCTTTTGCGATCTCCCTGTGCGGTAACGTCGATCGCGCCGACGACCTCGTGCAAGAAACGCTGTTGCGGGCTCTCGCAAACATTGATTCCTTCCAGCCCGGCACCAACATGTCGGCGTGGCTGTTCACGATCCTGCGCAATCATTTCCGTTCCGAGTACCGGAAACGGCGCCGCGAGGTCGAGGACAGCGACGGGCATTATGCCGAGACGCTAAAAACGCAGCCCGAGCAATACGGCCAGGTCGAGTACCGGGAATTCCGTGAGGCGCTGTCGCAGTTGCCGCAGGACCAGCGCGAAGCCCTGGTGCTCGTTGGCGCGTCCGGCTTCTCTTACGAGGAAGCGGCGAATATCTGCGGTTGCGCCGTCGGCACCATCAAATCGCGCGTCAATCGTGCACGCACGCGGCTCGCCGAGCTTATGCACGTCAACAGTGCGGAGGATTTCGGACCGGACGAGCAGGTCCGCGCGGTGCTGGCGAGCGGCGAATAGAAGTTTTCCCGGAGAGACGACGACGAAAACGCCGCGCAACAGCGCGGCGTTTTTTTTGCGACGACCCAAACCCTTGCGATTCAGGCGCGCTGTGCCGTCCTCGGATGCAGTTCGTGCAAAAGCAGCGCGAGTTCATGCCGGAGTGCGAAGGAGCTGTCGCCCTCGGGAGCGAGTAGCGCCCCCTCGAACAGCAATTCCTGGATCGGCTGCGGGAAATCGCCCCAGGCGCGCTTGACCGCCTCGCCCAGCATCGACGTCAGATGGCTCTCGTCGAGGTTCATGGTCGCGCCTCCAGCTGTGCTGTGTCGATCACATCCTTCTGCGCGCCGCAGCGTTTGCACTCATACGAGCGGATGTCGCGCTGCCCGTCATCGCTCGATCTGCGCGTAAAGTGGACGAGCCACATGGTCACGCCGCAAGCGGGGCATGCCGGCGGATGCAGATCGACCTCCTCGCCGGCCGGAACGATCTTGTCCCCGTGTAAGAACGTCGCCGTCATACCGGTGAGAACGCCAGCCGCCGGGAGCGGTTCCGGGCAATACCCGCCGCGCAATCACGGCCCCTGAACGGACGTGACGGACGCGCGGGCATCCGCCGACTCGACTCTCGGCGAGCGATACGCCATCAGCGTCGCGAACAAGCCGCACGCGGCAGCGAACATCAGCCACAAGCCGGCGACCGCGCGATTGCCGGTGACATGAATGAGATACGTGCTCACGGCCGGCGTAAAGCCGCCGAACAGCGCGGTGGCGAGACTATAGGCGACCGAAAATCCGGCCGTGCGCACATGCATCGGCACGATCTCGGTCAGCGCGACCACCATCGCTCCGTTGTAGCTCCCGTAAATGAACGAGAGCCACAATTCGACCGCAAGCAAGCGGCCGAACGACGGCGCGCTCACCAGCCAATACAGCGCGGGATAGGCCGACACGAACATCAGCAGCGTGAATGCAAGCAACACCGGTTTGCGGCCGATCCGGTCGGAGACCGCGCCCATCACCGGCAGCCAGAATAAATTTGAGACGCCGACGCAGAGCGTCACGATGAGGCTTTCGGTGTTGCCAAGCTTGAGCACCTCGCGGCCAAAGGTCGGGGTATAGGCCGTGATGAAATAGAACGAGACCGTGGTCATCGTGACGAGCAGCATGCCGATGATGACTAGGTGCCAGTTCTGCACGAGCCGCTTCAGAATTTCGCGCGGAGTCGGATGATCCTTTGCGGACCGCCGCGTCTCGAACTCCTCGGTCTCCTCCAGCGAGCTGCGCAAAATGAAGAGCAGCGGGATGATCAGACAGCCGATCAGGAAGGGGATGCGCCAGCCCCACACCACCATCTCCTCCGGCGGAATGAGCGCACTCAGGATGACGCCGAGCAGCGCGACGAAGATCACGGCGACCTGCTGGCTTCCGGATTGCCAGCTCACATAGAAGCCCTTGTGACCGGGCGTCGCGATCTCAGAGAGATAGACCGACACGCCGCCGAGCTCGACGCCGGCGGAGAAGCCCTGGATCAGGCGTCCGATGACGACAATGATCGGAGCCAAGGCACCCAATGTCGCATAACCGGGGACCAGCGCGATCGAGATTGTGCCGACCGCCATTAGCGCAAGCGTCAGCATCAGTCCCGCGCGGCGGCCATAGTGGTCGATGTAGGCGCCGAGGAAAATACCGCCGAGCGGGCGCATCAGGAAGCCGGCGCCGAAGGTCATGAACGCCAGCATCAATTGCGCGAATTCGCTGCCCGTCGGGAAGAAGACTTTGCCGATCGCGCTGGCGTAATAGCCGAACACGAAGAAGTCGTACATTTCCAAGAAGTTGCCGCTGGAGACGCGGATCACGGACCAGATTTGGTGGCGCCTTTGCGCGCGCGTCAGCGTTGCCATGGAGTCCTCGCAGAGGGAGGTCCGTGCGGTCGGCCTTGTGCCGGCTCGCCAACGCACGATGGATGTTTGCGGTTCTATCCTCCGGCTCAAATCGTCCGATTTTGATCTTACGCAAAAAAAAAGGAGGGCTCCGCCCTCCTTTTTCAGACCCGTGCTGTTGACGTCGCGTTTATTCCGCCGGGACGGTCTTGCCGAGCGCCTCGGGCGTGACGGCGTCGACGACCGACTTCTCGGGATCGAGCCAGAACGCCCAAATGCCGGCGCCGATCACCATCAGCGTGGCAGCGACGATGAACGGTGCCTGCCAGTTGCCGTACTGGACGAGGAAGCCGAAGACCAGCGGAGAGAGTGCGCCTCCGATATTGCCGGCCATGTTCATCATGCCCGACACCGTGCCCGAATATTTGCCGCCGACGTCCATTGGCACCGACCAGGACGGACCGATGGTGCATTCGAGGAAGAACATCGACGCGGTGAGGCAGTAGACGGCGGTGTAGGCATTGTCCGTCAGCGACGCCGGAATGATAAAGGCGGTGCAGCCGAGCAGTCCGGTGATCGCGACCGAGCGTCGCGCGAGCTTGGTATTGCCGGTCTTCTTCAACAGCCAGTCGGTCGCAAGTCCACCGACCGTGTCACCGACGACGCCCGCCCACAGCGGCAGCGAGGCGAAAATGCCGACCTTAATCAGGGTGAAGTGGCGGAATTCGATGAGGTAGGACGGCAGCCAGCTCAGGAAGATCCAGAGGCAGTAAACGTACGTGAAGTACGCCAACATGATCGCCCACATGTTCGGCGATTTGATCAGCGTGCCCCAAGGGACCTTCGGCTTGGCTTCGATGTTCGCAGCCTTCGTAGCGCCGCTCGCATCGGTACCGCGGATATGCGCAAGCTCGGCCGCATTCACCAGGCTGTGGTTTTCAGGCAGGTCGCGATAGAACAAAAAGAACAACACTGCCCAGACGAAGCCGACCATGCCGCAGATGTAAAACACCCACTGCCAGCCGAGCGTCGCCATGATCGTGACGACGATCGGCGGAGCGATCGCCGCACCCGCGCGGCTCGCGCTATGGGTGATGCCCTGGACGAAACCGCGCTCCTCGCGCGGATACCAGAGCTGCATAGCACGCGTCGCGCCGGGGAAGGCGCCCGCCTCGCCGATGCCGAACAGGAAGCGGATGACGATGAAGGAGATCGCGCTGCCCGCGTGCGCCGTCAGCGCCGTCATCACCGACCAATAGCCGACGATGACGGTGAGCACTTTCCTCGGCCCGAAACGGTCGCCCATCCATCCGCCCGGTACCTGGAACATCGCGTAAGCCCAGACGAACGCGGAAAAGATCGCGCCCATAGTGATCTTGTCAAAGCCGAACTCCTTGCTGATCAGCGGAGCCGCGGTGGAGATGTTGACGCGATCGAGATAGGTGATGAGGTACATCAGGCTGATGAGCACCAGGATGTACCAGCGGCCGCGCGAGGCTCGTGCGATCATCTGTTGCATGCGGCTTTTCCTCTAGTCCCGGTTCTTGTTCTAATTCGCGCACGGCGCGCGCGCTTGCGCTAGCGCGTGGACCCATAGCGCGCAAGGCGGCCGGCGTAAATTTCCCGAAAATATCTGCCGTGGCTGCCGGGGGGAGTGCCCCTACACCACCCGGAGCGCCTGGGCGATTCTTCCGTCTGCACCACCATCGCGCACTTCGGGCAATGAAAGGAGTGGACAATTTTCGACGTCCCTTTCCGGTGAGGTGGGTAAACACAAGCCTTTGCGTCGATGTAAGTGGCCGGGGGAAATCGGCCCCCCAAGTCCTTTTCGGCCGCTGACCCCATCAACCTAGGTCGAGTGAGCCCCGTAACCGTTTGAATCGGTGGACAAATCGTGCTGATACGGTTCCATCTCCCGCCAGGTTCACTTTATAATCATTCTACGCTTTTGATTTTGCTGCTGTTTTTTCTTGACCCGAAAATTGTCATAACGCAAATAATGCCAATCACTCTCAATTAGAGTGGCGACTTCGGGACCACTGAACATCGGGTCAAGGGATGCGAATTGCCGATCACACCATGAGCGAAGCAGTCCGATTGGCCCTAGGGCTGGCGCATCGCGGCTTCCGCGGCCGCATCGCGGCGATCGACGTCCCAGCCAAATCGAGCGACCTGTCGCCGGCCGAGTTGGAACGGCGGCTGGTTGAACTCGGGTTCATCGAGGGTGCCGAGGTTGAAATCCTGCACGAAGGCCTGATCGGGCGCGATCCGATCGCCGTACGTGTCGATGGTGCGACCGTCGCCATTCGTCGGCGCGAGGCCATGGCCATTCTGGTGAGCTGACCGGATGTCCGCACTGGCCCAGTCGGGCACGCTGCATTTTGCCCTGATCGGAACGCCCAACAGCGGCAAGACCGCGCTGTTCAACGCGCTCACCGGCAGTCGGCAGAAGGTCGCAAATTATCCCGGCGTCACCGTCGAGCGAAAAAGCGGCGAGCTGAAAACGCCTGGCGGTCGCACGGTCAATTTGATCGATCTTCCCGGCACCTATTCGCTGCGCGCGCGCAGCCCCGACGAGGAAGTCACGCGCGACGTCGTGCTCGGACGTTTCGCCACCGAAGCGACCCCCGATCTGCTGCTGTGCGTAGCCGACAGCACCAACCTGCGGCTCGCGTTGCGTCTGGTGCTCGAGCTCAAGCGCATCGGACTGCCGCTTTTGCTCGTCCTCAACATGATCGACATTGCCAAGCACCGCGGCATCGAATTCGATCTCCAGCGCATGAGTGCAGAACTCGGCGTACCGGTAATCACAGCCGCTGCCGTGCGGCGTGGCGGCACGGACGAATTGCTGCGCCGTCTCGACGATCTGGCGCAAGCGGCCAGCGGGACGCCGGCGGCAAATTCTTGGGCGCCGCCCTCCTCCACCGAATTGCGTACCGCTCAGCGGGAAGCCGACCGCATCATTGCGACCACTGTAAAGAGACCGGCCGAACCGGACACCGTGACGTCGCGCCTCGATAAGGTGCTGCTACATCCGGTCGCCGGGCTGATCATTCTGCTCGCTATACTGTTCGTCATGTTCCAGGCCGTGTTCGCCTGGGCACGGCCGCTGATGGATTTGATCCAGGCGGGCTTTGATGCGCTCGGCGCATTTGCGCACGAGACGCTGCCGCCCGGGATTCTGCAGAGCTTCATCGAGAACGGCGTCATTTCCGGCGTCGGCAGCGTGCTGGTGTTCCTGCCGCAGATCCTGATCCTGTTTCTCTTCATCCTCCTGCTGGAAGACCTCGGTTACATGGCGCGCGCGGCGTTTCTGATGGACCGCATCATGGGAGGCGCGGGTCTGCACGGTCGGGCCTTCATTCCATTATTGTCGAGCTTCGCCTGCGCCATTCCCGGCATCATGGCGACGCGCGTAATCGACAATCCGCGCGATCGGCTGACCACCATTCTCGTCGCGCCGTTGATGACGTGCTCGGCGCGCATTCCGGTTTACACGCTGATCATCTCCGCGTTCATTCCCGACCGCACGGTATGGGGCTTTGCCAGCCAGCAAGGGCTGGTGATGTTCGAGCTCTACGCGGCCGGCATCTTCAGCGCGCTTGGTGTGTCCGCGCTCGCCAAATTCCTGTTCTGGCGCGAGAGCCCGACCCCGCCGTTCATGCTCGAGTTGCCGGATTATAAAATGCCGCGTGTGCGCAGCGTGCTGATGGGCCTCTATACCCGCGCCAAGATGTTCCTGTATCGCGCCGGTACGACCATCTTCTCGATGATGGTGCTGATCTGGTTTTTGGCGTCCTTCCCGCGTCCGCCGGAAGGCGCCACCCAGCCCGCAATCGACTACAGCATCGCCGCGTGGATCGGGCATGCGCTCGAACCCTTGCTCGCGCCGATCGGCTTCAATTGGCAGATCAGCGTCGCGCTGATCCCCGGCATGGCGGCGCGCGAAGTGGCGGTCGCCGCGCTCGGCACTGTCTACGCGATCGAAGGCGGCAAGGAAGCCGCCGCGCAGATCGGCGAGGCGCTTGCGCAGCACTGGACGCTTGCCACTGCGCTCGCGCTGCTCGCCTGGTATATCTTCGCGCCGCAGTGCGCCTCGACGCTCGCCGTCATCAAGCGCGAAACCGGTAGCTGGAAATGGATGGCGGTGACGTTCGGCTACATGCTCGCGCTGGCCTATATCGCTGCCTTCATCACCTACAACGCCGCTGTGGCGCTCGGCGCGGGCTAATGTGGAAGATGCAAGGGGCCGGGAATCGCGCGTTCCGCACGTGCGATCAAGGCTCGCTCGTGGCGATGCACGACGATAAGGCTGATCAAGCCCCCGACGATGGCCAAACCCAGCAGCGCCAGCCCCACGGGCTTGGCGAAGCGTTCGATCAGTTCGCCGAAGCTGTAGGCGCCGAGACCAAACACAGTCGCCCAGACAACGCCTCCCGCCGCGTTAAATATCAGAAAGCGCGGCCAGAACATTCCGTTGGCGCCGGCGAGGAACGCCGCAAGCGTGCGTAACAGCGCGACGAAACGGCCGAAAAATACGACCTTCCCCCCGTGCCGCAGAAACAAATATTGCCCGAGCTTGAGCCGCGGCTCGGTCAGGCCGATGCGCGGACCATATTTGTGCAACAGTGGAAATCCGATCTGACGGCCGAGAAAAAACCCGATGGTGTCGCCGACGATCGCGCCCGCCGCCGCGGCCCCGATCACGGAATGGATCTCCAGCCGGTGCGTCGCGCCGGCAAAGGTGGCCGCAGCGATCAGCATCGTCTCGCCGGGAAGTGGAATGCCGATGCTCTCAAGCGCGACGATGACGCCGACGGCCCAATAGCCATAGGCGCTGACCAAATGTACGGGATCGACATTCATGACCGAGGGGCGGGTTTCCGTCCGGGAGAAAGGACCAGCAGCGTCAATCGTTCCCAGATGCGACGGAATTATGCGGCGCGCACGTGGCGGATGAAAATGTCGACCTGCTCACGAAGGCTCTTGGCATGGCGCAGCAGCCGGTCTGCTTCTTCAAGCGAGCGCGCGGACGCGGCTTGGTTGTCGAATGTTTTGCTTTCGAGTTCAGCCATCTCGTGCGCAACCCCTCGCGAGGATTGCGCCGCCGATTGTGCGCTGCGCGAAATCTCCTGCGTCTCGGCGGCCTGTTCCTGAACGGCGCTCGCCATCGCAACGGCCTCGCGCTCGAGGTCCTCCATTGCGGAAACGACCTTGGCGATGGTCGCAACGGCCGCGGCGCAGGAAGCGCTCACGGCCGAAATCTTGGCATTGATTTCGCCGGTCGCACGCGCCGTTTGCTGTGCCAGCGATTTGACCTCCAGCGCGACGACGGAGAAGCCTTTGCCGGCCGCGCCTGCGCGCGCCGCCTCGATCGTAGCGTTGAGCGCCAGCAGGTTGGTCTGGCTGGCGATCGCACTGATCAGATCGGTGATCGGAACGATCTGGCCGACGGCTCCGGCTAGTTGGTCGATGGTGCTGCGCGCTTTTTCAGATTCGCCGACCGTATGCCGCGTTAGCCTGGTCGCGCTCTCGGTGCGGTCGGCCAGATGCTCGACGGTGGAGGCGATCTTCATCGCGGCGTCGGCAACCGCATCGACGTCCTGCTGCGTGCTTTCGGCAAATGACGCGCTCTGCTGAGAACGCTCCCGCGTCTGTGCTGAAAGATCGGAGATCGTCTGGGATTTGGCGTGCACGGTGTCGACCGCTTGCGTCAGCTCCGAGACCAGCGTCTGGAACGACTGCTCGAAATCGGCGGCGAGACCGCGCATTTCGTTCGCACGTTCGGCGGCCCGGCGCTGCTCGGACGCGAGCCGCTCCTGCTCCATCGCGTGCATGCGGATCGTGTTCTCCCGGAACACCTCGATCGACTCTGCCATCTTGCCGATCTCATCGTGCCGATCACGCGTGTTGATCATGACGTCCACTTCGCCGTTCGACAGGCGCTGCATGGCGGCTGTGATCGCGCGCACCGGACGCACGAGCGACGTGCTGACCAGCCAGGTGATCAGGAGGCTCACGGCCAGTGCAACAACGATGCCGAAGACGAGCACGATCTTGTTGCGCTCGCCATTGGTATAAAGGTCGCCGATCAAGCCATCGACATCGGCAGTAAGGCGGGTGCCCATCTCCGCGAAGGCGCTGTTCACGGCCTCGAACTTCTCGTCTGTCTGACCGAGCATCATTGTCGCCATCGGCGCGTCCACCTCGCCGACGTCAATCGTATCCTTGGCCTGGGCGCGGCATTTCTCCCATATATCCAACAGCGTCCTTAGACGCTCCTGCTCATTTTTCGTCAGATCGGGACGGCTGGAGAGCTGCGCCATCTTGCCCGAAACGGACGCCAAGTCCGAGACGATCTCCTCATGCAGGGGCTTGAGCAAATCGAAGCTGACGCTGTTGCTCGCCCAGGAGACGTAGCGAAATATTTTCAGATGCGCGGAAACGACGGCCGTCTGGACCCGGTCGAACGCCTGCTGCTTCGGCACGAGTTCATTCGACAGCCGCCGCAGGCCTGCAACCGAGTGCGTCGATGTGAAAAACGCGTTGCCGCCGATCGCCAGCAGGCAAATGAGCAGCACGGCCGATGCCGCAAACGCCTTGGTACGGATCGAAAGCGAGCGGCCGAAGCCAAAAAAGTCCATCGGCGAAAATCGCCGTCGGATGGCAGCCGACGCGAGCAGACCACGCATAAGAGCTACCGGTAGACGCCGACCCCGACGAAATAATCGCCCATCCGTTCAACGTAGCTCGACTTATCCTCGATCTTGTTGGTGATCGGGTTCGGCCATTTGTAGTCGATCCAGCCGCCCCCGGGGCCCTCGGCGAGCCTCACCATTTCACGGATCAGATATTTGCCCTCCTGATCTTTCAAGTCGATCAGCACCTTTCCTACGAGCGCCGGGCGCGCGCCGTGGGCGACGCACGTGCCTTTCATGTCGTAGACGAAAGGATAGAGGTCGCGGTCATGGAAAGAGGCGACCGACTTGTCGTTGACCGCCTTGAAGGTCGTGTCGACGCCGTCCGCTTTGAGCATCTCCTGCACGCGCTTGACCATGGCGACCGCTTCCACCTTGGTCCCGTATTCCTCGGCTACGGCCGGCCGCACAAGCGCGATGGCCGCCAGCAACATGAGCGCCAGAATCCGCATCGACGCCTCCTTCGCATGGATAAAGAAAGGCATAACAATTGCGGGTTAACCGGTCGTAACCGCGGCAATATTTAAGCAGCAAAAGTCCGCTTGATCCCCGCTCGACCCAGGTACGGCCGGCCATTACATCTTTGCGTCTCGTGCGGCCAGAAAACCCAACCCCTGCCGCGTTGGACGGGCCGAAGGTGACGCATGCTGAAGTGGGCACTCGTCATTTTTAATATCGCGATTATCGCGGCCCTGTCCGGATTCACCGGCATCGCTGCGGGCGGAGCAAAAATCGCAAAATGGCTGTTCTTCATTGCCGTCGCGATCTTTGTGAACTTCCTCGGGCTGATGGCGGGCCGAGCGGTATCGTAGCGTCCGGTCCCGGCCGCTTTGTTGGTCCCAGGCTCGGGCCGAAATCAGGGAGCGCGAAGCTCTTCCCTCTCGGGCCGGCGGATCGCCTGCAGAGGCCGCTTCAATCCGAGCTGCACTGCCTTTCCGCGGATCGCGGACTGCGATCGGCGAAAGCGCAGAGCGAGCTTACGGACAGGGACACCCTCTTCCCAAAGCTTCTTGAGAACGGCAACGTCTTGGTCATTCCAAGGGCGAGACAGTAATATACGCATGTCCTTCGGGTCTGTTTGTGTTGCTGCAAGGGTGAACGCCAACGAGGCCGCCTCTCCCGCAGCATAACGGACAGCGGCCGAATGCCCGCTCACAAGGAACTCGTAAGTTCGTTCCTAGTTCCGGAAGAGAACGGGCCTTGTGGCGGCAGGTCGCGCACAAACGGCGGTCTGTCACCCGGCTTACACAACTCGGCGCAAAACGAAGCCCCCTCCGGGATTACCGAACGAGGGCCGCGTCGTCCAAAATTTACACGAGCCCCCTACGGAAGCGTTCTGCGTCCGCGGAAGAAGCCAAACAACGCCGACAGAACGAACAACACGATCGCCACGAAGAAAATGATCTTGGCCGCTTCGACGGCCACGCCTGCGACGCCGCCGAAGCCAAATATGGCGGCGATGATCGCGATCACTAGAAACGTCAGAGCCCAACCCAACATGACAGCCTCCTCAACGGCATCCGTTCGTCGGCGGGTGAAACGTGCGATGCGTAGCAGATGTTCCGCAATTCCAATTTGCCACGAACAAAGCAGGAATTTGGAACCGCCGCTTTCGAGGTCGAGTTTTCTGATTTATGATGCGAAAACGGAGCGGACTAACACGATGGCGGGCTTAAGGACGTACCGCGCCAAACGCGATTTCGGCGTCACCGCCGAGCCACGCGGCAAGTTCATGCGTCGTGCCGGGCACGCATTTGTGATCCAGAAGCACGCCGCGCGCCGCCTGCATTATGATCTGCGGCTCGAACTCGACGGCGTGATGAAGAGCTGGGCCGTGACGCGCGGACCGAGCCTCGTGCCCGGCGAAAAGCGTTTGGCCGTGCAGGTCGAGGACCACCCGATCGAATACAACAAATTTGAAGGTACGATTCCGCAAGGCGAGTATGGCGGCGGGACCGTGATGATTTGGGATCGCGGCTCCTGGGAGCCGGAGAGCGATCCGCACAAGGGACTTCAGAAGGGCCATCTCTCCTTCACGCTCGACGGCGAGAAATTGCGGGGAGGGTGGCATCTCGTGCGCTTGCATCGCCGTCCCGGCGAAAAGCGTGACAACTGGCTTCTGATCAAGCAGCACGACGAGGTCGAGCGCTCGACACGCGACAAGGACATTCTGGAGGAAATGCCGCTGTCGGCCGCGACGGGCCGCAGCATGGACGAGATCGCCGGCAGCCCGAAAAGCGAGGTTTGGCATAGCAATCGCTCGGTAGCGGACAATGTCGCAGCGAAGGCGACACAAACGCGCGCGACGCGATCGAAGCGAACGGTGGTCAAAAAGACCCGCGCAGCGAAAAACACGAGCACAAAAAAAAAGACGGCGCGGAAGCGCAAGCCGAAGTCGGAATCGCGCGCCGCAGCCCCCCGTTCGAGCCGCAAGCGTTCCGACAAGGAGGCAGACCCAGCCGCGGGCACGCCGAGATTATCCCTGCCCTCGTTTATTGCGCCTTGCCTCGCAACTTTGTCGGATGCGGTGCCCGACAGCGCAGACTGGCTGCACGAAATCAAATTCGACGGCTATCGCGTGCAAGCGCGCATCGAACGCGGAAAGGTCAGATTGCTGACGCGCAGCGGTTTGAACTGGACCGACAAATTCGGTGCAATCGCTGACGCACTCGCAAAGCTTCCGTGCACGACGGCGTTGATCGACGGCGAAGTCGTCGTCGAAGCGGCGAACGGCGTCTCGAGCTTCTCGGCCCTGCAGCAGGCACTTAAGGATGGCGCAGACACACGAATGGTCTTTTACGCCTTCGACCTGATGCATCTTGACGGAGCGAATTTGACCCCGCTGCCGCTTTCCGCTCGCAAGGCGGCGCTTGAGCGGCTGCTTTCAAAACTCTCCTCCGGCGCCGCCATACGTTTCAGTCAATCTATCGACAAGCCCGGCCCGGAGTTGCTGCAAGAGGCCTGCGCGATGGGGCTGGAAGGCATCGTTTCCAAGCGCGCCGATGCGCCATACAGCTCCGGCCGCGGCTACGACTGGGTCAAGACCAAATGCTCCGATCGGCAGGAATTCGTCATCGTCGGATTTAATCCCTCGACAGCCGACGCGCGCGCCGTCGGCGCGCTGGTGCTCGGGATTTATGCCCAAGGAAAGCTGCGCTATGCCGGCCGGACCGGGACCGGATTCACGCATGCCTTTGCGCGCGACCTCTATCGCAAACTCAGAGCGCTGGAGCGCAAGACATCGGCGCTCGATCCGGTACCGAAAGAGGAGCACGGCGCTCGCGGCCCTATCTGGGTCGAGCCGAAGCTCGTCGCGGAAATCGACTTCCACGGCTGGACGCATGGCGACCGCGTCCGCCAAGCTTCTTTTCAGGGCCTGCGGGAAGACAAGGCCGCGGAGGAAGTCGTGCACGAGGTGAAGAAAACGGTGCCGGCTGCGGCAAAAAGGGCGACGCGGCGTAGCACGCCGGCGTCGGCCAAGGCCGAGAATAACAGAGTCGGCGCAATCACGCTGACGCATCCCGAGCGGGTTTATTGGGAAGGTGCCGGGATCACCAAGCGCGACCTTGCTGAATACTATGTGCAGGTTTGGGACTGGATCGCGCCGCATCTCGTCGGCCGGCCGATCGCATTGGTTCGCTGCCCCGAAGGCGCGGATCACGCCGACCTCGGCGGCTGCTTTTTCCAGAAGCACGTGAAAGCCGGGCTGATGCCCGAGCATCTGCATCTCGTGCCCGAAAAAGGCGACAAGATCATTTCAATCGACGATCTCGATGGTCTGATCTCGCTGGCGCAGGCAGGCGTATTGGAGATCCACACGCGCGGCTCGAGGGTCGAGCATCTCGATAAGGCTGACCGGCTGGTTTTCGATTTCGATCCGGGGCCCGGCACCGGGTGGAAAGACATCATCGCCGCCGCGCGCGACATCCGCGAGCGGCTGCGCCAGATCGACCTCGAGACGCTGCTCAAGACGTCGGGCGGCAAGGGCCTGCACGTCGTGCTGCCGATCGAGCCGACACCCTGGGACCAGGCGAAGCTGTTCACGCAGACAGTCGCACGCGCAATGGAAGCGGATGAACCCGACCGCTACGTGTCGGTCGCGGCCAAGGAAAAGCGCAAGAACAGGATTTTCGTCGATTATCTGCGCAACAGCCGCGAGGCGACGGCAGTCGCGCCTTATTCGACGCGCGCACGGCCGGGCGCGCCCGTGTCCGTTCCCATCGACTGGTCGGAATTGCGCACGCTCGAGGGCGCAAACAAATACAATGTGAATAACTTGATGACGCGGCTGAAGCGCAAGATGGACCCGTGGGCCGATATCGGAAGGATGAAGCAACGGCTGCCCCGGATGAAGTAAGTGGGTGCCTACTTTGTCGTCGCCCGGGCACCCATCGGAACTCTGCAATTGACGGAGCGTTGACGTGGCCGATGGGGTGCAGCCCACGGGTAGGCCAATGGCGAACGGTGACAACACTTCGTCGTCGGTGACGAATCTGAACAATCACATTTCGAGCCTGGCGCAGGCCTTCGCGAGCTGGACCGGACATCCCGCGACGTTTCTGTTGGCCATCCTCGTCGTTGTGGCCTGGGTTGCTAAAGCTACTTACAATTTAAACGCCCGGGGCTGAGCAGATGATCGTCAAGTCCGCCGCGTTCGCCGCTCTTTCATTGTTCACGCTGCATCTGCCCGCTTCGGCCGCGGGCAATGGCTCGCATCAATTCTCCGGCGTGGCCGCCTACTACGACACGCATTATCACGGACGCACCGCCAGCGGCTCCAATTATAATCCAAATCTGTATACGGCCGCCCACCGTACCCTGCCGTTTGGAACGCGCCTGCGCGTCACCGAACCGCGCTCCGGCCGCAGTGTCGAGGTGGTGGTGAACGATCGCGGGCCGTTCACGCGCGGGCGCGTGCTCGACTTGTCGCTCGCCGCCGCCAAGCAGTTGCAGATGATCAAACACGGGCTTGCCCGCATCACCGCGGCGGTGGTTTCGCCGTAGGCCCGATCAGTCGCCGCCTACTGCAAAAATCAGGCTGATCGTCTGCGAGCAGCGCGGCCAGATTTCGGCCGGACCGCTTGCCTCCCCGTACTGCATGTGGACTGTGTTTTCGTTCACCAGCGTCATGTTGATGATCTGACCCGCGCCGCGCTCCGGCGCCGGCGGCACGTAGGAGTAATAATGCCGGCTGTAATTGCCTTGCATCGTCTTGCCGCCAGGCGTGACGATCTCAGGCCCAAGAATTGAGAAGCGGCGGCCATCCTGGTGGCACCAGTTGCCGTCGATTGCATCCGCAAAGGCAGATCCCGTACCGCACGCCAGCATCGTGCCTGCCGCGAGATACGTCGCGATGCGCATTCGCATGCTGGTCCCTCGACTTCGCAGTGGTGAATGCCGCTTCCTTTTATGATAGAACGCGCGCCCGCCTTGCGTCACCTCATCAGTAAAGGACGTCCCATGCCCGCCGACCGCCCGCAGCAGCGCCTCTCCCTGATCGAAGAGGAGCGGATGACGCCGGAGCAACATACGCTGCTGGCGTCGTTGCGCTCGGGTCCGCGCGGGCAAACTTTAAGGCCGCGCGGACCCTTCGCCGCCTGGATGCATGCGCCGGAATTCGGGCAGCTCGCTCAGGCGCTCGGCGCGCATGCCCGTTACAAGACGGCTCTCTCCCCGCGCCTGTCGGAGTTCGCCATTCTATGCACGGCGAGCATCTGGAAGGCGCAGTATGAATGGTTTGCGCACGCCCCGATGGCGCTAAAGGCCGGGGTCGGCGAAGCCAGCATCAACGCGTTGCGCGAAGGCCGCGTGCCCGAGCAGGCGAAAGACGACGAACGGGCGATCTATGATTTCGTCGCGCAATTGTACACGACGCGGCGCGTGAGCGAGCCCGTCTATCGGCGCGTCCGGGAATTCCTCGGCGACGCGGCGATGGTCGAGTTCGTCGGCATCCTCGGCTACTACGCGCTGATCTCGATGACGCTCAACGTCTTCCACATGCTGCCGCCGGAGGCGGAGCCGCTCGCTTTCGCCGAGCCGGAAGTCTGAGAACCGACTAGCCGGCAACGGCCGCGGGTACTTAAGAATTGGTGTGGCAGACAAATTTTTAATTTATTTAACCGCGTTTGCGCGGCAGGCGCCTCCCGCACATCTCAATGTCCGTGCTGGCCAGCCATGCCGGACATGTCGTGGCCGGACATGCTTGGCATTGCACCGCCGGCGTCACCATGCGTCGCGCCCATGCCTTCGACGACGAATTCGACCTGCACCTTCCCGGCTTTGGCAAAATCGAGGGTAGCGGGCACGCGGTCGCCTTGCTTGAACGGCTTGTCGAGCCCGACGAACATGATGTGATATCCGCCCGGACGGAGCGTGACCGTCTCGCCAGGCTTGATCTCCAGACCGCCCTCCAGCGGCCGCATTTTCGCGACACCCTTCTCCTCGCTCGTCTGATGCAATTCGAACTCTTTGGCGACCGGGCTAGAGCCGCCGATCAGGCGGTCAACCGCAGTGCCGTTATTGGTGATGGTGAGAAAGCCCCCGCCGGGCGCACCTTTCGGAGTCGCGCGCGACCACGGATGGCCGATGTGCAGAGGTCCCACATTGTAGTCTTGCGCCAGCGCCGGCGTGATGAGGAGAAAAGCCGCAAGGGTGCCACCTAAAAACTTGGACATCGAGGAGCTCCGAACGTGGATCGGCGAACGGGAAACGGGCGCGACCCTAGTTTGCGTAACCAGGACCGTCCACCCATGTTTCCGCAGGACACCCGCGGATGTGGCGTTGAATCGATCAGGAGAAAGGCGCAAATACCGACGAGTTCCCGGCGCTAAAGCGTAGCAATGCCCGAGACCCAACCAGCCAACGACGAGCACCAGGTCCTGCGGTTTCCCGGCGGCCGGAAGGCGCCGCCTCCTCCGAAGCAGGACGATCTCGCGCCGTACTCCGGTCCGCCCGAATCCGATGCCGACTACCGGGATCGCATGCTGGTAAACGGCGCCGTCCTGCTTGTCGTCCTCGCTCTTATTGGGGCGGCACTCTGGCTCGCCGACACGATGGCCACCATGCGCCGGAACCAGGACTGCGTCCTGTCGGGCCGCACCGGTTGCACCCATGTCGACGTGGAGCCCAGCCGCCGCTGGTAAACCATGGCGATTAGCCAGTTTTCCCGCTAAACTGGGCGCGGCATTGAATCTGCCAGCCCGCTTCGCTATACGGGCTCCCGACCTTTAAGGCCGGTTCTTGTGATGCCGGACGCTCACTTCGGAAAACGCGCAAGGCGGGGGTCCAAGCGCGTCGCCGGCATAGCCGTTTCTTCCGATCAATCAGAGAGTTAACGATGTCCTCGACGTTCGATACCATCGCCAATATCATCGCCGAGACCTGCGATATTCCGCGCGACTCGATCACGCCCGAGAGCCATGCGATCAACGACCTCGGCATCGACAGTCTTGACTTCCTGGACATCGCGTTCGCCATCGACAAGGCTTTCGGCATCAAGTTGCCGCTGGAGCAGTGGACAGCCGAGGTGAACGAGGGGAAGGCGACGACCGAGCAGTATTTCGTGCTGAAAAATCTGGCTGCGCGGATCGACGAGTTGGTCGCGGCCAAGGGGGCATGACCGCAGAGATGCGTCTCGAGTACTTCCAGATGATCGGCCGCGTAGCCGATCTTAGCCTCAGCGACCGTACGATCCGAGTCGAATCCAGGGTCCCTACCGAGAGCACGATCTTCGAAGGCCATTTCCCCGGCTATCCGCTGATGCCGGGCGTCCTTCTCACCGAGACCATGGCGCAGACTTCGGGATGGCTGTTGCTCGCGCTCAACGGCCTCTCGCGCATGCCGTTC
>Ga0207862_1000003_pt1 | contig 57244 bp, 56 predicted proteins | sample LuqExpMetageno81_FD_187838 | JGI IMG/M metagenome (GOLD analysis project Ga0207862, IMG submission 187838) | Tropical forest soil microbial communities from Luquillo Experimental Forest, Puerto Rico - Sample 81 (SPAdes) | ecosystem: Environmental > Terrestrial > Soil > Tropical forest ... | reverse complement strand
TTTCGTTGCCCCAGCTCGGCAGCGAGGCGTTGAGGGCATCCTGCGCGCGCGCATCGGCGCGTCCACGTTGCTGCAGATGTTCGGCGACAAGATCGGCGGCTGCTTCGAGGGTTGCTGCGTGATTGGCGAGCGTCTGCCGGCGCTGGTCGAGCATCTGCACGGCCGCGCCGACGCAAATCGTGATCAGGAAAGCGACGATCAGTCCGGGGACGGCGCGGCGCAGCAGCGGCTCTGCGGTGAGGAGGCGGCGGTAGGCCGGCTTGGCGATGGATTGCGCCAAGCCCTTGATCGAATCCGACCTCGTCGACGCACTCGCCACGCTGGCGCGCGCCATCCCTCGCCCCCGTTACGGTGTTTCCCCAGCAGCCCCGACCGAAGGGGTGCCGCACCCCCCGAATCACTTGTGATTTGAATCCATGCGGACTGATTTGTCGAGAGTCGCAGAGTCAATTCTTGAAAAATCGTTACGCACAGTTGCAGCAGCGACTCACTTTTGTGCAATCGCCGTGCGGAGGGGGGACGCCTGGTTCAGCCCAGCGCCCGTTCGACGATGTCGGATACATCGCGCGACAGGCCGGGCTTAGTCTGGATGCGGCGGAGCGCAGCCTCCGCCTTGGCACGCCGTTCCGCTTCCATCGTGCGCCAGCTCCGGAACGCGGTTGCCATGCGCGCGGCGACTTGCGGATTCTTCGGGTCGAGCGTGAGGATGACGTCGGCGACGAAGTCATAGCCTTCGCCATCGGCGCGATTGAACTGCGTCGGATTGCTGTGCGCGAAGGCGCCGATTAAGGACCGCACGCGGTTCGGATTGGTGATCGAGAAGGCCGGGTGGTTCATCAGCGCGCGCACGCGGGCGAGCGTGTCGGGTCGCGGCGACATGGCCTGCAGCGACAGCCATTTGTCGATGACGAGCGCATCCGAGGCGTAACGATTGTAGAAGTCGGTCAGCGTGCGGTCCCGCTCGGCGCCTTCGTGCTGCGACAAGGTCGCGAGCGCGGCCATGCGATCGGTCATGTTGTCGGCCGTATCGTATTGGCGCCCCGCCCGCGCAATCTCGTCGGCCTCGCCGGGAGCGGCCATCAGATCGAGCGTTACATTGCGCAATGCGCGGCGTCCGGCGCTCGCCGCGTCCGGGCTGTAGCCGCCCGTCGACGCCAGCCGGTCGTAGACTGTGGACAAGGTGGCGCCGAGCCGCCTGCCGATCTCAACCCGCAGTGCACGCCGCGCATTGTGGATCGCATCCGGGTCGATCTCGCGGCCGATCTCGCGCGCGATGTCGCTCTCATCCGGCGGGATCAAAGAGAGCGCCGCGAAGGCGGGCTCCAGCGTCACGTCCTCGATCAGATTGGCCAGTGCGCGCATCAGCCGCTCGTCGGTGCGCGCGGCGCGACCCGCGCGCAATGCGCCGACGTTCTCGATCAAGAGCTGCGTCGCGATCGTCTGTAGCGCCTGCCAGCGGTTGAACGCATCGCTGTCGTGTGCGGCGAGGAAGGCGAGATCGTCGTCGGACAGATCGGTCTCGAGTTTGATCGGCGCCGAGAAGCCTCGGTTGGTCGACAGCACCGGCCGCTCGGGGATGTTGATGAATGTGAACGTCTGCGCGGCTTCCTTGAGTTCCTGTACATCGCCCGACGGCGCACCGGGAAACAGTGGGAGGTCGATTCCATCTTTGCCGAGCAAGCCCGTGCGCAGCGGAATCGGCATCGGCTCCTTGCGCGGCTGGCCGGGCGTCGGCGCGAGCGATTGCCTGCAGTCGAGCGTGAATGTCTTTGCCTCCGCGTCGTAGCGGGTCGAGACGGTCACCCCCGGCGTGCCCGCCTGCCGGTACCAGCGCATGAACTGAGAGAAATCGCGTCCGCTCGCATCCGCGAAGCACTGCACGAACTGCTCCACCGTCGCCGCTTCGCCGTCATGCCGGGCGAAATACAAGTCCATGCCGGCGCGGAATTTCTCGTTCCCGATCAAAGTCTGGATCATGCGCACCAGCTCGGCGCCCTTCTCGTAGACCGTGCTGGTGTAGAAATTGTTGATCTCCTTGTACTGCTCCGGCCGCACCGGATGGGCGAGCGGTCCCGCATCCTCGATGAACTGCGCGGCCCGCAAGCCGCGCACGTCGGCGATGCGCTTGACCGGTCGAGAGCGCATGTCGGCGGAGAATTCCTGATCGCGGAAGACGGTGAGCCCTTCCTTCAGGCAGAGCTGGAACCAGTCACGGCAGGTGATGCGGTTGCCGGTCCAGTTGTGGAAGTATTCGTGCGCGATCACCGCTTCGATGCGTGCGTAATCGCCGTCGGTCGCGGTCTCCGGGCTCGCCAGCACGTATCTGTCATTGAAGACGTTGAGACCTTTGTTCTCCATCGCGCCCATGTTGAAGTCGGACACGGCGACGATCATGAAGATATCGAGGTCGTATTCGCGGGCGAACGCCTCCTCGTCCCAGTGCATCGAGCGCTTCAGCGAGTCCATCGCATAGGCGCAGCGATCCTCCTTGCCGTGCTCGACATAGATTCGCAACGTAACGTCGCGGCCGGACATCGTGCGGAACGTGTCTTCGACGCAGGCGAGGTTGCCGCCTACCAGCGCAAACAGATAGGCCGGTTTCGGATGCGGATCGTGCCACAGGGCGAAATGACGGCCGTTGGAAAGGTCGCCGCTCTCGATGAGATTCCCGTTCGATAAGAGCACCGGCGCTTCGCCTTTGTCCGCCTCGATGCGCGTCGTGTAGACCGCCATCACGTCCGGCCGGTCCGGGAAATACGTGATACGGCGGAAGCCTTCCGCCTCGCACTGCGTGCAATAGGTGCCACTCGAGCGGTAGAGTCCGGAGAGCTGCGTGTTGGCCGACGGGTCGACCTTTGTCTCGATCTCGAGCGTGAACGGCTGGTTCGGCGGCTGCGGAATGGAGAGCCGGTCGGGCGAGGCTTCGAACGAACCCGACGCGACTTCAGCGCCGTCGATCTTGAGCGAACGCAATGTCAGCCCGTCGCCGTCGAATACGACCGGCGCGGCAGGCGTCCGCGGGTTGGGCCGCACCGCGAGCGTGGCACGCACGCGCGTTTCGGTCGGATGCAGCGACACGTCTAGATGGACCGTGTCGACGAGCCAGTCGGGCGAACGATAATCGGCGAGGCGGATGGGCTGGGCAATATCGGTGCGCATGGGCGTTGATCTAGGATGCCGGCGGAGCAATTGGAAGCAAGAATGACGATGCGCTGCATGCAGCTTGATCGGCTGGGAGAGCCGCTCCGCTTGCGCGAACGGCACGTCCCGCAGCCCGGCAACGGCGAACTCATGCTCGCGGTTTCCGCGTGCGGCGTCTGCCGGACCGACTTGCACGTCGTGGACGGCGATCTCACCCATTCGAAGCCGCCGATCGTGCCCGGACACGAAATCGTCGGCCGCGTCGCGGCCGTAGGGCAGGGCGTGAGCGGCTTCCGGATGGGCGAGCGCGTCGGTGTTCCCTGGCTTGGCGCGACCTGCGGCGTCTGTCCGTATTGTCGCGAGGACGCGGAAAACCTGTGCAATGCGCCGGTGTTCACCGGCTACACGCGGGACGGCGGCTTCGCCACGCACACGATTGCCGATGCGCGTTACTGCTTTCCACTTGGTGAGGACGGCAACGATGCAGAGATCGCGCCATGGCTCTGCGCGGGCCTGATTGGCTGGCGCAGCTATCGCATGGCGGGCGACGGCAGGGCGCTCGGCCTCTACGGGTTTGGCGCCGCCGCGCACATCCTGGCGCAGGTCGCGCGCTGGCAGGGGCGGCGCGTATTCGCGTTCACCCGCAAGAGCGACACGGCGGCGCAGGATTTCGCCCGCTCGCTCGGGGTGGAATGGGCGGGCGGCTCGGATGAGATGCCGCCCGAGCCGCTCGATGCGGCGATCATCTTTGCGCCCGTCGGCGCGCTGGTGCCGGCCGCGCTGAAGGCGGTGCGCAAGGGGGGGCGCGTAATCTGCGGCGGCATCCACATGTCGGACATTCCGAGCTTTCCCTATGCGCTGTTATGGGAAGAGCGGCAGTTGCGCTCGGTGGCAAACTTGACGCGTGAGGACGCGCGCGAGTTTCTGCAATTCGCGCCGCAGGCCGGCGTGCGCTGCGAGGTGACGCGCTATCCGCTCGAGCAGGCGAACGAGGCGTTGGCGGATCTGCGAGAGGGAAGGCTGCAGGGCGCGGCGGTGTTGGTGCCCTAACGCATCGGCTCCGCATGCCCGATCACGCGCTTGATCGAGGAAGAGCGCGCCTTGAGCGCGCGTTCGAGCTCGTCGACATTCTCGTGCACGGCCTGGACCGAGAGCTCCGGATCGACGCGGCAGTGGAAATTGACGATCTCGCCGCCCTCCGTCTCGCGCACCCGCACGTCGTGCACGTCGCGGATGACGCGTCCCTCCGCGGCGATCTCGGCGAGCGCCATGCTCACGGCCTGCACGCGTTCGGGCGGCGCTTCGCGGCCATGCGCATCCAACGCCTGCAAGGGCTCGATGTGCGTCTCGACCTCGACATCCTCGCCGAGCTCGTGGCTGACCGCCTTCTCCAGCCCGTCCGCCATCTCGTGCGCCTTGCGCAGGCTCATGCGTCCGTCGACTTCGAGATCGAGCGAGACGGTCAGCCGGTCCTTCAACTCGTGCACGGTGACGTGATGCACCGCCAGCGCGCGATTGCGCGCGATCACCATCACGCGGTCGAGCACGGTTTCGTTGCTGAGCGCAACCGGATGCGTGACGACCACAGGCTCCGCGCCCGGCATGTAGGTCTGGATCGCCGTCGTGACGGCTTCCTTGATCGCGTTGACGCGATCGAGCGGCAGCGTCCGGCTGACCGCGACCGTCAGATCCACGAAGATCGTCTCGCCGACCCCGCGCGCGCGCACATGCTCGACGTCGACCACGCCCGGAACGGCGCAGGCGATCTTCTCGATCTGCGCGGCGGCTCCGGGCGGTGCGACGTCGGTGAGTGTATCGATGGTGCGCTTGCCGAGTCGCCAGCCGGCGACGCAGACGAGCCCGGCGACCGCAATCGCGGCGGCAGAGTCCGCCCACGCGAGCCCGTAATGCACGCCGAGGAGGCCGACGAGCACGGCGAGCGACGACCACAGATCGGACGAGAAGTGCAGCGCGTCCGCTTCCAGCGCCTGGCTTTGCGTCGCTTGTGCCGTCCGCGTAAGAGCGCGCGCACGAAAAAAGTCGATGACGATCGATGCGGCGATCACGCCGAAGGCCCAGATGGTCGCTTCGACGGTATGCGTTTCGCTGCCGATCAGCCGCTTGACGGCTTCCCACACCACCACGCCCGAGAGCAGAAATAGCAGCGCCGTCTCTCCGAGTGCAGAGATTGATTCGACTTTGCCGTGGCCGTAATGATGCTCCTCGTCGGCCGGCTTGCCGGAGACTCGCACGGCGGCGTAGGTCATCACTGTCGCGCCGAGATCGATGAACGAATGGCCGGCTTCCGACAGAATTGCGAGCGATCCGGTGCTCACGCCCACGATCGCCTTTGCGATCGCCAGCGCGGCGGACGCCGCAATCGACGTCAGCGCAACCTGTTCCTTTTCGCTCTGCATGCGCGGCTCGTTTAGCGCATCGGGCGGGTCATTGCGAGGCGCGGACGCTCATCCGGATACCGGCGCGAAGCCGAACTCCGCGTTGTGCGCGCCTGGGGTCGGCGCAGCGGCGAGTGCATCGAGGCGCTTACGAAAATCATTTGCGATTGGAACGGGTAGGGCCGGGATCGTGTCGCCGCGCGCATTCGCGAGCTTGCGCGCGAATAGCTTGCGCGCAGCGAATTGCGGATCGTTCGTCGCCGCACGAAGGTCCTGCATGATCGAGCAACAACAGTCGGCCTCGTCGAACACCGTGCTCCATTCGCCCGCGCTGCGTGACGCGATGATCTCGGCGACGCGCGCGATCGTCCGCGCCGGATCGCGGCGATCGTCGCTGTACTCGGCTTCCAAACCGATCGCCTGCGTGAAGGCGATCCAGAATTTCTGCTCTAGCGCGGCGACGGCCGCGACGGCTCCATCGCGCGTCTCATACATATGATAGCGCGGCGAACCGCCCGTCAGCCGCTCGCCGCCGTCCTTGGGCCAGACGCCAGTGACGTTGCCTTGCGCAAGCGCGGCGAACGTGAAGGCAAACAGGCTGTCCGTCATCGACACGTCGATGAACGAGCCTTCGCCTGTCGTATCGCGCTGGCGCAGCGCGAGCAGGATGTTCATCACGGCGGGGTAGCTGCCGCCGGCGATGTCGGCCATCAATCCAGGTGGAAGGGTGCGGTGGCCGGGCGTACCGGAGGAGAGCGCGAGCAATCCGGCGTCGCCGATGTAGTTCAAATCGTGGCCCGCACGGTTGCGCCGCGGGCCCGTCTGCCCGTAACCGGTGATCGCGCAATAGACGAGTGTCGGGTTGAGCTTACGCAGGCTCTCGTACCCGAGCCCGAGCCGGTCCATGACGCCGGGGCGGAATTGCTCGACCAGCACGTCGCTCGTCACTGCAAGCGCGCACATGCGCTCACGCGCTGCTGGGTCCTTGAGATCAGCGACGATGCTCTTTTTGCCGCAATTGAGCAGCGCAAAGGTCGCGCTCACGTCTCCCCACTGCGGCGCATAGCCGCGCATCTCCTCGCCGCCGGGTCGTTCGACCTTGATCACCTCGGCGCCTGCTTCGGCCAGCAGCAGCGTCGCCATCGGGCCGGGCAGCAGCGTCGAAAAATCGAGCACGCGGACGCCCGCAAGCGGTCGCATCAGTTCATCCGCGGCTCGCGCAGCGAGGCCTGCCTCGCTTGCTCTTGTTTCGCCCAGCGCCAGCGCACGGCCGCGTAGGTGAGCACACCGACAAGCGGCGGAATGGACACCATCAGCAGGAGCTCGGTCATTGCGAGCGCCCCTCCCGAGCGCATCTCGCTATCGACGGCCAAGCCTATCGGCCTTGTGGGACGGCCGCCAGCCTGTTCCATCACGTCCTTCCGATTGCACCAAATCCGGACGGGGCCTATGTAAAGTTGGGCGGACACACCGAATCGAGGGTTCTTGTGAAGGTCATCAGCTGGAACGTGCTGCGTTTGACCGGCGCGGCGGTCGAGGACGTTGCCGCGCTCATCCACCGGCATCGCCCGGATCTCGCTCTGCTACAGGAAGCGACGCAGGACATCTCCGAGCTGCCAAAGCTCGTCGGCGGCACGTTCTTTCGCGAGCCGCTGGAAGGCCGTATCTACGGGCTGGCGATGTGGAGCCCGCATGCGCTACCGCGCCCGCGCGCGCTGCGATTGCCGGTCTCGCAGGTGCCTGGGCGCGTGCCGCCGCGGCTTGCGCAGATCGTCAATTTCGGTGGCATCAATTTCGCCAACGTGCATCTCTCGCACGGACAGTTCCTCAATCGCTGGCAGCTTTTTCGCATCGCCAATGCGCTCGCCGGTCCGGCCGCGATCATCGGCGACTACAATGCGGTCGGGCCGATCTCGCTGCCGGGCTTCAAGGACATCGGCCCGCGTCAGCCGACGCACAGTCCCGCGACGATCTTGTCGTTCCGGCTCGATCGCTGCATGGGGCGGGGCCTCAAATGCACGCACGGCCGCGTGCTCGCGCGAGGGCCGTCGGATCACCATCCGATCTCGCTCGAATTGCAGGTCGTGCCGGCGCTGTTGGAGAACGCGTTTCCCGCGCATCCATTCCGCAGCAACGTGGAGCGCCTGATCGCGGCGGTGCAGGAGAAGCCGATCCGCGCTCGCCTGCGCCGGCGTTTGCTGCGCGAGCATGCCGGCGACCGCCGGTCGGCCTAGATCGCGGCGCGCGGTGCCGCTTCGGCCTGTTGAGATTGGTCGACGAGCACGTTCCCGATCATCACCAGCACCGGGCTGGGAAGCTGCATGCGCGTGAGCTCTTGCGCGATGCTGCCGACGGTCGCGCGTAAAATGCGCTGATCGGGACGCGTCGCGCGCGCGATCGCAATTGCAGGCGTGGAAGCATCGAGCCCCGCCGCGAGCGCGCGCTCGGCCAGTGCGGCCAATGTGCGTGTCGGCATGTAGACGGCCGTGGTGCAGGACGGATCGGCGAGGCTCTTCCAATCGAGATCGTCGGGCAGCTGGCCGTCTCGCGCGTGACCCGTCACGTATTGCAGCCGGCGCACGTGCCCGCGGCCCGTGAGCGGCACGTTCAGCGCCGCCGCTGCGCCTTGCGCGGCGGTGATGCCGGGCACGATGTTCGCCTGAATGCCAGCGGCGCCACAGGCCTCAAGCTCTTCCGCCGCGCGACCGAAGATCAGCGGATCGCCGCCTTTGAGCCGCACCACGCGCTTGCCCTGCTTGGCCAAGCCCACCATCAGCGCGTTGATATCGTCCTGCGTGCACGAGGGCTCGAAACCCGTCTTGCCGACCAAGAGCTTGCGCGCTTCGCGCCGCGCGAAATCGAGCACGTCCGCCGAGACGAGATCGTCGAACAGGATCACGTCGGCCGTCTGCAACGCGCGCACGGCGGCAAGCGTGAGCAGTTCCGGATCGCCGGGCCCCGCGCCGACCAACGTGACCGAGCCGGTCGCGCCGTTCGTACCGCGCAACAGCCAGTCGAAGTCGCTTTTCTTCGGCGCAACGCTCGCATGCGTCACCGCATGGTCGGCGAAACGCTCCCAGAATTTGCGGCGCGCTGCGGCCGGGAGGGACTTCACCGCCACGCGCCAGCGCTGTGCGGCCTCCGCCCAAGCGGCAAAACCTTTCGGAAGCATGGCCTCGATTTTGGCGCGGATCGCCTGCGCGAACACCGGCGCGGCGCCGTCGGTCGAGATGCCGACGACGAGCGGCGAGCGGTTCACGATGGCGCCGAAATTGAAATCGCAGAAGGCCGGCTTGTCGATCACGTTCACCGGCACGCCGGCGCGGCGCGCGGCGGACACGAAACGCGCGGCATCTTCCTCACGCTCGAACGCGCCGATGGCGATGCCGGCGCCGGACAAATCGGTTTCGGTCCAGACGCGCGCATGCAGCACGATGCCATCGCGCGGCGGTTCAACGAGCAGCGCGCGTAGTTCATCGGAAATCTCGTCTGCATAGACATCGACCTGCGCCCCCGCGGCCGACAGAAGCTCTGCCTTCCATGCTGACGCCGCATTTCCACCTGCGACGACGGCGCGTTTACCTTCGAGCGCCAGAAACACGGGCAGCCGCGCGAGCGGCGCCATGCGGCCGGGGTTCTGCTCGGAGGGCAAACGCGGGTTCATGGTTTGCGCGCCTGCGGTCCGGTGTCGGCGTGGAAGTCGAGGCCGTTGCGGGTCGCCGCAACGAAGCCGGCGCGGATTGTGAAATCGCCGAAGCGTTCGCCCTTTTTGCGCTCCTTCGCGTAGGCTGCGAGCACCGGATCGAGCGCGCCAACGATGCCGTTATGGTCGAGATCCTCGGCGTAGAGCTTGTTCATGCGCGTGCCGTCGAACGCCGCGCCGAGGTACAAATTGTACCGACCCGGGCCTTTGCCGACCAAGGCGATCTCGGCGAGATAGGGCCGCGCGCAGCCGTTCGGGCAGCCGGTCATGCGGATGACGATGTCGTCCTGCGAAAGCTCATGCGTCGCGAGCCGTTCATCGAGTGCGTCGATAAGTTCGGGCAGATAGCGCTCGCTCTCGGCAAGCGCGAGCGCGCAGGTCGGCAGCGCGACGCAGGCCATGGAATTGCGGCGCAGCCCCGTGTGCTCGCCATGCATTCGGTGCTCGGCGACGAGCGCTTCGATCTCGGCACGCTTCTCCTTTGCGACATTGGCGATGATCAAATTCTGGTTCGGCGTGACACGGATTTCGCCTTCGTGCACCTGCGCAACGCGCCGCATGCCGGTCAGCAGCCGCCGGCCGTCGGGGAAGTCGCTCAAGCGTCCGTTCTCGATGAACAAAGTGAGATGATGCTTGCCGTTCTCGCCTTCGGTCCAGCCGTAGCGGTCTCCGGTCGAGGTGAATGCGTAGGAACGCGCTTTCTCCAGCGGCTTTCCGGCGCGCTTGGCGATCTCGGCGCGTAACGCATCCGCGCCATGATCGTCCAGCGTGTATTTCAGCCGCGCGTGCTTGCGGTTGGTGCGGTCGCCCCAGTCGCGCTGGATGGTGACCACCGCTTCGGCGACCGTCATCACGTCCTCCGGCCGGCAGAAGCCGAGCACGTCCCCGATGCGCGGATAGGTCTCCGCCTCGCCGTGCGTCATGCCCATGCCGCCGCCGACCGCCACGTTCCAGCCTTCGATGCCGCCGGTCTTGCCGACGATGGCGATGAAGCCGAGGTCCTGCGCGAACACGTCGATATCGTTCGACGGCGGGACTGCAAAGCCGATCTTGAATTTGCGCGGCATGTAGGTCTTGCCGTAGATCGGCTCGACGTCATCGCGCTCGCCTTCGCCGGCGATCTTCTCACCATCGAGGAAGATTTCGTAATAGGCGTTCGTACGCGGCCGGAAATGCTGCGAGGCGCGGCGCGCGAGTTCGTAAGCTTCGGCATGAATGCGCGACTGATGCGGGTTCGACACCGCCATGACGCCGCGGTTGTCGTCTCCGCAGGCCGCGATCGTGTCGAGCGCCACCGCGTTGATCGCCTTCAGCGCGGTCTTGATGTTGAATTTCAGAACGCCATGCAACTGGAATGTCTGCCGCGTTGTCAGGCGCAGCGTGTCGCCGGCATAGACGCGCGCGACCTCGTCGAGCGCGAGCCATTGCTGTGGCGCAATCACGCCGCCCGGCAGGCGGATGCGGATCATGAAGCCGAACGCTTTTTCCAGCTTCTTCTTCATCCGTTCGGGCCGCAGATCGCGGTTGTCCTGCAGATACATCCCATGAAATTTCAAAAGCTGCGCGCTGTCCTCGGAGACGCCGCCCGTCATCGGATCGGCCATGTCCTCGGCAAGGTCGCCGCGCAAGTAGCGGCTGCGCGCCTTCAGGTGCTCCATGGAGGAGAGTTCGTCGGTCATCGGATTCTCCGGTTCTCGTCGGCGTCATCGTCCGCGAAGGCGGCCGATCCAGCACTGGCAGCTATGGAGTGCTGGATGCCCGGCGTTCGCGGGGCATGACGGCTAGAGGGGAGGCGTAGCCGCCCTAATACACGTCCTGCAGATACCGCTTCTCGCGCTCGAGCGACTGCACAGCGGCTTCCGCCTGCTCGGGCGAGAGCGCCTTCACGTCGGCGTAGGACTGCACGAGTGTTAAACGCACATCCTTTGCCATGCGCTTGGCGTCACCGCAGACATAGAAATGCGCGCCGTTCTCCAGCCACTCGATCAGGTCGCGGCGCTGCGCCCACATCTTGTGCTGCACGTAGACTTTCTCCGGCGTGTCGCGCGAGAAGGCGACGTCCATGCGCGTGAGCGAGCCGTCCTTCAGCGCGTCCTGCCATTCGAGCTGATAAAGGAAGTCGTGCGTGAACGAGCGGTCGCCGAAGAACAGCCAATTCTTGCCCGGTGCTTCGATCGCGCGGCGCTCCTGCACGAAGGCGCGGAACGGCGCGATGCCGGTGCCGGGACCGACCATGATGATGTCGCGGTCGGTGGCGGGCAGGGCGAAATGCTTGTTGGGTTTCAGCTTCACGCGCAGCGTCTGTCCGCGCTTGAGCTGGTCGGCGACATGGGTCGAGGCGACGCCTTTGCGGTCGCGGTCGTAGCTGCGATAGCGCACGGCCGAGACGAGCAGATGCGCTTCGTCGCCGACCTCGCGGCGCGATGACGCGATCGAATAGGCGCGCGGCGCGAGCGGGCGCGTGAGGCTGCGCAGCTGCTCGGCATCGACCTTCGCGGGGAAGCTCTCGATCAGGTCGATCAGTTGGCGCCCGACGATCCACTCGCGCGCCTTGCCGTCCGCGAGCAGCGCCTTCACGTCGGAATGCCCGGTCGCGGCGGCGTAAGTCTCGAGCGTCTTGGTCGAAAGCGTTGTGATGTCGCGCGCGGCGAGCAGATCCTTGCGCAGGGCTTCGTCGCTCACGCCGCTCATCTGCAAAATCTCGTCGACCGCGGCGGAATCGTTCTCCGGATAGATATCGAGCGATGCACCCGGCTCGTAGGGTGGTGCGGCCTCGAAGCCCAGCGCGAGATGGATCGTCTCCTTGTCGGAGCGCGACGAGTTGAGATTGATGTGCTCGAGCACCTCGGCTTCGATGATCTCGCTCGCCGGCGCCGACGCGGGCTTGCTGAAATCGACCGCGATGACACGTCCGCGCTCGGCGTCGGCGGGAGCCAGCGCCTTCAGCGCGCCGTCGATCCACTGCGCGGCGGACGTCGCGAAATCGAGATCACAATCGACGCGATCGACGGCGCGCTTGCCGCCGAGGGCCGCAAGCCGCTCGTCGATCTTCTTGCCGATGGCGCAGAACTCGGCATAGGCAGTGTCGCCCAGCGCGAGCACGCCGAATTCGACGCCGTCGAGGCGCGGCGCTGCATCGCTCATCAATTCGTTGTAGACGTGCACGGCGCGGCCGGGAGGCTCGCCTTCGCCCCAGGTCGCGGCGATGAGGATGAGCCGCTTCGCCTTCGTGAGCGTCGCAAGTTCGAGTTCCGCCATGTCGATGACGGTCGGCTTGAGGCCGATCTTGCGTGCGGACTTCGCCATGTCGGAGGCGAGCTTTTCCGAATTGCCGGACTCGCTCGCGAACACGACGGTCAGCGGCTCGGCCGCCTGCGGCGCGACAGCGGGAGCGACATGCGCGACGCCGGTGACAGACTCGACGCCGGCGAGAAAGCCGGCGAGCCAGGCGCGCTGCACAGCGTTCGCCGGACCGACGACGCGGTTCAGGAGTTCGACGTCTTCCTCGGAGAAGGGTGCCGTCTTCGGAATGGCGGCAAATCCTGGAGGCATCGGTCAGCCCCAGATGTGCGGAAGGATGCCGATCGTGATCAGCGCGACCAGCGCCGTCCCGAACGCGGCGAGCCAATTCGCCACGCCCGGTGGCTCCAGCCCATTTAGCTCGTGCGGTAGATCGGTCATCGCATAGACTCCAGCGTCTTCCGAAGCATGAGATAGAAGGCTCTGCTGCGTAGCGGCAAGAAGCCCCGAAAAATAAGAAGAAGTCTGCCGCGCGACTGCCTGCGCGGGAGAAGGATTTGCCGTTCCGGAGGTCCCGGAGAGAATTCTGCTCTCCGTGATTTCGCCGAATTGCGGGCACGACGACGCGGCATTCAGATAGCGGTCGTGCCGGAGGCAGATGCCGTCTTCGGCGCGGACCGAGCCATAGCCCGAGCTCATGCTGGTCAGCCCGGGGAAGGCGGTCTCGAGGAACCGCGCATCGTTACGGAAGTGCCGGCAATGCCGGCACGTCCTGGTGATGGTCGTCTCGGCGCTCATCGGGCGAGATTTTCCCAATGCGCGGCGAACACGATGGCCGAAAGCACGAAGCCGACGACCACGTTCACGAGCGCGCCCGCGCTGAAGGCGAGGAACGGCTTTTTGCCCATGCTGGCGAGATCGCGGAAACGCGTGGTCAGCCCGATGCTAAGAAAGCAGAAGATAAACGCCCAGCTGCGCAGGTCCTTGATCGGCGCGACCAGGGCGGGCACCACGGTCTTGTTGTAGTCGGAGAGGCTGTAGCCGGTCGTGACTGCGGTGATGAGCAGCGATGCGATCAGGAAGCCGATGACGAACTTCGGAAAGCGCCACCAAATCTCTGCCGGGTTTGGCTTCCGGCCGGTCTCGATGCGCTCCCATTTCGTGGTCGCGATGATCGCCAGCACGAAGGCCCAGATGCCGATCCATACATCGCGGCCAACGACCTTGATCAGCGTGTAGGCGAACACGGCCTGATCGCTGTTGCCGGCGACGGCGCCGTGCGACGCGAGATCGCCGTACGTCTGCGCGGCGGCGAAGCCAGCGGCATCGGCGAACTCTGAGGTACCGATCCAGGCGCCGCCCACGCCGGCGGGCAGATGCAGCAGTTGCGCCGCGAACGGCAGCACGAAGATCATCACCACCGCCCACACGATCACGGTGGTGATCGCGATCGGCGCGTCCTCCTTCTTTGCGCCGACCGCGCCCGCAATCGCGATCGCGGCCGATACGCCGCACACCGCGCCGCCGGCGCCAAGCGTGGCAGCGAGCCGCTTGTCCAGCCCGATCCTGGTCGCGACGAAGTAGATGGTCAGAAAGGTGATGATCGAAACGATCGAGGCTTGCAGGATCGCGGCCGGACCCGCCCAAACGATCAGCGTGAAAGGCAGGGTGGCGCCGAGCAGGACGATGCCGGTCTTAATATAAAATTCGACGCGGAAGCCCGTGTCGAGCCAGCGCGGCAGACGCAGCGCATTCGACAGGATCAGGCCGAGCGCGAGTGCGACCAGCGGCGGCTCGAGATTGTACGTCACCGCCTTGTCCCACTGCCCGAGCGCGAAGATCGCAACGGAGAGGACGTAGAGCAGGGCGAACGAGGGAATGAACGCGCGTGCCTTATGCCCTAGCGCGGTCAGCGCGATGCTGAAGACCGCGAGCCAGGCCGCGAATTGCGCGACGTAGCGCGGGGCGTTGTCGGCGAGGTGCTGCCCGAGTTGCGCAAAGGTGGACCACTTCGCCGGAGTGACCGCAATCCATTTGATGCTCGCGCCGTTCGCGAAGAAGGCATAGGCGAGCGCGACGATTCCTAAGCCAAGCCAGATCGCCCACCAGTCTTCCTTCAGCCAGAGCTCGCGCCAGCGCAACGGCGCTGCCGCCACCCGGTTTTGATAAACTTCGGTGTTCGCCATCGCCAAACTTCCTTCGGAACATGCAAATACTGTTCCTGGAGAACTAGCGGCGCGTTACGCGGTGCGGCAAGAGGCCGCAAAAAATAAGAAGAAAGCGGTTGGCGACATGCGCGGCAGCAGCAAAATTATTTGTGCCGGGGAGCGAATGGGAAACGCGGTTCTCAGCCAATTCCGTCATTTCGGGGCGCGCCGAAGGCGCGAATCCGGAATCTGGGCGCAGGCTCAGTCCTTCGCCGCAGAGCTTATCATCGGGCACGCGCTTCGCGTGGACTCGTTGGCGGCGTCCGGAATGACGATGAGCTACGTCCCGCAGCTCTAGATCAGCGCGCCGGCGACGAGGCTCCAGCCATCCACCAGCACGAAGAATATGAGCTTGAACGGGAGCGACACGACCGACGAGGATGCGCGCGCAGCGCGATCATCTGGATCGTTCGGTCAACGCGCTGCCGTTACCCTATCCGAAATTGATGCTGGTCCTGCGCAACAGCAGGAGCGGCAAACAGTAGGAGGACGACAACCCTGGTCGCCACCGCCGCGAGACGGACACGGCGGCCGGAACGGCCTGTCACGATTTTCCTGACGGACGGCCGAGCAAGCTGGCCATCTCCTCTTCGAGATTGTCGTAGAAGTCCTGCCGCGACAGCGCATCCGGCGCGAATTGCGGCTTCGCCTCTAGCTTGGGCGGCTCCGATTTTTGTTCGAGCTTCGGCTCCGGTTTCGGCTCGGGCTTGGGCTCAGACTTTGGCTCCGCGCGCGCCTCGACATTTACGTCGGGCATGTCGAGTTTCGGCTCCGAACGCGGTTCAAGCCGCGGATCCGGTTTGATCTCCGGTTTGGGTTCGCTGCGCGTCTGGATTCGCGGATCAATGCGCATCTTGATTTCGCGCGGCGGGCGCAGCGGCTCGGGCGCTTTCAACGGCGCCGCAGCCTGCGCCAGCGTGTCCTTCACCGGGGAACGCGTTTCCGGCAAACCGCGCAACGCGGCTTCGAGTTGGTTGGCCATATCCGCGAGATTTTGGTCGCCGGCCGGATCGTGCACCGCTGCCGGTGGCGGCGCAGGACGCAACTCGCGGCGCGGCATCGGCGGCACGTCGGGCGTGGCCACGCGCGAAGAGAATTCCGACGACATCCCCGCAAGGGTGTCGGTGGACCGCGCCCGCGGCGGCAACTCAGGCGGCGCCCATTCTTCGCGCCCGCGCGCGGGCGGCTCGTTGATCGGCTGCAGCGGCCAGCCGGTATCGACATTTGGCAGCCGCGCGCCATTGTCACGAGCGGACTCGCGCGGTGCTCCTGCACGCACGATGTTCGGCTCAACGACAATGTCGGTCGGTCCGCCGATCATCAAAAGGTGTTCGATGTTGTCGCGGCGGATGAGGATTAGCCGGCGGCGCGCATCGACGTTTGCGGCGTCGATCACCGCGAGCCGCGGCTGGCGTCCGCGGGCGTTGCCGGCGCCGAGGCGATTGGATGCGAATCGGCGCACCAGCCACGCCGTCAGGCCGATCAGCGCCAGCACCACCACGAACGCGATGATGAAGCGTGCGGCCAACGGCATGCCGAAGAGAGATTCGAACATTTACGTCGCTCCGTGCTTCGTGCCGCCACGTACCGGGGATCGCCCCGAGGTTAAAGACGCAGGCACAATCTGCCGCCCCGAATACTAACAGAGTGTTGATAAATAAAGGGGGTTCTGTGGCAAAACGGCCATTTCACAGCCATTGCGATGGTTAACGCCAGTTGCCGGCTGTACCCGCGCGGGGGCGCCACCGCGGGTTAACCATGCGCCCGGCAAAGTCCGCGGCGGGAGTCCCGTACAGGGAACCTTGGGCCGATGGCGATTGTCGATATCCCGATTCTGTCGATGCTGCGCACCCGAATGGAATGACGGCTGCAGCGCCAGCACGTCCTCGCCGAGAACGTGGCAAATGCCGACACACCGCACCACGATGCGCAGGCTGCTCGCGAACTCGTGGTAGATCCGCGTCGACGGCCCGGCGCTGCCGCACCTTTTCAGAATGCTCGGTGGTGAACTGCTCTCCGCGCTCTTCATCGTGCTCACGCTTGCCGCCCTCGGCGGCAATCTGATCCAGCACCGGAGGACCCATACTCAGCAGCAGAACTGAGGTGCTGCGGCGAATGCGTTCTCGCTTTGGCGGGGAAGACGGCAGTCCGGCCCTTGCGCGATAAGCCCCGCATCAGGCACTCAGGGAGGGGGCGGCAGCCCCGCGGCGCACAAGGACCGATATGGCGGGCGAGGAACGGAGGCGCAGCGAGGGGAAGGGCCGGCCGGCTTTCGACAAGACCGACAGCGTGCCGCGTTTGGGTTCGATCGGACTGGTGCTGTTTGTCGCGCTACTGCTGATCGCCGCAGCGGCGGGTGTCGTCTATATCGGCGAGCAATACTCCGGACTTTACATACTCGCGCTGCTGGCGCTGCTCGGAACGATCGGCGTCATCGCGCTGTTCGCGACGGCTGCCGGCATCCTGCGCTTCTCCGGCCGCGACACCGGCCATCCGCTGCTCAAGACGCTGGTTGACAATGACGGCGATGGTTTGCTCGTCACCGACCAGAGCGGGCGGGTGTTCTACGCCAATGCGGCCTATCTCGACCTGATAGGCGCGGCGGACGAGACCGACGTGCGCCCGATCGAGCGTGTCTTCATCGGCGATCCGGACGTCTCCGAAGCGATCTACCGTCTGCTCAAGGCGGCGCGCGAAGGCCGCCGGTTGCAGGAGGAAGTGCGCATCGCGAACGCGGCGGGCGAGCGTGGACGCTGGCTGCGCCTGCGCGTGCGTGCGCTTGGCGCCGGCAAGCAGGAGTCGCGACTGGCGGTGTGGGCGGTCGCCGACGTGACGCGTGACCGCGAGCGGCAGGAAAACGTCTTTCAGGAACTGCAGCACGCGATCGATTATCTCGACCACGCGCCGGCGGGCTTCTTCTCCGTCGATGCGGCAGGCGACATCGTCTACATCAACGCAACCTTGGCCACCTGGCTCGACCAGGACCTCGCCGAAGTCGCGGGCGGGCTCAAATTGACCGACATCGTGGCGGGCGAAGGCGCGGCATTGCTGACGACGCTCGCCGCCGCTCCGGGCGAAGTCACAACCGAGGTGCTCGATCTCGACCTGCGCACGCGCACCGGCAAGCCGCTGCCGGTGCGGCTCTATCACAAACTCGCCTTCGGTGCGGAAGGCGAGGCGGGTCCTTCGCGCACATTGGTGCTCAACCGCGCGAGCGAGGACGGTGATCCGCAGCGCGCGGCGGAAGTGCGCTTCATGCGCTTCTTCCAGAATACACCGATGGCGATCGCGACCGTGGACAAATCCGGCCGCATCGGGCGCAGCAACGCGCGCTTCGCCACCATGTTCGAAGGTGCGCTGAAGGACGAGCAGCGCTCGATCCTCTCGATCGTCGCCGACATGTACCGGCCGGCGCTGCAGGGCGCGCTGGCCAAAGCCGTCGAGGGGCACGCGGAAATCGCGCCGGTCGAGGCGGAGCTTGCCGGACAGAACGACCGCTGGGCGAACGTCTTCGTGCTCGCCAGCGACGACAAGGACGGCGAGGCGGCCATCGTCTATGCGCTCGAGACGACAGCGCAGCGCACGCTCGAGAACCGCATCAACCAGCAGCAGAAAATGGAATCCGTCGGCCAGCTCGCCGGCGGCATCGCGCACGATTTCAACAACGTGCTCTCCGCCATCATGATGGCGACCGACTTCCTGCTCAACGCGCACAAGCCGACCGATCCGTCCTTCAAGGACATCATGCAGATCAAGCAGAACGCCAACCGCGCCGCGGCGCTGGTGCGGCAACTGCTCGCCTTTTCGCGCAAGCAGACCTTGCGCCCGCAGGTACTCGACCTCGGCGAGGTGCTGGGCGACATCCACATGCTGCTCAAGCGCCTGATCGGCGAGAAAGTCGCGCTCGAGGTCGTGCACGGCCGCGATCTGTGGCCGGTAAAGGTCGACATCTCGCAGTTCGAGCAGGTCATCGTGAATCTCGCGGTCAATGCCCGCGACGCGATGCCCGTCGGCGGCAAGCTCACGCTGCGCACGGCAAATATCGAAGCGAAGGATTCCGGCTCCTTCGGCGCCAAGGGCATGCCGACCGGAGACTACGTTCTGGTGGAGGTGTCGGACACGGGCACCGGTATCCCGCCGGAGATCATCGACAAGATCTTCGAGCCGTTCTTCACCACCAAGGAAGTGGGCAAAGGCACTGGCCTCGGCCTGTCGACCGTCTACGGGATTGTCAAGCAGACCGGGGGCTTCATCTACGCCGACAGCGAACCCGGCCGCACGTCGTTCCGTATCTTCCTGCCGCGGCATATCCCTGTGCCCGGCACCGAGCCTGCCGCTTCGGCGCAGCCTGATGCCGCACGCACCGGCGCGCCCGCCACCGATCTCACCGGCACCGGCAAGATCCTGCTGGTCGAGGACGAAGAGGGCTTGCGAGCGCTCAACGCCCGCGGTCTCACCTCGCGCGGCTACACGGTGCTCGAGGCGAGTAATGGCGTCGAAGCCATCGAAGTGCTGGAGCGGGAAGGGCACGTCGACCTCGTCGTGTCCGACGTCGTCATGCCGGAGATGGACGGGCCCACGCTGCTCAAGGAATTGCGCAGCCGCGACCCCGGCTTAAGGGTGATCTTCGTGTCTGGTTACGCGGAGGAAGCGTTCGCCAAGAACCTTCCGGAGGACGAGCAATACGCATTCCTCGCCAAGCCCTTCACGCTCAAGCAGCTAGTCGGCGAAGTGAAGAAGACGCTGGAGGGAAACTGATCAGTGGCAAACCGTTGCGAGCCGCTCCGTCTCGAACGGGTCGAAATACATCCGGCAGGCGTTGCCGCTGGTCACGCGCTGGCTCGGCGCCTTGAAGTAGTCCGACTCCAGCATCGCGCCGGTCGCCATCATTGCGATGGCGTAATCGCTAGCAGGCGGGGTCAGCCGAAGCTCCGGGTCGGCAGCCGGTTTGGCCTGCGCGCCAGCCGCAAGCAGGACAAACGCCGCGGTACCAACGAATCCGGTGCGCATCGGCAACCTCCATCAGCGCCCCCGAACGCCCGGAGAATCACATGCGTCGTCGAAGGTTTCCTGGCCCGTTCTGACATCTGCGTGACATTGAGGTGGCCGGTGGCAACCCCTTACAAATGGGCGGAACACGCCATATGTTTTATGGTGCCATAAGCCGGGAGACTGCTATGTTCCGCCATCGCTGGGTGATCGCGTTTGCCGCGATCGCGACCGCTCTTACCCTTGCTGTCGGCGACGCCGATGCTCGCGTCGGGGGAGGGGGATCGTTCGGCAGCCGCGGGATGCGCACCTTCTCGGCGCCGTCGGCGACTCGTACAGCCCCGTCCGCGTCCCCGATCCAGCGCAGCACCACCCAGCCAAGCGGCGCAACGACCCCGTTCGGCGCCTCGCGTCCGGGCTTCTTTGGCAGCGGCCTGTTCGGCGGTCTCGCAGCCGGTTTCCTCGGCGCCGGCCTGTTCGGGCTTCTGTTCGGCCACGGCTTCTTCGGCGGCATGGGCGGCTTCGCATCGCTCCTCGGCCTGATCATCCAGCTCGCGCTTATCGTCTTTCTGGCGAGGCTAGTTTTCGCTTGGTTTTCGCGCCGCAACGCCCCGGCCTATGCCGGCGGACCGTCCGGCCCTGCACGCAATCCGTTCACGCTGCCCGGCGCCAACGTGTTGGGCGCCAATGCGCCTCAAGGCGAGCCGCTCACCATCGGAAAGTCGGATTATGACGCGTTCGAGCGCCTGCTCGGCGACATCCAGGACGCTTATTCGGGCGAAGACATCAACCGCCTGCGCGCGCACGTGACGCCGGAGATGCTGTCGTACTTCTCAGAGCAGCTTTCGCAGAATGCGAGCCGCGGCCTTGTGAACCGCGTCGGCAATGTACGTCTGCTGCAAGGCGATCTCTCGGAAGCCTGGCGGGAGGGCGGTACGGAATATGCCACCGTCGCGATGCGGTTTGCGCTCACCGACAGCATGGTCGAGCGTGCGACCGGCCGCGTCGTCGAGGGCGGCTCGCCCGGCGAAGTGACCGAAATCTGGACATTCATGCGATCGCGCGGCGGCGACTGGATCCTCTCCGCCATCCAGCAGGCTTAACGTTCTGCAGGAATGCTGCCGACCGGAACACCGCTTCGCCGTTGACCGAATTCCGGATTCCGTCTATCTGGCGAGTGGCAACCTGGTTTTCGGCCTCACCTTGCTGACACGCTCCCGGCTTTGGGCCAGCGACTCAAGTGACCCCCAAAACTCGGATTGTTGCCGCCCGTCACGACTTTCGTGCGGGCGATCAACGAAGAGACGTGTGAAAGGAACTACTGAATGCCCGTCGGAACTGTGAAGTTCTTCAATACCCAGAAAGGCTACGGCTTCATCCAGCCGGAAGATGGCTCGAAGGACGTCTTCGTGCACATCACCGCGGTGGAGCGCGCTGGCATGCGTTCGCTGGTCGAGGGCCAGCGGGTGAGCTACGAGATCTTGACCGAGCGCGGCAAGCAGGCTGCCGGCAATCTGCAGTCGGCCTGATCGCCGTAGCAGCGGACCGAGATTGAAGCCCGGCGGCGACGCCGGGCTTTTTAGTTTGTGTTCACGACATTGCGAGCAGTGCGTGACGAGCGATTCATGCGATTCAACTACGCCGCGCATTTGCAATTCCGTTCTACGCGCCCGGCCCGGATGACGTTCGCATTATTGAGGAATTTACTAGTTTGCTGCGCAGCAGCGAAATGATGCGATGCAACCAGGCTGCACAGGTCGGCGTAATTTTACATTCCCAAAAGAGTAAGCATCGCTGCTGGAACTGCGGTATTTCTGTGGGTAGGCTGTGGATATTCGGGGGACAAAGTCGTGCAGGGGAGAACCGCGGGAGGAACGCATGACTCAACCCCACTCGAATATTGTTTGCCGCAAGTGTCGCGTACCTTTTCAATTTCATTCCACTCAGATCACGGACGGGCCCGATAATCCGCGTCATGTTGCCGTTTTCGAGTGCCATGAATGCGGACGTCTCACCGCAGAAGAAATGCAGCAATTGAAAGCGGCGTAATCGGTCTGGGCCATCTCCGCCGTTGCGCGTCACGCTCTAACGCGTTCGTGAATCCGCTTTGATCTGTCCCCGGCACCTCGGGCAAGCGTGGCGCCTCTCAACAAGGGGCGAAACACCCACCATTGCGCCGGCGCAGGCGCAGCAGGCGAACATGACCTTCTCGTGACCAACTATGGCCTCCGGAAAAGGCGTGCGACATAGGCGAGCGAAAGAACGCCGTTCTACGAACGGCTTTGCGCGGGCATGACGGCGTGGAGAAATTCCGCATGCGCTACCAGTTCTACTACTGGCCGGAGATTCAAGGCCGCGGCGAGTTCGTGCGGCTGGCGCTGGAGGGCGCGGGCGCCGACTACGACGACGTCGCGCGCGAACAACGCGGCATGCAGCAGATGCTGGCGATCATGCGCGGCGATGAGAAGCGGCCACCGTTCGCGCCGCCCTTCCTGAAAGCCGGCCGGCTTACCATCGCGCAGGTCGCCAACATCCTGTTCTGGCTCGGGCCGGGGCTCAAGCTTGCGCCGGAGGGCGAGGCGGGCCGGCTATGGTTGCATCAACTGCAACTCACGGTGACGGACTTCGTGAAGGAGGTTCACGACACGCATCATCCGCTCGGCCCCGCGCTCTATTACGAGGATGCCAAGCCCGAGGCGAAGCGCTACACGCAGAATTTCCTCAAGGAGCGCGCGCCGAAATATCTCGGCTATTTCGAAACGGCGCTGTCGCGCAGCGGCGGGCCGTGGCTGCTCGGCCGTAAATTGACGTACGGCGACCTATCGATGTTTCAATTGATTGAAGGCCTGCGCTACGCGTTCCCGAACGGAGCGAAACGCATCGAGCGTAAGCTGCGGGGTCTCGTCGGCGTGCACGACCGCGTGGCGGAGCGGAAAAACATCGCCGCCTATCTTTCGTCCGACCGGCGCATTCCGTTCAACGAGAGCGGGATTTTCAGGCGGTATGGGGAGTTGGATGAATGATGCGCTTTTATCCTCCCCGCAGAGCGGGGGAGGGATAAGCGTCACCCATGTGCGTCGAGCGTCTTGCCGCCGGCGCTGACCGGCTTTGCCGAGATCAGCGCAAACGCAATGACGCACGGCTCTTTTCCGTTGTTGATCCAGTTGTGCACCGTGCCGCGCTGCACGAGCACGTCGCCGGCTTTCAAGTGGACGGTGCCGATATCGAGCTCCATGTCGATCTCGCCCGACATCACCACCGCGTAGTCGATGGAGTCGGTGCGATGATTGCGCGGAGAAACTCCAGGCCCGAAGCTGACGACACGGAACACGCTCCCATTGTCGATCGTGGTCGCGATCTTCTTGCCGGACGGATCCGTATTGCCGTCATTGTCCACCGGAAAGCCTTCGCTCGACCAGATCACGCTCGAATTGGCACCGGGCCGCATCGAGATCACGTTCTTCACTTGCTCGTCGATGAGGACTTTCGCGCGGCCTTGCTCATCGTGCCCGGTGACGACGCGGCGGATCTGCAGTGTCATTGTCTGCTCCTTTTTTGACGGCGTCCGACATGCCGCATCGGGCACGGGAATGCAATCACCGGCGCTCGTGCCACAGCAACAGCAGGCCCGAACCGACGACGACCGCCGAGCCAATGAGCAGCGGCACCGTAGGCACTTCGCCCCAGAACACGAAGCCAAGCACCAAGGCCCAGACCAGCGAGAAATAGTAGAACGGCCCGACCGCCGCCGGCGGCGCCAGCGAGAGCGACCGCGTCCACCAGTACTGGCCCACCGCGTTGACGACGCCGTTGAGCATGAGCCAAGTGAAATCGAGCACGGTCGGCCAGACAAAGCCGAAGAATGGCAGTCCGAGGGCGAAGAACAGCGCTAGGAACACCATCTGGTACATGGTGAGCGTCGCTGGCGACTCGGTTGAGGTCATGCCGCGCACCGCCGCGGTGACGCTGCCGTAGAGCACGGCATTGGCGAGCGCGAACAGCGCGCCGATGCGGAAGCTGTCCGCGCCCGGCGCCGCGACCAGCAGCACGCCGCAGAAGCCGGCGACCAGCGCGGCCGCGCGCACCACGCCGACGCGCTCCTTCAGCCATAGCGCGGCCAGCAAGGTCGCAAACAGCGGCGCGGAGAAATTGATCGCCACGGCGCCGCCGAGCGGCATCAGGCTGAACGCGATGATGATGCAGCTCTGCGCCAGCGTCTGCGTGATGCTCCGCCCGATATGATCGCGCAGACGCCGTGTCCGGAAGACCGCGAGCCCAGTGCGCGGCAGGATCATAATGCAGATGGTGAAGAGCGAGCCGAGCGCGCGGAAGAACAGCACCTCGTCGAAGGAATAGTTGGCGACCTGCCATTTCGACAGCGCGCTGGAGACCGAGAACATCACCGTCGCGCCCAGCATGAAGGCGATGCCGAGCGGCACCTGGTCCGGGCGGGATTTTGTCACTGCGGGCTCTGCGCAGTCGTCCCGGCGCAAGCGGGGACCCATACGCGGCAGTCCATATCCGCCTCATCCTGAGGAGCCCGCGAAGCGAGCCTCTCGAAGGATGGGGCGGCCCCATACTTGGAGACGCGCTGCTGCGCAGCGCTCCTCAGCATGAGGCCGATCTGCGCTGCAGAGCACGGTTCCCGGATCGCCCTTGCTGCGCTCGCCTGGCCGGGACGACTGGCTTGCTGCCACAGCCAGCGCACTTGCAGCCGTGACGGAAGTAGAGCTGCATGTGCTCTTCGCCATAGTCGATCGTGATCTCTTCGCCCAGGCGAATGCGCCTGACGGCGCGGTAGAGCATGCGCCCGCGCACGAGCTCGGCTTCCGCGTTTGGCTTGCACGCGTGGTTGACGTAACGCGCGAGGTTCTCGCGCGACGAGCCGTCAATGGTCCAGCGCCGGTCGATCTCGAACAAATATTTGTTGGCGCGGCGGCGATCGAGCTCCTGCGCGACACGCGTCGGAATGCGCTCGCCGACGTACTCGACGATGGTATCGCCTTTTGCGATCGGCGCCGTCGCGAACAGGCCGAGCCCCGTCCTGGCGCGGCCGACGCGAAACGGTCTGTCCTTTCGCGCCGCCATTCGTGCCCTAAGCCTTTCGCTTGCGCTTCACGGTGCGGCGTTTCGGCCCGGCGCCGTTCTTCTTTTCCGCGCGCAATTCGCGCGCGCGCTTAGCGCGCCGCCGCCGGCAGCGCGAGCACTTGCAGCGCGACTTGCCGATCACGTTGCTCAGGTAATCGTTGCCGTAGTCGTAGGTGAGTTCTTCACCCGGCTTGATCGGGCGGAGCGTGAAGATGAACACGCGGCCGTCGCGGATCGTCGTGTCGGTGTTCGGATTGCAGGAGTGGTTGAAGTAACGCGCGACGTTGCTGCGCGCCTTGCCGTCGATGGTCCACCGGCTGTTGACCTCGAACAGATAGCGGTTGCCCGCCGCTTCCGCCTTCTCCGCCCGTTTCACGTCGAGCCGCGGACCTTTGTATTCGGCGAGCCGCACGCGGCGCTTGATCGGTTTGGTCGCGAACAGGCCGAGGCCAGTACGCGAGCGGCCGAGACGAAAGGGGCGAGGAGGCATACGATACGTTTGAAGCGCGAATGATAGACGGCGCGAAATGCCAGATGTGCGCGGCAAGGTCAATCAGCGCGTGTCTATTCTTGAGGACAACGGCTCGGCGATGCGCTCGAGCGATTGCCGTTCGGCCGCAACGCCGAACGCGATCTCGATGATCGCCGCCGCGATCATCAACACGGCAGCCGCGAGATAGCCGTAGAACAGGCTCCAGGCCGCGCCGGTGCCGATCAAGGTGCCGAACAGCCAGGGCGCGACGATGCCGCCCGCGCCTGTGCCGATCGAGAAGAAGAACGCGATCGCTAGGGCACGCGTCTCTAGCGGGAAGATTTCGCTCACGGTGAGATAGGCCGCGCTCGCGGCCGGCGAAGCGACGAAGAAGATCAGGGTCCACAGCGCCGTCTGTCCGACGACGCCCAGATGCCCGGCGGCGAACAGCCAGCCGGTAAGCACGAGCAACGCCGCGGAAAGGATGTAGGTCGCCGCGATCATCTGCTTGCGCCCGACCGTGTCGAACAGCGAGCCGAGCGCGAGCACCCCGATGAAATTTCCGATAGCGAAAGGCAGCAGATAAAGGCCCGTGTCCGCGCCGGGCACGTCGTAGAAGCGCGTGAGCACCAGCGCGTAGGTGAAGAAAATCGCGTTGTAGAGGAAAGCCTGCGATACCATCAGCGCGAAGCCGACCAGCGCGCGCCGCCAGTAGCCACCGAACATGGTGCGGATGACGGCGCCGAAGCCGAACGAATGGCGCGGGTGGATGGTTATGGCGTCCGCCGGATCGACGGCGGCAAGGCGGTGCGCGCTCTCGGCTTCGACCGTTGCCTCGATCCCGTGCACAGTGCGCTCGGCGGTATGATTATAGCCGTGCGTGATCAGCCAGCGCGGGCTTTCCGGCACGAAGCCGCGCACCAAGAGGATGCCCAAGCCGAGCACCGCGCCGATGCCGAAGCCGAGCCGCCAGCCGACGTTGACCGGAAAGATCGCTGGGTCGAGCAGCAGCACTGTCGCGCCGGAGCCGAGCGCGGCGCCGATCCAGTACGAGCCGTTGATGAAGATGTTGATGCGGCCGCGCAGGCGCGCGGGGATAAGTTCGTCGATCGCCGAGTTGATCGCGGCATATTCGCCGCCGATGCCGGCGCCGGTGATGAAGCGGAAGATCGCGAAGCTCCAGAAATCCCAGGAGAAGGCGGAGAGCAGCACGCCCAAAAGATACGTCGCGAGCGTGATGAAGAAGAACAGCCGCCGGCCGTGGCGATCGGTGAGCCAGCCGAATGCAAGCGAGCCCAGCACTGCGCCGGTGAGATAGGACGAGGCGAGCGCGCCGATCTCGGCCGCGGAAAAGCCGAGCGTGGCTTTCTCCTGCAGCACACCCGAGACCCCACCGACGATGGTGACTTCGAGCCCGTCCAGGATCCAGGTGATCCCGAGCCCGATGACGATCATGGTGTGAAAGCGCGTCCACGGCAGCCGGTCGAGCCGCGCGGGGATCAAGGTGCTGATTGTGCGCGGACTGGGCACGCGCGAAGTTTCGGGACTTTCGGGCCGAAGAGCAACCGCAAAGGTCGGTATGAGCTCCGGCGGTCCTGATACGCCCCCGATGCAAATCTGCTGTCGCAAGATTTTCCCGAAGGGCGTGTTAGCCTGCGACCATGGCGTCTGGCAAAACGGCGGCACGGATACCTTGGTGGGCATGGGTTTGGCCGTTCGCGGCCTGGCTGATTCTCGTCGCCTCATGGTTTTTCGGAACGGGCAGCTTGCTGGCCGCAGTTGCCGGCGTCGTCCTGTTTGCCACCGTGTTCGCCGCGGTCCACCACGCGGAAGTCGTTGCGCATCGAATCGGTGAGCCGTTCGGGACGCTCGTCCTCGCTTTGGCCGTCACCGTCATCGAAACGGCGCTCATCGTATCAGTCATGCTGGCGGCTCCCGCGGAGAATGCGGCCCTGGCGCGGGACACGATTTTCGCCGTTGTCATGATCGTCTGCAACGGCATCGTCGGCGCTTGCCTGTTGTGGGGCGGAGTTCGTCACCACGAGCAGACCTTTCGGTTGCAGGGAGCTAGTGCCGAACTGGCGGTGCTGACTGCGCTGACGGTCCTCACGTTGATACTTCCAAATTTCGCGATCAGCAGTCCCGGTCCGAGCTTCAGTACGCCGCAGCTTATTTTTGATGGGGCAGTCTCGCTCGCGCTGTACAGCTCGTTCATTTTTACGCAGACGGTACGGCACCGCGATTACTTCCTGCCGCTGGAAGACGAAGGACAGGACGCCCACACACCGCCACCGTCCGCCAGGATAGCAGCCATCAGTGCCGGTTTGCTTCTGGTGGCGCTCGTCGCCATCGTGGGACTCGCCAAGATGCTTACACCAGCGGTGGAAGCCGGCGTCTTGCGTCTCGGCATGCCACGGGCGGTTGTGGGGATCATCATTGCGGCCCTGGTTCTCTTGCCCGAGGGCCTGGCGGCGCTGAGAGCGGCGCAAGCCAACCGATTACAGACCAGCTTAAATCTCGCTTTGGGATCGTCGCTCGCAACGATCGGTCTCACCATTCCGGCGGTGGCGTTCGTTTCGATCGTGCTCGGGCAACCTCTTGAACTCGGGCTCGACGCGAAAGAGGAAGTGTTGCTGACACTGACGCTGCTTGTGAGTGTGATCACGCTGGGCACGGGCCGCACGACCGTGTTGGAGGGTGCCGTGCATCTGCTGCTGTTCGCGGTTTTCCTGTTCTTCGCCGTGACCCCCTGAATGGTGATTGTGGCGCCGGCGCCTCACGTTTCCGGTCAGGCAGTGCGCGCATACTGGCTGGCGGCCCTACTCAAGGGCGCGCCTGATCGTGCGACGCCTCCACCGATCTAGGGTCCTACCGGTCTTGCTGTCCCCGTCGCGCGAGCGCCGGCGCGAGCTTTGCTGCGCGCCGGCGTCTGATTAATGCGCTCGAGAGCGGCCGGGCGGCGGATCGTGGTTGGTGAAGCTCCGGTCCAACGCAGGAACGCGTGGCTGAAGGTGCTCACTTCGGAATAGCCGACGAGCCAGGCGACCTCGGAGATCGACAGACTGCGATCACGCAGATAGTGCCGTGCGAGCCCGAGGCGGACCTGCCGCAGCAGATCGGAAAAGACACAATCCTCTTGCGCCAGCCTGCGCGCCAGCGTGCGCGAACTCATCCGCATGCGGCTTGCGACCTCGTCCTGCCGAACGGGCCCGTGCGGCAGAAGCTCCGCGATGATGTTTTCGACGTGATGGCGGATGCCGGTTCTAGAAACCCGCGTTTGCGCAAGCGTCGCTTCGCAGGCGTTCACACACAGCCTATGCAGATAGGGGTCGGCGCGCACCACCGGAGTCTCGATAGCCGTTGCCGTAAACCGGACTTCGTCGCATCGGGCGAGGTCCTGCACTCGGCATCCAAGCAGACGCTGAAGCTCGCGCTTTTGCGGAACGCGATGGGCCACGCGCACGTCGGCATCGGCCAGGCGCGCTGCGGTGACGTGCCGGGCCAGAAAGAGGATCACCCCGATAAAGCACGACATCTGATGCGCGTCCGAGTATCGGCGCACGCCGCTATAGCGGAGCTTCACCGACATCGGCGGGCCCGCCTGCACGGACAGATGCAGGCCTTCATTATTCAGGTGGCAGTATCGTTCGAGCCGGAAAAGAGCGTCGGCCAGACTGTCGGCGGAAGCCGCGACATAGTAGAGCCATCCGAGTTCGCGGAAATCGACCGCCTTTGCGAGCCGAAATCCGAGCAGGTCGTCATGTAACGCATCGGCGGCGAGCGAGACGAATTGAATTTGCCGCGCGATCGGAATCCGCGCGGAAGTGTCCTGGATGGTTTCCACCGATAATCCGGCGTCGCGTAACAAGGCGCGCGTATCGATGCCGTGCTGACTGCCGTGCTGAAAGGCCAGGCGCGACAAGAGCCCGGCGCATTGGCGTGCCCGCGGAGGAGCCTTGGGTTGGATTGGTCGAGCCATGTGCGCAGGAATCCGTTCCGACCACGGCTGTGTACCCGATTTCGGAGGCGATTTCCACGATGCGGTCCGCAACCGCCGGTTCGGCTGTCACATTGATAAGGGCTCGCAACGTCAACGCCGCGGATGGCGAGCGGAAGGTCCGATAGGTGCGTCGATGGATACGTCGACCTTCCCACAGTTCGCGCAGCTGAAATAATGCATCAGTACATTGGCGTCCGGGGGGATCGAGATCGTCTTATACCACGACATCGTCGTACCGCACAGACCGCAATCCAATGGGCGCATTTTATCCATGCTCATCCCCATGCGTCGGATTTCAATTTCGGAACGCGAACGTCGAAAGAAGGAAAGAGGCCGCCAACCGGGGCGGCCTCCAGGGTCGGCAGAGACCCCCTTAGTCGTTCTGCTGCCGAGGTGTCCGAACTTCCGTCACCGACCCACAGTCACGACAGAATAAAATAATGGGTGGGCGGGACTTTTAAGTCCTTGCGCGGAGTTCGGTACCAGATCTTGGTCTTGAATGCAGTCGACGCACAAAGACAACTCGGGAAGATCGAAAAAGAGCCGGCCATGAGTCTCCTGCGTGACGCCGCCGTCGCCGGCGGCGTTCGCGCGTGGGTTCTAGGAGGAACGAGATAGGGTGCGCTTGTTAAACCGCGCCAATATTTTGTATTGCGCGGCCACCGTGCCGATGAGCGGCGCCGCGTCACCGCGGATCTCGCTTACGTAATCTACTCGGCGACAGAGCTAAATGCGCGTTCGCGCGTCACGTCTCGCATAACGATGCGGCATTTGAAGCCCGCCGCCAAATAATTTGCCTCGACTTTCCAGCCCCGTATCCTTCGGCAGCACCTCCTGGATGAGCCGCGTGCCGAAGCCGCGGCGGGTTGGCGGGCGCCGGCGTGGCGCCCGCCTCGCCCTTGTTGTCATTGATGCGTTGGTTGGTCCACTTGATTTCGTCCGCGTTTATTTTCTGTGCCAAGATGCCGCTTGCAGCCGAGGCAACGAGCATCATTGCGAGAGGGATCGAGCATTTCATTTGCAATCCTCCCTGATTTAAATTGAAAATATCAGCTTAAAATGGCTTCGCGACCCGGCCGGTATTGCAAGAACGGGCGATTGCGAAGGCGAACGCAGCGCGGCCTTGCGTCCGTGCCGATGCGGGTTAGCATCACTCAAAATAGCGAGAGGAGTCGATGCACGTGTCGCGGTCCGGTCCGTTGCGGGCGGCTATTGTCCTTGCAATTCTTGCCGTCCTTTCCATCCACCCGGCTGCCGCGCAATCCGGCCGGCCGCTGCGCGTGATAGTGCCGTTCCCGCCCGGCGGCAGCGCCGACGTTTTGGCGCGCGTCATCAGCGCGGGACTTGGCGATGCCGCGCAGCAGCCGATCGTCGTCGAGAACCACCCGGGCGCCGGCGCCTCAATCGCCTACGACCTGACCGCGCGCGCGGTTCCCGACGGCAATCTCGTGGTCGTCGGCTCGAACTCGCTGGTGATCAATCCACTGCTGCGCAAGGTCAATTACGACTCGGTCGCGAGCTTCACGCCGGTTTGCAATCTCGTCGCTTCGCCGATGATCTTCGTGGTCAATCAGGCGTCGTCTTATAAGTCCATCGGCGACCTGATCGCCGCCGCGCACAACAAACCGGCGACGCTCACACTCGGCGCGCTCGGACCGGCAACGACGCAGCACATTGCCGCCGAGAGTTTCAAGCACGTCAGCAAGAGCAACATCATCTTCGTGCCGTTCGCGGGCGGCGCGCCGACGGTGAACGCGCTGCTCGGGCAGCATGTCGATGCGGCGCTGGTCAATTACTCGGAAGCCGTCGAGCAGATCAAAGCCGGCAAGCTGCGTGCGCTGGCCACCACGTCGGCCAAGCGCATTAAGCCTGCGCCGGACCTGCCCACCGTGGCTGAATCGGGCTATCCCGGCTACGCGTCCGAAGTCTGGCTCGGAATCCTTGGCCCGGCCGGGCTGCCGGCCGGCAGGGTCGAGCAGCTGTCGAAATGGCTAACCGCCGTGATGAGCACGCCTGAGGTCGGCGCGCGGCTTGAGGCGGTGGGTCTTTATCCGACGTTGTCCTGCGGCAACGACTTCGCCAAATTGATCGGCGCCAAGAAAGCCGAGTACGCGCGCACCATCCAGGACGCGAACATCGCGGTCGACAAGTAAGCCTTGCCGCGTTCAGAGCCCGGCCTTTTTTTGCTCGCGGATATCGAGGATGAGCAGGGCGAGCGAGGCGAAGCCGAAAATATACAGGCAGACAAACGCCGCCGCCGCGCCCGTCGCGCCCAGCGGCTGGCCGAGCCAGAGCAATTGGACGAAACCTAAAATAATCGCCGCGGCGAAGCTGACGGCGACGATGGCGAACAGGATGAGCGGGGCGACTGCGCGAGCACTCGATGACATCTCGTCCTCCACATGCGAACAGCCCCAGCCGGCCGATTCGGCTGACCGGGGCGAAGTCCAAGACATGTGAGCGCTTTTCCGGGGAGAAACGGAGCTCACGCGTAAACGAAACAGCGTCCTCAGACGTCATGCATTGACTTTGTGCAAGCCGGCGCGTGATTTGCCCGAGGCTTGCCTGGCGGCGGCGGCTCTGCCGATTGCGGCCCTATTGTCACAAATGTCCGGAAAATTAGCGGCGCAGCCGGCGCGGTTTTTCGAACAAGCCGAATGCACGGTTATACGAAATACGTCTTCCCTCATTCTTGGAACGCGGCACCAACAGACGGAGAATGACGTGTACTGGCAGGCCGCCCGCACACGGCCTTCTTTTTTGATTTTATGTCAGCAGCGGACATTGAACAGCGACTACGTTGACTTCCATCAAGGCATACTGAGGCGCGCAGCATAGCAATAGCCGAGAGGCGCTTCCCGGCGCGCCGCGTCGTCCGTCAAGCGCATTGCAATCGGCCGGGACAGGTGTCGTCCGATGGCCGACCGGCTAATCCGCTGGCTCGAGATTGTGCTCGCCTATGCCTTCCTCGCGGCCATCGCGCTCAATTTCAGCAACGTGGCGAGCCGTTACCTCTTCGGCCAGACGATGCTCAGCGCGGATGAATTGCAAATCTTCGCGATGGTGGTCATCACGTTCCTCGGCGCCGCGGTGGTCGCGTGGCGCAACCAGCATCTGCGCATGAGCGTGCTGGTGAGCGCATTGCCGCGTCCAATCCCGCAACTCGTCGAGATAGTCGAGTTCGCGTGCATCGTTGCGCTCGCGCTCTTCGTGCTTTGGATTTCGGCGAACTACGCGGTCCAGATGTTTGCGCTGGGCCGCGTCAGCGACATGGCGAACATCCCGATGTGGATCCCGCACGCCGTCGTCGCCGTCGGGTTCGGGCTGATGGCTGTGGCCGGCTGCAAATACCTGTGGCGAGTCGGCTTCAACGGTCTCAAGCGCTGATCGCGGGAAACAGCATGGCCTTCGCGCTCGGCATTCTTCCGGTCATCCTGCTGCTGCTGGGATTCCCTATCTTCATAGTCCTGCTCGGCTCCGTCACTGTGGCGCTCGTCTTCTTCATGCATATGCCGCTCGCGGCGTTGCATCAGACCATGTTCGGCTCTGTCAATGCGTTCGCGCTGCTGGCCATTCCGTTCTTCGTCTATGCAGGCGAACTGATGGGACGCGGCAGCGTGGCGCAGCGACTGGTCGACTTCGTACAGGCTGGCGTCGGCTCGGTGCGCGGGAGCCTCGCGGTGACGACGGTCGGCACGTCGGCTATCTTCGGCGCGATCTCCGGAATCAGCGCGGCCTGCGTCGCGACGATCGGGCGCATCATGCATCCGGCGATGCGGCGTGCCGGCTACCCCGAGACGTTCGCGGCTGGCCTTGTGACGGCGGTGGGCGCGATCGACATTATCATCCCGCCCAGCATTCCGATGATCGTCTATGGCGCGACGGCGGAAGAATCCGTGCCGCGTCTCTACGCGGCCGGCGTCGTGCCCGGCGTCATGCTGGCGCTGATGCTCGCGGTCTACGTGATCTGGTTTGCGCGGCGGCACGGCATCGGCGGCAGCACGCCCTTCGAGATGAAGAACTTTATGCACGCGACTTGGCGCGGAGTTTGGGCGCTCGGCATGCCAGTCATCATCCTCGGTGGCATCTATGGCGGCGTCTTTTCGCCGACCGAGGCCGCGGCGGTCGCGTCGGTCTATGCGGCCTTCGTCACGCGCTTCATTTTCCGCGAGCTCGGCTGGCAGGACATCGTCGAAGCCGCCGTCGTGACGGTGACCTTCACCGCGCAGATCCTGATCATCATCGCCTGCGCCGGCGTGTTCTCGTGGCTGCTGACAGTCAATCAGGTGCCGGCCGCGATCGTCGCCTGGCTGCAGTCGCTGCACGTGCCGGCCTGGATGTTCCTGCTCACGGTAAATGTGATGCTGCTGGCGATCGGCTGCTTCCTCGATCCGCTATCGGCGATCCTTTTGCTAACGCCGCTGCTGATTCCGCTGGTGAAGTCGTTCGGCATCGACACTGTTCATTTCGGGATCATCATGACGGTGAACCTCGCCATCGGACTGTTTCATCCGCCCTTCGGCATGAACATCTTCGTCGCGCAGTCCGTGCTCGGCCTCGAACTGAAGTCGATCTACCGGGGCATCATCCCCTTCCTGCTGATTTACCTGCTCGCACTCGTCCTGATCACCTACGTGCCGGTGATCTCGCTTGGCGGCATGCGCCTGCTGCTCGGGCTGAATTAAGCGCAGCCTTAAACCGCCTCGCGTTTCTCTTTCGATACGCTAGTATTGGTCCTGAGGCGGAATGCGGAGGTAGCATGAGGGAAATTGTATCTGCTGGCTGGCTCGCGGGTCCGAGAAATTGAGCGGTTGGTGATGACCGAAAAACGTTTTGTTCCACCGCAGGGCGCCTTCACGCGCACCGTGCCGATCCGTTTTTCGCACTGCGATCCGGCGGGAATCGTGTATTTCCCGAATTACTTCGACATGTTCAACGGCCTGATCGAAGACTGGTATACGGAACAGCTCGACGTCGATTATTCCGAACTGATCCTGAACGAGCGGCACGGCTTCCCGTTCGTGCACATCGAAACCGACTTCAAGATACCGAGCCGCATGGGGGACCACCTCGACCTCACGCTGCTCTTGACGCGGGTCGGGCGCTCATCGCTGAGCACCGTCATTGTCGGACATCTGGATGGGACCGAACGGCTGCGCGCGCGCCTGACGACCGTGATGACCTCGCTGGAAAGCCACAAGGCGATCGAATTGCCGCCCGCCCTGCGGCGGAAATTCGAGGCCTATCTGCAATTGACCGGACCGGCGCAAGATTAGCGCGCCCCGTGCGTCTCGCTTTCACCGAACAGGCGCCGACAATTCATAATTGACGCAGTCCATCGTAACGTCGAATGGACCCACGTAACCGAAATCGCTTACGTAGCGATAAATCTTCCTATAATATGTTACCTGCGAGTTTCGTGGCTGCGCGCCGGCGCGCTTGCCGGCATCCGAGACGGTTTTTGACGATATCTCGGTCAAGGTCAGCTTCTTCTCGGGCTTGTTGACGTGCGTGAACACCATGGTCGGAGCGAGGCCGGAATTGTTATCGGCCGCGTTGGCGAACTCGATCACTGCGTCAGTGGCATCCCCAAAGGCGAGATAACGAAGCGTCATGCCCTGATCGGTGAACGGCTTCGGCAGGAGAACGAGCCGATCGCGATTGAATATGATGACCGTATTGCCGTTGAACACGGGGAGGGCGCCCTTGCAGCCGTAATTCCAGGCGCTGGCGACCGCTTGCGGCGTGGGAGCACCGATGACGAATGCGACGCATGCGAACAACAGCCTGAGCTTGGACATGTGCGCTCCTTGTCGGGGGGGGCAAATTTGGAAATGGACATTCGTCTTCCGCGTCAAAGTTCGATCTTTGGCGCGACGTCGTCAAGATTCAAGCAGGCAGGCGGGGACGGTCGTTCTGGATCGTCCGCCTTCGCGGACGATGACGGTGAGAAGCGCCTAGACTCGTTTTGGCCTGATCGACACGACGGCAGCCAGACGCTGGCCGGCGCGGCGATGCCATCGCACGTGCACGGTCGCTCCCACCTGCACATCGGACCAGGCCGCTGGTCTGCCCGCGATCAAATATCTCGTTTTATCGTTCACATGGTAAGTCCAAGACCGGTTTCGACGAAGGCATGTGAAGCTGCGCGCCGCATCGTCGCGTGCGATGACCGTACCGCCGCTTCTTGCAGACCCATGATACGCAGCCGAATATGCAAGCGAGGTGGGCGCCACAGCGAGAGCCGCGACGATGCCAAATCCGAGCTGCAGGAACGAACGTCGCGAATAATACATTGTGTCAGTTCGTTCGGAATAATTCTTGGCTGTTCAGAGCCACGGCCGATCCAGTCTATTGGACGAGTCTAGCGCGGAGCGTCGTAAACTCCTGCTCGTTGATCGAGCCGGAGCTCTTCAGCCTGTTCAATTTTTCCAGCTCATCCGCAACGCTGAAACCACCGAAACGACGCAGCTCCTCGCGGGCTGCTTGGGTCTGTTCCGCGTTCCGCCGGGCCATGCCTCTGCCTTGCGTGATCAAATAGACAAATACGCCTATGTAGGATGTTAAAATAACCAAAATGACCCAAAGGGCTTTGCCCCATCCCGGAATGTCGGTTCGTCGAAACAGGTCGCTGAAGATGAGGATCAACAGCCAGAACCACACGACAAACGCAAAAATCGTGACCAGGTCCACCAGGAAATTCGAAAAGCTGAAGCCTCCATCGAACAGCATGACAAGCCTCCCCTATAGCCAGGCTTATTTTTCGTCGCCATGAGCCTAAACGATTCAGGCGAGCCGCCGTTTCGACACAAAAAAAATTTTGTATAAAGCGTTGATCTATATCAATCGGTGTGGCCGCCGAAGGACGGCAACGGAGACCGGCCATCGAACGTCCGGATTGGCAATTTTATGAAGATTATATGACGGCGCCTGACGCGCCGCGACCATGCGGAGCGTCACTGCTGCGTCCCCGGCGTTGCGCTATCATGTCCCGTGGCTCGCCGCATGGGGGCTAGATATGCGTCCAGATCTCTTTGATTTCGCCGGCGAGCTTGTCCGTTTCGCTGTCGTGAGAATCGCCGACGAAGCGGTATGCGTCCCCCTGCAGTTGCACTAAGCCACGTTCCTGCAGGCGCTTCAGCATGCGCCGTGTCGTTTCACGGGGGAGGGAGGCCGCGGCGGCAATCGTGCTGGCATGAGCCTGTTGGCCGCGCAGGTGGAGAACGAGTGTCGTCGTCAAAATCCGCTGCTCGACGAGGTCGATGCCGACCTGATTGTTGCTGCTCATGTAAAGGCGGTGGACGAACTTCTGGATCATGTCCACCGTCTGCCACAGAGCAACACGCTTTTTGTCGGCGTCGCGCATTGGCTACGCCCCCTGGCGTTCACGCATCGCGCCCGTGACGTGGGTCGAATTCGGCTAGGCCTTTTTCATCATCGGGGCAATAAAGCCCCAGATGGCAAGGATGATGATGGCGCCGACGATTGCGCCGATGAAGCCGGCCGCTTCATCCCCCCGGTACCAGCCGAGAGCCTGTCCGAGATAGGTCGCCACAAAGGAACCGACGATCCCGAGGATCGTCGTGAGAATAAAACCCGAGGGCTCGTACGATTTGCCTGGATAGAGGAACTTCGCGATAAGTCCCGCGATGAAGCCAATTATAATAATCCAGACGATATGCATGGGCTGTGCTCCTGGATGCGAATTGTCGACGCGTTCAATTGCAAAATGATAGTCGAAATCACGCTTTTCGCGATGATCTATATCAACGCGTCAAAGGCGACGGCGGAAAGATCCGTCTGGCGTCCTCCGCCTTTCGCGAAACTGTTCGGCAACGTCACGCCAGTCGGCTCTTTGCCCTCGTTGCCGAAACGGTCGGCTTCCAATACACGCGCTGAAGACAAGGAATTGCAGCAAACGGCAATGGCGGCCCATCAGCGCAGATGTAGAAAATCTCGATGATTTCGGCGCCGCGTCGCGTTTCAAAACGAACATGCTCTCATGCCGCTTCACGCGCCGCGCGAAGCGCGTCGGGCCGCGAAGCCGACGCTATCAAAACTCCTTGCCGATTAGCCGGTCGACCGAAAATCGCCCGCCGCCGCGGAAGAAGATCGCGATGCAGAGCAAGGCCCAGAGCAGGGCGTATTCATAGCCCCGGTTGGTCCAGAAATAGCCGAAGCTCCATTGGAAGATGAAGACGATCACGATCATTTCGATCGCGATCATGGCGGCCGCGACACGTGTGAAAAGTCCGATCGCCAGGCAGGCGGCCGCGACGGATTCGGTGAAGAACGTCAGATACGCCAGAAGCTGGGGAAACGGCAGGCCTTTCGCCGCGATGATCTGGGTGTATCGGTCGATGCTCAGGAACAATACTTTTTGGATTCCATGCGGGAGCAAAACGGCTCCCGTGGCGAACCGCATGAACGCATAGGCGTAAGGCGACATTCTTTCGTAGAACGGTCGCAGGGCGGGAATGATCAAGGTGTCCCGTGCGGTCTCCATCGTCGTTTCCTTTTTATTTTATTAGCGCCGTGAAATGTGCATCATGCCGCATGCGCGCTCAATCGGCGCGAGATCGCACGTTGATCACATGTCTGCGAACTGTGTGCGCGCAAAGGAGCGGGACGGACCGTCCGCTTCCGCGGACGATGACGATTAGAAGCGGACGATGATGCTGTCGGAAGCGGCGGCTTACCGGTATTTCTTGCCCGCCGCCATCATCGCCTCGTAGTCCAATTTCATCTGCGCGTCCTTGGCGAGGACGGCGGGAATGGCTGACGTCACATTGGCGAGATACGCCTCCGCCTCGGCGGGCGGCAGCGTGATCGCCTCGCCGCCGCTCTTCACCCAGATTTCGCGCGTCCTTTCCACGTCCTCGACGCCGAACGAGGAGAACACGAGCGCGGCCTTCTGCGCTTCTTCCCGCACGATCGCCGCCATATCGGACCCGATCGACTTCATGAAATTGCGGTTGACGATGCCGCCGACGAAGAGAAACTGTTTTGGCAGGTAGGTCGCGGTCTTGGTCACGTCGTAATACTTGAATCCGGTCAGCACGTTGAACGACGAGATCGAGGCGTCGATCGTCTTGTTCTGCAGCGCGGGCAGAACTTCGCCGAGCGGAATGGACAGGGGCAGCGCGCCGAGCTTCTTGAACGGCTCGACGTGCAGGGGCGCGGCGCCGGGGACCCGGATCTTCTGACCCTTGAAGTCCGCGACAGTCCGGATCGCCTTGTACGACACCGCCATCAGCGGACCGTTATTGCCGATTACCAACAGCTCAACCCCGCGCGTCTCGCCGAAGCTCGCCAGGCGCTTGCGCACCTCCGGGTCGGCAAGCGTCTTCTGGCTCTGCTCGACGCTGTCGAACAGTCCGGCCGCGTCGAATACCTGGAAGCGCGGCTCGAGCCCGATCAGGAAGCCGGTGGCGGGAATGGCGAATTCGATCGTGCCGAGGGCCACGCCGTCGACTGTGCTCGGGATCTGCCCGAGCTGGCTCGCCGGATAGAGCTCCACCTTGATCTTGCCATTGGTGCGCTGCTCGACGCCCGCCTTGAACTGCTTCATCCATTCATGCGGCGCGTCGTTCACGGTCGGTGACGACAGCCGCATGGTGAATTGCTGCGCCTGCGAGGCCGTAAAGCCCATCACGGTTGTTGCGAGAACGAGGCAGGGGAAAAGCCGCATCTTCATGGTTGCCCTCCATCCGGTCCGAACCGCCGTTAGCTGGGCGGTCGCAATGCGCCTGAGAGCGGAAGCGTAGCGGCGCGCCGGCAGGGCAAAACTTGCAAGAAGCTATGGCGTGCGCCGAATTTTCGTTCGGATTTCGTCGCGTTGCTTGACCGGGATCAATCGGGACGGGGGCCGCACCAGAGCGCTTGAGCAACCCTCCGGTAAATGGAGAGGTGAGAGTGCATGCGTCGCTCGGTTGATCGTGCCGGACGTCTCTGAAACCGTTGGGCGGCAAACGAAAATAACAAACCGCCTCGCAGGGAAGCGCATTCTGGGAATGGATGCTTGTTCTTGCTCTGGCGTCGGTGGTGGTGAATGGATTCACCGCGCACCCCAAGTCGCGTTCGGTGCTCGGCTGGGTCGTCCTCGGACCGATGTTCAATCCGATCCCGCTCGTCGTTCTGCTGTTCCTGCCCTCTCGCGCGATCCCCATCCGCTGATTGGCGTCTGCGCCCCCGGGCCTGAACCGGATCCCGGAACAGCCGTCCTGACGGTCTTTTGAATTGCAATCCTGGGCGTACTGCTAATCTACGCGCCGCTGAATGGGCGGCCAAAAGCCCGGCGGCGCGGAAATGCTTGCAGTGCAGCATGGAGAAGGTCGGATGGCTTCGTTCACAGTCAACAGGAAGGTGGTCTCCGTTGAAACCGACCCGAACACGCCGCTTCTATGGGTCATTCGCGATGTCCTTGGCCTGACTGGGACGAAGTTCGGCTGCGGCGGCGGCTTCTGCGGCGCCTGCACCGTGCACGTCGACGGGCGCGCGCAACGTTCGTGCCAGATCCCTTTGTCCGCGGCCGAGGGCAAGACGATCGTCACCATCGAAGGCCTCTCGCCTGATTCCTCGCATCCGCTGCAAAAAGCATGGGTGATCGAGGAAGTTCCGCAATGCGGCTATTGCCAATCGGGCCAGATCATGAAGGCCGCCGAATTGCTGGCGTCGACCCCGAAACCGAGCCGCGAGCAGATCGTCAACCACATGGACGGCAACATCTGCCGCTGCGGAACATATAACCGCATCATCGCTGCGATCCAGCGCGCGTCAGAGGAGGTCTAAAGCCATGGCGACCGCGACCGCAGCCCTCAATCGCCGCGACGTTCTCACCGGAATCGGCGGCATGACGTTCACCTTCGCGTTTGCCGGAGGCGGCGCGCGCATGCTTCCATCCGCGGCGGCCGCGAGCGAGCCAGCCGCCGTCTCGCCCTGGGTGCGCATCGCGGCGGACGGCCGAATTACAATTTTTACCATTACCGAGATGGGGCAGGGCACCGGCACGTCGATCCCAGCCATCATCGCGGACGAGATGGACGCCGATTGGAGCAAGGTCGCGCTCGAATGGGCGCCGTCGCAGCCGGAGACCTACGGCTGGCCGGATCGCAGCGGCCAGCGCGTGATGACGGTCACCGGTAGCCGCGCGGTGATGATGTACTGGAACGATCTGCGCATCGCCGGCGCCCAGGTCCGTAAGGTGCTGATCGCGAACGCCGCCGAGCAGTGGGGCGTCGATGCGGCGACGCTGAAGACCGAGCCGAGCGTGGTGCTCGAACCGGCCTCCGGACGCCGCTTGAGCTACGGCGAGATCGCCGCGTTCGGCAAGGTACCGGCGATACTGCCGAGCATCGACAAGAGCGAATTGAAGTCGCGCAAGGACTTCGGCCTGATCGGGCGCTCGCAGCCGCGTCGCGACATTCCGCTCAAGGTGAACGGCACGGCGCAATATTCGATCGACGTCAAATTGCCGGGCATGCTGTATGCGACGGCGCTGCATTCGCCGGTGCACGGCAATTCGCCCGAGAGTTGGAACGATGCCGAGATCAAGGCGATGCCGGGCATCGTCACGGCGATGAAATTGCCGGGCGGCGTCGGCGTCGCGGCGGAGACCTTCCAGCAAGCGATGAATGCGCGCCGCGCCTTGAAAGTCACCTGGAGCAAGGGCAAGGGCGACGGCTTCGACTCGATGCAGGTGCTGGAAAGCTATCCGGCGGTGCTCGCCGATCCGAAAGCGGCGGTGAAGGTCATCGACAGCAAGGGCGACACCGCCGGCGCCTTCGCGAGCGCGGCAAAAATTTATAAGGCCGACTATCGCACCGACTACGCCTATCACGCGCAGATGGAGCCGCTGAACGCGGCTGCGCGTTTCAACGACGCCGGTGACAAGGTCGAGGTGTGGGACGGCTCGCAGGATCTCGGCCGCAGCCGCGATCTGATTGCCAAGGCGCTCAATTTCAGCCACGACCAGGTCGTCGTCCACCAATGCTATCTCGGCGGCGGCTTCGGACGCCGCTCGCTTGCGGACTATGCGCTCGAGGCGGTGCTGCTGGCGCGCGCGACGCGCCGGCCGGTGAAGCTCATCTGGGTGCGCGAGGAAGACGTCGCGCACGGCATGTTCCGCCCGATGGCCTTCCAGCGGCTGGAAGCCGCGACCGATGCCTCCGGCAAAGTCGTCGGCTGGAGGCATAGCGTCGTCGGCGACGACGGCGGCGTCAGCCTCAGCGCCGGCGGAATGAAAATCTCGCCGTATTACGCGCTGGCCAACCAGTCGCTCGAACTGCGCAACGTTGATCACGCGATCCGCATCAAGCATTGGCGCGCGGTCGCGCACAACGCCAACCTGTTCGCGATCGAGACTTTGGTCGACGAGATCGCGGCCGACCGGGGTGTCGATCCGGTCGATTTCCGCCTGAAACAGATGTCGGTCACGCCGAAGGCGCGGCGTTGCATCGAGACGGTCGCCAGGATGGCGGACTGGACCGCCAGGCGCTCCGACGGACGCGCGCTCGGCTTTGCGATGAGCGAGCGCTCCGGCTCGCTCGGCGCCTGCGTGGTGGAGGCGTCCGTCGACCGCAAGTCCGGCGTGATCCGCGTGCACAAGGTGTGGTTCGCAGCCGACAGCGGCATCGTCGTGCAGCCGGCGGCGGCGAAGGCCAATGTCGAGAGCGGCATCGTGTGGGGCCTGTCGTCGGCACTGCAAGAACAAGTGACCATCCGCGACGGCGCCGTCGAGCAGTCGAACTTCGACAATTACAGCGTGGTGCGGATGTCCGACATGCCGCAGCAGATGGATGTTGCCTTCCTCGATAGCAACGAGCGCCCGACGGGCATCGGGGAGATCGGTACGCCGTGCCTCGCGCCGGCGATCGCGAACGCGTTCCACAAGCTCACCGGCAAGCGGCTCTATCACATGCCGTTCACGCCCGAGCGCGTGCTCGGCGTGCTTAAGGCGTGAGCCTGACGCTGCGACGATGAAAGAGCGCCCGCCCCGCGGGCACTCGAGCTTTTGGCCGACCGCTTGCTCTGAGGAGGCGAGAGAGGATCACCGCCCTGACCGCTTGACGCCTAAGTACTATACTATAACACTTCCTCCAAGGAAACACGGAGCGGCGGGTCGGCCAGAGTCGGATGCTGCAACGGGTGAGGGCAAACAAGAGCTGGTGGGGGCGTCTGGCGCTGTGTGCGCTCGCGCTGCAGCTTTATCTCTCGTTCGGCCACATCCATCCAGAGGAACTGGGCCTCTCCGCGTCGGCGCAAGCTTCGAGCGCGGGTCCCTCGGCGGCCAGCAACCACAATCCCGTGGCGCCGCACGACGACGATGACGATCAAGGCATCTGCTCGATCTGCGCGGCGGTCAGCCTCACCGCGCATTCGCTGATGCCCGCGCCGGTTACGCTTGCGCTGCCGATCGAGACCGAATGGACGTGGTCGCGGCATCTCTCGTCGCCGCGAATCGTCCTGCGCACCGCGGCGAATTTCCGCGCGCGCGCGCCGCCGCACGCCTGACATCAGGATATTTGTAATGCGCAGGTCGCGCCCGATGAACGGGTGCGCCGGCGCGCCGATGTCATTCGTGCGAAGGAATTCGTCTCCATGCCACCCCACGTCATGCGCGGGCTTCTGCTCGGAAGCGCGTGCGTCATCGCGGCGGTAAGCGGCGCCCTTGCGCAAACTCAATTGCCGCCCATCATCGTCGAAGTGAAGAAGAAGCCGCCGGAGAAGCCGGCGCCGCAGCGGGTTGTGACGCCTGCGCCTACTCCGGCGCCGGTTAATCCGGCGGTCGAGCTCGCCAACCGCAACACGCAGCTCGACGCGGGGCGCGCGAACCTGTTGCCCACGGCAGGCTCAAGCACGTTCGTGATGCCGCGTGAAGCGTTGGAAGCCCTGCCTCAAGGTACGAACGCGCCGCTCGACAAAGTGCTGCTGCAGACTCCGGGCGTGTCGCAGGATTCAGCCGCCAGCGGCGACATCCACGTGCGCAACGAACACGCAGACGTGCAGTACCGTGTCAACGGCATCATGCTGCCGGACGGCATTTCCGGGTTCGGTCATGTGCTCGACACGAATTTCATCGGCCGCCTTGCGCTGATCACCGGCGCCTTGCCGGCGCAATACGGGCTGCGCACCGCCGGCATCGTCGATGTCCAGACGAAAAGCGGCGCGTCGCTCGAGCAGGGCGGGCAGGTCGGCCTCTACGGCGGCAGCTTCCAGACCTGGACGCCGACGCTCGACTACGGCGGGCGCATCGGCAATACCGAATACTTCTTCACCGGCCGCGGCTTTACCAGCGATCTCGGTATTGAAAATCCGACCGACAGCCGCAATGCCATCCACGACCGCACCTATCAGGGCAACTTCTTCAGTTACACCTCGACCCTGATCGATCTGCAGACGCGGTTCGCGACCATCTTCGGCAACACGACAAACCGATTCCAAATTCCCAACAATCCGAATCAGCCGTTCTTCGACGGCGTGACATCCGCCTATGGCGTGAGCTCGCTCAATTCCGGATCGCTGGACGAGAAGCAGAACGAGCAGAACACCTTTTTCGTGGCCGCGTTGCAGCGATCGACTATGCAGGCGGATTGGCAAGTTGCGGCCTTCTCACGCTACGCAACGGTGCACTTCATCCCGGATACGGTCGGCGATCTCCTGTTCAACGGCATCGCATCGGACGTATACCGGCGAAGCTTTGCCAATGGCGTGCAAGGCGATAGCGGATTCCGCCTGAACGAGGCGCATACTTTGCGCGCGGGCTTTACGGTGACCGGCGAGTCGACGCTGAACAGCAATATCTCGACCGTTTTTCCGGACACGCTCGTGGATACGCCGTTCAGTATCACCGACGACGTCTCCAAGCTCGGCTGGATTGCCGGCGTCTATCTGCAGGACGAATGGAAGCTGACCGACAGGTTGACGCTGAATGCCGGCCTTCGCTTCGATCAGATGTGGCAGTTCACCGACGCCAATCAGCTCGGTCCGCGCGTGAACGTCGTTTATAAGCCGATCGACGGAACGACGCTGCACGCGGGCTACGCGCGCTATTTCACGCCGCCGCCGCAGCTGATCGCGGCGCCCGCGAATGTCGCCGCCTTCGCCGGGACGTCCGCCGCGCCAGAGACGTTCCAGCAGAGTCCGGTCCTGCCCGAACGCTCGCATTACTTCGATGCCGGAATCCTGCAGCAGGTCGGGCCAAATCTCGAACTGAGTATGGACGCCTACTATAAGATCGCCCGCGATCTGCTCGATGACGGCCAGTTCGGCGCGGCGCTCATCCTAAATGGCTTCAACTACGAGCAGGGTGAGAACAAAGGGATCGAGTTCGGCGCCAAATACAAGAACGGCGGCTTCTTCGCCTACGGCAACTTTGCCGTCGCGCGGCAGGTCGCCAAGAACGTCGTCTCCAACCAATATTTGTTCGGGGTGGACGAACTGGCCTACATAGCCAACAACTGGATCTATACCGACCACGCGCAGCAACTGACCGGCTCGGTGGGAGCGTCCTACACCTGGGACGGCACGAAAGTCAGCATCGACATGGTCTACGGCAGCGGCCTGCGCAGCGGCTTTGCCAATACGGATCACGTTGCGCCTTACGCCACGGCGAACCTCGGCATCTCGCACGAGTTCAACGTGCCGGGACGCAAGCCGATCACGGCCCGATTCGACATCGTGAACGTCGCCGACACGGTCTACCTGCTGCGCAACGGCAGCGGCATCGGCGTGTTCGCCCCGCAATACGGAATGCGGCGCGGCTTCTTCTTCGGTCTCTCTCAGAAGCTTTGAAGGAGATCCGGAGGCGGACCGTCAATCGCGGACACTCCGACCACCGTGGCGCCACATCGGCGCGCAATGCTATGAACTCGGAACAGGGGATTTTTTTGGATGAGACTGTCTTTGCCTCTTTGGCGCGGCGTGCCGCCGGCGTTTGTGGGCCTGATCTCTGCGGAGCTCGCCGCGTCTGCCCAGGCGCAGGACGTTCCCGCAATCGGCACGGCGGCGCTTCCGCGCGATCTGTCGCCCTACGGCATGTTCATGAGCGCCGACGTCGTCGTGAAGGGCGTCATCGTCGGTCTGCTGATTGCCTCGATCGTCACCTGGACCGTGTTCGCCGCCAAGACGATCGAGATTTTGATCGCGCGGCGGAGAATCCGCGCGGCCCTGCGCGCGCTGTCTGAAGCCGACTCGATCGCGCTGGTGAAGGCGACGGAACGCAATGCCGCGCTCTTCCGGTCGGCCGCGCTCGAGGAAATGCGCCGCTCTGAAGGGCTCTACGACAAGGACAGCCTGAAGGAGCGCATAGCCTCGCGGCTCGAGCGCATCGAGGCGGCGCTTTCGCGCGCAATCCTGCGCGGCACTGGCGTGCTCGCGACTATCGGCGCGACAGCGCCCTTCGTCGGGCTGTTCGGCACCGTGTGGGGGATCATGAACAGCTTCATCGGCATTTCCAAATCGCACACGACCAATCTCGCCATCGTCGCGCCGGGCATTGCGGAAGCGCTGCTCGCGACCGCGTTCGGACTCGCGGCCGCAATCCCGGCGGTCGTCATCTACAACATGTTCGCGCGCTGGGCGGCGGGTTATCGCGCTCTTGTCGCCGATACGACGGCGGAAACATTGCGCCTCGTCAGCCGCGATCTCGACCGCGCCGGACACAAGGTGCTGGCGAAGGCGGCGGAGTAGGGCGATGGCCGTTCGTCTCGACCACGGCAAGGACGAGCTGGAGGAAGTGCACGAGATTAACGTCACGCCGTTCATCGACGTGATGCTGGTGCTCTTGATCATCTTCATGATCGCCGCGCCGCTCGCCACCGTCGACATCGCCGTAAACCTGCCAGCGGCGAGCGCCGAGCCGCAGCCGCGGCCGGACAAGCCGGTGTTCCTGACCGTGAAGCCGGATCTTTCGCTCGCGCTCGACGACGCGCAGATCCCGCGCGACGGGCTTTCCACCGCGCTGGATGCCGCCACCGGCGGAGATCACGACAAGCGCATCTTCCTGCGCGCGGATAAGACCGTAGCTTACGGTGACCTGATGGAGGTGATGAACCTCCTGCGTTCCGCCGGCTTTTTAAAAGTCGCGCTGGTCGGGCTCGAGAAGACGCCATGATGGCGGCGCGGCTCAACCGTCCGGACTTACGTATCTGGATCGCCGCCGGCGTGGCGGCGCTCGCGCTGCATGCGGCCTTCGCGTTGAAGCTCGTGCAGTGGCACGATCCGGTCCCCGGCGACGGCGGCACTGAATCCGTGCTGATCGATCTCGCTCCGCCCGCCGATCAACCGCAGGAAACAACGCAGGATCTCACGCCCGGCCCGCTTCAGCAGGAATCGCAGCCTGAGCCGGAGCCGCCGAAAGCGGAGCCGCAGCCGGTGGAGAAGAGCGAGCCGCTGCCGGCGATTCCCAATGCGGAGGCCGTGGTGCCGAAGCCGGTGGAGAAGCCGGTCGAGAAGCCGAAGGTCCAGCCGAAGCCGGCCGCGCGCGTGACCACCGCGCCGCCGCGGCCGCATCCGTCGGCGGCGCAAGTGTCGAACTGGCACCGCCAAATTGCAATTCAGCTCGAGCGGCACAAGAGCTATCCGGCGGCCGCGCAGGCGCGCGGCGACACCGGCGCCGCGACCGTCGCGTTCACCATCGGCCGCGACGGTCGCGTCCGGTCCGACAGGCTCGTGCAGTCCTCGCATTCCGCCGCGCTCGACGAGGCGGCGCTCGCGACCGTGCACCGGGCCGCGCCGTTTCCCCCGCCGCCCGCGGGCATGCTCGGTGAGCAATTCGATTTCACCGTGCCGATCCGGTTCAACATTCGGTAGGGTGCGTCGCACCGATGAGCCGCAATTGAGAGCGCCCCCTCTCCCCGTTGGGGGGTCGGATAGGTGGAAATAAGCCAATATCAACAACGGTGTTTGTCTCGTCTGACCACCGTTGTGTCCCGATCAGCCGAGCCTTTGGGAAACCCGTCGATGTGTCCGGGACACTGCCCGGTGTGTGGTGGCATCAAACTAAAACTTTGTCACACGGCAACCGCCGCCAGCCCGCCCATTCGACGGCGAGGTCGGCTGTGGTGCCGTCATAGCGATTGACGTCGACATAGCCCTCAACGCCGGGACAGGAGCCGTCTTTGCTGTATTGCCACAGCCACCATTCGGGCCATGTGCCGGTCGGCCAAGACAACCGGTCGGCGGTGGTATAGTGGGCGATCCAGAGCGGATAGTCGGCCAACTCCGGATCGGGGTCGGAGATGTTTTCTTTCAGTACATAGCCGCCATATAGCACCGGAGGGCGGCTGGTCAGATCGCGCACCGTGCGGAGAAATTCTTTAAGCTGCGAAATCGAAATGTTTTCATCTTCGTAATCGGCTGCATACAGGGTGCTCACGGATAGGCCGATCGTATGTACAAAAAACTGTGCCTGCTCCTGCATGTCGCCCGGCCGCATAAAATGATATGCGCCCCACTTCAATCCTGCGTTGGTCGCATCGATGCAGCGGTTTTTATAGGTCGGGTCTTGGTAGCCGTCGCCTTCGGTCACCTTGTGGATCACGCCGACAACACCGGCATGCTTGACCGCGCGCAAATCGACGTTCTCGTTCCAGTGCGATAAGTCCAGCACAGCACGATCTAGCATTAGCGTCACTCCACCATCGGTGCCTCAACACAAATGAAAATGCACTGGTGCACGGCGCTCGCAGAAAAGAAAGACGTGTTTGAATGAAAGAGGCCGCCAACTAGGCGGCCTCAAAGGCGCATGCTGGGGATATGGGCTATTTCGTTCCGCCATTTTCTTTGCACTCAGCGACATTCGCGAGCTTCTGGTCGCTCTTGCAGAAGCGGTAATTCGGATTGTCCATCTTACGAGCGATCGCTCCTTGAACAGAAACGTCAGCGATTACGATTGCCATGATTCCTACAATGATTTGGCGCATGAGCATCTCCCCAGCCTGCAGCTCTACCCTTGTCGGCGAGCAAATTCGGCGAGGCGGGGGTACAGGATCTGGTAGGTCAAGTCCCCTCTTAGGGCTTCTGCGTAGGTCGCATTCTGGGTAAAAGCGATCATTCCTCGACGATCCGACCAAGTCGCATTTTGCTGCTCCCCGGCGCTTAATGCTATTCATTTACTCAGGGGAATTACCGCCATGGAAACGGCCGAAGTGGCGGGCGCTTAGCAGGCTCGTCAAAAGAAACCCCAGCCCCAGACTGACCGCATGGGCGGTCGAGCGCAGGCTGAAGTCTCCGACCCGGCAGATCAGGACGTAAGCGACGGCGAGGTTGAGAACGCCCCACATCAGTTGACGGTCGAAGAGGAAAGTCCCTGACCGGACGGCTTGGCGAAAGGGCTTTGAAACGCACGGCCCATTGACCCACTGGCGATGTGGGGAATTGCATTGGACAGAAATGCGCCACCGAAAAAATACGAAATGAAATACAGCCAGTCCATTATCTACCGTCCTTTGCGTTCAATCAGAAGCCGCAAGCTTGCTGAGTCGCGTCGACCTCTCCTTATTGGAGAGGTGAAGCGCGTTTGCGGTATAGTCGTGCCACGTTGCGGCGGCAGGCCGCGCTTCCCGTGGCCTGTGGGTATCCCTCGACTAGCGTGACGCTGGTCCACCAGGAAAGGCGCGGACTCGCGAGTTGCGCCTGCGCGCGCTGCGGAACTTTCCCCAATCCGGACAATCGAAAACAGCGGAGCCTCGCATGCCGAGCCCCGACCCCCGCAATGACGACGGTACTCGCCTGTCTCTCAACGATTGTATATCGGGAATTAACGCATCGTATCGCGGGGCAACGGATACACTCGGCCCATCGGTCTGCCGTGGGGTTGCGTCGTGAGAGCATTCTGCTTGGGTATGACGGTCCTCTGGACGTTGTCCGTGCTCATGACCGAAACAGCGGAAGCGCGGCGAGTCGTCTTTTGGCCGAACTCCGGGTATTGCGCGAGCGGCAAGCATGTTCGTCATGTGAGGGCCTGCCGGGAATTTGGCGGCAGGTGGTGAGGCCGCCGATTTGGCGGCTGCGTTCGTACGCTCAGGCCGATTCAGCAAAATGCCCCGCTTTCGCGGGGCATCGCAAAAATCTAGATCCCCGCTTTCGCGGAATGACGGGTGAGGGCGGCGATGACCGATTAAGGAAGACGTGGATGCCCGGCATAAAGCCGGGCATGACGAATTCCTACTTCCTCGCCGCGACCACCTTTTGCTTCTGCTGGCCCAGCCCCTCGATCCCTAAAGTCACCACGTCGCCGACCTGCAAAAACTTCGGTGTGGGCTTCATACCGAGCGCGACGCCCGGCGGCGTGCCGGTGATAATGATGTCGCCCGGCTCCATCACGAAGAACTGCGAGCAGTACCAGACGAGATGCTCGCAGTTAAAGATCATCGTCTTGGTGTTGCCGCTCTGGCGCCGCTCGCCGTTGACGTCGAGCCACATGTCCAAATTCTGCGGGTCCTTGATCTCGTCGCGCGTGACGAACCACGGCCCGATTGGCCCGAAGGTCTCGCAGCCCTTGCCCTTGTCCCACTGCCCGCCGGAGCGTTCGATCTGGAAGGAGCGCTCGGAGACGTCGTTGGCGAGGAAGTAGCCGGCGATCGCGGCGCGCGTGTTCTCCTTGGTCAGGTAGCGCGCGCGCTTGCCGACCACGATGCCGAGCTCGATCTCGTAGTCGAGCTTGGTCGATTCGCGCGGCGTGATGGTGTCGTCGTTCGGCCCGCAGATCGAGGTCGACGTCTTGGTGAAGATGATCGGTTCCTTCGGGATTGGCATGCCGGCTTCCGCCGCGTGGTCGGAGTAGTTGAGCCCGATGGCGATGAAGTTCTGCACGCGGCCGATGCACGGCCCTAGACGGGGGCGGCCGGCGACGGGTTTGAGGCGGGAGAGGTTGGCCTTCTTGATCTTCGTGAGGCCGCCGGAGGCGAGCATCTCGCCGTCGATGTCCTTCACGATGCGCGAGAGGTCGCGGATCTTGCCGTCCTCGCCGATAATGCCCGGCTTCTCTTTTCCAGGCGCGCCATACCGCACCAGCTTCATCTTTGTCCTCCCCGAGTTGTGGGCTGATTCAGGTGGCGCGGATATTGCGTCGGAGAAGGGGCCGGGGCAACCCCGGCGCGATTGTAAAAGAGAGATCAGGCAAGGTCGGCAAGGTCGGTGAGAACGGCAAGGTGAGGTCAGGACGGCAAGATCGGCAACATCAGGCAAGTCAGGCCAGGACGGCGCGGTGAGGCCGTGCGTTGGCGGCGTCAAGCGGTGGGTGAGGCCGAGGTCAGGCGAGGGGGCGGCGGCGACGCATCCAGGCAATGGCGAGGCCGTAAAGCAGGAAGGCGCCGGCGACCACCCACATCCAGTTCTGGATGGGGATGCCGAACACGGTCCATTCCGCGATCAGCCAATCGGCCATGAAGGAAGCGCCAACCTTCGATTGCCGTCGCGGCGGCTCGGGCGCGACAGCGGTCACGATAGGCGTGCGGCCCCGTTGAACACCGTAAAATGCTTGTAAATAAGCGAGTTAGCCGCATCATGCGGCGATGAAGGCGGCACCGGCGCGGTTGAGTCCGCGTGCGACGATCCCGCTTAAGGTGTTGTGACAAGGCTGCAACATCGCCCAGGATTCTTGCGCAAGTACCCGTCTTGCCGGATGTTTTGCACCGCCGGCGCTTGCTCCGGTTCCGCCCCCCCTGCAGCATAAGACTCAACAGAGGCGACCCGGCGCGTTAACGGCCGGGGACACGCGGAGGGGGCAAATGTCCTATCGGACTTTGAGCCGTCGGGCAGCCGGCGCGCTTGGACTTCTCGTCATAGCAACGGGCGTCGCGCATGCCGGCGGATTAGCCATCCACGAGCAGAGCGCGTACGCGCAGGGTTCGTCATTTGCAGGGATCGCTGCCGGCGGTTCGCTCTCGGCGATGTTCTGGAATCCGGCGACCATGACGCAGCAGGGCGGCCTGCAGAGCGAGTCGGTGTTGACCGGGATTTTCCCGTCCACGACCAACACGGCGACCGGCGGCACCTATGCAGGCTTTCCGTTTAGTTTCGGCGACACCGGCAACATTGCGCATGACGCGATCGTGCCTACCGGCTATTATTCCTGGCAGGTCAACCCGAATCTCTGGGTCGGATTGGCGGCCAATTCGCCCTTCGGTATTGCTGAAACATTTCCCGACCGATGGGCCGGCCGCGTTTTCGCGGCGGGCGGCGAAAATCTGATGACGTTCAATTTTACGCCGAGCGTCGCCTACAAGATCAGCGACATCCTCAGCGTTGGCTTAGGCGTGCAAATCCAATACGCCCACGCCTCCTTCACCCAAGGGCTCCCCAGCCGTACCGGCAGTGGGCTGACCCAACAAGCCGGCCTCAGCGGCTCCGGTTATGGCTTCGGCTGGACCGCAGGCGTCACCGTCACGCCGACACCGACCACGTCTATCGGGTTGGGCTACCGTTCGGCGATCGATCAGGACATCAATGGCACGTTGGTCCTCCCGGGCGGGTTTGGATTCATCCCACCAGTTTCAACGCCCGGTTCGGTCAACACAACGTTGAAGCTTCCAGGAATGCTCAGTCTGGGCGTGAAGCAGCAGTTGACCCCGCAGTGGACGGTGCTTGGCACCGTGGAGTGGACCAATTGGAGCCGCATCGGGACGTCGAATATCTTGCAGCCGAATGGCTCACCGGCTTTGCTTGGGTTGAATCAGGTCATCATTCCGTTCGAATGGAAGGACGGCTGGTTCTTCTCGCTCGGCGCCGAATATCAATGGAATCCGCAGCTCGCGCTGCGCGCCGGCGTGGCTTTCGAAAAATCGCCGGTCACCGACTCGGTCCGTGGTCCTATCATCCCGGACGACGACCGCACGTGGCTGTCGATTGGCGCCACCTATAACTTCAACGCCAAGACGACCATAGATCTGGCCTATTCGCATGGCTTCGTGAAGAGTGCACCCATCAACATTACCAGCCCAAGCAACCCGCTCTTCGCGATCGGCGGCGGCACGACCTATACCGGTAATGTCGATTCTCACTTTGACATCATCAGCGTGGGGCTCAGGTATCGCTGGGACAATCCTGCTCCAGCGAAGCTCGTCACCAAGGGCTAGAGTCAGCGCAAATGAAAAAAGGCCGGCAGCGATGCCGGCCTTTTTTTTTGTTTTTGCGCGAGCGTGAATGCGCTGCAGCTTGAAGCTTACGCCCGGCGATACGCGCGGCCGTCCTCCGCGCGCGCGATGCCGACTAACGGCCGTGCTTCGGCATCGGACGATTCGTTAGATCGCGCCGTGTGCGCCAAAGATGCCAGCGACGATAGCGGCCGCGGACAGGGCCAACGCAAGAGCATGCAGACCCGAAGCAACTCGGAAAGCGCTCTCTTTCGAGCGCACCGCGAACTCGGCGAACAGCCGGTGCAGAAACAGCGGCTCAAGAATGTAGACGGCCACCGCAAATAGAGTCCACACGCCGATCATCAGGTAAATCCACCAAAACGCCGGCGTCGCGCGGAGGAATGCCAATCCGTACATCGTCCAGATCATGTACAATCCCGAGAGGCCGGCCAGGAAAATGGAAATCCTCGCCTGCCGGGCAAAGCGCCGCTCGAAGCTCTCGAAAGCCGCGAGCGCCTGCGGCGCCTCCAGCCGCGTCGCATTCGGCAACACGATCGTGGTGACGACGGAGACTCCACCAATCCAGTGAACGATGGAGAGGACGTGGATCGCGCGGGCAATCGTCACGGCATCGAGCATGAGCGCTTCGGCGGGTGCTGACGGAAGGAAACGGACGTGGTGCGTTGATGCGTCCTCGCTTCAGAACGCGCCGCTGAAGGTGCCGCCGTCGATCAAGAGGTTCTGCCCCGTGATGTAGCCGGCATGCGCCGAGCAGAGGAACGCGCAGGCCGCGCCGAACTCGTCGGGCTTGCCGAAGCGGCGCGCGGGGATCGTCGCGGCGCGCTGCGCGGCGGCTTCTTCCTTCGTGATGTTCTTCTGCTTGGCGGCATTGGTGAGCACGCTCGAGAGCCGGTCGGTGTCGAACGCGCCGGGCAGGATGTTGTTGATGGTCACATTCTTGTCGGCTACCGTTCGCGCTACACCGGCGAGGAACGCGGTCAGTCCGGCGCGCGCGCCGGACGAAAGATCGAGGCCGGCGAGCGGCATTTTCACCGAGCCCGAGGTGATGTTGACGATGCGGCCGAATTTGCGCTCGGTCATCGGGCCGATCACTTTTTGAATGAGCTCGACCGCGACGATCATGTTGCCGACGACGCCGTCGATCATTTGCTCGCGCGTGAGCTGGCGGAAGTCGCGCGGCGGCGGGCCGCCATTGTTGTTGACCAGGATGTCGGGGTCGGGGCAGGCGGCGAGCAGCGCCTGCTGGCCTTCCGGCGTCGCGAGATCGGCGGCGACCGGAGTGACCTTCACGCCCGTGGCGGAGGCGATCTCCTTCGCGGTCGCTTCGAGCCGCGCGGCGTCGCGTCCGTTGACGACGACCTCGCAGCCGGCGTCTGCGAGAGCGCGCGCGCAGGCCTTGCCGAGCCCGCGGCTCGACGCACAGACGATGGCCTTGCGGCCGGCAATTCCGAGATCCATGGCTTTCTCACAACGTTCGAGATTCTGGCGGCCTCTTAGAATGCGTGGCGCTCGGCCGGTCAAGGGCGGGGAGGCGACACCGCGCACAAAGCCTGTTCCCCCTTCCCCTCGTGGGGGTAGCGGTGGGGGGCCCAATGAGTCCACACGACGACGATCGTGTCTGGGCGCATCTCAAATTGATCGATCGAAATCGACGGCGGGCAGCATGCATGGCAGCCCGGCATTGACGTGCGCACGCGGCGGCCCGCGACTAACGGTTATTACGTGCCGCGCTTTTGGAACAACTTTGTCGAACATCGACGGCGCATTAACGGCAATTCAAATCGGCGATCACATTGCCCCCTACCTCCGCCCCCTCCCCACAGGGGGAGTAGAGAGGCTGCGCTCGCCGCCGAGCGCGCCGTTAACATTTTCACCCCACCCCGACGCGCTTTGCGCGTCCCCCTCCCCCTCCAGGGGAGGTGGCTCAGGCTGCCCCTGTCGCTGCACTGTCGCACGGCGCTGTTAGCCAACGCGCGAACGGCTCAAGCCCTGATTCGCGAGGACCTTACATGCTGCGCGATCCCAATAAGGACGTGATGGAGAAAGCCTATGCCCGCTGGGCGCCGGTCTACGACGTGCTGTGCGGACCGGTGTTCGTCAACGGCCGCCGCGCGGCGACGCGCGCCGCACGCAATGTCGGCGGACGCATTCTCGAGATCGGCGTGGGCACAGGATTATCCTTCGACGATTACGACGCCTCGACCGAGATCACCGGCATCGACATCTCCGAGCCGATGATCGCGCGCGCACGCGAGCGGGCGCGCAGCGGCCGTTATCCGTTCGTGAAGGACCTGCGCGTGATGGACGCGCATGCGATCGATTACCCCGATGCGAGCTTCGACTGCGTGGTCGGACAATTCGTCATCACTTTGGTCGAGGAGCCGGAGCGCGTGCTGTCGGAATGCGCGCGCGTTGCGCGGCCCGGCGGGCAGATCATCCTGGTCAATCACCTCTACAGCGAAACGGGCTGGGCGGCCGCGGTCGAGCGGCTCTTGGCCGAGAAGGCGCGCAAGCTGGGTCTACGCCCCGAATTCCCCTTCCAGCGACTCGCCGCCTGGGCGGATAGGCACGGCGGCGCGGAATTGATCGAGCGGCGCAAATTGAAGCCGTTCGGCGTCTACACGCTGGTGCGTTTCCGCCGGCTGAATGCGCAGCGTGCGGCGGCGTAAGCTGCGTCCGTGCTGTCATAAAATTGCAATATCCCTATGCTAGTCGCACCGTCGCATGAACAGGTTAGTCAAGAGCAGCGGGACGTGACGGACTTCGCCGCGAAACATTTCCGCGCGCTGTTCATTTCCGACGTTCATCTCGGCACCCGCGGCTGCCAGGCCGACAAGCTCCTCGACTTTCTCCGCTATCACGACGCCGACATGGTCTACCTGGTCGGCGATATCGTCGACGGCTGGGCGCTACGTTCGTCGTGGTACTGGCCGCAGGCGCACAACGATGTCGTGCAGAAGCTGTTGCGCAAGGGCCGCAAGGGTGCGCGGCTGATCTATGTTCCCGGCAACCACGACGAATTCCTGCGCGGCTATTACGGCACGCATTTCGGCGGCATCGACGTCGTCGAGAACACCGTGCATGTCGGCGTCGACGGCAAGCGTTACCTCGTCGTGCACGGCGACATCTTTGATCTCGTCGTGACGCAGGCGCGCTGGCTCGCGCTGCTTGGCGACAAGGCCTACGAATTTGCGATCACGCTCAACCGCCTGTTCAACGCGCTGCGCCGCGTGTTCGGCGCGCCGTACTGGTCGCTGTCGAAATGGGCGAAGCACAAGGTGAAGAACGCGGTGAACTACATCGGCGCATTCGAGAAGGCGCTCGCAGTCGAGGCGAAGAAGCATGGCGCCGACGGCGTGATCTGCGGCCACATCCACACGCCCGCGATGCACGACGATTTCGGCCTGCGCTACATCAATTGCGGCGACTGGGTGGAGAGCTGCACGGCGATCGCCGAGCATCACGACGGCACCTTCGAGATTATCGTGTGGGATGACGTGCGTCCGGAGCCTTTGGCTGAAACCGCGCGCGGTCCAGATTTGCAGGACGCGACCATCCAGCCGGCCGCCGCCGCTTGAGACACGCATGAAAATCCTGATCGTCACCGACGCCTGGCATCCGCAGGTGAACGGCGTCGTGCGCACCTTGGGGCAGGTCGCGCACGAGGCGCCGGCGCTCGGCTCGCAGGTGACGTTCCTTACTCCGTGCGAATTCCGCACCCTTCCGATGCCAAGCTATCCGGAGATCAAGCTCTCGCTGGTGCTGCCACGCATGATCGAGCGGCGGCTCGACGCGGCCAAGCCCGACGCTATCCACATCGCGACGGAAGGTCCGCTTGGGCAGGCGATGCGCCGTGTCTGCCAGCTGCGTGGGCTGCCGTTCACGACCGGCTTTCATACGCGCTTTCCCGATTACGTCGCCGACCGCGTGCCGTTCGGCCGGCGCTGGTCGAGCGAATTGACCTGGGCGTGGCTGCGCCGGTTTCACGGACCGTCGACAGCCGTCATGGCGGCGACGCCGAGCCTGGTGCAGGAGCTCGACGAGCGGCGCTTCCGCAATGTCAAATTATGGGCGCGCGGCGTCGATGCCGACCTGTTCCGGCCGCGCGAGAGCGCGAGCCTTAATCTGCCGCGGCCGATCTTTCTCACCGTGGGACGGCTGGCGGTCGAGAAGAACGTCGACGCCTTTCTGCGGCTCGATCTCCCGGGCAGCAAGGTCGTCGTTGGCGATGGACCGGCGCGCGAGCATCTTGCACAGCGATATCCGGAGGCGGTTTTTCTCGGCGCCAAGCACAGCGAGGCGCTGGCGGAGATTTACGCGGCGAGCGACGTGTTCGTGTTTCCGAGCCTCACCGACACGTTCGGCCTCGTGCTGCTCGAAGCGCTGGCGAGCGGTGTTCCGGTGGCGGCGTTCCCGGCGCCCGCGCCGCGCGACGTGCTTAAGGCTGCGCCGGTCGGCGCGCTCGACACCGATCTGCGGCGCGCATGCCTCGCCGCGCTTGACTGTTCGCGGCAAGACTGCCGCGACTTCGCGCTGACGATGACCTGGCGCGAGTGCGCGCGCACGTTCCTGCAACATGTCGCCGACGGCAACACCGCCGTCCGGCAGAAGCGTGCCAAGCGGGTTTAGGCACGCGCGGCTGTAGCGCTGCGGCATGACAGCGTAACCCGCGTGCGCTAGCTTCGTGGCATGTCATCCCCAGTCCTTCCCACATTCGCCGACGTCGATCTCGCCGCCGATCGCATCAGAGGCGTCGCAGTGCGCACGCCCTTGATCAACGCCCCAGTGCTCGACGAGCAGTTGCGCTCGCGCGTTTTCCTGAAAGCCGAGACGCTGCAGCGCACCGGCTCGTTCAAATTCCGCGGCGCCTATAACAAGATCTCTTCCATCGCGCCCGAGCGGCGCACGG
>Ga0207862_1000001_pt1 | contig 63144 bp, 62 predicted proteins | sample LuqExpMetageno81_FD_187838 | JGI IMG/M metagenome (GOLD analysis project Ga0207862, IMG submission 187838) | Tropical forest soil microbial communities from Luquillo Experimental Forest, Puerto Rico - Sample 81 (SPAdes) | ecosystem: Environmental > Terrestrial > Soil > Tropical forest ... | reverse complement strand
GCCTTAACCAAAGCGGCAACGCGCGCATCGTCGGCGATCTTCGCAGTATACGTCGCTCCGTCGCGCGCTTTTACCTGCATGGTTTCCGCATCGATCTTCTCGACCTGGCCGCGAATTCGAACGGGTTGCTGCGCATCGGCGGTCGCCATCGCGCACACGAGCGCTAGCGCCGCGAGCAGAACGCGACCAGTCGTGTGAAATGGAATCATCTGATCTTCCCCTTTGGCGTCGTACGCCGTCAGGGAGCGGCACCCTTTCGGCGCTTGCTTGTGCGTTTTTTCTCGGGCGCAGCCGGCGCCCGCGTGGGCTCGCGGCCCTTGCCGAGATCGGATTCGATCATCGCGCGTAGCTCGGGCGTCACCTGTGGACGAACACCGAACCACAGTTCAAATCCGCGCACCGCTTGGTGCAAAAGCATGCCGAGGCCGTCTGCTGTCCGCAAGCCACGCTCGCGCGCGGCTGTCAACAATTTCGTGAGCAGCGGGTGATAGACGAGATCGGCGACGACGAGCGAGGCCGGGCAGCGCAAATTGATCTCGAGCGGCGGGCAGCCTTCCATCCCGAGCGTGGTCGTATTGACCAGCAATCCGGCTCCGCCGAGCAGACCCGTGGTCTCATCCCATCCGGCCGGACGCACGCGCGGACCAAACTGCTTCTGCAGAGCCTCAGCGCGCGCGATCGTACGGTTGATCACATGAATACGCTGCACGTCACGTTGCATCAGCGCGAACACGGCGGCGCGTGCCCCACCGCCGGCGCCAAGCACGACCGCGCTTTCGAGCCCACGGTCCCAGCCGGGCGCGGCGCCGTCGAGATTGGCTAGGAAGCCCTCGACATCCGAATTGGTCGAGCGCAGCACGCCGTCTGCATACCAAAGCGTATTCGCCGCACCGACCGCCCGCGCGCGCGCGTCCGGCTCGCTCACCGCCATCGAAGCTTGCTTATGCGGCACCGTCACATTCGCGCCCACGTAGCCGTGTTCGCGCAAACTCTGCACGAAAGCGGGGAAATCCTGCGGCGGCACTTCCTCTGTACGATACTCGGCATCGATCCCGTGCTGCTTGATCCAATAGTTGTGGATCAGCGGCGAGCGCGAATGCTTCACCGGATAGCCAATGACGCAGACAGACTTTGCGCTCATTGCTCAGCCACCACTCTGTTGCGCAGCACGCCGACCGCTGGACACTCGATCTCCAGCGTGTCGCCGGCTTTCAGCCACCGCGAAGTCTCGTCGCGCTTTAGCTTCACTGGCGTGCCAGTTGCGATGATGTCGCCGGGCTTGAGCGTCATGAACGTACTCACATACGCGATCAGATCGGGGAAGGATTTTATCAGGTGATCGGTGGTGTCGTCTTGCGTGACTTCGCCGTTGAGACGCGCGGTAATCTGCAACGGTTTAGTCAGATCCACCTCGTCGGCGGTGACGATCCACGGCCCGATACTGCCGCTCGCATCCCAGTTCTTGCCTTGTGTGACATTGAACTTGCCGTGCCTGATCCAGTCGCGGATCGTGCCTTCGTTGCACAAGGTGACCCCGGCGACATGCGCCAGGGCCTCCTGGCGCGCGATCCGGCGGCCGCCGGGGCCGACCACAAGCGCAATCTCGCCCTCGTAGTCAAGCTGTTCGGATTCGCGCGGGATGATCAGGTCGTGCTCGTGCCCGACCAGCGAATTCGGCGCGCGGTAGAACATGCTCGGATACTGCGGCGGCTCCTGATCGCCATAGTCGGTGTTCCGGTTTGCGTAATTAATGCCGATGCATAGGATCTTTTCCGGCGACGCGATCGGCGGTAGCAACTCAATGTCGCGCAGCGGGAAATCCGGGCGCACGCCGCGCGCCGCAGCGAGCGCCGTGTCGAGCGCTCCCGCACGCAGCAGATGAAGAATGTCGGTGTAGTTCGCGCCGAGCCTGAGCTTGAGGTCGACGACACCGTCGCCGCTGACGGCGCCGAAACTCTCCCGTCCGCGCGCTTTATAGCTGGCGAGTTTCATCGACGGTCCAATGGCCCACTTCCAGCGCGCGGCATAGCGAGGCTTCCGGACGCGTATTATGCTGCGCTCCGGTTTGCCGCAGTCCGCAACTATTCCCCAAACCGGAGGCGCGTCAACGGCCACGGCTTGACTGGCGCAAAGCGTTCTTGTCACAAGCGAAGCGTAATGAAATCACTGTTCATCGACTGCAACGATCAGCTCGCGCCGGTGTGGGCGAAATTGCATCGCACGGGCGATCCGCCGATCGACGTGAACCGTACGCCGTTTCCGCGCGAGCATCTCCCGCGCGTGCTCGCCGGCTATGACATCGCGCTCGACGATCATTCCTACATGCCGACCGAACTCGTGGCGCAATGTCCGCAACTCAAGCACATCGTCTTTCTCGGCACGGGCGCGGCAAGCTATATGAACCTCGCCGACCTCGATGCACGCGGCGTGAAAGTGCACACGATCAAGGGCTATGGCGACACAGCTGTCGCCGAGCACACGATCGCGCTGATGTTCGCGGCCGCGCGCGACATCGCGCGCATGGACCGCGAGGTGCGCGGCGGCGCGTGGACGCCGCAGGAAGGCGTTCAACTGCTGGGTAAGACGCTGGGCGTCATCGGGCTCGGCGGCATCGGCTGCGAGGTTGTACGCATCGCATCGGGCATCGGCATGCAGGTGATCGCCTATAATCGCACGCCGAAGACCGACGCGCCCTGCCCTCAGGTCGACATCGACACGCTGCTTGCATGCGCGGACGTTCTCTCGCTCAACCTCGTGCTCAACGACGAGACGCGCAGCTTCTTGAGCCGCGAGCGCATCGCGCGGATGAAGCCAGGCGCATTGCTGGTGAACACGGCGCGCGGCGCGCTTGTCGACGAAGCGGCTTTGATCGAGGCGCTCGAGACGAAGCACATCCGGCATGCCGGGCTCGACGTGTTTCACGCAGAGCCGCTGAAGGCGGATCATCCCCTAGCCCAGCTGCCGAACGTCACGCTCACCTCGCACGCGGCGTTTCGCACAGAAGAGGCTTCGATGACGCTGCTGCGACGCGCGATCGATATCGTGAAAACGCTCGTCTGACGCGCATTGCGCGGCCCGCCCTTCCCCGCCAGAATACCGCAAAAGAATACAGGGGGAGGACGTGAAGCCGGCGCCGTTCGCGTACAAGAAGGCCCGCTCGCTCGATGAGGCGCTGAGCCTGATGGCTGGCGAGCCCGAAGCGCGGCTGCTCGCCGGCGGCCAGAGCCTCATCCCGGCGCTGAACATGCGGCTTTCGGCTCCGCCGCTGCTGATCGACATCAACGGCATTGGCGAGATCGACGAGATCGAGGTGAAGGACGGCACTGTCTCGATCGGCACGCTAGTGCGGCATGCGCAAGCCGAACGCGACGAGACGCTTGCGCGCTCGGCGCCGCTGATCGCACGCGCTTTGCCGCACATCGCGCATCCAGCGATCCGCAATCGCGGCACAATGGGCGGCTCGATTGCCTATGCCGATCCGGCCGCCGAATTGCCGGCGTGTTTGCTTGCGCTCGGGGGCGAGGTGGTCGCGCGCGGCGCGAAGGGAGAGCGGAGCATTGTGGCCGACGATTTCTTCCGCGGTCTGTTCGAGACGGCGCTCGCACCGGGCGAAATGGTGACCGGCATCCGCGTGCCGACAGCGACCGCAAACAGCCGCTTCGGCTTTGCGGAGCTTGCGCGGCGGCACGGCGATTATGCATTGGTCGGCCTCGCGGCTTCGGCGCGCACAAACGGCAGGACATTCCGAGACATGCGTCTCGCATTTTTCGGCGTTGGCACGACGGCGGTGCGCACGCTCGCATCCGAGCGTGCGCTCTCCGAAGGCGATATCGACGCCGCTGTCGCCTCGCTCGATCTTGCGCCCGCGGACGACATTCACGCGACCGGCGCCGTGCGCAAGCATCTTGCTGGCGTGCTGCTGCGCCGAGTGGCGCAGCAATTGATGCAGGAGCAGCCATGAGCGACTTCCTCCTCGACATCAGCCTGACCGTGAACGGCGAGCAAGTGAGCGAGCGCGTCGAGGCGCGCAAGAGTCTCGCCGACTTCCTGCGCGAGGATCTGGCGCTTACCGGCACGCATACCGGCTGCGAGCACGGCGTCTGCGGCACCTGTACCGTACGCGTGAACGGCGAGATCGTGCGCGCCTGTCTCACCCTTGCAGTGCAATGCGACGGCGCAACGGTCGAAACGATCGAAGGACTGTCGGATGCAGGCGAAGTCGCGGACCTTCAAGCCGCGTTCGCGCAACGCAATGCCCTGCAGTGCGGCTATTGCACGCCCGGCATGCTCATCGCGGCGCAGGATCTGCTCGCGCGCGGCGGCATCCCGTCGCGCGACGCGATCCGCGATCATCTCTCCGGCAATTACTGCCGCTGCACCGGCTATCAGGCGATAGTCGACGCAGTCGAGGCAATTGCAAAACAGCGCGCGGGAGAAGCGTGATGGACATCGCCGAAGACTCTCCCGCCGTATTGAGCGCGCTCGACAGGCCGAACTCGTATATCGGCCGTTCGGTGCCGCGGCCAAATTTGCAGCGACTCACCCAGGGCCGGGGACAATATGTCAGCGATGTCGCGTTGCCGCGCATGGCGCATACCGCATTCGTTCGTTCTCCGCATGCGCATGCGCGGATCGTAAAAATCGAGAAGACGCGGGCGAAGCAAGCACTCGGTGTGATCGCAGTCGTAACCGGCGCGGAGCTGGCGCAGATCATGACGCCGTGGGTGGGCGTGCTCACGCATCTCAAGGGCCTCAAATCTGCGCCACAGCATCCGATCGCGGTCGAGCGCGCGTGCTGGCAGGGCGAAGCCGTCTGCGCTGTCGTCGCGCGCACCCGAGCACAGGCCGAAGACGCCTGCGAGTTGGTCGAGGTGACCTACGAGGAACTGCCCGCGGTCGTCGACCCGGAAACCGCGCTCGATGCGAACACGCCGGTGATCCAAGCCTCGCTGGGCGACAATCTGTGCTTCGAACGCAAGCTCGACGTCGGCACGGTCGACAATGCCTTCGCCGAATCCGATGTGGTGATTGAGACCACCTTCCGCTTCGGGCGCCACACCGGCGTGACCAACGAGCCGCGCTCGATCGTCGCCGACTGGAGCCAGGGCGAGCAGCGCCTGACCGTGTATCAAGGCACGCAGGCGCCGCACATGATGCAGGACCTGTTCGCCAAACACCTGAACCTCCGTCATGATCAGGTGCGCGTCGTCACCAAGGACGTCGGCGGCTCTTTCGGCATCAAGGTGCACACCTATGCCGACGAGATGGCGACGGTCGCGCTGTCGAAGCTGCTCAAGCGACCGGTCAAATTCGTCGCCGACAGGCTGGAAAGTTTCGTCACTGACATCCATGCGCGCGATCACCGCATCAAGGCGAAGATTGGCGTGAAGAACGACGGCACGATCACGGCCTTCGAAGTCGACGACCTGACCGGCATCGGTCCCTACTCGGTCTATCCGCGCACTTCGGGGATCGAGGCGAACCAGGTCGTCAATCTCGTCGGCGGCCCCTACACATGCCCGAACTACCGCGCGCAGGCGCGCGTCGTGTTCACCAACAAGAACGTGATGTGCCAGTACCGCGCGGTCGGCCATCCGATCGCGGTCGCCGTCACGGAAGGTCTCGTCGAGCTTGCAGCGGCGAAGATCGGCATGGATCCGCTCGAATTGCGCCGGCGTAATCTGTTTGCCGACGACGCCTACCCTGCGCAGTCGGCGTCGGGGCTGAAATTCGAGCTGCTGTCACATCATGCGGCTCTCGCGCATCTCGACTCGATGATGAACTACGCGGGCTTACGCGCTGAGCAGGCGCGGCTGCGCGAGAAAGGCATCTATCGCGGGATCGGATTCGCCTCGTTCATCGAAGTGACCAACCCGTCCGCCGCGTTCTACGGCGTCGGCGGCGCGCGCATCACGTCGCAGGACGGCGCGACGGTGAAGCTCGACGCGCAGGGCGCGATCTCGGTGCATACCGGCGTGACCGAGCAGGGCCAGGGCGCCGAAGCCGTGATCGCGCAGGTGACGGCGAGCGCCTTCGGCGTGCCGATCGAGAAGGTGCGCGTCGTCACCGGCGATACCGACAACACGCCCTATGGCGGCGGGACGTGGGCCTCGCGCGCGGCTGGCATCGGCGGCGAAGCCGCGTGGCAGGCGGGCAAGGCGCTGCGCGAGAACGTGGTCGCGCTCGCCGCGGCCATGTTGCAGGCGAAGCCCGGCGATCTGGACATCTACAACGGCATCGTTGTTGATCGCGCGAAGGGCGCCGAACGACTGCCTCTTGAAGAGCTCGCGCGCGTCGCCTACTTCCGGCCCGACACTTTGCCCGCTGGCATCCAGGCCGAACTCGTCGCGACGCGGCATTACGTGCCGCGCGGCTGGCCGTTCGCCTTCACCAACGGCATCCAGGCGAGCTATCTGGAAGTCGATATCGACACCGGCTTTGTCAAATTGCTCAAGCACTGGTGCGTCGAGGACTGCGGCACGATAGTCAACCCGCAGCTCGTCGATGAACAGATCCGCGGCGGCATCGTACAGGGCATCGGCGCGGCGCTCTATGAGCAATGCGTCTATGACGAGCGCGGGCAGATGCTCAACGCCAGCATGATGGATTATCTCGTGCCGATGGCGGCGGAGATGCCCGACATCGAATGCGGGCACGTCGTCTCGCCGACGGCGGACAGCGAGCTCGGCGCGAAAGGCGCCGGCGAAGCCGGCACCGCCGGCGCGCCGGCCTGCGTGATGAACGCGATCAACGACGCGCTGCGTCCCTTGGGCGCCGCTCCGCTCGTGGATATGCCGTTCACGCCGGGGAAGATCTTGGCGGCCTTGGGAAAGGTGTAAGTCGCAGCAAAAGGGTCATGCCCCGCGCATGCGGGGCATCCAGTTCGCCGGAATCATTTTCATCCTCCCAAACGTCGCCGATTGATCTTCGGCCATCCGGCTTGATCATGAGCAAGCCTTGCTCGCGCTGCAAAGCTACACTCGCCTTGAAGTAATGCCTCCGCCCGTCGCAATATTGTGATCGGCGGACGGAAAAACGCACGCAGAAGAACATAGAAGGATACGGTTGGATGAACACCAAGGTGGGCAAAGAGGCGATCGCGGAAGCCTCAAGGAAGCTGAGCAACTGGGGACGCTGGGGCAAGGACGACCAGATCGGCACACTCAATCACGTCACGCCGGAAGACATCGTCGCCGCCGCGCGGCTGATCCGCACCGGCAAGGTATTCGCGCTCGGCATCCCGCTCGACCGGACCGGGCCGCAGACGGGACTGTTCGGCGGCCGGTTCAACCCAATCCACCAGATGCTCGCCACCGGCACCGACGCCATCGCCGGCCAGCAGGACTGGAATCAGATCCGCTACGCCGATGACACTTTGATGCTGTGCGTACAGGGTGCGACGCACTGGGACGCGCTCGGCCACGTGTTCTACGAGGACAAGGCCTATAACGGGCACGACGCCAAGCTGATCGACTCGCGCGGCCTGTCGGTGCTCGGCATCGAGCACTCGAAGAACAAGATGGTCGGCCGCGGCGTGCTGCTCGACATCGCGCGCTTCCGCGGCGTCAAGTGGATGCAGGACGGCGAGAGCATCTCCAACGACGAGCTCGACAAATGTGCCAAGGCGCAGAACGTCGAGATCAGGAAGGGCGACTTCGTGCTGGTCCGCACCGGACAGATGGAACGTTGCCAAGCCGAGGGCGAATGGGGCGGCTACGCCGGCGGCGATGCGCCGGGCGTAAAGTTCGAGAATTGCTACTGGTGCCAGGACAAGCAGCTTGCCGCGATCTGCACCGACACCTGGGGTGTGGAGGTTCGGCCCAACGAGACAACCGAAGCCAACCAGCCCTGGCACTGGGTCGTGATTCCGTCGATGGGCCTGTGCATGGGCGAGATCTTCTATCTGAAGGACCTCGCGCAGGATTGCAGCGACGACGGCGTCTACGAGTTCTTCTTCTGCGGCCCGCCCCTGATCATCACCGGCGGCACGGGCAGCCCGATCAACCCGCAGGCGATAAAATAACGGCCTCGTGTCCCGCACGCGGTGCAGCGCGCAGCGGTGCGCCGCCGATGCGGGACCCCGGTTAGGCATAAGGCAACCGGGATCCCGGGTCCGCAGCGGCCCACTTCGCTTTCGCTTCGTGCTGCGCGGCGCCCGGGACACAAGAAAGGAGAACTCCCATGCCTCGCTATCTCAAACGCGGAATGGACGCGAGCGCGATCGAGGCGGCCGACGCCAAGGTGCGCCAGACCGTCGAAAGCATCCTCGACGACGTGAAAAAGCGCGGCAACGCGGCGATCCGCGAGCTGTCGGAGAAATTCGATAAATGGTCGCCGGCGAGCTTCAAGCTCACGCCGCAGGAGATCGACCGCGCGATCGCGCAGGTGCCGAAACGCGATCTCGACGACATCAAGTTCGCACAGGCGCAGGTGCGCAATTTCGCGCGAAAGCAGCGCGACAGCATGCAGGACGTCGAGGTCGAGACGCTGCCCGGCGTCGTGCTCGGCCACAGGCACATTCCGGTGAATACGATCGGCTGCTATGTGCCGGGCGGGCGCTACCCGATGGTCGCCTCTGCGCACATGTCCATCGTTACCGCGCGCGTGGCCGGTGTGAAGCGCATCATAGCCTGCGCGCCCCCGTACAAAGGAGGCCCGCATCCCGCGATCGTCGCGGCGATGCATTTCGGCGGCGCGGACGAGATCTTTGTGCTCGGCGGCGTGCAGGCCGTCGCCGCGATGGCGCTCGGCACCGAGACGATCGCGCCGGTCGACATGATCGTCGGGCCGGGCAACGCCTATGTCGCGGAAGCCAAGCGCCAGCTTTATGGCCGCGTCGGCATCGACCTGCTAGCGGGTCCGACCGAGACACTCGTCATCGCGGACGACACGGTCGACGGCGAAGTCTGCGCAACCGATCTGCTCGGGCAGGCCGAGCACGGCCCGACCTCGCCTGCCGTCCTGCTGACCAATTCGGAAAAACTCGCGCGCGAGACGATCCGCGAAATCGAGCGGCTGCTCACCATCCTGCCGACCGCCGACACCGCTTCGCAGGCGTGGAAGGACTATGGCGAGGTCATCGTCTGTGACAGCGAACAGGAGATGATCGCGGAAGCCGACCGGATTGCCTCCGAGCACGTGCAGGTGATGACTCGCGACCCTGACGTGTTTCTCAATGGCATGACGAACTACGGCTCGCTGTTCTTGGGACCGCGCACCAACGTCGCCTATGGCGACAAGGTGATCGGCACCAACCACACGCTGCCGACCAAGAAGAACGCGCGCTTCACCGGCGGGCTGTGGGTCGGCAAATTCCTCAAGACCTGCACCTACCAGAAGGTCTTGACGGACGAAGCGAGCGCGATGATCGGCGAATACTGCTCACGGCTGTGCATGCTGGAAGGCTTCGTCGCGCATGCCGAGCAGGCCAACGTGCGCGTGCGGCGTTACGGCGGGCGTAATGTGCCGTATGGGCAGGCGGCGGAATAGCATCTCGACGTCATGGCTGGGCTTGTCCCTGCCATCCACGTCTTCGATAGTCACCCAAGACGTGGATGCCCGACACAAGGCCGGGCATGACGAACATGAGCATTGATCTCACCCGCACCCCCTCCTTCCGCCTCGACGGCCGGCGCGCGCTGGTGACCGGCGGAGGCCGCGGCATCGGGCTCGCCGCGGCGAGCGCGCTGACCGATGCCGGCGCGCATGTAACGCTCGCCGCGCGCACGACGAAGGAGATCGAGGAAGCGGCGAAGGCGATCCGCGCGCGCGGTCAGCAGGCGGATGCGCTGACGCTCGACGTCACCGACATCGACGCCGTGCGCAAGGCGCTCGCAGCGCGCGAGCCGTTTCAGATTCTGGTCAATAACGCCGGCATGAACCGCCCGAAGATGCTGCCCGACGTTACCGTCGATGACTTCGACACGATCATGGGTCTCAACGTGCGCGCCGCGTTTTTCATGGCGCAGACGGTGGCGACGCGGCTGATCGAGGCCAGGCTCCCCGGTTCGATCATCAACATCTCGTCACAGATGGGCCACGTCGGCGCGGCGCGACGCACTGTCTACTGCGCGTCCAAACACGCGATGGAAGGCTTCACCAAGGCGATGGCGGTCGAGCTCGCGCCGCACAACATTCGCGTCAATTCGATCGGCCCGACTTTCCTGGAAACGCCGATGACGCGGCCGTTCTTCGAGAACAAGGCGTTTCGCGACGAGGTGCTGTCGAAGATCAAGGTCGGCCGTCTGGGACAATTGGAAGAGCTGACAGGCGCGATCGTGTTTCTCGCGAGCGACGCTTCCTCACTGATGACCGGCTCGGCAATGGTGATCGACGGCGGCTGGACGGCCGAATAGGAGCTTTGCATGCGCTTGCTTCTGCTGTGCGCGTTCTTGCTGGTCGCCTTGCCCCTACATGCGGCAGACAGTGGCAAGATCGTCGGCACCTGGAAACTCATCTCGGTCGTATACGAGGACGCGCAAACAAAGGTGCGCACGCCGGTGCTCGGCGAGCATCCGCGCGGCTATCAGATCGCGACACAGGAAGGCCGCTGGATCGCGCTCGTCACGGCCGACGGGCGCCCGGTGCCGAAGACCGACGAGGACAGGGCCAACGCCTTGCGCACGATGATCGCTTACAGCGGCCGTTATCGCGTGGAAGGCCATAAGGTCATCACCAAAGTCGAGGTCGCCTGGAACGAGGCCTGGGTCGGCGGCGAGCAGATACGGTTTCTGCGCTTCGAGGGCGACGATCTGCTGCACATCGAAAGCCCGCCGATGCCCCATCCAAACGTGAACGATCGCACTGTGCGGGTGATCGTCACCTGGGCGCGCGACAAATCGTAAAACGGCATATCAGGCGGAGCACTTCAAAACTTCTGGGTTGACGCAATTCGGCGGCGTGCGGCCCGAAAGCAGCGCCTCGATGTTGTCGACCACGATGCGCGCCATTTCCTCACGCACCTCGACAGTCGCGCTGCCGAGATGCGGATTGAGCACCACGTTCTTCATCTTCTTCAGCTCGGCGTGCACTTTCGGCTCGCGCTCGAACACGTCGAGACCCGCGCCGGCGATCTTCTTAGCCTTCAGCGCGCGCACCAGCGCGTCCTCGTCGATGATCGGACCGCGTGCGGTGTTGACGACGAACGCAGTCTTCTTCATCAGGCCGAATTCACGCTTGCCGATTTGGTGCCGCGTCTCCGCATTGAGCGGCGAGTGCAGCGAGACGAAATCGGATTCGCGCAGCAATTCGTCCAACGACACGTAAGTGAGCCCGGCCTCGCGCTCCTCGGCTTCCGATTTGCGCCGCGGCGTCCAGTAGAGAACACGCATGGAGAAGCCTTGCGCGCGCTTGGCGACCGCCTTGCCAATCAGGCCGCCGCCCCCGACCAGACCTACGGTCTTACCCCACACTGACGAGCCGAGCAGATGGCGCGACTGCCCGCCGGGAAACTTGCCTGCGCGCACCAGCCGATCGCCCTCGGCTATGCGGCGTGCGACGGCGAGCATCAGACCGAATGTCAGATCGGCCGTCGCCTCCGTTGTCACCGGCGGAACGACGGTGACCGGAATGCCGCGTTTCGTCGCTTCGGCCACGTCGATGTTCGACGGCGTGATCGACTGCGCGGCGATGTGCCTGAGGTTCGGATTGGCCGCGACCACCGCCGCGTCGATCTTGTCGTGCAGCAGGCAGAACAGAATGTCCGCCTTCTTCACGGCCTCAATCAACGTCTTGTGCGGGATGATGCGGCTGTCGTCCGGAAATACCTTGACGCTGCCGAGCGCGCGCAGGCGCTTCATCGCACTCTCCGCGACCGGCTGGGTGACGAAAATGCGCGGTTTGGCCATTAGCGCAGCCACCGCACGATGCCGGCGACGCCGTCGACAGCGCACTGCGCGCCGTCCGGGATCGTGCTCGTTGCATCGAGTACGCCCAGCACCATCGGAATGCCGCGTTCACGCGCGAGCGATGCCATATGCGACGTCGAGCCGCCGCGCTCCGTCACCACGCCGGCGACGCGCGTGAGGATGTGGCTGAGCGCCGGGCCGGCCACTTTCGTCACTAGGATGTCGCCAGGTGCGACGCGCGACAATTCGCATTCGCAATTGACGACGATCGCGCGGCCGGAGCCCCAGCCGATGCCCGCGGGATGACCGCGTAGGCCCGGATGCCTAAGCCAGATCTCGTCCGGCACGATCGGCGCCTCGACGTGCAGCGGGCGCGACTGCAGTAGCTTGAAGCCGCCCTTGTCCATCGCCCATTCGATCTCGACCGGCATGCCGGCGAGCTTCTCGCAGCGGCGCACCAGGCGCCCGAGCGTCACAGCTTCGCCGGGCGTGAGACACGGCTCGCTGACCATGTCCTTCGGCACGAGTTGCGGCGCCGCTTCGCCGTGCGCGCAAATATCGCGATGATCCTTGCGGCCCGCTTCGATCGAGCGCACGAAGCCTGTCTTCGACAGGACGATGCGGTCCGGCACGACCTCGCCTTGCGCAATCGCCGAACCGAGACCCCAGGTCGCGGACAAGAGCATGTGGCCTTCCGCGGTCTCGCTTAAGCCCCCGCCTGACGCTTTCGCTGAGATCAACGGCTGGATCAGCACGCCCATCGCAGTCTCGGCGGGCGAGAGACCGTGGTTGTCCATGTAACGCCGCGCATTCGACGTCCACAGCGCGGCCCAGCACGCGCGCACGACGGTCAAGAATTCGGTTTCGTCCTTGATGCCGAGAAAGCTCTCGAACTGGCCGGCAAAATTCGCGCCCTGCCGGTCCTCGATCAGCGCGGAGGAGCGGATCGCGCCGAGTGAACCGTCGGCGCGTTGCGTGCGCCAGGCTTCGAGCAGCGGCTCGAGAATCTCCGGCGCGATCGGCTTCTCGTAGATCGCAAGCCGGATCGCAATCGACAGCCGGCGCGAGGTCGGAATGTCCGCCGTCTTGTATTGCTCGATCAGCCCGGCGATGCCGAGATGTTCGACCTGGTGACGGTATGCGTCCGCCGTCAACGCGAACCCGCCCGGCGTCGGCAGGCCGGCCTGCGTCAGCGACGCAAGGTTCGCCGCCTTCGGGCCGACCTGTTCAGGATCGGCCGCGCGCGCGTTGGTAAGCGGGAGGATCAAGGCGGACATCTAATCTCTCGCGTCCCGGATGCGGTGCAGCGCGAAGCTCTTGCGAAGCGGTGCGCCGCGATCCGAAACCCAGCTTGCTTTTGAGAAACCGGGATCCCGGGTCTGCAGCGCACCACTTCGTGCTGCGCTGCGCCCGGGAGAAGGCGTTTGTTATTTCACGTGATCGCCGTAGCCCGGCAGCGGATCGACGACCGTGATCTGCTTGACCGGGAAGTTCGAGACGATCTCGATCTCGTTTTTCTTCACGATCAGCATTTCCTCGATGCGCACGCCGTATCGGAAGCGCTTGCCGTGCTGAGTCTCGAGCGCAAACGTCATGCCTTCCTGGATGTCGATCGGGTGATCAAGCGACCAGATGCGCGAGATCACCGGCGGATCGTATTGCGCAAGGCCGAGGCCGTGGCCCCACAAGTTCGCGGCGGCCTGGTCTTCGTCCTCGTAGCCCCAGGTCTCCTGCGCCGACGGCCACTTCGATGCGATGTCCTTGGTCGTCGCGCCGACCTTCACCGCGCCGATCGAGTCATAGAGCCACTCGAGCGCGGTCGCGTACGTGTCCTTCTGCTCTTGCGTAGGCTCTTTGCCGACGCAGTAGGTGCGGTAATAGCAGGATTTGTAGCCATTCCAGGTGAGCGCGGCCAAATCCATGAACACGATGTCGCCCGGCTGGATGATGCGGTCGGAGAAGTTGCGCCAATTCGGCCACGTGTTCGGACCAGAGGAGACGATCACGTCCTCCACGTCCTCCATGCCCGGGATCGAATAAAGATATTCCATCAGATGTGCGGTGACCTGGTTCTCAGTCACTCCAGGACGCAGGAATTTCATGCACTCCCAGTGCGTGGCATCGCCGATCGCCCCGACAATGCGGAAGCACTCCTGCTCATCGGGAGACTTGACCGCACGCGCCTCCATCATCGGCGTCATGCCGTCGGTCCAGTGGATGTTGTTCTCCTTGAAGACATTGATCATGTTGATGTCGATGAAGTCGACGCCGATTTTCTGGCCCTCGACGCCATTGTCCTTCATCGCCTGGATCACCGCCTTCACGAATTTCTTGACCTGCTGGGTCGAGGCCGGGCCCGCCGCGCCTTTGATCCAGGCGAAGGAGTGCCGCACGTTCTCCTTCGGAATCCACGGGCTATGGCGCTCGATCTGGAAGCCAATGTCGCCCTGTTCGAACAGGATCGGCCGCCCGTCGCCGCACAGCATCGCGTAGCGCAGGCCGGGCTTGAGGCGATTCCAACCGGGCGTGAGCGTGCCGGTGATGTAGCGGACGTTCTCGTCGTACATGCAGAGCATGGCGCCGAGCCCGTGCTTCTTCATCATCTGACGCGCGCGCTCGATGCGGTATTCGCGCATGCGGTCCCAATTGACCCGCTGCTGCCAATCCATACCGGCAATGCCGAAATTCGCTCCCATGGCGTTCCTCCACGCGGCCCTTGCCGCTAACCTGCTGCTGATTGGGGCGCGACTGTAAGCCGTTTGACCCTCCAGGCTGAAATAATATCTCTTGCCCTCCTCCATCAGGTTTTCTAATGACGCCGCATGCCCGCGATCCCGCTCCGGCAAATCCGCGCCGTCATCGCCGTCTGCGAGGAAGGCTCCTTCACCCGCGCTGCAGAACGCGAGAACGCGACGCAATCCGGCATTTCCCAGCACGTCGCCGCTGCGGAGCAGGCGCTGGGTGTGAAGCTGTTCGAACGGACGCCGGCCGGCGTCACAGCGACGCCGGCGGGATTGCGCTACTACCGGCGCTGCGTCGAAGCGGTGGGCGCGCTCGATCAGGCGGCCGATGAGGCGCGCTCGCTTGGCCGACAGGTAACGGGCGACCTGCGCATCGGGCTCATGCCGACCTTCACGCGCGCAGTGCTCGCATCGGTGCTGGACGATTTTGTCCCGCGTTGTCCCGAGGTGCGGCTGCACATTGTCGAGGGTTACAGTGGCCTGCTCACCGAGATGGTGCTCGACGACGAACTCGACTTCGCCGTCGTGCCAGCATTCGAAGGCACGATCGGGTTGAAATCTCGGCTGCTCGTGCGCGACCGCGAGATGCTGATCTCGGGACCCAAGCGCGGGCTGACCGCGCTCGCGCCGGTGCGACTCGGCCAACTGAAACCGCTGAAAATTGTGGTCCCCGGTCCCGACAACATCCGGCGGCGTAATCTCGAAACCTATTTCCAGAGTCACGGCGTCGAGATCGAAGCCGTCCTCGAAATGGACGCGATGATCGCGACGCTGGAATTTGTCGCGCGATCAGACTGGGTGACGGTGCTGCCGAGCGTGATTTCCGTCAACGACATCGGCCGCGGCGAGATGACCGTGAACCCACTGGTCGAGCCCGAGCTGCACGCCGAATTCGTCGTCATCCAGCCCACTCGCCGCGTGCTGTCGACCCAGGCTCGCCTTTTCCTCGAGCGCTTCGAGCGGGAAGTTGCGCATATCCACGCCGTCTGGGACCGCGCCATCGCCGGTCCGACCGCCCGTACCGCAAAACGCGCATAGCTGCTGGGCGAATGGCGTCGGATTTGATACGGCTCAATGCGTTTTGCTGCGTCGCACCATACCAAATATCGTGAAAATTCAGGAGGTTGCGATGCGCATCCTGTTTCAGATCACGGCGGTCGCCGCGATCGTCATGTTCATTCTGGGCGTGAAGGCCGTGATCCCGACTCCGACCGCGACCGCGGCTGTCGAGACCAGAATTGACATCATGCAGATGCAGGCGGCTGCGCCAAATCTGCCCGCACAGTTCGTCCGCGACATGACCTTCGCGCTCGACGAGTGAGCGCGCCGCCCGCGCGCAACCTGTTCACACCGAGGCGGGGGCACCCGGCTGCTTGAGTGGGTGCGCGCGGGCGAAAGCTTCGATCGTGTTGAGGCCGTCGACGATCCGCTTCACCGTCGGGAACGGCGCGAGGTCGGCCTTGAAATAGGCTGCACCGACCGCCTGCCCGGCAAGGCAGATGTCCGCCATCGTGATCTGATCGCCTTGGCAGTAGCGCCCTGTCTGCGGCGACTGCAGATGCGTTTCCAGTGCCTTCAGCGCGCTCGTGTGCCAGTGGTTGCCCCACTTCATCACGCCCGCTTCGTCGATCTTGTATTCATGCGCGAGGAATTCGCGCACGCGCGGCACGATCAGCGGATGCGTGTCGCAGGCGATGATCTGCGATAAGCCGCGCACCCGCGCGCGTGCCTTTGGATCCTTCGGCAGCAGCGGCGGATTGGAATGCGTCTCGTCGAGATATTCGAGAATGGCGAGCGACTCGAACAACACCGTGCCATCGTCCTCGACCAGCGCGGGGATCGCCATCATCGGATTGATCTTTCGAAAGCTCTCGTCGCGCTGCTTGCCCTGCATCAAATTGACGTCGATCACCTCGTCAGGCGTGACGCCCTTGAGGTTGAGCGCGATGCGCACGCGATAGGTCGCAAGCGACCGCCAGAAGGAAAAGAGTTTCATTAGACTCTCCCGTTCTCTTCGTCAGGGGCGGGCTCATCCCGACCCTGACGCCCGTTATTTCTTCTTCCCCGACCAATACACCGCCATGCGCGAGCCATCGCCACCGCCTTGCCCCTGCTGCACGGCGTCCTCGAAGCCGCTGAGCGTGGCCTTGGTTGCGCGCATGTCGGCGCCGAGCGCCTCGCCGGTTGCCACCATCGTGCGTAGATCCTTCGCGCCGTTCGCGATCGAGAACGTGGTCGGGCCGGGATCCTTGCCCTCCAGCATCGTGACGATCATCTCAGAACGGTTCTTCAGCGCGGGATTGGCGCCGTTCGTATCGACGAACAGATCGAGCAACCGCTTCGGCTCCCAGCCGACCGAGCGCGCGATCGCAAAGGCTTCGCCGTAGGCCTGCCACGCGACCATCAGCGGCAGATTGATCGCAAGCTTCATCGCAGCGCCGCTGCCGACCGGCCCGCAATGCTCCAAACGTCGCGTGAGTTGATCGAGGACCGGCTTCGCGCGTGCCGCGTCGGCCGGCTCCGCGCCCATCAGGCCGAGCAGTTTCCCTTGTCGCGCCGGCGCCGTCGAACCGCCGACCGGGCACTCGACCAGGCTCCCGCCTTTCGCGCGCACTTTCGTGGCGAGATCGGTCTCGATCTTCGGCGGCACCGTGCTCATCTCGATGAACAGCTTGCCTTTCACGTCACCGGACAACAGCCCCTTCGGCCCGTTGTAGACCTCATCGATCGCGGTGCCGTCGGTCAGGATGCTAATCACCGCGTCGCATTTGGTTGCGAGATCGGCTGGAGACGACGCGATGGTCGCGCCGGCCGCGCCGAGCGGCTTCGCCTTTTCGGGCGTGCGATTCCATACCGTTACCGTGTGGCCCACCTCAATCAGCCGCGCCGCGATGTTGGCGCCCATCGCGCCGAGACCAGCTACCCCGATGTTCATGTCTGCTCCTCGTTTGCTTTTACGAAACGATAGGCGATCACGTTCAAGCGTGAAAGCCTCGACAATCGAAGCGGCGAAACTGTAAGAGACGGCTTTCGCGCATGCACAAAGTGGGGACGAGATGGCGGGAAGCAAAAAAGTCGGGGTGATCGGCCTCGGCATTATGGGGGGCGCGTTCGCGAGCAATCTTGCGGCCGCAGGCTGGGACGTGACCGGCTTCGACATCAGCGCGCCGCGCCGGCGCGAGGCGCAGAAGGCGGGGGTCAAGATCGCAAGGAACGCGAAAGAGGTCGCCGAATCCTCCCCCGTCGTGCTGACGAGCCTGCCCAAGCCGCAGGCCTTGATAGATGTCGCGCGCGAGATCGCCGCGGCCAACCTCAAGCCCCGCATCGTCGTGGAAATGAGCACGTTTGAAATTTCAGATAAGGAGAAAGCCGCGAAGGTGCTGACCAAAGCGGGCCACACGATGCTCGACTGTCCGGTCAGCGGCACCGGCGCACAGGCGAAGGCGCGCGATCTCGTCTTCTACGCGAGCGGCGATTCCAAAGCGGTCCGCAAGCTCAAGCCGATGTTCGAAGCCTTCGGCCGGCACGTCTACGACGTCGGCGAGTTCGGCAACGGCAGCAAGATGAAGTACGTCGCCAATCTGTTGGTCGCAATCCACAACGTCGCCAGCGCCGAGGCGATGGTGCTCGGGATGAAAGCCGGCCTGCCGCCGCAAGCGATTTTCGATCTGGTGAAAGCCGGCGCCGGCAACAGCCGCGTCTTTGAGCTTCGCGCGCCGATGATGGTGAAAGGCAAATACGACACCGTCACCATGAAGATCGACGTCTGGGACAAGGACATGCAGGTGATCGGTGATTATGCGCGCAAGATCGGCGTGAAGACGCCGATCTTCGACGCGACCAAGCCGATCTATGTGAAGGCGCAGAAGAGCGGGCTCGGCATGAAGGACACCGCCGCCGTCTGCGCCGTGCTGGAGCAGATGGCGCGGCTGAAACGGACGCGCGGAAAGAAGACGGCGTAGCCTCTTCCGCATCGCCATTCATCTCGTCATGCCCGGCCTTGTGCCGGACATCCACGTCTTTGTAGCTTCTCCGTCCAATTAAAACGTGGATGGCCGGGACAAGCCTGGCCATGACGACTTCCGGGGGAAGCGAATGACCGCGCTCGAGCATCGATTGGAAATCCGCGACGGCATGCGGATCGACTGGAACGTACCGATCGAGATGGACGATGGGCTCGTGCTGCGCGCCGACGTCTTCCGTCCGGCGAAGGACGGCCAATATCCCGTCATCCTCACCTACGGCCCCTACGCAAAAAACCTTGCCTTCCAGGACGGCTATCCGAGCGCGTGGCAGCGTATGGCCGAGAAGCATCCCGACGTGACGGCGGGATCCTCGAACAAATACCAGAACTGGGAAGTCGTCGATCCGGAGAAATGGGTTCCGCACGATTACGCCTGCGTGCGCGTCGATTCACGCGGAACCGGCTGCTCGCCGGGCTATGTCGATCACTTCTCGCCGCGCGAGACGAAGGATTTTTATAATTGCATCGAATGGGCCGGCGTGCAGCCCTGGTCGAGCGGCAAGGTCGGGCTGAACGGTATCTCCTATTACGGCATCAACCAGTGGCACGTCGCGAGCCTGCAGCCGCCGCATCTCGCCGCGATCTGCGTCTGGGAAGGCTCGGCCGATTGGTATCGCGACATGACTCATCACGGCGGCATTCTCTCGACGTTTTGGGAGAACTGGTACGACATGCAGGTCAAGACCGTGCAATACGGCGAGGGCGAGCGCGGCGGCCGCAGCCGCGTGCACGGCGAACTCGTCTGCGGGCCGGAGACGCTGTCGGAAGAAGAGTTGAAGAAGAGCCGCTGCGATTTCGGCGCCGAGATCGCCGCGCATCCGCTCGATGACCAGTATCACCGCGACCGCTCGCCAGTGTGGTCGAAAGTGACGGTGCCGGTCTTCTCCGCCGCCAATTGGGGCGGTCAGGGTCTGCATCCGCGCGGCAATTTCGAGGGATTCGTGCGCGCGGCGTCCAAACAGAAATGGTTGGAGGCACACGGCATCGAGCACTGGACGCATTTCTACACGGACTACGGACGCGAGCAGCAGCTCAAGTTCTTCGGCACTTTCCTGCACGGAAAGGATACCGGCTGGTCGAAGCAGCCGCGCGTGCTGTTGCAGGTGCGCCATCCTGGCGAGAAGTTCGTCGGCCGCGCCGAGAACGAATGGCCGCTCAAGCGCACGAAATGGACCAAGTTCTATCTCGATCCCGCGACCATGACGCTCGGGAGCAAGAAACCGGCGAAGGGCGGCAAGCTCTCTTTCGCGGTGATGGGCGACGGCTTCACCTTCCTCACGCCGCCGCTGAAGGAGGAGACCGAGATCACCGGCCCCAGCGCGCTGAAGCTTTTTGCGTCGTCGTCGACGGCAGACGCCGACTTCTTCATCGTGCTGCGCGTCTTCACCGGCGACATGAAGGAAGTCGTCTTCCAGGGCGCGATCGATCCGCACACGCCGGTGGCGCAGGGCTGGCTCCGCGCCTCGCACCGCAAACTCGACAAGAAACTGTCGACGCCGTACCGGCCGTACCACACGCATGACGAAAAGCAGCCGCTAAAAAAAGGTCAGGTTGCCGAACTCGATATCGAAATCTGGCCGACATCGATCGTCGTGCCCGCGGGCTATCGCATCGGCCTGTCCGTGCGCGGCAAGGACTACGTCTACCCGGGCGGCAGCGGGGGCAAGCTGTCGAATTTCAAGAACGAGCTCACCGGCTGCGGGCCGTTCCTGCACGACGATCCGCGCGACCGTCCGCCCGAACTGTTCGACGGTACCACGACGCTGCACTTCAGCGCGGGCAAAGCGCCCTACGTGCTGCTGCCGCTCATTCCGCCGAAAGGAGGCCGCGCTAAACACGCCCGCTGATACTTCTGTACGGCAGCGCAGGATAACATGCGACGCTTCGCTCGCCTTTCCAGGGCTTTACATCAGACGCGCCCTTGGCGGATGATGTGGGGGAAACAGAAACAGCGTATGCATCCAAGATGCACGCGCCTAAATATGTAATGGCCGTTAAAGGCCGCGCTGGACAAAAGCCCGCTCGGGCATAGGGAGGACTGCCAATGACACGCAAGATCTCTCGCCGCACTATGCTGGCGGGCACAGCGGCGGGCGCCGCGGCTGCGGCCTTCAAATTCCCGACGCCGGCGATCGCGCAGAACGCGCCGTTCAAGCTCGGCCTGCTCACCGTGAAGACCGGCCCCCTCGCGCAGGGCGGCATCCAGATGGAGCAGGGCATCGTCACGTACCTGAAGGAGAAGAACTACACCTTTGCCGGCCGCAAAGTGGACTTCATCTCCGCGGATTCGGGCGGCAACCCGGCGGGCGCGAAGACGAAGGCACAAGAACTGATCGAGCGCGACAAGGTCGACAGCATCGTAGGACCGCTCGCCGCTTTCGAACTGCTGGCGATCACCGATTACATCGCGCAGCAGAAGACGCCGCTCTTGAGCCTCGCCGCGGCAGAAGACATGACGCAGCGCCGGCCGAACCCGTATTTCGTCCGCGCGTCCGCGACGTCCTCGCAGGCCATGCATCCGATGGCGGATTATGCGGCCAAAGAACTGAAGCTGAAGAACGTCATCACCATCTCGGAAGACTTCGCCTTCGGCTACGAGCAGATGGGCGGCTTCCAACAGACCTTCGAAGAGAATGGCGGGAAGATCCTGAAGAAGCTGTGGCCGCCGATCGTCACGCCGGATTACACGCCCTACCTCGCCCAGATCGCGGATTGTGACGGCGTGTGCCAGGGCTTCGCCGGCTCGAACCCGCTGCGTTTCATGAAGCAGTACGTCGCCGCGGGCCTGAAGTACCCAGTAGTGAGCGGCGAAACCGGCGGCGACGACGCGCTGATGCATTCGTTCGGCGACGAGGCGATCGGCATGTACAGTTGCTGCCCCTATACGCTCGACCTTCAGAACGAGAGCAACAAGCGTTTCGTGGCCGCAATGCAGAAGGACTACAAGGTCGATCCGGGCTTCTATGCGGCCGGCCTCTACATCAATGGCATGGTGGTCGAAGCGGCGCTGGAGAAGACCGGCGGCAAGTCGGACAACAAAGAAGAATTGATCAAGGCGATGCGGTCGGTGTCGCTCACCGATACACCACGCGGGCCGGTCAAATTCGACCACTTCGGCAACGTGATCGGCAACTTCTACGTCCGCAAGGTCGAGAAGGCCAACGGCAAGATGATGAACAAGACGGTGAAGACGTATGAGAACGTTAGCCAGTTCTGGAACTACGACGAGAAGAAGTTCTTGTCGCAACCCGTCTACTCGCGCGACTATCCGCCGCTGAAGTCGTAAACGCTCTGTCTTCTCCGCGGGCGCCCGAAACGGCGCCCGCTCTCTATCCAGCGCCCACGCGAGAACAACCCGGCGATGAGTTTCTATCTGGTGCTGACGGTGAACAGTATCACCTTCGGGGGATTGCTGTTTCTGCTGTCGTCCGGCTTTTCGCTGATCTTCGGGTTGATGCGTATCCCAAACCTGACGCACGGCTCGCTGTTCATGCTCGGCGCCTATGTCGGCGCGACCTTCGTGGTCGGCATGCTCGGCGCAAAAATGAATTTTTGGCTCGCGGCTCTGCTTGCGACGATCGCGATCGCCCTGACGGGCGCATTCATCGAAAGGTTCCTGCTGCGCCGCCTGCCGGGCAACGAGCTTGCGCAGGTGCTGGTGACGCTAGGCCTGTCTTTCATCGCGGCCGACTTCAGCCTGATGGTCTGGGGTGGCGACCCGCTCACCGTCGCGACACCCGAAGGCCTCGAGGGCTTCGCGCGCATGGGCTCGCTCGTGTTCGCGCTCTATCGCCTCGCCATCATCGTCATTGCGGCGGTGGTGGCGATTGCTTTGTGGCTGCTGCTAGAGCGCACGCGCCTCGGCGCGATGATCCGCGCCGGCGTGGACGATCCGGAAATGGCGCGCGTAGTGGGCATCCGCGTGTCGCAACTGTTCACCATCGTGTTCGCGCTGGGCGCGGGCCTCGCCGGGTTCGCCGGCATCATCGGAGCCCCGATCCTGTCGGTCTACCCGGGCCTCGATCAGGACATGCTGCCGCTCGCGCTCGTCGTCGTGATCCTCGGCGGCTCGGGCAGCCTGCTCGGCTCTTTCGTCGGCAGCATCGTGATCGGCTTCATCTATAATTTCGGGCAGGCGCTGCTGCCCGAGCTCGCTTATTTCGTCCTCTTCCTGCCCATGCTGCTGGTGCTGCTGCTCCGGCCGCAGGGCTTGTTCGGCAGGCACGTCCCGTGACGACTCGCAGTATCGCCCTCGTTGTTGCGCTCGGACTGCTCATCGCAGTGCCGTACTGGATGCCCGGCGTCTATTACGTGAACGTCGCGAGCCAGATCCTGCTTTATGCAATCTTCGCGCTCGGACTGAATATCCTCGCAGGCTATGCGGGTTTGGTCTCACTGGGCCACGCCGGTCTGTTCGGGATTGCGGCGTACGTCGCCAGTTATTCATTGCAGCACGGCTTCGGCCACGGTGCTTCGATCATCTTCGCGATAGCGATCGGCATGCTGTCGATGGCGCTGTTTGCCCTCCTCTCGCTGCGCTCGAGCGGTATCGGCTTCATCATGATCACCTTGGCGCTCGGCCAAATCCTGTGGGGTCTCGCCTATCGCTGGATCAGCATCACAGGCGGTGACAATGGCATCAACGTGCCGAACCGTCCCGAACTGTTCGGCTTCTCGCTCGCAGATGCGAATACGTTCTATTACGTGACGATGGTGATCTTCCTGATCTGCATCGGGATGGTTGCGATCTTCACCCGCTCGCCGCTCGGCGCCGCATTGATGGGGACGCGCGACCAGCCGCGTCGCATGAATGCGCTCGGCTATCACGTTTGGGCGATCCGCTTCTGGGCGTGCATGTTCTCCGGGTTACTCACCGCAATCTCCGGCATCCTGTTCGTCTACTATACGCAGTTCATCAGCCCGCAGACTTTGGCGCTAACGGCGTCGGCTGAAGTGCTGCTCATGGTCATCGCCGGCGGCGCCGGCACGCTGTTCGGACCTGTCGTGGGCGCGATTCTGGTCGTGGTGGTGAAGAGCGTCGTCAGCGGCTTCATCGAGCGCTGGAACATGCTGCTCGGCTTCATCTTCGTCGCCATCGTGATCTTCATGCCTGAAGGTCTCGTGCCGGGCACGACTCGCCTATGGCGGCTCGCCTTCAGCCGCCAAGCCAAGAGAACCGCCGGCGTCACGGAGGCAGCCCCATGAGCGCCCTCACCGTCTCCGGCTTACGCAAATCCTTCGGCGGCCTGCACGTCACCCGTGATGTGAACCTCGATATCCAACCCGGCGAGCGGCGGCTGATCATCGGCCCAAATGGCGCCGGCAAGACGACCTTGTTCAATTTGATCACCGGCGAGATCACGCCGGACGCCGGGTCGATCCAACTGCTGGGCACCGACATCACGCGCGTGCCGAGCCGCCGTCGCCCCCACCTCGGCATGGCGCGCACCTACCAGATCATCACACTGTTTCCGAAAGACTCGATCCTGCACAACGTCTCGCTCGCGCTCGTCGGTCTGTCCCCACTGCGCTGGAACTGCTTCATCGATATGAAGCGCCAAGGCCACATCGTCGAGCACGCCCGCGCGGCGCTCAAGCAGGTCGGCCTCGATCAGATCGCAGAGCGGCGGCTGGCACAGACGTCCTACGGTGAGCGCCGACGCGTCGAAATCGCGATGGCGCTGGCTCAAAAGCCCAAGGTACTGCTGCTCGACGAACCTTTCGCAGGCCTGTCCATCGATGAGCGCCGCGACGTGCATCAGTGCCTGATGGCGATCCCGCGCGACGTCACCATGGTGATGATCGAGCATAATATGGACGTCGCGCTCGAATTCGCCGAGCGCATCACGCTGTTGCATTTCGGCGAGGTGATCGTCGAAGGCACGCGGTCCGAGGTGGTCGACGATCCGCGCACCCGGGAGGTCTATCTTGGCCACTAGCGCGCTGCGGCTCGAGCACATCCAGGCCTATTACGGCGACAGCCACGTGCTGCAGGACGTCTCGTTCGAACTTGGCGAGGCGCGCATGCTCGGCCTCCTGGGCCGGAATGGCGCAGGCAAATCCACCTGCATGAACGTCGCCGTTGGCCTGCTGCCGCCGCGGCAGGGCCGGGTATCCGTCTTCGGCGAGAACGTCACCGGCAAGTCGCCGGAGAACGTCGCCGCCTGGGGCGTCGCTCTGGTGCCGCAGGGCCGTCGCATCTTCAAAAGCCTGACCGTCAAGGAAAATCTTGAAGTCGCGGCCAAGCCGCCCGTCGACGGCAAGCATGCGCTCTGGAGCCTCGAGACGGTGTTCGCGATGTTTCCGCGGCTGAAGGAACGCGCGAGCCAGATGGCCGCGCATCTCTCGGGCGGCGAGCAGCAGATGCTAGCGATCGGCCGCGCACTGATGGGCAATCCGCGCGTGCTGTTGATGGACGAGCCGTCGGAAGGCCTCGCGCCGCAGATCGTGCACGAGGTGATGGAGACAATCCGCAAGCTGAAATCGAGCGGATTGTCGATCGTGCTGGTCGAGCAGAACCCGAACCTCGTATTCGACGTCGCCGACGACATCATCATTCTGAACACCGGCCGTGTCGCGGTCGTGTCCGATCCGCCGGCGCTAAAGAAAAACGATGCGCTGCTGCGGCAGCATCTGGGAGTGTTTTAGGAGAGGCCGTCGTCCCCGTCCCCACCTTCGCGGGGATAAACTCCGGCGGGCGCAAAGCTTGCCGCTTAACAGCGAGAAAGACAGTAATTACTGGATCGTCCGCCTTTGCGGAGGATGACAAGCGAGAGGATCAGAATGCCGGAGATCTGGAACAAATATGACAACACCGCCGCGCGCAAGCACGGCACGCCGGGCCGCGAGCGCCGTCCGAAGTCGACGACCATCGACGCGCATTGTCATGTCGCCGTGCCGCACGTCGGCGAGATCGTGACGCCGCATCTCAAGCAATCGACCGATCCCCTGGTTGCGCAGTCGGCGCAGGAGACGCAGGCGCTGATGGCGAAACAGGCGGCCGACCTCCGCACCCGCATCAGCACGACCGACGAGCGATTCGCTGCGATGGACGACATGGGCGTCGACATGCAGCTTGTCGCGCCGGCGCCGCCCCAGATCTTTTACAATCTGCCGCTCGACGTCGGCGTGGAAGCGGCGCGCGCGCTCAACGAGGGCATCGCCGAATATGCCGGCCGGCACACGGACCGGCTGATTGCGCTCGGCGGCGTGCCGATGCAGGACGGCAACGAGGCGGCCAAGGAACTCGAGCGCGCCGTGAAGCAGCTCGGCTTCAAGGGCGTCGAGATTCTCACCAATGTGAATGGCAAGGAGCTTTCCGATCCGGCTTTTGCCGCGTTTTGGAAAAAGGCCGAGGAGCTCGGCGCGCTGGTGATGATTCACCCGACCGGATTCACCCAGCCGCAGCGTTTCGGGCGCTTCTATTTCAACAACGTGATAGGCAACCCGCTCGATACGACGGTGGCTCTGCACTACCTGATTTTCGACGGCGTACTGGAGCGGCATCCGAAACTTAAAATTCTCGCGGTGCACGGCGGCGGTTTCCTCGGTGCCTATTCGGGCCGCATTGATCACGCCTGGGGAGCGCGGTCCGATGCCAACGGCGGTCTGCTGAAACCGCCGACGGAGTATCTGAAACGGATTTATTTCGACACCGTCGTTTTCACGCCGCTGCAGCTGGAAGCGCTGGTGAAGACCTTCGGAATCGATCACGTCATCATGGGCACCGATTATCCGTACGACATGCTGGAGTACGACCCAATCGGCCACATCAATTCGGTCGAATCTTTCGACGACTCCACTCGCGCGGCGCTCGCCGGCGGGAATTTGAAGAAGTTGTTGGGGATGTGAGCTAGGTAATCACGCATACAAAAAATCCAGCGTCGCGGTTTCCGACAGCACCGCGGCGTCGGTGGAATGCCGCCCCGCCCGTTCCTGCTCGGCCTGTGTGCGCGAGGCCTGCAGGTAGGCGCCAAGATGGCGCGCGCGCTCGATGATGCGGTGGTTCTCGGCCAACCGAGCCGCCTCGAACCGCTCCAAGGCCGCGGGCACGCCCGCTTCGCTCAACAGCGCATCCGCCAGCGCCGCCGCGTCGTCCGCTGCCTTGGAAACACCCGCCGCAACATGCGGGCGTGCGACGAACGCGGCGTCACCGACGATCGCTACACGGCCGACCGCCATGCGGGGTGAGGTGAGATCGTAGATTGGCTGCAGGATCAGCTCCTGCATGAGCCGCACGATCTGCCGGAATTGCGGCGCGATCAGCCGCTCTGCATCGGCGCGCATTTCGGCGATCGCCTCACGCCTGATCAGCGGCGGCGGGATCGAGATCGCGTGCGTGTGCCCGCTCTCGTCGGTAAGCAGCCATTGCAATTTGGTCGCTTCGTCGGCCGGGCGATACCAGACGACGTTGAAACGCCGATGCCCCGGCCGCAGGTCGTTGTCGGGACCGGCGACGGGATAGCCCAGAAACTGCTCGCCCGGTGGCAGGCCGAACGACATGTACTCGAACAGCTCCTTGTGCACGTCGGGCGGAAACGCGCTTTCCGCGATCATCGCGCGCCAAGCGCTGTAACCAACATATTTCGGCGCGGCCTCGGGCAGCACCTGCTGGCGCACGGTCGAGCGGATTCCGTCGGCGCCGACCAACAGATCGGCGCGCACGGTTTCGCCATTCGAGAACTTCGCCGTGACGGCGTTTGCGTCCTGCGTGAAGCTCACGAGCCCGCGGCCGCGGTGGTAGAGCTCGGGCGGAAACGCGTCGCGCAGCAGGCGAAAGACACGTTCCCAGGCGGTCAGCACCTGCGGGCATTCGCACTGATGCGTCAGCTCGCCGCGTGCATTGAGGATTTTCCGCGTGGTGATATGCACGCCGAGATCGCCGGTCGCGAATGCCAAATTCCGCAGGCGCTGGATCAGCTCCTGCTGGGCGACGATGCCGGCGCCGCGGCCGGAGAGTTCGCTTTCCACGCGCTCGTAGATGTCGACGTCCCACCCCGCCTTGCGCAGCGCGAGCCCGGAGAGCAGTCCGCTCATCGAACCGCCGATGACCAGCGCCTTTTTGTTCCTGCCGTTCATCGCCCCCGTGCCTCGCATTGCCTCGTCCAACCTCTCCCATATATTATGCCCGCGACGAAAAGCGGAGGAATTCCCCAATGGCTCTCACGATGGTCGACAAGGCTGCCGAGAAGAAAGACAAGTCGCAATGGCCGGCCGATATCGCAGCTGAATTCGAGCGCGAGTCGAAGAACCCGAACCCGTGCGTCGGCTCGATGCTGCTGTCCGAGAACGAGCGCACGCGCGTGTGGATGATCAAGCTCGCGCCCGGCGAACGCATCGGCTTCCACCGGCACGTGCTTGACTATTTCTGGACCTCCGTAACCGGCGGACGCGGCCGCCAGCACGTGCATGACGGTACGACCGTCGAGTACACGTATCAGCAGGGCGAGACGCGCCACGAGACCTATGGCAAGGACGAGTTCAAGGTGCACGACCTGACCAATCTCGGCGATCGCGAGATGATCTTCATGACGGTCGAGTTCAAGGACAGCGCCAACAAGCCGATGTCGTTGCCGGAGAGCGTGCGCCCGCAGGCCGCGGCCTGATTCACGGCGCATTCGCGATGTTCACGCCCGCCTCGGTTGACCCCGCGGCGGGCGTTGCATTTTGCCGCGTGGGGAAAGCTTGCGCTGTGCGATCAACGGACTAGCCAAGCCGCCGCGCTTTCGTGCAAAATGCGGGCATAACAATACGAAACGATCGCCGGGACCGATCAGGGGGGAACGAAATGCCGGCCTTTCCGCCAGCACGCTTGCGCCGCGCGCGCGCCGCATCTCCCGTCCAATCAGCGCGTCAGCCCTGAGGCCGCATGGACGTCTCGCTTCTGATCAATGCGATCATCGCCGGGCTGTTGCTCGGCGCTTTCTATGCCGCTGTGACCGCGGGCATCTCGATCTCGTTCGGCATGCTCGACATCGTCAACATCGCGCATCCGGCGTTCATCATCGTCGGCTCCTACATCGCCTACATCCTGAACACGACCTACGGCTTCGACCCGATCCTCGTCAGCATCGTCGTGCTGCCGGCCTTCTATCTGCTCGGTGCCGCGATCTATCAGGTCTATCACGTCGCCTTTGAAATACGCGGACAGGAGTCGCTGCGCGGGCTCGCCTTCTTCTTCGGCCTCCTGTTCGTGACCGAAGTCGTGCTCGTGCTGTTCTTCGGCGTCGATTACCGCTCGGTCGATGCAGCCTATATCGGCGCCAATCTGCCGATCGGCTGGGGCATCGAAATCCCGCTGCGGCTGTTGGTCCCGTGCATCACGGCGATCGTGATGTTCGCCGTGCTCGAGATCTTCCTCGGCCGCAGTTTCATCGGACGCGCGGTGATGGCCGTGTCGCAGGATCCACTGGCGCTCAAGCTGATGGCGGTCGACCCGACGCGAATCAAGCGCATCGCTTTCGGCATTTCGATCGCGACCGCGTCGATGGCCGGCGCATTCCTGATCATCATCCAGCCGGTGATCCCGTCGGTCGGGCGCGACTACATCGGCCGCATCTTCGCGATCTGCGTGCTCGGCGGATTGGGCAGCCTGCCCGGCACGCTGATTGCCGCATTGCTGCTCGGCGTCGTCGAGAGCCTGACGTCGACCTTCTACGGTCCGTCCTGGGCCCCCGCCGTGTCGTTTGGAATCCTGTTGCTGACGCTCGCGGTGCGGCCGTCCGGATTGTTGGGGCGCTGACCGTGCGGACACCCGTTTTTCTCGCGCTGGAAATCGTCGCGGCCGTCGCGCTCTTTTTCTGTTTCCGCGCCTTCGGCAACGACTACGTCTTCTTCGCTGGCTACACCGTGCTGCAATTCATCGTGCTCGCGACCGCCTGGAACATCCTCGGCGGCTATTGCGGCTACGTGAATTTCGGCTCGGCGGGATTCTTCGCCATCGGCGCCTATACGGCCGTGTGCCTCTACACCGTCGGGCAAAGTCCGGAAGAAATCTTTCCGGAATCGCTGCTCGGGCCGATGTCGTGGATCTTCCCGCTCTCGGTGCCGACGATCATGGTCATCGCCGGCGTGATCGCGGGCCTCGTAGGTCTCGGCACCGGCTATCTCACCTTGCGCCTGCGCGGCGTGTTCTTCGCGATCGCGACGCTCGCACTCGCGGTCGTGCTGCAGACCTTGATCGTGAACTGGTCCTTTGTCGGCGGCTCGCGCGGCGCCTACGTCATCCCTCCGAACACCGTGCCGCTGCTCGGCCCCTACATCCAGTATCTGTTCGTGCTGATGCTGATCCTGGTGGTCGTGTCGCTCACTCTCGCACGGCTGATCGAGCGCTCGCGACTCGGCTTCGGCTTCGCGACTATCCGCGACGACGAACTCGCGGCGGAAGCCTGCGGCGTGCCGACGCTGAAGCTCAAACTGATCGCGACGGTCTTGTCCGGCGCGCTGATGGGCATGGCCGGCGCGCCCTTCCCGTTCTACATCGGCTACACGGAGCCGGGCTCGGTCTTCGACCTCGGGTACGCCGTCAACACCATCGCAATGCCGATGATCGGCGGCACGACCTCGTGGGCTGGCCCGCTGATCGGCGCGGTGCTGCTCGGCACGCTTCAGCAGGTCGTCACCGTGACAATTTCCTCGGTCGCGAACCTGCTGATCGTCGGCCTCTTGCTGATCGGCTTCGTGATCGTCGCGCCGAGCGGCATCGTCGGCCTGTGGGATAGCTTCATCCGGAGGGCGAAGCGATGAGCGAGCCCCTCCTGCAGGTTCGCCAGCTCGGCAAGCGCTTCGGCGGCTTCATCGCACTCGACGGCGTCAATGTCGACGTCGCGCAAGGCGAGCGACTCGGCCTCATCGGTCCGAACGGGTCGGGCAAGTCGACCCTCGTCAATTGCATTTGCGGCACGCTGCGCAACGAGGACGGCGGCGTGCTGTTCGACGGCAAGCCGCTCGACGGAATGACCGCGCACGAGCGCACACGCCTCGGGCTCGCGCGCAGCTTCCAACTGCCGCGGCCTTTCATGAGCATGTCGGTCGCCGACAACATCCGCGTGCCGCTGCTCTATACGGTCGACGCGCGCGCGCAGCACCATCTCTCGCAAGCCGAATTGCGCGAGCGCTGCCACGATCTCTTGTCGCTCGTCGCACTCGAGGGCAAGGCGACGCACAATCCGCGCGATCTCACGCAGGTCGAGATGCGCAAGCTCGAGCTTGCCCGCGCGGTCGCGGCCGAGCCGAAGCTGCTGATCGCCGACGAGGCGATGGCGGGCCTGTCGCATTCGGAGGTGGAGGACATCGTCAAGCTCCTGATCCGGCTGAACGAGCGCGGGATCACCATCATCATGATCGAGCACATCATGCGCGCGGTAATGAGCTTCTCGCAGCGGCTCGTCGTGCTCGTCTCGGGCAAGAAGATCGCCGACGGCAAGCCGGAGGACGTGCTGAAGGACGAAGATGTCGTGGGAGCCTATCTTGGCAAATAGCAGCATCAGCGTCGAAGGGATCGATGCCGCCTACGGCGCGGTGCGCGTGCTGGAGGACGTGTCGGTGCGCGTCGCCGGCGGCGAGACCGTGGTGCTGCTTGGCACCAACGGCAACGGCAAGTCGACGCTGATGAAATGCGTGATGGGCATGGTGCGCCCGAGCCGCGGCCGCATCGTCGCCGAGATCGAGGGCGAGAAGCACGACCTCGTCGGCCTCACCACCGAACAGATCGTCGATCTCGGCATCGCGCTGGTGCCGGAGGGCCGCCGGCTGTTCCCGCGGCAGACCGTGGAAGAGAATCTCCTGCTCGGCGCAAGCCGGAAGAAGGCACGGCAGAAGCTGAAGGGCAATCTCGACTTCTGCTTCGGGATCTTCCCGCGGCTCGCCGAACGCAAGAACCAGCTCGCCGGCTCGATGAGCGGCGGCGAGCAGCAGATGCTGGCGCTCGCGCGTGCGCTGATGCTCGACCCGCGCATCCTGCTGATCGACGAACCGTCGGTCGGACTCTCGCCGCTGCTGGTCAGCCGAACGATCGACGCGATCAAGAAGCTCAAGGACCACTACCAGCTAACCGTCTTGATGGCCGAGCAGAACTTCGTGCAGGCGGTGCGGATCGCCGACCGCGGCTACGTCATCGTGCACGGCAAGATCGCCTTCGAAGGCGGCTCGGCCGACGAATTGAACAACAATGACCTCATCCGCCAGTTTTATCTCGGGCTATAGCGGGCGCCGCGCACCCTCGCGCGCAGTTCACTCGCGCGCAAAAACAAAAACGCCGCGGGTTGCGCCGCGGCGTGGTGGCAGTGGAGACCGCCCGGCGTGCTGACGCGCCGGTGCGGGAGAACTTACTGGTGTGCCTTCTCGTACGGGAAGTTCAGCTTGCCCGTCTCGAGATTCTTCGGATGCAGCACCGTCTGGTAGCTCATGCCGCGCCAGGTATCGAGGTTCGCGTCGGCCTTGATATCATGGTACTGCACCGTAAGCATCCGGCCTTCGGCCCACTCGCCTTTGTTGCCGAACTTGATCGGCCCCATGATCGTGTCGAACTTGGTCTTCTTCAGGTAGTCGGCGAGCTTATCGTCGTCGGTGCTGTTGGTGCCCTTGATCGCATCGCCGAGGATCTGCAGGTAGGTGTAGCCCCAGCCGCCGAGGTAATAGCCGAGCGGATCGACGCCGGCGCCCTGCGCGCGCTTCTGGTACTCCTCGAAGAATTCCTTCGTGCCTTTGTACATCTGCTTCTGATCGGGCACCCAGGTTTCATAATTGACGAGGCCGTTGAGCTTGCCCTTCAGCTTCTCCTTGAAGGCGGTGACCTGCAGGCCGACCATCGCGCCGCCGAACAGCTTCGGCTTCAGGCCGATTTCATTGGCGGCTTCGACGATGCCGACCGAGTCCGCCGGATACGAGCAGATCACGACGATGTCGGCATTCGCCGCCTGGATCGCGCGCACGACCGGCGTGAAATCGGTCGTCTTCGGCGGCGGCGGATAGGACTTGTCGTAGACGATATTGAAGCCGGCTTTCTTCGCGTTCTCGCGCGCGCCTTCGCAGGCGTTCTGCGAGAACTCGGCGTCGGCCGCGGCGAGCGCGACTGTCTTCAAGCCGCCCTGCGCCTTCGCGATATCGAAGAAGCCTTCCGTGAAGGAGGTCTTCGTCGCCTGGCCCGTTGGCAGCACGGAGAAGTATTTCGGATATTTGAACTGTGCGTTCACGTCGAGCGCGAACAGGCTGATGAAGGTCTTGTTCTTTCGCATGACGATCGGCATCGCGGGGGCGACTTCGTTCGTCGCGTAGCCCGAGACGACGAGGTCGACCTTGTCGACGTCGAGCAGCTTCGTATAGATGCCGGGCACTTCTTGCGGCGAGGACTTGTCGTCGTAGTAGACGAACTCGATCTGCCGGCCGAGCAGGCCGCCGGACTTATTGACCTGATCGCGCCAGATCTCCATGCCGAGCAGGCCCTGCTTGCCAACGGCCGACAGGAAGCCGGTCAGGGACATGCTGAAGCCGATCTTGATCGGTTGTTTGTCTTGCGCCTTCGCGGCGGGCGCGCCGAACATGGCGCCGGCCACGAAGGCCGCTCCCGCAATCAAGGCGCATGTCCGAAATTTCAGGCGATGAAGCATTCGTCGTTCCTCCCATGCTAAAGTGTTTTGCGCATCTTAAGCGGGTTCCGTGCCCGCCGGCTAGGCCCTAACCCTGCGGCGAATCTGCCGAAACGCCCTCTACCATGATCGTTTCCACCTCGCCTGCCCCGCTGCGGCGAAACGCGGCGGCCGCATCGTATTCCTTCGAGGTGAAACAGGCGACGCCCTGCTCCAAAGTGGGAAATTCGATCACGATGAAGCGGTGGAATTTATCCGGGCCTTCCATGATCTGAAAACGCCCGCCGCGCGCCAAAACCTTGCCGCCGTATTTGGCGATTATACCGGGAACGAGGTCGGTGTATTTCTTGTACTCGACGGGGTCGTTCACCTTGGAACGCGCGACCCAATAAGCAGGCATTGTGTGCTTCTTCCCTTGATGGTCATGGCCGGGCTTGTCCTAGCGATCCGCGGCTTCGATGATGCGCGTCCAGAGTAAAGACGTGGATGCCCCGCACAAGGCCGGGCATGACGAAGAAAGCATCAGCAATGCCGCGCAAAATCATCGACATCTCGATCCCGCTCGAAAATGACGTCGCCGCCGATCCGCCGGGCTATGGGCCAAGCATCGAGTATCTCAATCACGAGCAGACCGCGGCCGATGTGCTCAAATTCTTTCCCGGTTTGAAAAAAGAGGATCTGCCCGACGGCGAAGGCTGGGGCTTCGAATGGGTGCGGCTGTCGACGCACTGTACGACTCACCTCGACGCGCCGTGGCATTTCGCGTCCACGATGGACCATGGCAAGCGCGCAATCACGATTGACGAGGTGCCGCTCGAATGGTGCTTTCAGCCGGGCGTGAAGCTCGACTTCCGACATTTCGCCGACGGGTACGTCGCGACCGCAGCTGACGTCGAAGCGGAGCTCAAGCGCATCGGTCACAGGCTGTCGCCGATGGAGATAGTGGTGGTGAACACCAGCGCGGGCGCCGCCTACGGCCGGCCCGATTACGTCGCCAAAGGCTGCGGCATGGGGCGCGAGGCGACGCTTTATCTCACCGAGCGCGGTGTGCGCATAACCGGCACCGACGGCTGGAGCTGGGATGCGCCCTTCGTCTACACGATGCAGAAATACGCCGAGACGCGCGATCCCAAGCTGATCTGGGAAGGTCATCGTGCCGGCCGCGAAATCGGCTACTGCCATATCGAGAAGCTGCACAATCTCGAAGCGCTGCCTTCGACCGGTTTCATGGTGAGCTGCTTCCCCGTGAAAGTGCGCGGCGGTTCCGCCGGTTGGACACGCGCCGTCGCGATTATCGACGCTTGATCCCGCGGCGCGCCGGGCGATAGCTGGCTGTCTTCGGTATTCCGGTCGTGCGCTACGTGCCGCGGGCGCCGGGAACGGTTGGTGCGGCAGTTCAACAGTCGTCTGCGTCCCGGAATAGATCGCGCCGAGTTGGACGACATTCCGGATAGGCTTGAGCGACATAACGGAGGCGCTTCGGTCAGTCCGACTGCCGGGCACGTTCAGCCCGCGCAGGGGGGCACCCTTGCGGCTCGTTCGGTGCAATGGCCTCGGCAAGCCTCGAACCTGAGCGGCTGGTTGCAAGACTACCGACGCACCGCCATGGCTTCAACGCGGCGCGCAACAATGGGCGCCCTAGCCACACGTCGAGTCTGCTACTTTCCGGTCACACTGAACCCACCTGTTGAAGTCGTCGCGAAAGTGAATACTGCATGAAAAACCTCACCATCGATCCCGAGCGCCTGTGGGGCGACTTGATGGAGACGGCGCGCTTTGGCGCGACCGCCAAGGGCGGCATCTGCCGGCTCACCCTCACTGATCTCGACCGGCAGGTGCGCGACTGGTTCAAGGCGCAGGCGGAAGCGCTCGGCTGCATCGTCACGATCGACGACATGGGCAACATGTTCGCGCGCCGCGCGGGCGTGCGGACCGATGTGCCGCCGATCGCTTTCGGCAGCCATCTCGATACGCAGCCGACCGGCGGGAAGTTCGACGGCGCGCTCGGCGTGCTCGCGGCGCTGGAGGCGATGCGTACGATGGTGCGTGCCGGTTATGAAACCTTCGCGCCGATCGAGGTAGTCAACTGGACGAACGAGGAAGGCTCGCGGTTCTCGCCGGCGATGCTCTCCTCCGGAGTCTTCGCCGGCGTGTTCACGCGCGAGCATGCGGCCACGCGTGCGGATCGCGACGGCGAGACGTTCGGCAACGCGCTCGAGACGATCGGCTATCGCGGGCCGGAGCGCTGCGGCGAACACAAGCTCTCGGCCTTCTTCGAATTACACATCGAGCAGGGTCCCTATCTCGAGGCGGAAGGCAAGGACGTCGGCGTGGTCACCGGCGTGCAGGCGATGCGCTGGTACGAGGTGACGATCGTCGGCCAAGACAGTCACGCCGGCACGACGCCGATGCCGCGACGGCGCGACGCGCTGGTCGGCGCGGCGCATTTGATCTCGGCGGTGGAGAATGCGGCGCGTTCTTATCCCCCGGCCGTCGGCACGGTCGGCCGCGTAGAGGTGAAGCCCGGGTCGCCGAACGTCATTCCCGGCGAGGTGTTCTTCACCATCGACCTGCGCTGCCCCGATCCGGCGATCCTCGATTCGATTGAGCGCGATATCGCGGGTGCGGCGCAGCGCCTGCGGAGCGAGCGCACGTTGGAGATCGAACTGAAGACGATCTGGACGCAGCCGCCGCAGCCGTTTCATCCGGACTGCATCGCGGCGGTGCGCTCGGCAGTGCAGGTTTCGGGCTATTCGACGCGCGACATGATCTCGGGCGCGGGACACGACGCGGCATACGTCGCGCGCGTCGCACCGGCGTCGATGATCTTCGTGCCGTGCATGGACGGCATCAGCCACAACGAGGCGGAGTATTCCTCGAAGGAGCAGTGCGCCGCCGGCGCGCAGGTGCTGTTGCAGGCGGTGCTGGAGTTCGACCGGAAGCTCGCGGAACGATTTGGTACCTGACTATCCCCGCTCGTCCCTGTGAAGGCGGGGACCCACGCTGACCTGCCAAGCTGAACGGTCCTGCTGGATTCCCGTTTGCGCGGGAATGAGCGGAGTTTTTTGGGCCGCCTACCGCCTCCTCCACGGCAGCAAATTGACCGGGAAATCCGCACCTGTGCCGGTGCGTATTTCGATCGGACGCACGATGGGGCGCGGCGCACCGCCCGCATCGATCGTGCGCCGATAGAGGTGCCAAGTCGCATGCCCGAGCACAGGCAGCACGATCGCGAGGCCAAGGAAGCAGGGAATCGAGCCGATCACGAGCAGCGCCGCGACGATCAGCCCCCAGATCCCGAACGTCACCGGGTTGTGCGCCACCGCGCGCAGCGAGGTGCACAACGCGACCGCCGCACCGACGTCGCGGTCAACCAGCATCGGAAACGAAATTACGCCGACGCTGAGCGCCACCGCCGCAAAGCAGAGCCCGACGAAATTGCCGACCACGATGATGTACCAGCCGGCCGACGTGGTGACGAGATCGTGCACGAATTGATTCAGCGAAGCCGGCGAACCGTAGCCGAACGCCATGATGTAGATGCCATTGGCGACCGCAAGCCACACGCCGAAGATCACCACAAAGAGGAAAGCGATCGCGCAGATCGCGCCGATGGACGAGGAGTGGACGATGTCGAACGCCTCCATCACCGACGGCTCGCGCCCCTCCTCCCGCTGGCGGCTTAATTCGTAGAGCCCGAGCGCTGCGACAGGTCCGACCAGCGCGAAGCCGCTCGCAATGGGATAAATCAGCGGCAGCACCGAATAGCCGAAGGCAAGCCGCGCGACCACGAGGCCGATGATCGGATAGATCAGCACGACAAAGACCGCGTGCGTCGGCATTGATATGAAGTCGTCGAGGCCCTTGCGCAGCGCGATGTTCAGATCGGCCAGTCCGACCGTGCGCACCGTGATCGGCTGGACGCCCGCGCCTACCAGAATATTGGCCATCGTCATTCTCCCTGAGCGGCGCCCGGGGAATGCCGGCTGGAGTCGTCTCGTATCAGGGCGGCTCCATGTCGCCACGCCCGCGAGCTACTTCGCTTAAGAATAAGCCTGCACCGGCCAGGCGGGTTTCACGTTTTTTTGCGCTTGGAGCGGCTTTGTGCGTTGCACAAACGCCGTGTGCCGCAGCCGGCCATGACGAATTCATGAACACGGGCGCGCCCTCACATATACAGCGGCTCGTTCTCTAATCCCTTGTACAAATAGGCGACGTATTCGCCATAACCGTTGAAGATCAGCGTCGGCCGGCGCTCGCCGGTGCCAATTACCTCTTCCGTCGCCTGGCTCCAGCGCGGATGCGGCACGGCCGGATTGACGTTCGCCCAGAAGCCGTACTCGGACGACTGAAGCTCCTCCCACAACCCGACAGGCCGCTTTTCTACGAAAGAGAAGCGCACGATCGATTTCGCGGACTTGAAGCCGTACTTCCACGGAACCGCGAGGCGCAACGGCGCACCGTGCTGCTTTGCGAGCGGATGGCCGTAGGCGCCGGTGACCAGGAAGGCGAGTTCGTTCGTCGCCTCCGCCATCGTCAGCCCCTCGACATACGGCCACGGATACCAGGTCATGCGTTGGCCCGTCGCCATCTTACGGTCGAGGAAGCTCTCCATGCGGACGTATTTCGCCGAGCCAAGCGGACGCGCGAGATCGAGGAGCTTGGCGAACGGAAAGCCGGTCCAGGCGATCGCCATGCTCCAGGCTTCGACGCAGCGGTGGCGATAGGTGCGTTCTTCGAGGCCCACTTTGCGGATGAGATCATCGATGCCGATCTCGATCGGCTGCTCGACCATGCCGTCGATCTTAATCGTCCAGGGTCGCGTCAGCAGTGCCTGCGCGCGATCGGCGACCTCCTTGTCCATGCCGAATTCATAGAAATTATTGTAGTGGCCGTTGATGCGCTCGTCGGTGATCGGCCGATCGAGCGTGTATTTGTCATTGCGCCTTGCAGGATAGAGATCGGCCGTCGGATCGGGCGCGTCGGCCGTGCGCTGCGCACGTGCGAGCGCCGGCGCAAGCGCGGTTGCCGCAGCGCCGGCGAGCAGCGAACGACGGTTGAATACCAGAGCCTCGGGCGTGGCGAGAGCGTCAGGCAAATGCCAGCCAGGGCGGCGGATCAGTCGCATCGAATCTCTCCGGATGAACGCCGGGCAGCGATAGGGGCCAAGCGTGTCACAGGCAAGTCACGGTTACGGGAGACGGAACTTCGCCATTTAAACGTTCGTTCTCTGCCCGAGAACGGACATGGGTGAATTCGCCAATCGACAAGATAAGCAGCGGCTGCACAGCATCGAGCGCATGGATCAGATCAAGTTCGCGATCCTTGAATCGACCGGGGACATCACCATCGTGCCGCGCGTGCAGGCCGGGCCGCGGGCGGCTCGCGCGCACCGGCGGATGAGAAGAATCCAGCCTTTTTTGGCTTTACCGGCTGGCCAGCCATGCGGCGGCGCATCAGCGCGACGCCTTTTGGCATTAGTTCACTCGAGTTAGTTTACTCCGCCGCGCGCCTTGCCGCGATAATCTGGTCCGCGGTGCGACCGGTCAGTTCGGCCATGTGGTCGAACTTGAACGTGAACGAGCCGACGCCGGCCGTTGCCGAGCGCACCTCGATTATGAGATCGCCGATCTCGGACTCGGGCATCTGCGCGCGCACTGTGTCCCAGCCGGACCAGTTCTCGCGCGTGTCGAAGCCAAGGATCTGTCCGCGGCGGCCGGAAAGGATCGCGTTGATTTTAGCCGTCGCGTCGTTCGGACAGACAATCTCGACCTCGTGGATCGGCTCGAGCAGCACCGGCTGGCACTGCGGCAGGCCTTCGCTCATCGCGATGCGTCCGGCGGTGCGGAACGCCTGATCCGACGAGTCGACGGTGTGATACGAGCCATCGACCAGCGCGACATGCAGGTCGACCACCGGGAAGCTGAGGGGACCGTGCTGGAGCCCGTCGAGCACGCCCTCCTCCACCGCCGGGATGTAGTTGCGTGGCACCACGCCACCGGTGATGCGGTCTTCGAATTGGAATCCGCTGCCGCGCGGTAACGGTTTGATCTCGACGACGACGTCGCCGAACTGCCCATGCCCGCCCGACTGCTTCTTGTGCCGCCCGCGCACGGAAATCGGCTTACGGATGGTCTCGCGATAGCCGACGGTGGGTGGGCGCGTGCTGACCGGTACGGCGTAGCGGTCGGCGAGCCGTTCGGTCGCGACACGCAAGTGCATCTCGCCCTGCCCCCAGATCACCACGTCATGGTTTTCCGGATTGTGCACGACGTCGAGTGAGGGGTCCTCTTCGGTGAGCTTGGTGAAAGCGACGCCGAGCTTGACGTCGTCCTTGCGCTCCTTCGCCTGCACCGCGATCGCGAGCACGGGCGGCAGCGGCTTCGCCTCGCCGAGCGCCGCATGCGGTTGCTTGCCGGTGGACAGCGTCGTTCCAGTCTTGGCGTTGTCGAGCTTGCCGAGCGCGACGGTTTCGCCGGGCGCCGCCTGCGCGCGCTTGTCGAAATGCGAACCCATCAATTTGAACACGCCCGAGACACGGGCTGCGTCACCCGCCGGCGTGCACAAGGTCGTGCCGTCGCCGATCTGACCTGCAAGCACGCGCGCGATCGACATCTTGCCGCCGTGCGCGGTATGGAAGGTCTTGATCGTCAGCGCAACCGACTCAGAGCCCGCTTTGACGCCGAGCCGTGCCGCGGTCTCTGCGATGCCGGGTGCCTCATGCCGCAACGCCTTCAACAGGCGCAGCACGCCGTTCGAGCGCGTCGCGCAGCCGAGCAGTACGGGGCAGACGACGCGCTCGCGCAATTCTTTCGAGAGATCGTCGAAGACGCGGTCGCGCGGCGGCTGGATGTCTTCCAGCAGTTGCTCCATCAACTCATCGTCGTGATCGGCGAGCGTCTCCAGCATGGAGAAGCGCGCTTCCTTCTCGCGATCGAGGTCTTCGCCTTTGAGGTCTATGATTTCCGACGGAGCCTGCTCCTTGTAGACGAAAGCTCGCTCCAGCGCGAGATCGACGAACCCGGCGATCAGGTCGCCGTTCCAAATTGGAATCTGGCGCAACAGCAGCGGCACGCGAGACGCGGGCTGCAGCAGCTTGACCGTCTCGCGCACGCGCTTGTCGGCTTTGTCGATCTTGTTCAAATATAGAAATCGCGGAATGTTCTGGTCTTCCAGTTCGCGCATGATGAGCTGGAGCTGCGGCACTTTCTTTTCATCGGCTTCGCAGACCACGACCGCAGCATCGACGGCGGGGAGCACGGCGCGCATGTCGTGGATGAATTCGACGGAGCCGGGACAATCGACGAACGTATAGCTGTCGCCCATGAATGTGGTGGTGGCGAAGGTCGCCTCGACGCTCATTTTGTGGGCGCGCGCTTCCTTGCTGGAATCGCCGATGCTGGTGCCGGCGTCGACCGAACCCTGGCGCGCGATCCCACCGGTGCGGGCGAGAATGGCATCGAGAAGTGTGGTTTTGCCGCTTTGAAAGGGGCCCACCAGCGCAATGCAGCGTGGGCCCTTGGGAGTATTGCCGTTTTGTCCCATATCGTCCTCCCTTGCCGGCCGGGAGGTCGGACCTGGTTTCCCGGCCCTGTCGCAGGATCGTCGCAGGACAATGCCGGACTGGCAAGGGCGCCTTCTGACGCAAATCAATGCGGGATGTTTGACGCGTGCGGCGAGCTCTATTGCGTGCCCGCCAGTTCCTCGTCGACCAATTCTTTGGCGTCGGTCGTGGTCTCGATCAGCTTCTGGCCGCGTACCATTCAACCTGGCGCGCAAGGTCCGCGACATCGAACCGCGCACCGATCGGCGAGACGTCCATCTCCACTTACGTCGCCGCGGCCGAGCGGCTTTGCCGGATAGGCGTAGCGCGCGTGACCGTCGCGATCTCGCGCGTGGAAAGCGTGAGCACGCGCATGCCTGCACGACCGAACTGCAGCATGCCGACGTAATCCGCCGAGCCCTGACGCGCACGAATTTCTCCGCCACGTTGCGCCGGCTCTCGAGGCAAACAGCGCGCCGAGCTGCAGTTCGCCGATTTCGGAATACCAGCCGATCTTCGCCTTTTCCGCCAAAGCGGCGCGAGGGCTAAAGGCTGCTACTTCAAATTCCCGCAGAAGCGCTGGATGCGACGGCTGGCTTCCTCGAGGTCTTCGGTCTTGGTCGCATAGGAAATGCGGAACGCCGGCCCAAGCCCGAATGCCGAGCCGTGCACCACCGCGACGCCTTCCTGCTCCAACAGCTCGGTGACGAAGTCCTCGTCGTCGGCGAGCGTTTTTCCGCTCGCCGTCGTCTTGCCCATCGTGCCGGCGCAGGACGGGTAGACGTAGAAAGCGCCCTCCGGCGTCGGACATTTGATGCCCTTCGCCTGGTTGAGCATCGAGACGACGAGATCGCGCCGCTCCTGGAAGATCTTGTTGTGCTTGGCGATGAAGTCCTGCGGACCGGTGAGCGCCTCGAGCGCCGCCCACTGCGACGCCGCGGCCGGGTTGGTCGTGGACTGTGACTGGATCATAGCCATCGCCTTCACCAGCGGCTCGGGGCCGCCGGCGTAACCGATGCGCCAGCCGGTCATGCAATAGGCCTTCGACACGCCGTTGATCGTCAGCGTGCGCTCGTACAAAGCTGGTTCGACCTGTGCGGGGGTGAAGAACTTGAACCCGTCGTAGGTCAGATGCTCGTACATGTCGTCGGTCATCACGTAGACGTGCGGATGCTTCATCAGCACGTCCGTGAGCGCCTTGAGTTCGGCGCGCGAATACGCGGCACCCGTCGGGTTCGACGGCGAGTTGAGCAAAAACCACTTGGTCTTCGGCGTGATCGCGCGCTCGAGCTGCGCCGCGGTGATCTTGAACCCGCCCTCCATGCTGCAGACGACCTCGACCGGCTTGCCGCCGGCGAGCAGCACCATGTCGGGATAGCTCACCCAGTATGGCGCCGGGATGATCACCTCGTCGCCGGGGTTCAGCGTCGCCATGAAGGCGTTGTAGAGGACCTGCTTGCCGCCAGCCGAGACCGTGATCTGCGACGTCTTGTAGTCGAGGCCGTTCTCGCGCTTAAACTTCTGCGCGATCGCCTGCTTCAGCTCGGCAATGCCATCCACCGCCGTGTATTTCGACGCGCGGCCCTCGCGAATGGCGCGGATCGCGGCTTCCTTGATGTTCTCCGGCGTGTCGAAGTCCGGCTCGCCGGCGCCCAGCCCGATGACGTTGCGCCCCGCCGCTTTCAGCGCGCGCGCCTTGTCGGTCACGGCAATAGTCGGCGACGGCTTGATGCGCTTTAGATGGTCGGCGAGGAAGGCCATGGGAATCTCCTGTGCGGCAGTGGTCTAAAGCCCATGCCGCGTCGCGGCAAGCCGCGAATCGCTGATGATTTCATCAAGCAGATTGACGGATTCAGGGCGGCTTTTCCCCGTGCCCGCGCCGGAACTGCCAGTTTTTATGCTGCATCGCGGTCAAATCGGGCCGCAGCAAATGATGGCGTTTTACTCGTCCGGTCCTACAATGCAGGCAAGAGCCGAACACCGGCCGCCGATACCAGGGAGAGCGTCCATGCGACTGTCGCCCGAGCAGTTGCGGGCCTTCGACGAGCAAGGCTACGTCTTCTTTCCGAACTGCTTCTCGGAAGACGAGATCGCGCTTCTGCGCGCCGAGGCCGACAACATCCTCAAGCTCGACCGGCAGGAGGTCTGGCGCGAGAAAAGCGGCGCGCCGCGCACCGCCTTCGCCGCGCACACGTTCAGTGAGATCTTCGGCATCCTCGCGCGGCATCCGCGGCTAGTCGAACCGCTGCGGCAGTTGTTCGGCGAGGACGTCTACGTCCATCAATTCAAACTGAACGCCAAGGCCGCGTTCGAGGGCGACGTCTGGCAATGGCACCAAGACTACGGCACCTGGGCGCGCGACGACGGGATGCCTGAGGCGCGCGCGATGAACATCGCGGTTTTCCTCGACGAGGTGATGCCGATCAACGGACCGCTGCTGCTCATCCCGAAGAGTCACAAACAGGGCGTGTTCGAGGCGGGGCACGACCAGCTGACGACGTCGTATCCGCTGTGGACGCTCGACAAGGACACCGTCACGCATCTAGCGCACGAAGCCGAGCACGACGGTGAGCCCGGCATTGTGGCGCCGACCGGAAAACCCGGCTCGGTACTGATGTTCCACGGCAATCTCGTGCACGCCTCGCCGCCGAACATCACGCCCTATCCGCGAAAGATCGTCTATCTGACGCTGTGCGCCGTCTCCAACCACATCACCAAATTCACACGTGCGGAATGGATTGCGCATCGCGACTTCACGCCGATCGTGCCGGTCGACGATTCGGCATTGGCCGAGTACGCGCGGGCACACCGCGTCGCTGCGGAATGAAATTTTGTGGTGCGTAGCAGAGCGAGCCGTTTCGTTCCGTCCGCGCGCACTCGTGTGGAACGGAACGGGGCGACTCGTCATTCAATCGCCGGACTTTCGTGGTTCATTGGCGAAACACGGGGAGACAGGTGTTGGGAATGTATACGCTCTATTCCATGCAGCGGTCGGGCAACAGTTACAAGGTGCGGCTTGCGCTCGCACGGCTCGGCATTCCTTATCGCCTGGTCGAGGTCGACATACTCAAGGGCGAAAGCCGCACGCCAGAATTTCTCGAGAAGAACCCGAACGGCCAGGTTCCGCTTTTGGAAGTCGCGCCAGGACGCTATCTAGCAGAATCGAACGCAATTCTCTGGTACGTCGCAGGCGGCACGCGACTTGCGCCAGACGATCGCATCGCGCGCGCCGAAGCGCTGCAATGGATGTTCTTCGAGCAACATAGCCTCGAGCCGAACATCGGTGCCGCTTACTTTTGGCTGGCGCTGGTGAAAGGCGGGCGCACGTTGCAGGAACATGCGCTGGAAGGCTGGATGGAACACGGCTATAGCGCGCTCAACGTGATGGAAACGCATTTGAAGCGGCACGATTTTTTTGCCGCGGAGCATTTCACCGTCGCGGACATCGCGGTGTACGCCTATACGCATGTGGCCGAGCAGTGCGATTTCGAACTGACCGACTATCCGGCGATCCGCGGCTGGCTCGCGCGGGTGGAGAACGAGCCCGGCTACGTGCCGATGGAATGGACGCCAGCGGACTTGATCGCGGCGCAGTAACGCAAGCACTGTGCGGTGCCTTCGTAAGCGGGATGGCCGGAACATGGGCGCTCTGAAAGAACGTCGTCCTTCGAACGGCTATGCCCGGGCCATGATGGACTGCAAATTAACTTTTCCTTAACCTCCATCACGAAATCGACGCGCTTCGTGACACGGCTCGCCGCAATCGGGCCGAATGGCTGCCCGATTTGACAAGCAGCGTCGCGCAGAATTGCAAAGTGATTCGCGGCCTTTGCCATGCGCCAACCGTTGGAACGAACTGGATTTGCACCGCCGCCGAAGCGGTCGCTCGGCCGCGAACGTCGGAGCGTCGCGCTGGCCGCACTGCTGGCCGCGATGGGGCTTGCGCTCGGCACGATCGTCGCCGCGACGATCGTCACCGCCGGCATGGCGCACGGTTGACGGAACACCGCATCGGCCGCACCGTTCTTTCGTCCGGGAGATCACGCCATGCGTGCCGCGCTCCTCGTCTCTGCCGCTCTTGTTATCGCCGGACCTGCGAACGCGGCCGACAAAGTGTTCGACTCCTCCGCCGGCAAGATCGCTGTGACCACCATTGCCGAGCATCTGGTGCATCCGTGGTCGCTCGCCTTTTTGCCGGACGGGCGCATGCTGGTGACCGAGCGGCCCGGCCGCATGCGCCTCGTGACGAAGGACGGCAAGACATCCGAGCCGCTCGCGGGCGTGCCGGAGGTCTATCATCGCGGACAGGCCGGAATGATGGACGTGATGCTCGCAAACGATTTCGCGCAGAGTCGACGCATCTTCTTTTGCTACGCAAAATCTGTCGGTGGCGGCGCGCAAATCGTCGTCGCGCACGCGCAGCTCGATTTGGGCAACCAGCCGAAGCTCGAGGGCGTGCAAACGATTTATGTGCAAAAGGGACCGCCCGGCGGCGCGGCCAACATCGGCTGCCGTATCGTGCAGGCGCGTGACGGCAATTTGTTCGTCTCGCTCGGTGATCACTTCAAGGCGGAAGAATCGCAGAATCTGTCGAATAGCGTCGGCAAGATCGTCCGCATCACGCCGGACGGCAAAGCGCCGTCCGACAATCCGTTCGTCGGCAGACAGAACGCGCTGCCGGAGATCTGGGCGTATGGCGTGCGCAATGCGGAAGGACTTGCGTTCAATCCGTGGACCAACGAGCTCTGGGAGCAGGAGCACGGGCCCATGGGCGGCGACGAGATCAACATTATCAAGAAGGGCGGCAATTATGGCTGGCCGGTCGTCAGCTTCGGCGTCAATTACGACGGCACGCCGGTCGGCACCGGCAAAGAGCACGCCGAAGGCATGATCGATCCGATGTGGCACTGGACGCCCTCGATCGCGCCGTCGGGCATGGCCTTCTACACCGGCGATCTCATGCCAGCCTGGCAGCACAGCCTGTTCAACGGCGCGCTGAAATTCCAACTCGTGTCCCGCCTACAATTGGAGAATGACAGGCCGGTGCGCGAGGAGCGCATGCTGCACGAACTAGGCTGGCGCATCCGCGACGTGCGGCAAGGTCCGGACGGGGCTATCTATCTGCTCACGGATGAGGACAACGGCCGCATCTTCCGCCTCGCGCCGCCGGGCAAGTGACGCCACGCCGAGGGCTCGCGTGCCGCTCCTCCATAATGCTACATAAACGCGGTGACGGCACCGGCTTCAGCATCATCTGTCCCGCAGCGCATTGCCTGCGCGCGCTGCGGCGTGTCGTTCGAATGCGGCCTGTCGGCAGAATGCTGGTGCGCCGCGGCGCCAGTGCGCCTGCTCTGCCGGGCGATGCCGTAGCGGACTGTCTGTGCCAGTCGTGTTTGCACAAGGCAGCGGAGGTAGGGGGTATGCAGCGGGAGACGAAAAGATGATTACGGAAATCGCGCAGATCGACGTGAAGCCGGGCTCGGAAGTCCAATTCGAGGAGGGCGTGCGCAAGGCAACACCGCTGTTCAAGCGCGCGAAGGGTTGCAAGGGCATTGCGCTGAAGCGCTCGCACGAGAAGCCGCAGCGCTATCGGCTGTTCGTGCAATGGGAGACGCTGGAGAACCACACGGTCGATTTCCGCGGCTCTGCGGATTTCCAGGAATGGCGCAAGCTCGTCGGCGATTGCTTCGCGAGCCCACCCGAGGTCGAGCACGTGCGCGAGGTGGCGCGGGGGTTTTGACGTCCCGCTCCGCTCGTTCTCGCACAAGCGTGACTCCAGCTGGACCTTTCAGCTTGGCACGTCAGATTGGGCCCGCGCTTTCGCGGGGACGAACGGGGATTAGGCCGCGCTCATCCTCTGCATCAGCGCATCGGAGATCTCGAAATTGGCGTAGACGTTCTGCACGTCCTCGCTGTCGTCGAGCGCGTCCATCAATTTCAGAATCTTCTCGCCGGCTTCGTCGTCGACCGCGATCGTGTTCTGCGGTTTCCACATCATCGCCGACTTGCGCGGCTCGCCGAACTTGGCTTCCAGCGCCTTGCTGACTTCAGCCAGCGAGTCCGTCGCGGTGAAAATCTGGTGGCCGTCCTCGTTCGAGATCACATCGTCGGCGCCGGCCTCGATCGCCGCTTCCAGCATCGTGTCAGCATCGGCTTTGTTCGCGTCGTATTCCACCACGCCTACGTGGTCGAACATGAACGACACCGCGCCGGTCTCGGCCAGATTGCCGCCGGCCTTGGTGAAGATCGAGCGCACTTCGCCGGCGGTGCGATTGCGGTTGTCGGTCAGTGCCTCGACGATGACGGCGACGCCGCCCGGCGCATAGCCCTCATAGCGGATCTGGTCGTAGTTCTCGCTCTCTGACCCCTGGCTCTTCTTGATCGCGCGCTCGATGTTGTCCTTTGGCATGTTCTCGGCACGTGCCGCGAGGATTGCAGCGCGCAGGCGCGGATTGAACGCCGGGTCCGGCATGCCGAGTTTGGCGGCGACGGTGATTTCGCGGGCAAGCTTGGAGAACAGCTTGGAGCGCGCCTTATCCGCGCGCCCCTTCTTGTGCATGATGTTCTTGAATTGGGAATGACCGGCCATGACCGAGAACGAAGCTTCGAGGTTGTGGGTTTTCGGGCGCGTATATAGGCCGCGGCGGCGGGAAAGGAAATATCGTCATTCCGGGGCGCGCCAAAGCGGCAAACCGGAATGACGCTACCCCCAGAACGCGGGCGTCGCCTCCTCCAGCAGTCCGCCCAAACGGACCGGCGCGACCTTCACCGCCAGCCCCTGCGCATCCGTCTCGACGGCGATGCCACACAGGGTCGCCGGCCCGTTAGCCGGCTCAAAGCGCGCGCGCGGGATCTTGCGCAGAAAACGCGTGAGCGGCTCGTCCTTGTTCATGCCGATGACGCTGTCGAAGTCGCCGGTCATGCCGACATCGGTGATGAAGGCGGTGCGTCCCTGCAGGATACGGTGATCGGCGGTCGGCACGTGCGTGTGTGTGCCGACGACGAGGCTCGCCCGTCCGTCGCTGAAGTAACCCATTGCCTGCTTCTCGCTCGTCGCCTCGCAATGGAAGTCGACGACGATCGCGTCCGCGCCCTGCCCCAGCACGCATGCGGAGAGTTCGCGATCGATGCCCGCGAAGGGATCGTCGAGCGCGTCCATGAACACGCGGCCCATCGCATTGATGACAAGCGCCTGTCCGCCCGATTTGGTCCGCACCAGCGCGGCGCCGCGCCCGGGCGTGCCGGGCGGAAAATTGAGCGGGCGGACGAGGCGCGGGGCGCGTTCGATAAACACCAGCGCTTCGCGCTGATCCCAGGCGTGATTGCCGAGCGTGATGGCGTCGATGCCCGCCTCGATCAATTCGCCATAGATCGTCTCGGTGATGCCGAATCCGCCAGCCGCGTTCTCGCCGTTGATCACGACAAAATCGAGCTTCCAGTTTACGATCAGGCCAGGCAAACGCTCCTGTACGATCGTTCGCCCCGAGCGCCCGACCACATCGCCGATGAACAGGATTCGCATGCGTCAGCGCCCGCGCAGATCGATCACTTCGCGCTCGGTTAGCACGAGATCGAGCTTTTCGTCGAACTCCGTCGCGGGAACGCGCGGGATTTCCTGTGCTGAAAATGCGATGCCGACGGCAGTGACGCGCTTCTTCGCCCGCAGCGCGCGGATCGTCTTGTCGAAATAGCCGGCGCCGTAACCGATGCGATGACCGGCGCGGTCGAAGCAGGCAAGCGGCACGATGAGGATGTCGGGATCGGCTACGGGCGCGTCGTTCGCCGGCTCCTTGATGCCCCACTGGCGCGCTTCAAGCGGCGAGCCGAAGCTCCAGGCGCGCATCAGAAGTGGCTTGCCGCGGCCCTGGATCACCGGCAGCGCAAGCTGCGCGCCTTGCGCGGCAAATTTGCGCAGGAGCGGCAGCGGATTGATCTCCGAGCGCATCGGCATGAAGCCGGACACAACGACGCCCCCTGCGATGGGAAGCGGAAATGCCCGCGCGGCAATCGTCTCGGCGCCTTGCTGGCGTTCCGATGAGGGCAGCGCATCGCGCTCGGCGAGTGCGGCTTCCCGGAGGTCGGATTTGAGAGTCTGCTTTGTTGTCGGTCCGGGCATTTCCACCGTCATGCCCGGGCTTGTCCCGGGCATCCACGTCTGATGATCCGCGCCGCAAGGAAAAGACGTGGATGACCGGCACAAGGCCGGGCATGACGACTGAGAGGCCCTCGCCGGGCGCTTCAAAAACAAGTGCGGAGCCGCAGAGGCCGTCGGAGTTCGATCCCGGGTTCCCTACGAAAGTAGGTGGGCGCCATATGTCCGAGCCCACGGGCCCGGTCAGGGACAGCTCCCTTAAGGATCGATAAGGCCCCGGGGATTGTGTCTCCTGACGCGCCCCGCAGCCCCGCTTGGGCAATCTAGTGACTAAGCGCGAGCGACGCCACAGTCGAAGGATCCGTCTCCCCTTGTGGGAGAGGGTATCCAAGTTCATCGCAGGCAAGGAGGAACTATCCCACCAGGGCCGCAGGTGCGCCGACGGTCTGGTTGAGTTTGCGGGTGATGCCCTCGATGCGCTCGGCGGCGGAGTTGAACGCGCCGACCACCGCGTCCGAAGCCGCCCGCGCGCGTTCGACCGAGGCTGCACGGGCATCTTCAAGCGCAACGACCTCGTCCTCGAGCTTGCGCATCTTCTGCGCCATCTCCGCCTTCTCGTCCGCCAGCACCAAGGCCGCCATCACGGTCAGACGCGTGTCGCCGATCTCGCCGAACTTGCGGCGCAGGTCGATGATGCGGGTCTCCAGTTCCTTGGCGAGGCCGAGCAGATGGTCCTCCTGCCCGTCCTCGCAGGCGAGGCGGTACTGACGTCCGGCAATGGTCGCGTTGACCTGAGCCATTTCAGGCCTCCTCGGCCGCGCCGTGCGCCGTCAGCACGGACTGGATCGAGGTGATCGCCTGGTCGAGGCGGCCTGCGATGTCGCGATTGGTGGCTTCGAGACGGCGCGATCGAGATGTCTCGCCGTCCAGCGCGGCGGCAAGCTTGCTGCGGTCGGCGCCAAGTGTGTGCAGTTGCTGCGCGAGCGTATCCTCGTCGCGGTCGCTCTCGCGGCGGCGCTCGACAGCCGCGTCCAGCGCATCGAGCGCGAGCGCCAGCCGCTTCACGGCCATGTCGATGCTACTGTGTTCCGTGGTCGCGTCCATGAGTTCCAGAAAGCCATGCTGCGGCAGACGCTTACAGCGAGAATCTTACGTGCCGCGAAATGAGTCGGTCAACGGTCGGCGCTCTGATATGCCCCGTTGTTTTTACACGTTCCACGCGCTCATTCGGCGCCTGTCCCATCGCATTGACACCGGGGCCTCACATGCTATCCCCCCCGCTGAAACAGGTTTTTCCCATGACCGCACAAGATTTTTCGACGACGGCGCGTGCAGACCGCCGCGAGTCCGGCTGGGACGTGGGACACAGCGATATGGCGAATGCGGTCCGCGCGCTCGCCATGGATGCCGTCGAGGCCGCCAAGTCCGGCCATCCCGGCCTGCCGATGGGCGCCGCGGATGTCGCTACTGTCCTGTTCACGCAATTTTTGAAATTCGATCCCACCGATCCGGCATGGCCCGACCGCGACCGTTTCGTGCTGTCGGCCGGGCACGGATCGATGCTGATCTACGCCCTGCTCTATCTCACCGGCTATTCGTCGGTGACGCTCGATGAGATCAAGCGCTTCCGCCAACTCGGCTCGAAGACTCCGGGACATCCGGAAAATTTCATTACGCCCGGCGTCGAGACGACGACCGGTCCGCTCGGTCAGGGCCTCGCCACCGCGGTCGGCATGGCGATCGCCGAACGGCACATGGCCGCCGTGTTCGGCTCCGACGTCGTCGATCACAAGACCTACGTGCTCGCGTCCGACGGCGATCTGATGGAAGGCATCAGCCAGGAAGCCATCGCGCTCGCCGGCCATCTGAAATTGAACAAGCTGATTGTGCTGTTCGACGACAACGGCATCTCGATCGACGGTCCGCTGTCGCTTTCCGACTCCGTAGACCAGGTGAAGCGGTTCGAGGCCGCCGGCTGGGCCACGCGCCGCGTCGACGGCCACGATGCGGACGAAATTGCGCAAGCGCTGAAGTGGGCGCAGACGTCGGGTCGCCCGGTGCTCATCGCTTGCAGGACCATCATCGGCTACGGCGCGCCGCTGAAAGCAGGCAAGTCCTCGTCTCACGGTTCGCCGCTCGGCGCCGACGAGATCAAGGGCGCGCGCGTGAGGCTTCTGTGGTCGCACGACCCGTTTGAGATTCCGTCTGAGATCGTCTCGGCTTGGCGCCAGGCCGGCGCCCGCGGCAAGCCCGCGCATGCCGCTTGGCAGACGCGGTATGCGTCGCTTCCCGCAGACAAGCGCAACGAATTCATGCGCCGCATGCGCGGCGAGATCCCGGCCGAGCGGCTCGACGCCGCCGTGCGCGAGGTGAAGCAGAAGCTCGCCGCCACGCCGAAGGACATCGCGACCCGCACCGCCTGCGAATTTGCACTCGAAAACCTCATCCCCGCGCTGCCCGAGATGATCGGCGGCTCGGCCGACCTGACCGGCTCGAACAACACGCGCATCAAGTCGATGCAGGCGATCACGGCCAACGATTTCTCCGGCCGCTTCATCCATTACGGCATCCGCGAGCACGGCATGGCCGCCGCAATGAACGGCATGGCGCTGCACGGCGGCATCGTTCCTTTTTCCGGCACCTTCCTCGTGTTCTCCGACTATTCGCGTCCGGCGATCCGTTTGGCCGCACTGATGGGCGAGCGCGTTGTTCATGTGCTCACGCACGACTCGATTGGGCTGGGCGAGGACGGACCGACGCATCAGCCGGTCGAGCATCTGGCCGCGCTGCGCGCGATCCCGAACCTGCTCGTTTTCCGCCCCTGCGACGCGGTCGAGACAGCTGAGTGCTGGCAGCTTGCCCTGCGGGCGAAGGACCGGCCGAGCGCGCTCGCGCTGACGCGGCAGAACCTGCCGCAGCTGCGCAACCGGTTCGACGACGAGAACATCTGCGCGCAGGGCGCCTACGAACTCGCCGCGCCGGACGGAACGGCCGACATCTCGATCTTCGCGACGGGCTCCGAGGTTTCGATCGCCGTGGATGCAGCACGGCTGCTCGCCGAAAAAGGCGTACAGGCGCGCGTGGTCTCGGTGCCATGCTTCGAATTGTTCCTCGAGCAGCCGGAAGCCGTGCGGCGCGCGGTGATCGGCAATGCGCGCTTGAAGGTCGGCGTCGAAGCCGCCGTGCGCATGGGCTGGGACGCGATCATCGGCTCCGACGGTATTTTCGTCGGCATGCATTCATTCGGCGCCAGCGCGCCGTACAAGGACCTGTACAAACATTTCGGAATTACCGCGCAGGCGATCGCCGACGCGGCGCTGACGGGGTTGAATTAACCGTCATGCCCGGCTCTTCGCCGGGCATTCACGTTATTGGGCCTAGGACCTAGCCTCGCGCGAGGACGGGCCCTAGTTAACCCGTGAATGCCCGGGCATGCCGGCATGACCGAATGGGAAAGTCGGGAGCGACAGATATGACAGTTCGCGTTGCCATTAACGGATTTGGCCGCATCGGCCGCAACGTTCTGCGCGCCATCGCGGAGTCGGGCCGCAAGGACATCGAAGTCGTCGGGATCAACGATCTCGGGCCGGTCGAGACGAACGCGCACCTCTTGCGCTTCGACAGTGTGCACGGCCGGTTCCCCGGCGAAGTGACGGTGAAGGGTGACACCATCAGTCTTGGCGACGGCGCGATCAAGGTGACGGCCGAGCGCGATCCCACAAAGCTGCCGTGGAAAGATCTTGGCATCGACATCGCGCTGGAGTGCACCGGCATCTTCACGTCGAAGGACAAGGCCTCCGCGCACCTGACCGCAGGCGCCAAACGCGTCCTCGTGTCCGCTCCGGCCGACAACGCCGACCTCACCGTCGTCTACGGCGTCAACCACGACAAGCTGACCAAGGAGCACAAGGTCGTCTCCAACGCCTCGTGCACCACCAACTGCCTCGCGCCGGTCGCGAAAGTCCTCAACGATGCGATCGGCATCGAGAAGGGCTTCATGACGACGATCCACGCCTATACCGGCGACCAGCCGACGCTCGACACGCTGCACAAGGACCTCTATCGCGCGCGCGCCGCCGCTTTGTCGATGATTCCGACCTCGACCGGCGCTGCCAAGGCGGTCGGCCTCGTCCTGCCCGAGCTCTCCGGCAAGCTCGACGGCGTAGCGATTCGTGTGCCGACGCCGAACGTCTCTGTCGTCGATTTCAAATTCGTGGCGAAGAAGGCTACGACGAAGGACGAGATCAACGGCGCGATCAAGCGCGCCGCCGAACAGCAGCTTAAGGGCATCCTCGGCTTCACCACCGCACCGAACGTGTCGATCGACTTCAATCACGACTCGCACTCGTCGGTCTTCCATATGGACCAGACCAAAGTCATGGACGGCACGCTGGTGCGCGTGATGAGCTGGTACGACAACGAATGGGGCTTCTCCAACCGCATGGCGGACACCGCCGTGGCGATGGCGAATCTGATTTGAGTGCGTGTCCCGGACGCGGTGTAGCGCGCGATCGATGCACCGCAGATCCGGGACCCCGGTTGATCTAGTCAACAAGCTGGGTCCCGGGTCTGCAGCGCACGTTGCGCCGGGGACAAGTAAAAGCAAATGTCCAATTTCCAGACCCTCGATCACGTCGACGTCAAAGGCAAACGCCTCCTGGTGCGCGTCGACCTCAACGTACCGGTCGAAAACGGCGTCGTCACCGACGCGACCCGCATCGAGCGCGTCGCCCCTGCCCTGACCGAGCTCGCCGACAAAGGCGCCAAGGTCATCCTGCTCTCGCATTTCGGCCGCCCGAAGGGGCGCGACACGAAGAATTCGCTCAAGCCCGTCGCGGCCGAGGTCGCGCACATCATCCGGCGGCCTGTGAAGTTCGTCGAGGACTGTATCGGCGAGGCCGCCGAAAAGGCGGTCGCGGCGATGAAGCCGGGCGACATCATTTGCCTGGAAAACACGCGCTTTCACCCCGGCGAGGAGAAAAACGATCCTGCTTTCGTCGAGGCATTGGCGAAGCTCGGCGACGCCTGGGTGAACGACGCCTTCTCCGCCGCCCATCGCGCGCACGCCTCGACCGAAGGGCTCGGCCACAAGCTTCCGGCCTATGCCGGCCGCAGTATGCAGGCCGAACTCGACGCGCTCGGCCGTGCGCTCGAGCATCCCGAGCGGCCGGTCGCCGCGATCATCGGCGGCGCCAAGATCTCGACCAAGCTCGACCTGCTCGAGAACCTGTTGAAGAAGGTCGACATCCTGATCATCGGCGGCGCGATGGCGAACACGTTTTTGCTCGGGCTCGGCAAGAAGGTCGGCAAGTCGCTGGCCGAGCCGGACCTGGTCGAGACCGCGCAAAAGATCATCCGCGAGGCGCAGCACGCGCATAAGGAGCTGGTGCTGCCGGTCGACGCGGCCGTCGCGCAGAAATTCGAGACGCATGCGCCGTCGCGCGTCGCGCTCGTGCCCGACGTGCACGACAACGAGATGATCCTCGACATCGGCCCGAAGTCGATCGAACACGTCGTCTCGGTGCTCGCGCGCTGCAGGACGCTCGTCTGGAACGGCCCGTTCGGCGCGTTCGAGATGGAGCCTTTCGACAACGGCACCGTTGAAGTGGCGGAAGCCGCGGCCGAGCTGACACAGGCCGGGAAACTCGTCACGGTCGCGGGCGGCGGCGACACGGTCGCTGCGCTGAACGTGGCCGGCTGTGCGGAACGTTTTACCTACATCTCAACCGCCGGCGGCGCTTTCCTCGAATGGCTGGAAGGCAAGGCTCTGCCCGGCGTCGAGATGCTCAAACGCAAGTAGAGCAGCCATCCCCGGGGGCGATACGGGATAGTGAATGGAGGGAAGAATGAATCTCGAGGCACTGAACAAGGTCGCAAAGACGATGGCCGCGCCCGGCAAGGGCATCCTGGCCGCGGACGAATCTTCCGGCACGATCAAGAAACGCTTCGACGCGATCGGCGTGGAGTCGACCGAAGACAATCGCCGCGATTATCGCGAGATGCTGTTCCGCTCGACGGAGGCGATGTCGAAGCACATTTCGGGCGTCATCCTCTATGACGAGACGATCTGGCAGAAGGCCAAGGACGGTACGCCGCTCGTGAAAATCATTGAGCAGGCCGGCTCCATTCCGGGGATCAAGGTCGACGAAGGCACCAAGCCGCTCCCCAACTGCCCGGGCGAAGTCGTCACCGTCGGCCTCGACAAGCTCGCCGACCGCTTGCCGAAATATTACGAGCAGGGCGCGCGCTTCGCAAAATGGCGCGCGGTGATCGACATCGGCGCCGGCATCCCGAGCTACGATTGCGTGCACGCAAATGCGCATGCGCTGGCGCGCTACGCCGCGCTCTGCCAGGCGGCACAGATCGTGCCGATCGTCGAGCCGGAAGTGCTGATGGACGGCCATCACGACACCCAGCGCTGCGAGGATGTGACCACCTTGGTGCTGAAGGAGACCTTCCAGGAATTGTTCTATGCGAAGGTCGCGCTGGAAGGCATCGTGCTTAAGCCGAACATGATCGTGCCGGGCAAGAAGTCGGGCAAGAAAGCGTCCGTGCAGGAGGTCGCCGAGCGCACCGTGAAGGTGTTGAAGAACTGCGTGCCCGGCGCCGTCCCCGGCATCGCGTTCCTCTCGGGAGGCCAGTCGGACGAAGAGGCGACCGCGCATCTCGACGCGATGAACAAGATCGGCGGGTTGCCGTGGGCGCTCACCTTTTCCTACGGCCGCGCATTGCAAGCCGCGCCGCAGAAAGCCTGGAGCGGCAAGGCGGAGAACGTCGCCGCCGGCCAGCGCGCCTTCTCGCATCGTGCGCGCATGAACGGTCTCGCCGCGCTCGGCCAGTGGCAGGCCGAGATGGAGAAGAAGGCGGCTTAAACACGAACGTCGGACCGATCCGAAAACGGCTGGATGGGCGAGGGCAATCCCCTCGCCCATTTTCGTTTGCCGATTGCTGCGAGAGCGCTGCCCGCGGCGTCGCCCGGCTACGCGAAAGAATCGCGATGTGTGATCCGGATCACTGACGAGCCAACCTGCCCTGCCCATGATTTCGAGCATTCCTACCATCGAGGGGTGTGTCATGGTTGGGACAAAGGCGATCGAGACAATCAACATGGACGCAGCGTTCTCACGCAAAAGGAACGCGACCCCCAAGACGTACCGCGCCAGAGAACCGGTTATTGCATCGCGGATTACAAATCATGGCTCCGTGCTCAGCAAGGAGCGGCATCCCGCTTCTGGCCAGCGGATCGCCGACGGAGCACCGAGCGCCGAACGGCCGTGCCGTCAAGCCCGAACATTGGATGCTTCGGAGCGGGCTTCGATGCTCCAACTTATCCCTGCGCTTCGCGCTTTCGCCGTCTCTCTGACGGGAAGCACCGATGCGGACGATCTGGTTCAGGAAACACTCGTTCGCGCCATGGCCCACATCGAGACGTTCGAACCCGGCACAAATATGGACGCCTGGCTTTTTACGATTTTGCGCAATCTGGTGTTCAGCCAAGGCCGCAAAAAACGCCGTGACGCAGCGTACCGCGCAACGTGCTGCCAGCAGTCGTGGAAAACGCATCCGGAGCAGCACGGCAAGATCGAATTGATGCAGATGCGCGATGCATTGATGCGGCTTCCCGTGGAGCAGCGCGAGGCAATCATCCTTGTTGGAGCTTCGGGCCTCTCCTACGAAGAGGCGGCCGAGGTCATTGACTGTGCAGCCGGGACGGTGAAATCACGCGTCAGTCGCGCTCGAGAACGCCTTACTAAACTCATGGATGCGAGCAACGCCGACCGGTTCGGACCGGACCGTCAGGAACTGGCTGTCGTTGCGTGAATTTCACAATGCGCGCACGTCGTCCCTTCGCCAACCGCTCCGCTTTGGTAGGTCACTACCCGTTCACAGGGCGAAAACGAGTCGCGGCTACGTGACGTTCCGAGCCGCTTGCGCTAGATCACCTACCGGCCCTTCGCGCCCGTAGCAGAGGATCTCTCAGTGATCGACCTTTACACCTGGACCACTCCGAACGGCCGCAAGGCGTCCATCATGCTCGAGGAGATCGGCATGCCCTATACGGTGCATGCGATCGACATTTCTAAGGACGAGCAGTTCGCCCCGGATTTCTTGAAGATCGCGCCGAACAACCGCATCCCGGCGATCGTCGATCGCGACAATGGCATGTCGCTGATGGAGTCGGGCGCGATCATGATCTATCTCGCCGACAAGGCCGGTATGCTGCTGCCGAAGTCGGGCGAAGGCCGCTATCGCACGATCGAGTGGCTGATGTGGCAGATGGGCGGTCCCGGCCCGATGCTTGGCCAGGTGCATCACTTCGTGAAGTACAATAAGGGCAAGGCGCCCTACGCCGAGCAGCGCTACCTCAAGGAAGCCCACCGGCTCTACAATGTGCTCAACACGCGGCTCGACGGGCGGCAGTTCGTCGCAGACGAGTATTCGATCGCCGACATCGCGATCTGGCCGTGGATCTCGCGTTTCGAGTGGCAGACGATCGATATGAAGCAGTATCCGAACGTGAAGCGCTGGTACGAGACGATCGCCGCCCGGCCGGCCGTGCAGCGCGGCTACAAGGTGCCGAAGGACATGGGCCCGATCCCGATGCCGTGAGGCTTTGGGGCGTGAACTGCCCCAATCCCGCCGAATTGCGCTAACATCCGGAGCACCATGGCTTCCCGACCCAAACAGGCCGAGCCGCGGCCACAGCCCCGGCTCATGCTGTTCACGCCCGTCGTTTCCGATCCGGTCACGTTCGCTGGAATTCTCGCGGACGCGCTGGACGCGGCTGACGTGGCGGCAGTCGTGCTGCGGCTTGCAACGGATGATGAGAGAAGCCTGATCAACCGCATCAAGGCGCTTGCGCCCGCCTGCCAGCAACGCAATGTCGCCCTGCTCATCGACGGCCACGCCGATCTCGTAGCGCGCGGCGGCGCGGACGGCGCGCACCTCACCGGCGTCGAGACGTTCGGTGCGGCGCTCGAACGGCTGAAGCCGGAACGGATCGCGGGGTGCGGCGGTCTCGCCACGCGCCACGACGCCATGCTCGCCGCCGAGCGAGGCGCAGACTACGTCATGTTCGGCGAGCCTGACGCGCACGGCGTCCGCTCCGATTTCGCGCAGGTGCAAGAGCGCGTCACATGGTGGGCGGAAGTGTTCGAGGCGCCCTGCGTGGCCTATGCCGCTTCGCTCGGGGAGGTCGCACCGCTTGTCGCTGCGGGCGCCGATTTCGTCGCGCTCGACGAATGGGCCTTAAGCGATGAGACGATCCGCGCGGCCGCGAGCGCGCTGCGGCTGCCGGAGAGGGCGGCATGAAACGCCGAGCGATCATCGCGGTGCTTGCTCTGTCCTCAGCCGCATTCGCGCAGGACAAGTCGCCTGCTCCCGCAGCGCCGGCCTCGGCCCCTCAATCCGCCGATCTCGATCTCGCTTACGGCGCGTTCGAACGCGGCTTCTTCATCACCGCATTCAAGCAAGCCTCCGAGCTCGCGCAACAGAACGATGCCACCGCGATGACCCTGCTCGGCGAACTCTACGCGCAGGGCCTCGGCATTCCGCGCGACGACGTCAAAGCCGCGCAGTGGTATCGCGCCGCGGCAGACCGCGGCGATGCTAATGCGATGTTCAGCCTCGCGATGTTCGCGATGCAGGGCCGTGGCGGCGTCACGAACCAGAATGAAGCCGTGCGGTTGCTCGAACAGGCCGCGAAGCTGAAACATCCGCTTGCCGCCTACGATCTCGGGCTTCTGTACCTGCAAGGGCAGGTCGCCACGCAGGACCAGAAGCGGGCCGCGGAGCTCTTCCAGATTGCCGCCGACGCCGGCAATCCGGAAGCGCAATACGCGCTATCCAATATGTACAAGGAAGGCACCGGCGTTCCGAAGGACTTGGCACGCTCGGCCGCGCTGCTCGCAAAAGCATCGATCGCCGGCAATCTCGACGCGATGGTAGAATTCGGCATCGCCCAGTTCAACGGCACCGGGGTGCCGAAGCAACAAACCGCGGGCGCGCACCTCTTGCTCAAGGCGGCGCAGCGGGGCAGCCCGATCGCGCAGAACCGGATTGCGCACATCCTGATGGCCGGACGCGGCCTGCCGGCGAACCCGACCGAAGCGGTCAAGTGGCACATCATTGCCAAGGCGGCCGGTGCCGGCGATCCCGATCTCGACGTATATGCATCGAAGCAGCCGGCGAATGTGCGCGAAGCAGCCGACGCGGCGGCCAAGAAGTGGATGTCGACGCTCGTCGCCTTGCGCTAGGCCGTCGCCCTTCCGACCTTGACGCCGCGCCCTCGCGCGGGCAGATCGCACGCGTCATGGCCCATTCCGCACTGCTTAACGTGATGATCGCCGCCGCCCGCAAAGCAGGGCGCGCGCTCAAACGCGATTTCGGCGAAGTCGAGAAGCTGCAGGTCTCGCTGAAAGGCCCGGCCAATTTCGTCAGTGCCGCCGACCGGCGTGCGGAAGAGACACTTTACGCGGAGCTGAGCAAGGCGCGGCCCGGCTACAGCTTCCTGGGCGAAGAAGGCGGCAACCGCGAAGGCGCCGACAAGACGCACACCTGGATCGTCGATCCGCTCGACGGCACGACCAACTTCCTGCACGGCATTCCGCAGTTCTGCATCTCGATTGGCCTGCAGCGCGAGGGCACGGTCGTCGCGGGCATCATCTACAATCCGGCCAACGAAGAGCTGTTCGTCGCCGAGCGCGGCAAAGGCGCCTTCCTCAACGACCAACGCATCCGTGTCGCCGCGCGCCGGCGGCTGAACGAGTCGGTCATCGCCTGCGGGCTGCCGCATCTCGGCCGTGGCGACATGGCCATCGGTCACCGTGAGACGTTGGCCGTGCAGGTCCAGGTCGCGGGCCTGCGGCGCTTCGGCGCGGCGGCGCTCGATCTCGCCTGGGTTGCAGCCGGTCGCCTCGACGGCTACTGGGAACGCGACGTCAAGGCGTGGGACATGGCCGCCGGCCTGCTGATTGTGCGCGAAGCGGGCGGGTTCGTATCCGACTGCGATGGCGCTGATGAGATGCTCGCAAAGGGCAACATCGTCGCGGGCAACGAGTCCATCCACAAGGAACTGCTGCGCGCCTTGAAGAGCGCGTTAGCGTAACAGCTCAGAAACGCAGACTTGGACGCATTTTCAACTCAATCGGCCGCTTTACCGTCGCCGTGTCCGGCTGTTCCCTTGTCACGCGGTTGTGCCATAGTTGATTCGCCGGCCCGGGATTCCGCATCCATAGCCCATGGCGAAAAAAGACCTCGACCCGCTCAAGCTGTCGTCGCCGCACGTATTCCTGTTCCGGATGGTGGTCTTCATCATCCTCGGCGGGCTGGTCGCCTTTCTGCTCAACAAGCAGATTCGGGTTGCCTTCATGGCCAATCCCGGCCTGAACGCGCTCATTCTCGGCGTGCTGGCGATCGGCATCGTGCTGTCGTTCCGGCAGGTGCTGCGGCTCTATCCGGAAATCTCGTGGGTCAATAATTTCCGCCTCGCCGATCCAGGCCTCGCGGTCGATCGCCCGCCGGTGCTGCTCGCGCCAATGGCCGCGATACTCGGCGCACGGGTCGGGCGCATGGCGCTCTCGGCACAACTGATGCGCAGCATCCTCGACTCGATCGCGACGCGGCTCGACGAGGCGCGCGACATCTCGCGCTACATGACCGGCCTGCTCGTCTTTCTCGGCCTGCTCGGCACGTTCTGGGGCCTGATCGAGACGGTGAGTTCGGTCGGCGGCGTGATCCAGGGGCTCAAAGCGAGCGGCGACGCGGGCTCCATGTTCGACTCGCTGCGCGAGGGCCTCGCCGCGCCGCTCAGCGGCATGGGCATATCGTTTTCGTCCTCCCTGTTTGGCCTTGCCGGCTCCCTGATGCTCGGCTTCCTCGATTTGCAATCGAGCCAGGCGCAAAACCGCTTCTACACCGAACTGGAAGACTGGCTCTCGACCACAGTCTATGACCAGGCGGTCGAGCCCGCGGTCGCCAACGTGACGGGCGAAGTTCGCTCGGCCATCGACCGCCTGCGCGAGGCCATGGATCAGGCCGGCAGCAGCAAAGCGGCTTCGAACGCGATGGTGAACCTGGCCGAGGCGATCCAGGGTCTCGTGCATCACATGCGAAACGAGCAGCAGATGATCCGTGACTGGGTCGACGGCCAGGCCGAGCAGCAGCGCGAGATCAAGCGGCTGCTGGAGATCATGGTGCGCGAGAGCGTGAATCGTTGATCCGCATTGCGCCTAAGGACTGACAAGCATGCCCCTCGCACGCCGCCGCGGCGAAAGCGGCATGAATTACTGGCCGGGCTTCGTCGACGCCCTGTCGACGCTGATCCTCGGCATCATCTTCCTGCTGACCGTCTTCGTCGTGGTGCAGTTTTATCTGCAGCAGGAAGTCGCCGGCAAAGACACTGCCCTGTCGCGGCTGAACGCGCAGATCGCGGAATTGACGAGCCTCCTGTCCCTCGAAAAGGCCGGCAAATCCGATCTGCAGAACCAGCTCGCCGCCTTGCGCGCGACGCTCGCGAGCGCCGAGGGCGAGCGCGACAAGTTAAAAGCCGCGGCCGATCAATCCGGAGCCGACGTTGCCGCTGCACAAGGCCGCGTCGGCGATCTCTCGGGGCAGTTGGACAGCCAGAAGAAGATTTCGAACGACGCGCTGGTCCAGGTCGAGGTGCTGAACCAGCAGATCGCGGCGCTGCGCCGGCAGCTCGCGGCCATCGAGCAGGCGCTCGATGCGTCGGAAAAGAAAAATCAGGAATCGCAGGGCCGCATTGCCGAGCTCGGGCAGCGGCTGAACGTGGCGCTGGCACAGAAGGTGCAAGAACTGTCGCGCTACCGCTCGGATTTCTTTGGCAAGCTGCGCGAAATTCTCGGCAATCGCCCCGACGTGCGCGTCGTCGGCGATCGCTTCGTGCTGCAGTCCGAGTTGTTCTTCGATACCGGCAAGGCGGACCTCAAACCTGTCGCGCAGGCCGAGCTCGACAAGGTCGCGAGCGCGCTGATGCAGCTCGAACAGCAGATTCCGCCCGATCTCGCCTGGGTGCTGCGCGTCGACGGCCATACCGACGTGCGCCCGATCACCAGTAGCGGCTACAAATCGAACTGGGAGTTGTCAGCCGCGCGCGCGATCGCGGTCGTGCAGTATCTGATCGCAAAAGGCGTGAAGCCGCAGCATCTGGTCGCCGCGGGCTTCGGCGAATTCCAGCCGATAGACACCGGTACTACGGAAGAGGCGTATCGCCGCAACCGCCGCATCGAGTTCAAGTTGACGGAGCGCTGAGCGCCGATGGCTGTCTATGTAGACGAGGCGATCTGGCCGTGGAAGGGGCGAAAATGGTGCCATCTGCTCGCCGACGACATCGACGAACTGCATCGCTTCGCCGCAACACTCGGGCTGCACCGCACGTCTTACCAAGGACCGCCGAAGACGCCTTCGCCGCATTACGATCTGACCTCGTTCGAGCGGCGGCGCGCGCTGCGCTACGGCGCGCAGCCATGCGACCGCACGGCCGTAGTTATGATCGTGCGCAAATTGCGTGCGCAAGTGGCTGAGCGAGCGTGACGTGGGCGGAGCGTTCAGCCTTCGCCCGTACGCCGCCGCCGACGAGGACGCCGCGATCGAACTGTGGCGGCGCACTTGGGCGCATCATTTTCCGCACATCGATTTCAACGCGCGTGTTGCCTGGTGGCGCGAGCGCTGGCGGCAGGAGCTGATCCCCGTTGCGCATGTCGTCTTGGCCGAGATCGACGGCGCCCTCGCCGGCTTCGTCACCGTCGATCCGAAGACGATGTATCTCGACCAGATCGTGGTCGCGCCGGAGCATTGGGGCTCGGACGCCGCACGCGCGCTTTTAGACGAAGCCAAGCGGCTTTCGCCGTGCGGCCTCGATCTGCTGGTCAATAAGGACAATGCTCGGGCTATCCAGTTCTATCAAAAGCACGGATTTGCCTACGTTGGCGAAGACAAGAACCCGGTATCCGGCATCCCGGTGAACCGGATGGCGTGGCGGCCGTAAGGTTCAGCCCGCCGCTGCGACACTTTCCGCCTTGGCGGCGTCGAAGGATTTGGAATCGACCTTCAGGTAAGCGAGCTTCTCTTCCGCGATGACGACGGCCTCGGCGACGCCGGGCACCTGGCGCAGCATCGCGGCAAGTCGCTCCGCATCACGCGCGGCACGGTCGCCGAGCGGGACGAGCCGGGTCGATAGATAGTTTGGCTGCTTCATCGTCGCCGCGGCGATCAGCCACAGTAAGGCGAGCGCCGCGGTCAATCCGAACACGCCGGTCGTGCCCCAGTTCTGGTGCACCCACCCACCGACCA